>ERZ773169.2522-NODE-2522-length-13160-cov-26.333155_pt1 | contig 13160 bp, 16 predicted proteins | sample MGYA00580536_ERZ773169 | MGnify/ENA primary metagenome ERZ773169 (study PRJEB29015, sample SAMEA2737814) | human gut metagenome | biome: human gut; feature: human-associated habitat; material: faeces | place: China | collected 2012 ...
GTACCGCTGGGCGATGACCCTCGCGGCAACATCGTCCGTCTGGACAATGCCATCGGCAATTTTGCCGACCGCATTGCCGATGCTGAGGCCGCACTGGATTCTCTGGAACAGCAGAAGCAGGCCGCAGAGGTTGAAATCGCCAAGCCGTTTGCGCAGGAGGAAGAACTGCAAACCAAGTCTGCCCGCCTTGCAGAATTGGATGCGCTGTTGAACATGGAGCATCAGTCCAGCCGGACAGAACCCGAAGCGGAAGAAAAGCCGGATGCCCGCCCCTCTGTGCTGGCTGCGTTGGAAGAAACCATATCTATCCGCAAAACAACTACCCGACATAGGAGGACATCTCTATGGTTGAATTGAATCCTACCGTGCGGGAGCAGGAGATTTACGAGGAAATGGAGCTGACCCCGGAAATGGTCAAATCCATCCGAACCCTCTGCGCGACCTGCCTCCGGCACTTCGTGGAAGCTAAGGCTTTCAAAATTGCGCTCGTGCCCAGCCCTGACAAGAGCATGGACACCTGCACGGTCTGCCAGACCAACCGTGGGCATGACTATGTTGTTATGCACCGGTAAGTCCGGCACTGCACTTTGTCACCGGGGAGGTGATAACACACCCCATTAAAATGAATGCCACCATAAATTGAACGAAGCCCGCTGCCAAGAAAAAGCAGCGGGCTTTGTACATAACAAAACATGGAGGTAAACATTTGCAGCAAAACTGGAAGTTCCGGCGCGGAGACATTTACTACGTCCAATTCGGAAACACAAGTACCGGCTCGGAACAGCACGGCGACCGCCCTGCGGTCATCATTCAGAATGATGTGGGCAATACCTACGCACCGACCCTCATTGTTGTCCCTCTGACAAGCAATACGGAAAAGAAAGTAACTCAGCCGACACACTGCTTATTGGAAAACGAAGGGCTGTCTATGTCCTCTATGGCTCTGGCAGAACAGATCTTCACCATCGACAAAAGCCGCATTTTGAAATACTTAGGGCATCTCGCCCCGGAAGATATGCAGCGGCTCGATTATGCCTTGAAGAACAGTCTTGCCTTAAACCCACTGGGCAGCATATACGGCGAACGAACCGAAAATCAGCTTCCGCAATGGCCGGTATTATGTGACGGACGGCCAGCACACCATTGAAGCGCGTATCCTGCGCAACGGTGGCAAAGACCTCCCGATTCTCTGCAAGGTGTATACGGGTCTGACGATGCAGCAGGAAGCCCTGTTCTTCGCAGAGCAGAACGGTCACGCTGCACCGCTGACGGCGGGCATCAAGCTCCGTGCCAAGGTCGTGGGCGAGGATGCTCTTTCCATGGCATTCCTCGCAGCCACCAACCGGGTGGGTCTGGACTTCAACTATGACAGCTTGCAGTTGAGCGACTACCGCATCAGCTGCGTAGGCACTGCACTCAAGCTGTACAACCAGATGGGCGAGAAAATCTACTGCGAGGCTCTGCGGCTGATTGTGGACGCATGGGAGGGCAAACCCGATTCCTTCCGTGCCGCAGTCCTGAAGGGTGTGATGTACTTCGTGGAAGTGTATCACGGTGAGTTCAACGAGGAACGGCTGATCCGTGCCCTGCGCAGCGTCCATCCCATGGAAATCTACCGCACCGGGATGGACAACCCGGCAAAGCTGCCCGGATGGAAGAAATACGTTTTCCCCATCTATGCGGCGTACAACGGCAAATCCCGTAAGGATGCGCTGCCGATGAAGTTCTGACATTTACAGGAATCTCTCCTTAAAGACAATGGGCATCCGCACAACGCAGATGCCCATTGTTACATATTAAGACAACAGCATTTATTCATAATAGGAGTTACAATCTTATGATCGATAAATTTTCACAGGTCGCAGAGAACCTTCCTGCGGCTGACCGTGATGCCGACCGGCAATATCATGTAATCAACGGTTATCCTGTCGTTTTTAGCTTTTCCAAGGAACCCAACCCGGAAGCGTTTGAGCGCATTCGGAACATCCTGCTTGCCACCAGCTATACGAAGAAGGTAGGTTGACATCATGGACGAATGCAGAATCAAACGCTATACTGAGTGCGGTAACGGGCGATATTACAAACCGAGCCATTGCCGGACGTTCTTTGACAACGAAATAAAGCCTATCCCCACTTTTATGATGAAAGTGAGGAATTTACAATGACAAGAAATAACAATCGCGTGTGCTGCTTGTACCGCGTTTCCACCGATAAGCAGGTGGATTTCAACTCCAACCATGAAGCAGACCTGCCCATGCAGCGAAAGGCTTGCCATAAATTCGCTGAATCGAAGGGCTGGGTCATCGTCCATGAAGAACAGGAAGAAGGCGTGTCCGGCCACAAAGTCCGGGCCGCCGCCCGCGACAAGCTCCAGATCATCAAGGACTATGCCCGAAAGGGCAAGTTCGATATCCTGCTGGTATTCATGTTCGACCGTATCGGTCGTATCGCAGATGAAACGCCCTTTGTTGTGGAATGGTTTGTACGGAACGGCATCCGGGTATGGAGTACCCAAGAGGGTGAGCAGCGTTTCGACAACCACACTGACAAACTGCTGAACTACATCCGATTCTGGCAGGCGGACGGAGAAAGCGAAAAGACTTCCGTCCGTACCCGCACCAGTCTGCGCCAGCTTGTAGAAGAAGGTCACTTCAAGGGCGGAAATGCGCCTTATGGCTATGACCTTGTACGGAGTGGGCGTATCAACAAGCGCAAGCATGAACTGTACGAACTGCACATCAACGAGCAGGAAGCTGCCGTAGTGCGGATTGTCTTTGACAAATATGTGTATGAGGGCTACGGCCCGCAGCACATTGCTACCTATCTGAACAATTCTGGCTATCGCGCAAGGTCTGGAAAGTGCTGGCACCCATCCAGTATTCGGGGGATGGTACAAAACCTGACCTACACCGGCGTTCTCCGCTGTGGGGATGCACGGTCAGAATTGATGCCGGATTTGCAGATTGTCCCGCAGGAACAGTTTGAAAACGCACAGCGCATTCGGAATGAACGCTCTGTGCGCTCAACTGCGGAAGCCGAAAATCGTCTTCCTTTGAACATCCATGGGAAGTCGCTGCTTGCCGGCAACGCTTACTGCGGACACTGCGGTGCAAAGCTGGAACTGACCAGCAGCCGTAAATGGCGAAAAATGGCAGATGGATCGTTAGACGATACGCTGCGTATTCGCTATACCTGTTACGGAAAGCTCCGCAAGCAGACCAACTGCACCGGGCAGACGGGATATACCGTCCACATTCTGGATGAGATCATTGATAAAGCTGTCCGCCAGATTTTCTCCAAGATGAGGGGTATCCCCAAAGAGCAGATCGTTACAAAACGCTATGAAAAAGAGAATGCGGAACGCAAGAATCATCTGCAAGACCTTCAGACACAGCGGAACAAGGCAGAAAAAGACCTGTTCGCACTGAAAACCGAGGTTTTAGCTTGCATCAAAGGTGAAAGCGTGTTACCGAGAGAAACCCTTGCCGAAATGATTACAGCGCAGGAAGAGAAACTCACGGAGCTGGAAAACCTTTGCGAAGCGGCCAGTGAAGAACTGGAGAAAACGGCTGAGCTGATGGATAAAGTGTCGCGGCTGTATGATGAACTGATTTCTTATGCTGACCTGTACGACAGTGCAAATTTTGAAGCGAAGAAGATGATCGTCAACCAGCTCATCCGCAGGGTAGACGTATATCGCGGATACCAGATCAACATCTCGTTCAACTTCGATCTCACTCCTTACATTGAGGGGGAGTGATACGTCCGCCTGCAAAACAGTCGGGCATCGAACAAGCATTTTCAAAAACAACGAAACAGCAAGAATTGGGGGTTGCCGTCCATACGCCTGCAAAATCAGGCATTTGGCTGATTTTCAGTGTGACCTCCAAGAAAGCAAAAAGAAAAGCACCATACTTCCTACGAAGTACAGTGCTTTTTTGGTGGAGCATTGTCCACGGCACTCGAACCCAACACTTCCTCACGGGTGACCGTTTTGGCATCATCCGTGAAGTTGAAATTGAGTACGACCCGGTCATCAAAGACGTAGACCGAGTTGACAAAGGTATCAATGATCTGCCGCTGGTGTTCCATGTCTCTCATGTCACCCTTGCGGAATTTTTCAAACCAGAACCGCATCCATTCGCGGGTCAGGACGGGCTTTTTCAGCTCTTCTTCCAGAATGCTGGTGTTCAGGGCTTCTTTCCGGGCTTCCAGCTCGTCCAACCGCTGCTTGGTGGTCGGGGTCAGGATGCCCTGTTCAATGGCTTCCAGAAGATTTGCCAGCCGCTTCTCTGTATCCCGCAGCTGGTCTTTCAGGACAGGCAGCCGGGTGTTCTCCTGCTGCTGGGCATCCATAATCAAATCTATCAGCCGTTCGATGATTTCATCACTGAAAATCACCTTGATAGCAGTTTCCACCACGAATCGTTCCAGCGGTTCCCTGCGGATGGCTTTCAGGTCGCAGTGCGCCTTTCCGTGGCGTTTGGCCTTGCCGCACTTGTAGTAATAGTAGGTGTTTCCCATATGGCTGGTGCCGCTTTCGCCACCCATCAGGGTGCCGCACTTGCCACAGAACAGCTTAGTGGTCAGCAGATAGCTCACATCCTCTTTTGCAGGCCGACCGTGGGCGATCTTGTTTTGCTCGAAACGCTGCTGCACCCGGTCGAACAAGTCCTTGTCAACAATGGCCGGAATGCCGCCCGGCGTCACAATGTCCTTGTAGCGGTATTCGCCGATGTAGCGGCGGTTGCGGAAGATCTGGAAGAAGCTGTTCTTTACGAACGGCTTCCCGGTGCGGGTACGCAGGCCGCGCTCATTCAGGGATGCTGCAATCTTCTCAGCCGGTTCGCCGTCGGCGTACCGGGTGAAGATCTCCTGCACAATGGGAGCCGTCTCCGGGTCGATATGGTACAGCCTGTCCTCCTTGCCAATGGTGAAGCCCAGCGGAACGATTCCGCCGTTGTACTTGCACTGGAGTGCATTTTCGCGCTCACCGCGCGCTACTTTCAGGGCGAGTTCGGCGGAATAGTATTCCGCCATGCCAATAAGCATACTCTCCACCATGATGCCTTCAGGTCCCTGCGAAATGGGTTCCATAGCGGACACCAGATGGACACTGTTCTTTTCCAGCTGGTATTTGTAGTTCACGGCATCGTAGCGGTTCCGGGCAAAGCGGTCGAGCTTCCAGACCAGAACCACATCGAAGATTTTCTTTCCGCTGTCCTTTATCATCCGCTGGAAGTCCGGGCGGTCATCTGTTTTGGCGGAGTAGGCACGGTCGATGTAGGTGCCGACCACGGTGATACCGTTCTTCTCGGCGTAGTCCTTGCAGTCGCGCAGCTGCCCTTCAATGGACGCTTCGCGCTGGCTGTCGGATGAATAGCGGGCGTAGATCACGGCGGTCATGGTTGCACCTCCTTGGCGTGTATTCGACTTGCCTTTATAGTATCGGGTCAAGCGCAGCTTGTCAACAATCTGCGAGCAGATTGAAATGTGAAAATTGCGAAACGCAGCGAAAAAGCTGAGAGCAAGAATCGTCCCGTGGCCACAAATTTTCAATTCTTGAAAATTTCTTGCCCATCCGGGACTGCACTTCTGCAACGCTCCCGCGTTTTTGAAGTGCTCTTGTTGGGGCGTGCCTGCCCCAAACCCTGCTGTTGAGGTTGCGATAAATTGGTAGTTACCATTTTCCTTTAACGATTCGTCCACCGACCAAAATGAAAGAAAAAATAGCAGCGAAAATCAAAAGGGTAATCCAAATCGGGCTGAGTACCCATAGCCATGACCACGAAATCAATCCTGTTACTTTTAGTACAGCGAAAATCAAAACTAAAGCAACAATAGGATCCATCCTAGATCGGTGGGATTTCTTCTCCGTGCGCATAACAAAACCTCCTTGAATTCCGATTTGTTGAGCCGAGTATACCATACCGTCAGTCGAAAGAAAACCCCGATATGCAAGAACTTTCCCTTTTTCCTGCGTACATGCGTACCGGCCATGTACGCACGTACGTAGCGATTGCCCTCAATGCGCCATATAGGGTGGACGATCAAGTTCGCACAAAGCGACCTTGATCCCGCAAAACAAAAGGCAGGATACCATCACCACGATGATACCCTGCCTTTGCTCGTTTACCGTTCCGAGTAGTCCTTCCGCAGAACCTCCGATAAACAAAAAACGTACCCGAACCCTTTCTCGTAAAGAATCGGGTTCGAGTACGAACTGTTTGGTGGAGAATAGCGGGATCGAACCGCTGACCTCTTGCATGCCATGCAAGCGCTCTCCCAGCTGAGCTAATCCCCCATAAAATCCAAGAAGCGAACCTCTTGGATGGAGTTTTTTGTTGGGAATTTGATTGTCGCAGGACTATCTGACTGGGGGTGTGTTTTGATACCAACCGGGCTCCCAGCTGAGCTAATCCCCCATAATTTTCCAGAAGTGGACGCTTCTGGAAAAGAGATGCTCAAACAAGAAATGCTTTATGAAGTTCAGTTGTGGGGGTGCGTGAGCGCACTGCTTGGGCTCCCAGCTGAGCTAATCCCCCATAATTTTCCAGAAGTAGAAACCTCTGGAAAAGAGATGCTCAAACAAGAAACGTTTTATGAAGTTCAGTCGTGGGGGTGCGTGAGCGCACTGCTTGGGCTCCCAGCTGAGCTAATCCCCCATAATTTTCCAGAAGTAGAAACCTCTGGAAAAGAGATGCTCAAACAAGAAACGTTTTATGAAGTTCAGTCGTGGGGGTGCGTGAGCGCACTGCTTGGGCTCCCAGCTGAGCTAATCCCCCAGATGTTCGTGCCGTGCCTGACGACAGGAGTAATTATACCAGCGATTCCCCGGATTGTCAACCATTTTCGGAAGATTTTTCCCAGAAAATCGAAAAAAGCAAAACAAAACCCGCACAGAACATTTTCCCCTTCTGTGTAGGAATGTTTTCTTCGTCATGCCGGTGCCGGCCGGGTTCTATTTTCAGACATTGGTTCACCTGCTTTCTTCTTCCAAGAACATCGTTCCATTATCTCATCTTTTTTACAAGCCAACGCTATTATAAGCATGGAACTCCATTTCCGGTGGTGAGCGGGCTGCACAGCTTGATATGCAAAACGATTTATGGTAAGATGAAAGTACGATAAGGGCTTATATGCTCTTGTTGAACCTGTTGCGAGGAAGTGAATGCCGATGGAAAAGCAAAACACGGTAGAAAATCAGCTTGCACACACGATAACTCAGACGGAGTTTGATTCGGACTATGATAAGACGGCCAAAAAACTGCTGGCGAACAAGCAGATTTTGGCGCAGATCATGAAGGGCTGTGTAGATGAATACAGTGAATGTTCCGTAGAGGAAATTGCCGAAAAGTATATTGAGGGAACTCCAGAGGTTGGCACGGTTGGCGTTCACGTTGATGATACAAACAGACCTCCAAAAGCTCCCGAAGTGATAACCGGAAGCAATAATGAGGATTCTACGCTGACTGAGGGAACGGTGCGTTATGACGTTCGCTTTGATGCGATCACTCCGACAACAGCGAATGATGCGGCCTCACAAGATGTAATTCGTCTTATTATCAATGTAGAAGCACAGACTGCTTTTAATCCGGGATACCCGCTGACGAAGCGTGCAATCTATTATTGCAGCCGAATGATCTCCGCGCAGCACGGGCCGATTTTCAAAAAATCGGAGTATGGAAAAATCCGAAAAGTGTATTCTATATGGGTCTGCACAAAACCGTCGGATGAATTTCAGAATACACTCACACGGTATTCGATTCGGCCAGAGCAGTTGATTGGAAACGCTACTGAAAAATCAGAAAATTATGATCTGATGAGCGTGGTAACGATTTGTCTGGGGAAACCTGATGCAGAAAACTATACAGGTATTTTGAAGTTTCTTGATGTGCTGCTTTCCTCGTCAAGAGCGGCTGCGGAGAAAAAGAAAATTCTCGAAGAAGAGTTTGGCGTTGCAATGAGTGAAGAACTGGAAAGAGAGGTGCTTATTATGTGCAACCTTAGTCAAGGTGTCAAGGCCGAAGGCCGGGAAGAAGGCATCGGCATTGGCAGAGAAGAAGGCATCGGCATTGGCGAGATGCGGATGCTAATGCGGCTCGTCCAAGAGGGTGATTTAAAGCCGGAGCGTGCTGCAGAAAAAGCCAACATGACAGTTGAGGAATTTAAGAAAGCAATGGAAAACACACCGTTACAGGCGGTATAAAGCAAAAATCCTGTAGAATGCAAAAGCCCTGCAAGGCTCAATTGGTTCAAAACCGATCAAAAGTCTTGCGGGGCTTACTTTTTACGCTTTACAATTTACGTATAAAAAATGTTCAGGAGCTGCTGCCGGGCGGCGTTTGCCGTCTTACAGATCAGGCAGGCTTCTTCGTATCCAAGGCTTTGACTTCTTCAAGGGTCAGCTTTGAATACTTTGCAACCTTTTCATATGGCATTCCATCTGCCAGCATTTCCAAAGCACACTCGATGTTCCGCTCCCGAACAGTTTCATTTCTCATTTCTTCCATAGCTCTGCACGCAGTTGCCAACTCTTGCTGCGTTTTATTTTCAGGCATTGGTCCACCCGCTTTCTTCTTCCAAGAACATAGTACCATAATCCCATCTTTTTTACAAGCCAACGCCATTTGCAAATTTTACGGTATTATAAAGGTCTCTCCCCTGCCCGCACACCAATACTGCAAAAACAAAACCCCCGCACAGAACGGTCTCCCATTCTGTGCGGGGGTATGTTAGCCCTTTGGTTTCCCTCCGGGTGCTAGTCTATCCTTATATCAGGAGAGATTAGCCCTTGTAGCCGAAGCCGTAGCCGGTGTTCAGGGTCTTGTCGCCAGCGGCCTTGACTTCCAGACCGATGGAGCTGGAGCCCAGAGTGTAGATAGCAGACAGACCGCCAGCAATGCTCAGGGCAGCGTTCAGCAGGCCCAGGCCAGCGCCCCAAGCGCCGTTTGCGTAGGTGTGAGCACCCTTGTCGTATGCACGGTGCACGGTGTTCCACACGCCGCCGATGAAGTCACCGGGGACGTAGTTGCCATCGAACACGCTGTCGAAAGCAGAAGAAACATAGCTCTTCAGGAAGGTGTTGCCAACGATCTTGATCACGTTAGCAGAAACATTCTGCCAGTTCTCAGTGGTCATAGCGGGTGCCAGGTAGTCAACCAGAGAAGCACCACCAACAACGTAGGTCAGTTCGTTTTCTGCAACAGCAGAGAAGTTTGCAGGCATCATCATAATGATATTACTCCCTTCAAAATTAGAAAAAATATTTTACAAACCACTTTGTGTGGTTCGCATCCCGTATCTAGGATGGCAATAATATACCACACTTTCCAGAAAGATTCAAGTACTTTTTTGAAAAAAATGTGAAAAGTGTGATAACTTGTGAAAATCCGGTCTCAAAATCTTTACAAAAGCCCGGCTTTTCAGCGCATCGACATGGTTTTTTCTGTAATTGGAAGATACTGGAATGTGTGAGGACTTTTTCTATGAAAACTGTGATCTATCTGGATGAGCTGCTGCTGACGAACTTTCTGGCCGCAGCAATGCTGCTTTTGTGCACCGGGCTGCTGTGTGCACGGCAGTGCAGCGGCCTGCGCCTGCTGGCAGGCAGTGCGGCAGCAGCGGCCTTCTCGCTTTGCATCCTGCTGCCGGAGCTGCCCGGCGCGGCGGCAGTGCTCTGCAAAGCCTTAACCTGCGGTGCCGTTGTGGCCGCTGCCTACGGTGTGCCCGGCCCGCGCGGCTTTGCCCGGCTGTGCGCGTGGTATCTGCTGCTGAACCTGCTGCTGTGCGGAGCGGTGGTGCTGCCCGGCGTGCAGAGCGCGAACCTCTGCGTGTACTTTGCCCTTTCTCCAGGGCGGCTGCTGCTGTGCTGCGGGGCCGTATCTGCCCTGCTGCGGGCGGTGCTGTTCTGCTTTGGCCGGGCAGGGCCCCGCAGCGTCGCCGCCGTTCTGGAGCTGGACAGTGCCGCCCTGCCGGTGCAGGCGCTGTGCGACACCGGCTTTTCGGTGCAGGACCCGCTGAGCGGGCGGGCCGTGGTGCTGCTGCATTACCCCTCTGTGCGCGACGGCCTGCCGCAGGCGCTGCGGACCTTTCTGGACAGCTACTTTGCCTGCGGCGCGGCACCGCCGCCGGAGCTGGGGGTGCGGCTGGTGCCCTGCACCACCATTGCCGGGCACTGTGTGCTGCCTGCGGTCCCGGCCAAAGCCCTGCGCGTGGGCAGCCGCCGGGTACAGGGTTTTCTGGCTGCATTCTGCCGCCCGGAAACACCCCCGGAGCACTGGACTGCACTGCTTGACAGTGAGCTGGCCGGGCAGCTGGGCATCCGCTGACGCTTATATTATAGATGTACAGGAGGAGATCTCATGTTCCATGGTATTTCTGCATTCCGGCTGTTCTGGCAGCGGCTTCTTGCACGGCTGCGATACTGCGGCGGTGCCCATTATCTGGCGGGCGCGCCCAGTCTGCCGCCGCCCCTGACCCCGGAGCAGGAAAAAGCCCTGCTGGCCCGTATGGCAGAGGGAGACGCCTGCGCCCGGGACGACCTGATCACCCACAACCTGCGGCTGGTGGTGTACCTTGCCAAAAAATACGAAAACAGCGGGGTTCCCGCCGAGGATATGATCAGCATTGGCACCATCGGGCTCATCAAGGCCGTGAACACCTTCACGCCGGAGCGCAGCATCAAGCTGGCCACCTACGCCAGCCGCTGCATCGGCAACGAGATTCTGATGTACTTACGCAAAAGCTCCAACCGCCGGCAGGAGGCCAGCATCGACGAGCCGCTCAACGTGGACGGTGATGGCAACGAGCTGCTGCTCTCGGACATTCTTGGCAGCGACGAGGATCAGATCAGCCAGCGGCTGGAACAGGACGCCGAGCGTGCCATTCTGCGCCGCGCCGTGGACAGCCTGTCCCCACGGGAGCGGCAGATCATGGAGCTGCGCTTCGGCCTTGCCGACGGCGTGGAGCGCACCCAGAAGGAAGCCGCCGACGCCCTTGGCATCAGCCAGAGCTATATCTCCCGGCTGGAAAAGCGGATCATCCATACATTAAAGGCCCAGCTGGAAAGCGAATGAAGTGGAAAAACGCGAACTGCCGCCCGCCGGGCTTGACAATCCGCGCTGATTCGCATATAATAAAACTACAAAAGGCGCTGGCCCTGCAAACGGCTAGTTCCTTACCGGATTAGTCAAGAAAAGATGACCGCTCGGATTGGGACTCGAGGCGGTCATTTTTTCTTTTTGTCATCACTGTGAGAAACAGTCCATGTAATTTCAAACGTAACGTAGATCGCTCCGCCGAGAAGCGTGAGCAGAAGCACGACCTGTTCAAACGTCATGGTGCATCCCCCCTTTCCGCCCTTGGGCATCCGGGGAGAACGAGATTTTCAAGAAAAAATCGTCTTTAGCCGGCACCCAAGTACCGGTAAGGAGCAGCTGCAACGGAGCCGACCGCCGCCTATGGCGGAAACAGGGAGGCGAGGTTGGGGCCGCGGCCAGCAAGACGCGAGTGCCGCTCAAGACACGAAGCGGATGCTGGGTGCCGCAACCCGTTCTGCGTTTGTGGGCACAGCGCCTGATGGCGGCGTTGCCGCCGCAAATACAGCATATCATAGATCCGCACAAAAAACAATATTTTGCCGCGCTTTCCTGCCAAACGGGAAAGCGCACAGTTTTTTCCACGCATACGATGCCACTGCACATCCCATACTCCCGGTGAGAACAAAAACAGACCGGGGGCGTTTGGATGTACAACAAAGTGGAGCTGTGCGGCATGAACACGGCCCAGCTGCCTGTGCTGACCGAGGCCGAAAAACGGGAGCTGCTGGCCCGGGTGCGCACCGGCGATGCCGCCGCACGGGAGCGGATGGTGGAGGGCAATCTGCGGCTGGTGCTCAGCGTGGTGCAGCGGTTCGCCCAGCGCGGCGAAAATCTGGACGACCTGTTTCAGGTGGGGTGCATCGGGCTTATCAAGGCCATCGATCATTTTGACCCCGCCCAGCCGGTGCGGTTCTCCACCTACGGCGTGCCCATGATCATTGGCGAGATCCGGCGCTTTCTGCGGGACAACAATGCTCTGCGGGTGAGCCGCAGCCTGCGGGATACCGCCTACCGGGCCATGCAGAGCCGCGAGACGCTGGAAAAGCAGCTTGGCCGCGAGCCGACCATGGACGAGATCGCGCAGAATGCCGGGCTCACCCGCCGGGAAGTGACGGCGGCGCTGGAATCGGTTGTGGAGCCCATCAGTCTGGATGAGCCGGTGTACACCGACGGCGGCGATGCTATGTATGTGATCGATCAGGTGCGGGACCCGGATGGCGAGGACAGCTGGATCAGCGGGCTGCAGTTCCGCCAGACGGTGGCCGGGCTGACCCCGCGGGAGAAAAAGATCATGGAGCTGCGCTACCTGCAGGGCAAGACCCAGATGGAGGTGGCGCAGGAGATCGGCATCAGTCAGGCACAGGTCAGTCGGTTGGAAAAGGGCGCACTGAGCCAGTTCCACCCCCAGAACCGGCAGTAAAACAGACGGCACGCTTCCGGAATAAAAACGGAAAGCGCGCCGTCTCTCATTTGTGGCTGTATTTGCGCCGGGTAGCTGCGCCGCCGCGCAGATGCCGCTCGGCTTTGTTGCGGGCCAGCACAGCCCGCACCTGCCGGAACAGCTCCGGCTGCAGTGTCCGCAGCCGTACCGCCACGTCCTTGTGCACAGTGGATTTGCTGCACCCGAACACCGCAGCCGCCGCCCGCACGGTGGTGCGATGGGCCGCAATGTACTCGCCCAGCTGTATTGCTCTCTGCTCAGGGTCTCCCTTCATGCCCGGATCCCTCCTGCTGTATTATGGTACAGCCTATGCGCCTGACGGGGCAGATATGTGCCGCCGGGGCTTGACTTCTGCACCAGATGCGCTATACTTTTATACGGACATAAAAACAGGGGTGCCGAAAGGCTGAGATCCGCATTGTGCGGAGTACCCTTTTACCAGACCGGACAATGCCGGCGTGGGAGTTTGCAGAACTGTCCGTTCTTTCACAAACCCCGTGCGCCTGCTGAAAAGCGGGCGTATTTTGTTTTTGTGTACTATCGTTCTGAGAAGAGGAATCCTTATGACCAAAACCTATTCCAAGACCCGCATTCTGGTGGAGGGTGCACTGATGATC
>ERZ773169.2536-NODE-2536-length-13101-cov-2.706423_pt1 | contig 13101 bp, 10 predicted proteins | sample MGYA00580536_ERZ773169 | MGnify/ENA primary metagenome ERZ773169 (study PRJEB29015, sample SAMEA2737814) | human gut metagenome | biome: human gut; feature: human-associated habitat; material: faeces | place: China | collected 2012 ...
ACCGGCAACACATAAGCCGCAGTCTTTCCTGTCCCTGTCTGTGCACAGGCAATAATGTCTTTCCCTTCCAAAATGACCGGAATCGTCAGTTCCTGTACTGGAGTTGTCTCCAGAAAATTCATTGCGTCAAGGCCGTCCAATACGGCCTCTTCTAAGTCCAATTCGTCAAATCTCATCTTTCATCATTAAATTCCCGGTAAAGGTAGATAATATTTGGCAATATTTGTTATATAGAACGCAGCTCTTCTTTCAAAAGAGTTATTTTTTCAAGGGAAGATTGATTTTTGTGATATTTTCCGGGGAAGATTGTGATAAAAATAAATATCTTTATACCCAAATTAGCGTTTTAAAGCATTTTGTTTATATGGGCGGCATTTATGGCGGGAAGGACATCCGGCCAATCTCACAAAAGCAAGATTCATTACATGGATTGATCAATACGATTTTGGATAAACTACCGTTAGGCGTTTTTGTAAAAGATGCAGAAGATGGTTTCAGGTATCTGTATTGGAACCGTTTCATGGAAGAAATAACCGGTATCGGTACGGAAGAAGTTGAGGGACACAATGATTTCGAACTGAGTTTTGATGCGATCATGCCCGCAGAAGAGCGTTTAGGGCTGGATCGTGATGTCATGGAGACGGGTAGGACTATTGAATTTAGCGGGAAGATTTCTGATGCGTATGGCATCCCGAAGGATATCGAAGTCACGAAATTCCCGATTGCCTTGAGCAATGGCAAACCCCTTTTGCTGGCTTTGTGGCGTGACGTCACGGTCCGCAACAAGATGGAGAATACCTTGAGACGTTCGCAGGTACTTACTAAGATGGCCCTGCATTCCAATGATATCCGCCTCTGTTCCATATTCGTGAATCCTGACAGCAAACGGAATTATGATGATTCGGTTGTCCAGGTAAATAACTGGTTGCCGGGTAAAGAAGACGAGCTGGTCGATATTTCATGGCCTCGTTTTGCCGCGCGGGTTCATCCTGACGACAGGGAGAGACACGATGAGGCTTTTCGGAAATTATGTTCGGGAGAGATATCGGAAATGAAAATCGAGTTGCGTGTGAAATACCCGGGAATGGATCATTATCACTGGCGTGAATCGTCGGCAACCGTCTACGAACGGGATGAACGGGGAAGGGTGCTTGTGATCCTGGGATGTACGATCAACATACAGGAACGCAAAGGGCAGGAGCTGAATCTGGAAGAAGCCAAGCACAAGGCGGAGCTTGCCGATAAGATGAAGTCCAAGTATCTGGCGGATATGAGCCATGAGATCCGCACCCCGCTGAATGCGATCACCGGTTTTTCCGAATTGATGGCTTTTGCCGATTCGGATGAGGAGCGTAGGGAATATTATGAGATCATCAAGACCAATAACCTGCTGCTGATGCAACTGATAAACGATATTCTCGACCTGTCCAAGATCGAAGCCGACGCTATCAGGATCAGTTATGAACCGGTCGATATAAACGGACTGATGGATACGATATTCGCCTCTATCAAACTCCGTATGCCCGAAGGAGTGCAGTTGTTTTTGGAAAAAGGTAGCTGCACGTGCTGTTTCGGAGCCGATAGTATCCGTCTGTTGCAATTGATCAATAATCTGGCGAATAATGCGATTAAGAATACCAAGCAGGGAAGTATCACGCTGGGATATACCTGCCTGCCGGATAAATGTCTGAAATTTTATGTGAAGGATACGGGAACCGGCATTGCAAAAGATAAACTGGAGAGCCTTTTCACACGCTTCGTTAAGGTGAACGATTATGTGGAAGGTATCGGTTTGGGGCTTGCCATCTGCCAAGGGCTGGTTACGAAAATGGGTGGTTCCATGCACGTGGAATCCGAATTAGGGGTCGGTTCGACTTTCTCCTTCGTGCTGCCGTCGCATGAGGGATAAAGTGATGCATTATTTATAATATTTCTTGTATATCTTGTCGAATGTACCGTTCTTGCGTATCTGTTCCAGCCAGCTGTTCAGGCTGTCGAGCAGGATAGGGGAATCTTTGCGGACTGCCCAGGATTGGAGTTGCGTGAAACTTATGTCTGTTTTGATATCTATTTCCGGGAGTTGCTTTTGGGAAAGGACAGCCGTCTGCTGGTCGCAAACGGCATAATCGATATCTCCTTTGGCAACCATGATGGCAAGCTGTTCCCCGGAGTATAATTCGTCTTCTATCACGTAGATCGTATCGCCGATCTCATGTCCTAAGTTTTGTAGCCTGAGCTGGGCGGGAGAATCTTTGGGGATATATAGGGTCTTACCGGCCAGATCGAGTTGGTTGCGGATGGGCTTGAGCCCGTTATTGGCCGCTTCCGTCCGTTGTATCAGGACTTGTTTGTCGAGGACGATCGGTTCGGTGAACAGATATTTCTCTTTGATCTCGCTGGTGATCGGGATATTGCGGGCAACGGCATCGCAATTGTTCTCTTCAAGCATATCGAAGCTTTCGGCCAGGCTCATCTCCAAAAATATCTGTATTTCCAGACCTGATAATTGGGCGATAGCCTGGCTCAGTTCATATTGGAAACCTTCTATCGTGTCACCTGCCACATAATACCCCGATTGATTGTATTCGGTCACCAGCCGCAGGATTCCTTCTTCTTTGATCTCCGGATAATCGCGTGGGAAGACTTCAGCCTTCGGCATGGTTTTCAGGCGCCATAACATGATCATGGTTGCTACGGCGATTATCAGCAGCCCGGTGTAGACTCCTATCAGTTTCCTCGATTTCATAAGATCAGTTGTTGAATGTGACAGCTACGCCCATTTTCAGGACGAACGGATCCAGCGGATAGTGCGCCAGCGAGAAATAGTTCGGATTGACGAACTTGGAACCCAGGTTATAACCCATCACAAAGAAACGAGCCTGTTTTAGGTGGAAGTTGACATAGGCATTGACAAGCGGGAAATTGCCGACTTTCACTTCGTCCTGTACCTGGAACTGCTGTGTGGCCGGTTCGTAATACGGGGCGTAGTAAGAAGTGTTATAATACATATTGGCTCCCAATTGCACCATCAGCACCTTTGCTACCTTGAATTTCAGATACATATTGGTATACAGGCTGATTTGAGGCAAAGGCAGTACGCTTTTGTCACTGCTCAGCTGGTAGGCCACTTCGTTTTCCCATCCGAAAGCGCGGTACATGACATCTTGTTTGATGCGGGCGTTTATCACTTGCAGATTCCCGCTTTTCTGTTCCGGCATTCCTTGTTTGTTGAAGAATACATAGTTCTGTATGCTTTCGACCCCGGCAGACAACTGTGTCCGTGTGGACTCCAGGTTGATCTTGACTCCGGCATAGATTTGCTGGATCATGTTCATATCCCGGTTATCCCACCAGAAATAGCGGGAATGGAAGTGACGCATATAGAAGGAAGGAGTGACATTCTTGATGTATCCTTCCGCACTGATCGTCGCATCTTTTTTTAATAGCTTGAATTTGGTTTGCAGGTTTCCCGTGGCCCGAAATTCCCCGATATCGTCGCCTACGACACAAAGTTCTCCACGGGCATTGTAAGTCAGAATGTTTCCCCGGCGTTTGGAGATTTCGGCTCCGATATATGTCGAGAATTCGTCATACACTTGTGTAATCGGAAATTCGATGGTGGAGGGAGAAGCGTTTAACCCGCTTCCATATTCGGGGTCGTAAGACAATCCCGGTATCTGGGCCGGCAACTGGAATTTGCGCTTGTCGAAAGTGGCAAAGGCAGTGATGCCGAACTTGGCCCAGTCTTGAAAACCTTCGCGGAGGGAAAGACCGAACGTATTGCGCAGATTCCAGTAGGAAGTGCGGTCGTCGACACCCGTGCCGTTTTCCAAACCGAATACACGCGGGTATCCATCCGGGGTCAGATAACATTCGTTCAGGTTCTCGTTCGCTTCCGATCGGAAACGGCGGCGGTTGTCCTGATATTCCAGTGTATGAATGATACTGGATACGGGTATAAATACTTTCACGGGATTTCCCAGCGTGTCCACTTCCCCTTCCAGCTCACGCTCGAATCCGAGGTTATAATGGTGGCTGAGGAAATACTGTTTGCCACGTACCCTGTTAGCGGGCCATTTCCATGCCTTGACCGGATAGCGTGTATTGAATGCCTTGGGGTCGTCCTGGTTTCTCTCGCCGGCAAAATATTGGTCCGGGTTGGTGATAACCGAGTCGTTGGCCAAGCCTCCGTTTTCGTAATTGATGAAGTTGAAGTTGCTCAAGTAAGCGTGCGCTTCGTAGCGATCCGACTTGTAACTGCCGAAAAGGCGGTAGCTTAACAGCTTATTACCGTTATTCTTGTAATATCCGCGGCTGTAGATATAGTCCAGGTCGCCACCTACGTTGATCTTCGGACCGAAGTTCATGGTCAGCGTGCCTTTCAGCCGTTCGTTTTTGCTTTCACTTCCCCCCATAGTCGTGTACATCACGTTTGTATAAGGGATTTTCGTGTTGTAGTACTGTGCGTTCTGAGGGTCCGTGATATAATAATCGTAAGCGTCGGCAAACAGGAAATCCCGTGGTTCCTTACGTTCGGAAAAGATGCGGGTTTGTGCCGGTGACCCTGTATTGGCCAGGTAGCCGACTGCCAGCGATTCGGATTCTACCAGCGTGCTGTTGGCGAAATTCAATTTATGCGTGTCCAACGGGGCAATATAAGGATCGCCCAACAGAGGGGTTAGCCGATAGGCCGTGATACGTCTGTTGCTTATTGCTGCGCTGTCTGGAATCAGCAGGCTGTCAGGGACTTCCTGATTGGCTTTGGATAGGTTTCCGAGTGAGAATCCTTTCCGGTCTCCACCTGGTCGGCGTTGTGCATGCAGGGCCGAAGCGGATATTATCAAGAGTAATAATATGTATAGGCTATGCTTCATGAGGGGCAAAGATAGTGATAATGTACCAATATGAACAATGTGCCAATATGCCAATTAATATTAGTTATATTTTTATTGGCATATTGGCACATTTAGCTAAGCACCTTAATGGCACGTTTGCACATTGGTTATAATCTCCATGCCTTTCTTGATAGCCGCCTCGTTCATCGGGATGAGCTTGTGGTGGCGTTCGGGCAGGGATTTCTTCAAGCCTAACAAAACGTTTTCCAGTTTCACCATCGGAACGATTTTCAGCAGTCCGCCGAGGATCAGCATATTGAATGCTTTCTCGTTTTTCATCTCGGTAGCCGCGTCCATCGCATCCACACGATATACACTGACATCGGTCCGTTTCACCGGTGTATGGATTCCGTATCCGTCATAAATAATGATACCGCCTTTTTTCACTTTGTTTTCGAACTTCTCCATCGAAGGTTGGTTCAGGATGATGGCAATGTCATATTCGTTCAATACGGGAGAGCTAATGCGGTCGTCGCTCAGGATGACGGTTACGTTGGCTGTACCGCCTCGTTGTTCTGGGCCGTAAGAAGGCATCCAACTGACTTCCTTTCCTTCCATCAGGCCGGAATAAGCCAGGATCTTACCCATTGACAAAACCCCTTGTCCACCGAAACCTGCTATTATAATTTCTTGCTTCATTGCTTCAAAAATTAATAATTACTTATTATTCCTTATTCTTGAGATCTCCTAACGGATAGAACGGGAACATATTCTCTTCCATCCATTTGTTAGCTTTCTCAGGTGTCATTTTCCAACCGGACGAGCAGGTGGAAACGAATTCGACAATCGAAGTGCCTTTGCCGGCCATCGAGTTTTCGAATGCCTTGCGAAGCATCTTTTTAGCCTTGCGGACGGCTGCCGCGGTCTGTACGCTCTGGCGGGTGACCAGGCAGGTCCCTTCCAGTTGTGCAAGCAGGTCGCCGATCTTCAAAGGATAACCGTTTAGGGCGATATTACGGCCATACGGACAGGTTGCCGTCGGCATTCCTTCCAGTGTGGTAGGAGCCATCTGACCGCCTGTCATACCATAGATGGCATTGTTGACAAATACGATCACGATATTTTCTCCACGGTTGGCAGCATGGATTGTTTCGGCGGTACCGATGGCAGCCAAGTCGCCGTCGCCCTGGTACGTGAACACCATCTTGCCCGGATTCAGTCGCTTGACGGCTGTCGCGATGGCAGGCGCACGTCCGTGGGCCGCTTCGATCCAGTCGATATCCAGATAGTTATAGGCAAAAACGGCGCATCCGACGGGAGAGATGCCGATCGTTTTATCTTCCATCCCCATTTCGGCGATCACTTCGGCAATCAGCTTGTGTATCACACCGTGGCTGCAACCGGGACAGTAGTGCATGGGATTTTCATTCATCAACCTGGGTTTTCCATATACCAGGTTTTCCGGTTTTATTATTTCGTTAATTTCCATACTATGAATAATTTTTCAATGTGCTTATATTAATAATGTGGTAATTTGCCAATGTGCCAGTTAAGGAATGCGTCAACAACAATATGGATTGGCACATTGTCTGATTGGCACATTGCCACATTATTAACTTATAAATCTCATCAGATATTGAACCAAGCGGAAACAGATCGCCGCGCCACCGCAATACAGGAATGGCAGCCGGTTTTCAGGGAAGGCGAAGTAGCAAACAACTGCTGCCACTGCCAAAACCATGAATAACCAGGTCAATATCGTATCAATTTTACTTCCGCGAATCATCGTTGTTAATTTATGATTTATGAATTATGTATCACAATCGGTCATAATTCAAAATTCTTTTTCAGCGCATTCAGCACTTCATCCGGCGTGAACACGATACCTCCGAGGCGGCCGAAATGTTCAACCTTTACTTTGCCGTTTACGGCCAGACGTACGTCTTCGACCATCTGTCCGGCGTTCAGTTCGACGGAAAGCATGCCCTTTACTTTCTCGGCATAAGCGGCGATCGCTTTTGTCGGGAACGGCCACAAAGTGATGGGACGGAGCAAGCCGAGCTTGATGCCTTCCGCACGTGCTATTTCCACCACCTTCTGGCAGATACGGGCAGAAGAACCGAAAGCGATCAGCAGATATTCGGCATCTTCGCACTGGAACTCTTCGTAGCGGACTTCATTTTCTTCGATCTTCCGATATTTAGCTTGGAAGCGGATGTTGTTTTCCTCCATCTTTGCCGGGTCCAGCTCCAGTGAAGTAATGACATTCGGTTTACGGCCGGCTGTCTTTCCCTGTGTGGCCCACGGGCATTCGGCTATGATTTCTTCCTCTGTACGGCGTGTATGGAAAGGAGGCAATACCACTTTTTCCATCATCTGCCCGATGATGCCGTCTGCCAGGATAATGGCCGGATTACTGTATTTGAAAGCGAGTTCGAAACCCAGTCCGACAAAGTCCGCCATTTCCTGTACGGAAGAGGGAGCGAGCGTGATCAGGCGGTAGTCGCCATGTCCGCCGCCTTTGACGGTCTGGAAATAGTCTGCCTGGCTGGGCTGGATTGTCCCCAGGCCGGGACCGCCACGCATCACGTTCACGATCAGACAGGGCAGTTCGGCTCCTGCGATATAAGATATACCTTCTTGTTTCAGACTGACACCGGGGCTGGACGAGGAGGTCATCACACGTTTGCCCGTACCTGCACCTCCATATACCATATTGATGGCTGCCACTTCACTTTCAGCCTGTAGCACGACCATTCCGGTTGTTTCCCACGGCATTTCGGCCATCAGGGTTTCGAGTATCTCCGACTGCGGAGTGATCGGGTAGCCGAAGTAACCGTCCACACCGTAGCGGATAGCCGCATGGGCGATAGCTTCGTTACCCTTCATTAATTTTACTTCTTCTGCCATACCTTATATTTAATTGTCAATTGACAATTGACAATTTTGTTTTGTGATTAATATTCTGATTCCTTTTTCTGTTTGTTAAATTGTCAATTGTGCATTGTCAATTGTCAATTCTCTTCTTGTAGATGGTCAAACAACCGTCCGGACAAACCAACCCGCAGCTTGCACAACCGATGCAGTCATCGGGATTTTTCATGTACACATAATGGTATCCCTTGTTGTTTACTTCACGCGGGTGCAATTCGAGAACATCCGACGGGCAGGCTACTACGCAGAGGTTACATCCTTTGCATCGCTCTGTGTTTACAACAACAGCTCCTTTTATCTTCGCCATAATTTATTATATTTAAAAACTAATGTAACACTAACTATCTCATTTGCGACTGCCAAAGGTAGTAAAAACTTTACAGAAAGAGCCTTTTTTAGAAACTGTTTTGATTATTTCACCTCGAACGATATTGTCTTTCGATTGCCCTGGTCGTCGATCAGCGTCAGGCGATGTTTGCCGGGGGAAGCGGAGAAGCTGATCTGGTGGTGGTCTGTCGTTTCGCCGGCATACGTGTCGTCGAGATGCCAGTAGAGGATGGCATCCGGACGGGCGTGGGCAGCTTTGAAGACAAACTGCTCCCGTTTGCCGGAGAAGCCTTTCGGAAGATAAAGGATGGCGTTATGCTCCGGATAGATCAGTTCGATCTGCCGGCCCCTGTCTTCACCGCATCCCGGTTTGACAGGAGGCAGGGGAGCGTAGTCGATATGATAGTTCCGGTAATAATATTCTTCGGAAGGAGGCAGTACGAACCACGGGCGTGCGATCATCCGGCCGACCGATTCGCACGAGCTGTTCACCCGGAAACGGCCGTCCGCAGAAAGATGGACAAGCCGGTGGTAGGGGCAGACTTCCGTCTTGTCGGCCGAGCGCGGCATGTAGAGTGTGTCTACCCGGTCACAGATAGCGGATGCCTTGTGCCCGCTGAGACGGCAGATGGCCATCGGGAGGAGTTCGTCGTAAGGCATGTCGAACCAGCCGCTTCCCGGAAGGAGCGAGAACAGGTCGAAGAGGACGGGAGCGGCATTACCCACGCCTGTCAGTCCCGCTCGGCCTTCTCCCGAAGCGTTGCCCACCCATACGCCGACCGTATAGCGCGGGGTTGTCCCGATCGCCCAGGCGTCCCGTCCGCCATAGCTCGTCCCCGTTTTCCAGGCCACCTGCTTCATGGAGCCGAACTGCTGCCAGTCCGCCTCTTCTTCAGGGCGGTTCAGCGCCGACATCGCTTCGAAGGCGAACCAGATGGAGGCGGCGGAGAGGAACGGCTTGTCCGTAAGCCTTTTGTCGGCGACAGAGCGGACCGGATCGGCCGGAGGAGCCGGGAAAGGAGTGAGCGGATGAATATCCGCCGGGTCATACCGCCCGTTGTAAGTCCGGTAATGTGCGAGCGTACGCGCCAGTGAAGCATACATGCCGGTGAGGTCCCATAACGTCCCTTCGGCGCCTCCCAGGATCAGCGAAGCCCCGTAATGTTCTTCGGAAAAGCGCAGCGTGGTCATGCCCGCCTTTTTCAGCAGCGACATGAACCGCCCCGTGTTGTAGGCCGAAAGCATCCGTACCAGTGGGACGTTGAGCGAACGTTCGATCGCCCGGTGTGCCGGGACCGCCCCGTAGAACGTCTTGTTGTAGTTTTGCGGCGAGAAGCCGTTCAGGTTCAGGGGGACGTCTGAAACGAGCGTACCGGGGAGCAGCTGCCCGTCGTGCAGCATGGCGGCATAAAGAAAGGGCTTCAGGATGCTGCCCGTGCTGCGTGGCGAAGTGATGATGTCTACCTGGTTCCCTTTGCGGGCGTCGGCCTTGAAAGTGACGTTTCCCGCATAGGCCAGCACCTCGCCCGTTTCGGCATCGGCGATGAGGGCGGCCAGGTTATGGATGTGGTTGGAGGCGTAGTCGCGGGCGTAGCGGTTGACGATCTCCTGTGTCTGGCGTTGCAACATCCGGTTGACGGAGGTCGTGATACGCGTTCCCGGAGCGTCGGCCGCCAACCGTTCGAGCAGGTGAGGGGCTTCGTCGGGCAGAGGCACGGGCGCTTCGGGAAGCGGTTCGAGGAGCGACAGCCCGTATTCGGTTTCGTCCAGTATCCCTCTCTCCTTTAAGGCGGTCAGGAGCTTGTCGCGTTTGGCTTTCAGCCGTGCCCGGTTACGTCCGGGATGGATCAGGGCGGGCGAGTTGGGCAGGACGGCGAGTGTGGCGCTCTCGGCCCACGAGAGGTCGGCAGCGCTTCGCCCGAAATAGCGCCAGGCCGCCGTCTCGATGCCTATCACATTCCCTCCGAACGGGGCGTGCGAGGCATAGAAGTTCAGGATCTGATGTTTGTCGAAGGCTGTTTCCAGGAGAAGGGCATAGCCGGTTTCGACCATTTTTTCATACAGGGTACGCTCGCGGTTGCCCCGCGCGATCCGTGCCAGCTGCATGGTGATCGTGCTCCCCCCGCTGACGACCTTGCCCCGGCTGAGGTTGATCTGCATGGCTCGGACGATGGCAACCGGGTCTACTCCCGGATGCCGGAAGAAGCGTTTGTCTTCGTAGGTCAGCAGGCAGGTCACGAACTTGCCGGGAAGACTGTCTGCCGGAGGGAAACGCCATTGCCCGTCCGGTGCGATCCGTGCCCCTAACAACTGCCCGTCGGAAGAATAGAGCAGGGTGGAGCAGGCCTCCGGAAAGAGTGTCCGGGGGGCGGTCAGATGCAGGACCGTTCCTATCAGCAGCTTTATGAAAAACAGGTGGAAGACAATCATTCGCCATTTGGTTTTACTCCTCTAAGTTAGTCATTATTTTCGCGATTTCCAACCATATTTCCTTGAATTTTTCTTCGTCAGTGTGCTGGCTGAAGGCATTTGCGAGGCGGAAGAACCAGTGGAGCGTCGTTGCCGGCTTCAGCCCCTTTTAAAGTCTATGTAGATACGTTTGCTGATGTGGGCCGATTGGCAGAGGGTGTCGATGCTGATGCCCTCTTCGATCCTTTTCTTGTCGATGAATTCGGCAACTTGGCTGATTAGGCCGGGATTTTTGAAGTCTTTTGTCATGATATGAGTTATAATTAGTTAAATAGCAGGAAGTTTCCGGTTGTCCGGTTCCCTTATGTGGGAACTTTTGTTTGCCGGATAGTCCGTATTTTTATGCTGCTTATGACAGCGAGTGCAAATGTATAATTAATTTTAATAGTATTATGGAAAAATCTTTCAGCCTGTTTGCCAATTTCAAGCAAACAACCCCATCGGAGATCACGTTGGACCGTGTTTACCGGCTCATCACTACCGACTCCGACTTGCGTGACCGTACCGAGAAATTCCGCTTCTACCTTCGGGTAGGAAACAAGCAAATGTCGGCCTGCGAAAAGACTTCATGCCCCGCCTTCACTCCCGCCGTGCGATGCGAAGGAGGCAGGAAGCGCATGCATATCAAGGCTTATACCGGTTTGAGCCTTTGCGATTTGGATCATATACCGGAAGAACGGATGGCGGAGGCTTTTGCGGCGGTCTGTGCCGACCCCCATGTCCTTTTGGCCTACCATACGATCAGCGGACGGGGGCTGCGCGTCATTTACGCTTTTCTCTTTGAAGACGGCAGTTCCGTCGCGGACGCCGACCCTGCCGATCGGAAGACGCTCCGGGTCTATCAGGAGGGCTACCGACAGGGTAACGAACTTTTCGCCCGCCTCGCCGGGCTGGAATACGACAGCAGTTGCAAGAATCCCGAACGGATCAGCGGTACGGCTTATGATCCGGACGCCTATTACAATCCGGAAGCCCTGCCGCTCCAGGTCAAGCTGCCGCCTGCTCCCTCCGCGAAACCGGGTCGGCCGAAAGGACGGAAGGCGAAACCGGGACGCTATACCGCAACGGCGGGCAAGGCGGCCGAGGTGTCCGGAAAACGGCTGGAGGACGAAGGAATCCGCTATGAGCCGGGCCACCATAACGAATATGTCATGCGCACCGGCTACCTCTTCAACCTCTATGGCGTGCCGGAGGCGGAGGCCGTCGCATGGGCGATCGAGGCGTTTGCCGATTATGGCGCGGAGAACGTCGAGAGCACCTTCCGTTCCTGCTACGCGGGAGAGGAGGAGCATGGCTCCGTGCGCCTGCCCCGGAGCGCTGGCGGCAAAGGCAGATGGGAGGCAGACGAGGCGAACAAGCCGGCCGAGGTGGAGGCGATCGAGGCGTTCCTGTTTTCGCAGGCGGAGTTCCGCCACAATGTCATCACGCACCATTGTGAAATCCGCTGGACGGAGGAGGCCGGCTTCCTGCCGCTGACAGACCGTGACGTGAATACGCTTTGGGGGCGGATGAACAAAACGGTGGGACGCGTCTATCTGACGGATATATACAATGTGATACATTCCGAGTTCGTCCCCCTCTTCAACCCTTTCCAATCCTATTTCGACCATTTGCCATCATGGGACGGCGTGAGCGACCCTATCGGCGACCTGGCCGATACGGTGCATGTCAAAAGCGACCAGGCGGAGTTTAGGGACTATTTCCGGAAATGGTTTGTCGGCATATTGCCCGCGCTGCTCGACGATACGGTCGTGAACCATGAGATCCTGGTCCTTATCGGCGAACAGGGGCTTTACAAAACCACCTGGTTCAACTTCCTGCTGCCACCCGAACTGCGCTGCTATTTCTATACGAAGACGAACAGCGACCGCTTGAATAAGGACGATCTCTTTTCGCTTACCGAATTCGCCCTGATCTGCTTCGAGGAGCTCGACGGCATGCGGCCTGCCGAGTTGAACCAGTTGAAGGCGATGGTCACCATGCCCTACGTCAACGAGCGGGCGGCCTACGGGCGCAACAAGGAACGCCATCCGCATATCGCTTCGTTTTGCGGCACGGGCAATAATGTCCAGTTCCTGACCGACCCGACCGGCAACCGCCGCTGGTTGCCTTTCGAGGTGTCGCAGATCCGGGATCCGCATCAGCATGCCATCCCTTACGAGCTGGTCTATAGCCAGGCCTATGCCTTGTGGAAAAGCGGTTTCTGCCACTGGTTCTCGCAGGAGGAGATACGGAAGCTGAACATGCATAACAGCCGCTTTGAAGTCCCCAACCTCGAAGAAGACCTGATCCGTACCCATTTCCGCAAACCGTTCGAGGGCGAGACGGGCATCTTCGTCACGGCGGCCGATATCCTGGAACAGATCAGTTCATGCCTGCGTTACCCCCTGAGTCCGAATAAAATCGGGCGTATCATGGCGGGGCTGGAGTTCGAATCGATCCGGTATAAAGGGAAAAGGGGCTATATCGCAGTGAAAAAGACCGGGGAGGATATCGACAGGGAACGGAGATCCGGCGCTTTGGGATTGTGATTTTT
>ERZ773169.2538-NODE-2538-length-13065-cov-14.730822_pt1 | contig 13065 bp, 10 predicted proteins | sample MGYA00580536_ERZ773169 | MGnify/ENA primary metagenome ERZ773169 (study PRJEB29015, sample SAMEA2737814) | human gut metagenome | biome: human gut; feature: human-associated habitat; material: faeces | place: China | collected 2012 ...
ACGCAAAGAAGATCGGCAAGATGCTGCGTGAGCTGAAGAAGTACACCGGCGCTGCATCCGAGGAGATCCAGAAGAACGTGGTGGAGCCGCTGAACGAGATCCAGGCTCCCCTCAAGGAAGCTGTCGCTCCGCTGACCGATATCAAGAAGGACATCGACAACAGCGTGAAGGACGTGACCAAGGGCTTTGCCGGCATCGGCAAGACCAGCAAGGAAGAGGCCGCCAAGAAGGCTGCGGAGGAAGAGGTCACCGACCTGACTGCCGAAGAGCCGGTGGAGGAGCTGCCGGAAGAGAATGCAGCCCCCGCCGCCGAGCCTGCCGCCGAAAAGGCTGAGGCTCCGGCCGAAGAGAAGCCTGAGACTGCCCCTGTGCAGGAAGAAACCGCCCCCGCCCCCGCACCCGAAGCTCCGGCTGCGGAAGCAGCCCCGGAAGCTGCCGAGGCTGCCCCGGCAGAGGAAACCACCGTTTAAGTTTGGATACACCGCGCCCGCGGTTGTCATACATCAAGCAATAAGCCCGCCACGCGGCGCGGCAAAGTAAAAAGGAGATTTTTATTATGCGTATTGGTACTAACGAACTGCTGATCATCCTGGGCGTCGCTCTGCTGATCTTTGGACCCAAGAACCTGCCGAAGCTGGGCAAGATGTTCGGCAAGACCATCAACGGCTTCAAGAAGGGCATGGAGGACGAGGAAGGCTCCAATGATTCCGAGGAGAAGACCGAGAAGCAGGTTTCCAAGAAGGACGAAGACGAGGAGTAATTGTGGCTACGAACGTTAAGCGCAAAAAGAAAGCCGAAGTCATGGAAGATGACGGCAGCATGACGCTGACCGGCCATCTGAAAGAACTGCGGAACCGGCTCATCATCTGCGCGGTGGTGTTTGTGGCAGGCGTGGTGGTCTCGCTGGCCTACGCCGACCGCCTGATCGATGTGCTGACGGCAATGGGCCGGGACTACTACCAGTTCGTGTCCATTGCCCCCCAGGAAAAGCTGATGCAGTATTTCCGGGTCTCCATCCTGGCTGGCGTGGTGGTCACGGTGCCGGTGGCATTCTACCACATCTACGCCTTTGCAAAGCCGGGCCTGAAAAAGAGCGAGAGCACCTTTTTCAAGCTGGTCATGCTGCTGGGCCTGATCCTGTTCTGCGTGGGCGTGCTGTTTGCTTACAAGCTCATGATGCCCTTTATGCTGCGGTTCCTCAGCACTGGCATCGAGGGTGCTGAGTACATCCAGACCACCACCAGTATCGAGAGCTATGTGAACCTGTGCCTGACCATGTTCATCATCTTTGGCTGTGTGTTTGAGATGCCCCTGATCACCATCATCCTGTCCAAGATGGGCATCATCAACCCCACGCTCCTCAAGCAGGTGCGCGGTGTGGCCATCGTGATCATCTTCTTCATCGCGGCTGTTGTCACCCCGCCGGACATCGTGTCCCAGTGCATGGTGGCAGGCCCCATGGTGCTGCTGTACTTCATCAGCATCTTCCTGAGCGGCATCTTCTACAAGCCGAAGTCGGACGATGATGAGGAGGACGAAGAAGAGGACGAGGACGACGAGTAATTCTGGGTCCCCGGTTTTCGGATTCTTGCAAAATAAGGCTGCTGTGCCGCAGGGCATGGCAGCCTTTTTGCGTATGCGGCGCGGCGGCCTCGATTTTAAATCATCCCGGCTATACAAACCACCCGCCCTGTGCTAGAATGGAGCCAACAAACAAAAGGCGGTGAGCGGATGCATCCTCTTGCAGAATATCCCCGCCCGGCCATGCGCCGGGACAGCTGTGAGATCCTGAACGGGCCGTGGCAGTATGCCATCACCCAGACGGCCGAATACCCTGCGGCCTGGCAGGGCAGCATTCTGGTGCCCTATTCGCCGGAGGCCCCGGCCTCCGGGGTGGGGCGCACCCTGCAGCCGGGGCAGTGGCTGCACTACCACCGCCTGTTCGCCCCGCCGGCGGGGGAGGGCGGCCGGGTGCTGCTGCACTTCGGGGCCGTGGATTATGCCTGCGCCGTGCAGGTCAATGGGCATCTGGCAGGCGGCCACCGGGGCGGCTACTGGCCCTTCACACTGGACATTACCGACCTGCTCAACGGCACCGGCCGCAACAGCCTGTGGGTGGCCGTACAGGACCCCACCGGCCACGGCACCCAGGCCCGGGGCAAACAGACGTTGAAACCCGGCGGGATGTTCTACCCGGCCCAGAGCGGCATTTGGCAGACCGTCTGGCTGGAGCGGGTGCCGGACAACTACATCCAGACCCTGACCGTCACCCCGGACTACGACGCCCGCACGGTGACGGTGCGGGTGCACACGGCAAAGCCCGGCGGTGCGGTCAACCTGTGGGCCATGGTGCGGGCCGGGGGCGTGACCATCGCCGAGGACTGGGGCAGCGACGAGGCCGACCAGGACGGCGAAGTGACCCTGAACATCCCGGAAGAGCATTTCTTCCCATGGAGCCCGGACACGCCCTTCCTTTACGACCTGACGGTGGGCACCAACCAGGGGGAGGAAGCCGAGTTCGACACGGTGCACAGTTACTTTGCCCTGCGCAAGTGGAGCTGTGCACCGGACGCCCACGGGGTGCTGCGCTTCTGCCTGAACGACAAGCCCATCCTGCTCAACGGTTTGCTGGATCAGGGCTACTGGCCGGAGGGCCTGTATACGCCGCCCTCGGACGCAGCCGTGGAGCGGGAGCTCAGCGAGGTGAAAGCGCTGGGCTTCAACCTACTGCGCAAGCACGCCAAGATCGAGCCGCAGCGCTGGTATTACCACTGCGACCGGCTGGGCCTGATCGTCTGGCAGGACATCGTCAACGGCGGCAGTGCCTATAACCTGTGGTTCGTCACCTACCTGACCAATGTGCTGCAGCCGCTGCTGCGCCGCTTCCCGGACGGGAAGGCTGCCTACAGCCTGCTGAGTTGGGCAAAACCGGCCAGCCGGGAGGAGTACGCCCACGAGCTGGCCGACACAGTACAGGCGCTGCGGTGCCACCCCTGCATTGCCTGCTGGGTGCCCTTCAATGAAGGGTGGGGGCAGTTCGATGCCGGAAAAGCCGTGCAGGCCATCCGGACGCTGGACGGCACCCGTCTGGTGGACGAGGCCAGCGGCTGGTTCGACCAGGGCGGGGGCGATGTGCACTCCCTGCACAATTATTTCTATCCGCTGCGCATCCGCCCGCAGAAGCGCACGGTGGCCCTCAGCGAATACGGCGGCATTGCCTGGCCCATGCCCGGCCACGAGCCGCCCCACAAGACCTACGGCTACGGCACGGCCAAAGACCGGCAGGAGCTGACTGCCCGCTACAAGAAGCTGCAGCTGAAAACTGTGCTGCCCCAGCTGGAAAAAGGCCTTTCGGCGCTGGTGTACACCCAGCTCACCGATGTGGAGGACGAGGTGAATGGGCTGTTCACCTACGACCGTGCCGCCGTCAAGCCGGACGCCAACGCGGTGCGCTCGGTGAATGCGGCACTGGCCGCCGAGTTTGCAAGAGTGACAAATCCCGCGAAAAAATGAGCAAGATCCCCGGTGCAGGAAACAGAGAACTGCACCGGGGATTTTTTACCGGACAAGATTTTGTTTTTTGTTTACAAATGGTTGCTTGACATGGAAATATCCATTTTGTAATCTGAAAGGGTATTCAATTTACATGAAATGTCGCTGGAAACGCGGGCCGGTGCACCGGCTGCGTCTGCCAGCCTCCGGGGAAAGGAGCAACACACCATGGACTACCTGCAGAACGTGATGGGATATTTTGACCAGCAGCAGCCGCTGTGTGCGCAGCATGATAAGATCAGCAAGGATCTGTATCAGGAATATGGCGTCAAGGCCGGTCTGCGCGACGAGAACGGAAAGGGCGTGCTGGCGGGCCTGACCAACATTTCGGACATCCGCGCCTTTGAGTATGTGGACGGCGTCAAGCGCCCCGCCGACGGCCAGCTGCTCTACCGCGGCTACGACGTCAAAGATCTGATCAATGGCAGCCGGGGCAGCCGCTTTGCCTTTGAAGAGGCGGGCTACCTGCTGCTGTTCGGTGAGCTGCCCACCCCGGAAAAGCTGGAAGAATTCTGCCGGGTGCTGGGCGAGTGCCGTACCATGCCCACCAATTTTACCCGTGACGTGATCATGAAGGCCCCCAGCCACGATATCATGAACGCCATGGCCCGCAGTGTGCTGACCCTAGCCTCCTATGACCCCAAGGCATCGGATCTGTCCATCCCCAACGTGCTGCGCCAGAGCATCCAGCTGGCCAGCATCTTTCCCATGCTGGCGGTGTACGCCTACCATGCCTACAACCACTACGAAAAGGACGGCAGCATGTACATCCACCGGCCAGACCCGCAGCTGTCCACCGCCGAGAATTTCCTGCGGATGCTGCGGCCGGACATGCAGTACACCCCGCTGGAAGCCCGTGTGTTGGATGTGGCACTGCTGCTGCACGCCGAGCACGGCGGCGGCAACAACTCCACCTTTACCACCCGCGTGGTCACCTCCTCCGGCACCGATACCTACTCGGCCATGGCGGCGGCGCTGTGCTCCCTCAAGGGCCCGCGCCACGGCGGTGCCAACCTGATGGTGATGCAGATGATGCAGAACATCCGCGAGAATCTGCACGACCAGGAGGACGAAGAAGAACTGGAAACCTACCTGAAAAAGCTGCTGCACGGCGAAGCCTTTGACCACAAGGGCCTGATCTACGGTATGGGCCACGCGGTCTACTCCCTCAGCGACCCCCGTGAGGTGGTGTTCAAGGCCTATGTGGAGCAGCTGGCCCACGAGAAGGGCCGGGACAAGGACCTGGCCCTGTACGCCAAGATCGAGCGCATGGCCCCGCAGCTCATCGCCGAGGAACGGAAGATCTTCAAGGGCGTCAGCCCCAACGTGGATTTCTACAGCGGCTTTGTGTACGATATGCTGGGCATCCCCATGGAGCTGTACACCCCGCTGTTTGCCGTGGCCCGCATCATGGGCTGGAGTGCCCACCGCATCGAAGAGCTGCTCAGCGCCAACAAGATCATCCGTCCGGCCTACAAGAGCCTGGGCGGCACCCACGACTACATCCCGCGGGATGCACGATAACAGGAGGGCTGTGCCATGAAACAGGAAGCCATGCAGAAGCACTCGGAAGAATGGTTCTTCTTGCACAATTTTGACGTGGACCGGGTGTTCAGCACCATCCGGCGCACGGATTATCTGGTGCTGTTCTACATCAAGATGCGGCAGGAGAGCCACCCGGACGAGAAACTCTATCTGGCCGACCTTGCCGCCGAGATGGGCGTGAAGGTGACCGAGCTGTCCAAAGGCATCGAGAAGCTGCAGGACCAGGGCTATGTGCGCTGGCTCACCGACCGGGAAGCCGGCCGCACCTATGTGGAGCTGACCAGCAAGGCCGTGGAGCTGATGGCCGAGGAACGCGATTTCATGAAGCGCTGCTATGCCCGCCTGCGCACCGAGCTGGGGGACGAAGAGCTGCGCCGCACCGTGGACACCCTGCAGCACATGCGGGATATCCTGAAGGACGAGCGGGAGCGCGGCGCGTAAGCTCCGCCCCAAAATACAACGCCGAAAAAGGCCCCGCTTCCGGGTGTGGAAGCGGGGCCTTTATGCGTTTGGGGGCAGATCAGCTGTTGCTGGAAGAGGACGGGTTCACGATCTTGCTGGCGGGCATCTTGTTCATGGCAGAGGTGCTGAGGTTATTCTCCAGCGTGCTGCCGTAGGCGGTGAGGGCATCTTCCAGCTCGTCGCCCTTCATGTCGCTCAGGATCTGGGTGCGCAGGGCGTCCAGCGTGGACACCTGCAGCGGGTCAATGCGCATCATCAGGATGATGGAAGCGGCATTGTACTGCACGGCAGCGGCCTCGCCGTACACAAGGCCGCGCACGGCGTCGGCGGCACCGTCCTGGGTAAAGGCACCGGTCAGGTCGCTTTCGGTCAGCAGTTCGGTCTGCACGCTGGCAGCATCCTCGGCGGGGGTGGAGTCCAGCACGGCGTAGATGTCCGGCAGGGCGGCAGAAGCGGCAGAATGCAGGGCGCTGACCTGCTCGGACACCGAGCCGTCCTGCGTTTCACTGCAGCTTGCGGCGGCCGCCTGTGCCAGCTGCAGCATCTGGGCCTTCTGGTCATCGGAGGCGAACACAAAGGTGCTGGTGTTGTACAGCGGGATGTTCACATAGGCCAGCTCGTACATCTGGCTGTCCAGATGCTCGGTCAGGTCGCTGTCGTCCACGGGGCTTTCGCCGTCCGGACCGTACACCAGCGTCAGCAGCAGGGTGTGCTTGAGCTGGATGCGCTCAAAGGCCTTGAGGGTCTCCAGGCCGATGCCGTTGGCGGTGTAGGTGCTGCCGTACTGGTCCATCAGCTGCTGGGCGTAGTTGTCGGCCACCTGGGTCTGTTCGGCGGTCAGCTCCCCGCCCAGCTCGGCAAAGCGAGCGTCGATGGCGGCAAAGGTGCGCAGGGTCTCCAGCGTCTTGTCGGCCACATAGTCCTGGACCACGGAGGTCTCGCCGCTGTCGGCATCGGTGGTGATGGTCTCCTTCAGGAAGGCCTTCACGTCGGTGGCGTCCTGGTCCTTGCCAGCCAGCTGGGCAGCCTGCTGGTAGGCGCTGAACTGGGCCAGCAGATACAGGCCGGAGGACACTTCAAAGTCGCCGACCTTGCCCACGGTGTCCGGGGTGGACAGGCCGCAGCTTGCCAGACTGAAGATCATGACGAGTGCGCATACCAGCGCAAGCAGTTTCTTTTTCATGTGTAATGCTCCTGTTTTTTGAAATTGTAGATGGCTCACCCTCTCAGGCGCTGACATCGAGCGGATGCGAGAGGACTGAGAGGGCGAGGATGCTATCGGTTACTTGCTTTCCTGCGGTTTGTCCTTGCCATTCAGGATTTCCGCCATCGCCTTAAGGATGCTCTGCAGCAGTTCCAGCGGCTTTTCGTCGGGGTGCAGGGTGACCGAAAGGTAAGGCTTTGAGCCTGCCCCGGCGGTGACGCGGCCGTTGAAGGCCACCAGCAGGCCCCGGATCATGGGCACATCCAGGTGTTCCAGATTCAGCACGATGGTGTCCTTCTTCTGGGTCACCTCGTACACGCCCACGGCGGTGGCCTGCACCCGCACCAGCGAAACGTTCACCAGATCGCTCACCGAGGGCGGCGGGTCACCGTAGCGGTCGATGAGCTCGTCCAGCACGTCGGCGGCGTCCTCCGGGGTCTGGATGGCGGCAATGCGCTTGTAGGCTTCGATGCGGCCCGGCCCGTCGGCGATGTATTTCTCCGGGATGTAGGCATCCACCCGCAGGTCCACCAGGCACTCGCTCTTGTCGCGCTGCACCGGCTCGCCCTTGGCGCGGGCGATGGCCTGCCCCAGCATCTTGACATAGAGGTCGTAGCCCACGGCCTCCATGTGGCCGTGCTGGCTGTGGCCCAGCAGGCTGCCGGCACCGCGGATCTGCAGATCGCGCATGGCGATGCGGAAGCCGGAACCAAAGGCCGTGAACTCCCGGATGGCGGACAGCCGCTTCTGGGCAATGTCTGTCAGGGTCTTGTCCCGCCGGAAGGTGAAGTAGGCGTAGGCCTTGCGGCCGCTGCGGCCCACCCGACCCCGGATCTGGTACAGCTGAGCCAGACCCATGCGGTCGGCGTCCTCAATGATGAGGGTATTGCAGTTGCGCACGTCGATGCCGGTCTCAATCAGGGTGGTGCATACCAGGATGTCGATCTCGCCGTTCAGCAGGTGCTGCCACACGGGGTTCAGCTCCTCCTCGGTCATCTTGCCGTGGGCAATGCCCACCCGGGCACCGGGCACCATCTGGCTCACATGGGCGGCGCAGGATTCGATGTTGTCCACCCGGTTGTGCAGGTAATACACCTGCCCGCCGCGGGCCAGCTCCTTTTTCATGGCCTCGGCCAGGATCACGTCGTTGTACTCCAGCACAAAGGTTTCCACCGGCTGGCGCTCAATGGGCGGCTGCTCGATGGTGGAAAGGTCCCGGATGCCGCTCATGGCCATGTTCAGGGTGCGGGGGATGGGGGTGGCCGACAGGGTGAGCATGTCCACCCCGATGAAGTTCTCCTTGAGCTTTTCCTTGTGCTTGACGCCGAAGCGCTGTTCCTCGTCGATGATCACAAGGCCCAGGTCGTGGAACTTCACATCCTTGGACAGCAGCCGATGGGTGCCCACCACGATGTCCACGCTGCCGGACTGCAGGCCCCGCAGGGTCTCCTTCTGCTGCTTGGCGGTGCGGAAGCGGGACATCATCTCCACCTTCACGGGGAAGGCCTCCATGCGGGAAAGGATGGTGTTGTAGTGCTGCCAGGCCAGCAGGGTGGTGGGGGCCAGAATGGCGCACTGCTTACCGCCCATCACGCACTTGAAGGCGGCCCGCAGGGCTACTTCGGTCTTGCCCACGCCCACGTCGCCGCAGAGCAGCCGGTCCATGGGGTAACCCTTTTCCATGTCCTGTTTGATCTCGGCGGTGGCGTTGAGCTGGTCGTCGGTCTCGTCGTAGTCAAAGCGGGTCTCAAAGTCCCGCTGCCAGTCGCCGTCGGGCGGGAAGGCGTAGCCGGTGGCCTGCCGACGGCGGGCATACAGCTCAATGAGCTCCTGCGCCATCTCCTCGGTGGCCTTTTTGACCTTGGCACGGGTGCGCTGCCACTCGGCACCGCCCAGCTTGGCCAGCTTGACCTTTTCTTCATCGCCGGGGGCGGTGTAGCGGCTCAGCAGGTCCAGCTGGGTGACGGGCACATACAGCACGTCCGAGCCGGAATACTGCACCTTGAGGTAATCCTTGATGGCACCCTGCACTTCCAGCCGCTGGATGCCCGCATACATGCCGATGCCGTGGCTCTGGTGCACCACATAGTCGCCGGGCTTGATATCGGAAAGGCTGGACAGGGCGTTCTTGTTCTTCTTGCGCTTTTTGGTCTCGGCGGCGGTCTCTTCGTCCAGACCATGCCGACGGGACGAGAGCACGGCCGCGTGAGCGAACGGGAAGGTGCACCCGGCGGTCAGATGGCCCGGAAGCACCTGTACGATGCCCTTGGCGGGGCGCACATCCCGGCTCATGCTCACCGAGTAGCCCTTGTCGGCCAGGTCACGGGTGAGGGCAGCGGCACCCTTGGGGGTGCCGGAAAACAGGGTGATGGCGTACCCCTGTGCAAGGAGCGGGTCCAGGTCCTCCCGCAGGGAGGCAAGGTCGCCGTTCCAATTGGGGGCCGCAAAGGCCTCGGCATTGATGAGGTCTTTCAGTTTGAACTCGTTCATGCCGCGCAGGAAGTTCTCGCACAGCAGGGTGCTCTGCTTCTGGGCGGCGATGACCAGATCGTCCATGGTCTGGTACAGCACATCCAGCCCGGGGCAGAGCACACCTTCCTCCAGCAGGCCGGTCAGCTCCTCGCTGCGGCGGAACTCGGTGGCCTTCTGGGCATCGCGGATGCCGCCCACCTCGTCCAGAATGAACAGGGGCGCGTCCAGATGATCCAGCAGGGTGGCCGGTTCCGGGTAGCGGATGCCGTAATACTTGTCCATGGCTTCCGGCATCAGGCCGGAGTCCAGCTGGGACAGGTCGGCTTCGGTGGCCTTTTCCAGCGCGGTGCGGTGTTTGCCGCGGGCCTTTTTCACAGCGGCACGCAGGGCCTCGGCAGTCTCTTCGGTGCTGCCGAACAGCACTTCGCGGGCAGGGGAAAGGTAGATCTTTTCCAGTGCGCCGTCCCGCCGCTGGGTCAGCAGGTCAAAGGAGGCCATGGAGTCAATCTCATCGTCCCAGTATTCCACACGGGCAGGCTGACGCATATCCGGGGCATAGATGTCCACGATATCGCCGCGCACGCTGAACTGGCCGGGGCCGTCCACCTGACTGCGGCGCACATACCCGGCGGCAAACAGCCGGGCCACCAGCGCTTCGCGGTTGTACACCATGCCGGGCTTGAGGGTGAGGGTGTTTTTCAGGAATTCATCGCGGGGCACCGTGTACTGCAACAGGGCTTCGGCAGGGACACACACGGCCTGCAGCCGCCCGCCCGCCAATGCACCCAGCACCGAAAGGCGGCGATACTCGTATTCGCGCCCGGCCCCCTCCACCGGGCGCAGCATGAAGTCCCGGGGCGGGAACACCGCCGCGGCAAGGCCCAGCGCCTTGAGGTCATCCGCAAAGTGGGTGGCCTCGGCTTCGCCCGGGGTCACGATGCAGAGCACGCGGCCCAGGTCCTTTTGCAGGGCGGCATACAGCAGGGCCCGGCCTGCCGGGGGCAGACCGAACAGCGCTGCCGGGCCGGGCTTTGCAAAGCTGGCCGTGATCTTCTGGTATTCCTGGGTCGCTTTCAACAGGGCTTCGTACATGGAAAACCTCCTTTCCTGTTGGGATGACCATTTGAAATTGCCGCCGCATTCGCTTTGGCAATGGCAGAGGAATGATTATTTTTATTTGCAGCAGAGAAAAGCCTGCGGGCTTTTCTCTGCTGCTTTTTCACGAGAGGGGGCGTGACCTCAAAATGCATCAAAGAACATAAATGCAGCTTGCCAGTGCTGCCCCACTCGGTGAAAATGTGTTTGGAGCGGCCCGCAGGCCGCGACAAACACGAACAATAAAAATAAAATTCCGTTGAAAATGCCCAGAGCGCAAGCGGAGGGCAGTTTAAATGAAGTTCTTACCCGTTGTACTTGCTCTGCGCCAGCCCCAGCTTGCCGTCCATGATGAGCTTGGCGGCAGCTTCGATGTCCGGGCAGCGGTCTGCCAGGGCCTTGGCGTCCTCCGGCGGGAACTTGCCCAGCACCCAATCCGCCAGGTCGTAGTCCGGGCGGGGCTTGGCTCCCACACCGATGCGGATGCGGGGAAAGCCGTCGCCGCCCAGCCGGGCGATGATGCTCTTCAGGCCGTTGTGGCCGCCTGCCGAGCCGGAAGGCCGGATGCGCAGCTTGCCGGGGTTCTGGGTGATGTCGTCGCACAGGGCGATGACATGGTCGGCCGGGATCTTGAAAAAGCCCGCCAGCGGCGCGATGGAATCGCCGGAAAGGTTCATGTAGGTCAGGGGCTTGAGCAGCACCACCTTGTGGCTGTCCACTTCACCCTGGCCCCACAGGCCCTGGAATTTGGTCTTGCTCACGCTGATGCCCCATTTGCCGGACAGGTAGTCCAGCGCGGCAAAGCCCGCGTTGTGGCGTGTGCCGTCGTATTTGGCCTCGGGGTTGCCCAGGCCGGCGATCAGCCAGATATCGTTTGTGTTCATGTTGCTTGTTTAACCTTTTCTCTGAAAAATAGAATGGGATGCAGCTATTCAGTATAACATACGCGCGCGGAAAAAGAAACGGATTCCGGGTGAAAGAACTGAAAATGCCCCCGACCATACAGAGGCCGGAGGCAGAAAATGCTTATTTCAGGCTCAGCGTGAGGTCAGAGGCCTTCCACGCGCCATCCTCTTTTACCATGGTGATGGTGCCGGTGACGCTGGCCGTGTTGGTTCCGTCGGCGGCCTGCAGGTCTGCGGAAAAATCATAGCAGTGGTCGGCACCGGAGCGCTTTTGCAGGGTGAGCCCCGCGGGCTGGCCGGAAAGCGAGGCAATGCGGGTGGGCAGACGGTTCGCAAGGAGCTTTTCCAGACAGGTCTGTGTCATGCAGTCCCCGAACTGTGCCTGATAGAAAGCCGCAAAGCCGCCGTCATCCACCTGTACAAGGCCCGGCTCGCTGGCGGTGTAGGAATCGTCCGCCGCCGGTTCCACGGCATCGGAGCTGGAAAGCAGCTGGGTCAAGATGGTCTGCGCCTGCTTCCCGGCGGGGTCGCTGCGCAGGCGGGTGAGCGCGAACACCGCCGCAATGGCCACGAAAAAGACGATCAGGCTCAGGGCCTGCTTACGGAACGTCTCAGACTTCATACAATGTGCCCTCCCGGAAGGAAATCACTTGTTCTGGTCGGCTTCCAGCTTCTGCTTCTTGGCGATGTAGGCTTCCATCTTCGGTTCAGCCCAGCCCTCCAGATTGGTCTGGCGCTCCCGGGCGATGCCCAGCGCCTGTGCGGGCACATCCTGAGTGATGGTGCTGCCGGCGGCGGTGTAGGCACCGTCGCCCACCTTGACCGGGGCCACAAGGTTGGTGTTGCAGCCGATGAAGCAGTAGTCCCCGATGGTGGTGCGGAACTTGTCCTTGCCGTCGTAGTTGCAGGTGACGGTGCCGCAGCCGAAGTTGCAGTACTTGCCCACGTCGCTGTCGCCGATGTAGGTCAGGTGGCTCACCGTGTTGCCGCGGGCAAAGTTGGAATTCTTGGTCTCCACATAGGCACCCAGATGCACACCGTAATCGGTGACCGTGTTCACCCGCACATGGGTGAAGGGGCCGATGTTGTTGTGAGGGCCCAGGTGGCTGCCGTAGACCTGGCTGGCGTTGACGGTGGTGCCCTCGTCCACGATGCTGTCCTCGATGAGGGTGTTGGGGCCGATGATGCAGCCTGCCCCAATGATGGTATGGCCCCGCAGGATGGTGCCGGCCAGGATGACGGCCCCCGGTGCGATCTGCACGTCGGGTGCGATCTGCACGGTGCGGCTGTCGATGATCACGCCGTTGGCGATGTGCTGCAGCAGGATCGTTTCACGGGCGGCCTCGGCGGCGTCCAGACGGGTACGCGCTGCATCCAGTGCAGCGGAAGAAACACAATTTTCCATGGTTCAGGAGCTCCCTTCCGGTACGGCTCCCGCGGGACGATGCGGCCCGGTGCACCCGGATGCGGCAGGAGCTTTGTACCGACAAAAAGAATGTTTGAAGTTTCAGGGATGGAAAGTTGTATCCAACAGACGAAGAAATCGCGTCAGAAAAAGAAAAACCTCTCGAACTTTCTCCCATTCTATATTACCGGAAAACTTGGTAAAATTCAAGTGATTTGCATAAAAAACACCAAACAAATTCGGGATTTTGCATGGTGGAAACCCTTGGATTTTTTGGTATAATAGTTTAGCATTCACGAAACAATGTTCATCGGTTAAAAGAAAAATGGCAAGCGATGAGGCCGCGGTGTATGGAATGCAGCGGCCAACTATGGGAGGTAAACAACGCATGAGCAAAAAGTATCTGTACTACTTCAGCGAAGGCA
>ERZ773169.2550-NODE-2550-length-13033-cov-2.758360_pt1 | contig 13033 bp, 9 predicted proteins | sample MGYA00580536_ERZ773169 | MGnify/ENA primary metagenome ERZ773169 (study PRJEB29015, sample SAMEA2737814) | human gut metagenome | biome: human gut; feature: human-associated habitat; material: faeces | place: China | collected 2012 ...
GTCCTCGCCGAGCTCGCCCAGCGCAGAGCCTTCCTCGTCGCTCGCACCACTTTCATCGTCGCGAGAAGCACCTTCGTCTTTCCCTCTGTCGGCGCCCTCCCGCGCTTCCAGCATCGCAAGATCGCGCTCAACGGCCCGGCTGCGGGCCAGCCAATATGCGGCGATCGCGATAAGCACAAGCACCCAAAACAATCCGAGCGAGATGGCAGAGAGCGCTTCCGAGGTTAGGACGCCCGACCCAATTGCCGCGCCGGCGACCAAGCGCCCGATCTGCGAGAAGGCGAGCAGCGTTCCCACCGTCCAGGCGAGCACAGGTATCGAGTAGGCGCGAAACGGCGGAGCATCGCGTCTGACGAGTATCCACGAGGTTATGAAAAACAAAAGATAGCCCACCATAATGGCGAGACGCGAGAACGACACATCCCCCGCCTCCACCGGGCCCGAGAGAAGCGCCAGCGCGAACAGGGGCAGGGTCACCGTCAATGCCGTATCAACGCGGAAAGGACGGCGATGCAGGGCGAACACGACAGCCATAAATGCGGCAGCAATGCCATTGGCAACCTGGATCGTGCAGGCAGCTTGCTCGCTAGCCATCCATCCATGCAAGTCGGTCATCACGCCGAAGACAAATGCCAGAGCCACGGATCCAGCAGCCAAGACCGCGTAGCGTAGCAGCACCGAGCGGACGGGCAGACGACGCTGCACGGCCCTCGCATTCGAAACAGACGCCCCTTTCCCGTCTCCCTCGTCGGCGCACGCGAACCACAGAACGAGAAAGACCGCGCATGATGCACCGAGTAAGGCCATGCGCGTCGGCGCCCCGGCGGAGAGCGGGCCCGCGAAGATGAGTGCGAGCGCGCTTCCGAGGAGGAACCCGAGCGGAACCGCGCAGTCGGCGATGCCGTCCCGAAAGTGCAAGAACGCAACCAGCCAGCAGAAGAACAGCAGGCCGTTCAGAATCGGCTGCGCATAGACGAGGCCACCTGACGCGGCCGGCCAGAAGCCAACTGCGGCGCACCCGGCAAGAGCGACCGCCGCCGCGAGCGCGAGCTTTGGGCCTCGCTCGAACGCAGCTCCACAACATTGCGCGACCCCCAACGCCGCCACCGTCGCACCAGAAAGGACCGGGACGACGAGCGACGAGATCCCCTCCCCCACAACTGTGGCGAGCGACGTCGCGAACCCTGCGGCCCACAGCATCCCCAGCCCGATAACGAATAGCGCGCTTACGCCGGCCCTTCCCTGTATCTCCACTGCTCCCCCCCATTATCGCGCGTCGCCTTGTCCAGTAGTGCCAGTATACCCGAGTCTTCCCAGCAAAAGGGCCTCTGAGCGCCCAATACTTCTTTTTGGGTGACACGCCGGGGATCTTCCTGCAAAACGTAATTTCACTCTCGAAGGATGACAGCGGCGTGCACTGGCGTGCCTATCATGCGAAGCACACCGCTCCAACGGAGGAGAGCGCAACGAGTCAGGGAGGTTCCCATGAAGAACAAAGGATTATCGCGTCGTGCGTTTCTAGGAAGCGCGCTTGCTGGTAGCACCATAGCCGCACTTGGCCTCGCGGGCTGCGCACCCAGCACCGCAAGCCAAGCCGCTGCTGAAAAAGCACCTGCATCCGACCTGGCATCAACTTCTACAAACCCCAGCTTTCTCAATGCTCCCGAACCGATTGCCGATGCCGATATCACGACAACCAAAGATGCAGATGTGGTAATCGTCGGCTGCGGTATTGCGGGCATGGCCGCCGCGAGAGCCGCCACCGACGAGGGCGCTAAAGTCGTTGTCATCGAGAAGTCGGAGCGTTTCAACTGCCGAGGAACGATGGGTTCGCAACTAGGTGCGGTCAACAGCATTTATCAGCAGCAGGCCGGCTACCCCACTTTCGACACCGCCGCACTCATCAATCGCTATATGCAGGACACCCTGCAGATGGCGAATCAGAACTTCCTCAAATATTGGGTCGATCACTCCGGCGCCGACGTTGAATGGTTCCTCGAGCTTTGCCAGAACGTGGAGATTCTCGAGCCAGGCGCCATGGTGCCAGAAGGCGGACTGAACGGCAATGTGTACCTTATGCCCAAAGCCACAGCCAACCTAGAGGGTCGCTATCCCGCCTATCCTACGGCCATGAGCGTCAATTTCGACACATCCTTCCCCGACGACGCAGGTTTCTACTACCCCATGAAGAGCTTCCAGGAGCACATCGAGTCCCAAGGCGGTGAATTTCTGTACGCCACCTGGGGGCGCCAGCTCGTGAAGGACGGCGATCGGGTAGTTGCCGTCATCGCGCAGAATGTCGACGGAGACTACATCCGAGTGAACGCCAAGGCCGTGGTACTCTCTTGCGGAGACTTCGGCAATAACCAGGAAATGGTGGAGTACTACGCACCCCAAGCGGCCAACCTGAACTGCACCTACAACTGCATGGACGCTAACGGCGACATCTGCAATATCGGCGAGGGACATCAGATGGCCCTTTGGGCCGGCGCCGCGATGGAGAAGACTCCCATGGCGCCTATGAGCCACCTCTCCGACGTAGCAGATTTGCTGCTCGTCCGTCGCGACGGCACGCGCTTCATCAACGAGGATTTGGGCGCCCAATCGCTGAGCAACGTCATCATGCGCTGCCCGGGCGAAGTCGCCTACTGCGTGACCGGTGACGCCCAAGGCCCCAAGGTGCTGCAACCCGGCCCCGATGCCGTGAAACCCGAGCCTTCCGCCACCATCGAAGAGGCTGCTGCCATTGTAGGGTGCGACCCTGAGGCCCTGAAGACCACCATCAACCGCTACAACGAGCTGGTCACCAAGGGCGTTGACGAGGACTTCGGTAAGGACATCACCAAGATGACCGCCATTGAGCCTCCCTACTACGTGTATGAGGGACATCCCGGCAACATGCTCGTGCTCATGGGCGGCATCGCCTGCGACGACTACTGCCGCGCCCTTGACGCCGAGGGCAACCCAGTTGCCGGCCTTTACGTCGCCGGCAACAACCAAGGCGGTCGCTTCGGTGCCGAGTACCCGATGACGGCCCCGGGCATCAGCCACGGCATCGCTCTCAGCCTGGGCCGCTTCGCCGGCCAAAACGCCGCGACCCTCGCATAGCGCCCATCCTTCATCCAACGCCATTCCCGTTACGCGAGAACCGCAGAAATCCCTTTCCCTCCCCGGGGTATCTGCGGTTCGCGCCGCTCATGAAGAAATCCCACCTAGGCAAAAGGCCGCATAAGATAAAAAGCGTAATGCAGATACGCTTTTCCGGGAAGGCAACGCGTAAAGCGCTGTTCCCCTCGCAAGGCTTTCGCCATGCCCTTGCGGTTCCTTCGCACAGGATGGCGAGGTGTCCGGTGGCGGTAAAGATGCAGCCGCGAACGTCGGGGCGATTTCCGTTTTTGAGGCCCTTATTTCAGTAAGTCCAGAGTTTTTGAAATAAGGGCTGATCTTCGAACGCCTTATTTCAATTCCGACCTCATCGCACTCTTCAGCTTCCTCTTTCCCAAACGCGACTCCGTGACAGAAAAGGGCCTTCTTGTGCAGGTTTTTGGACTTATATAGACATCTCCAATCGGGAAAAATCAGAGTCCCGAACGCAGCCGTCCGGCTCTTCTTGCATTTTGCCTGTTCAAGCAATAGCCGCAGAACGCCTTTCTCTCCATGCTAGCATGCTCCGCACCCCCGAGAGCCTATATAAGTCAAGAAACGCGCACAAGGAGACCGCTTTTTGTCACCAGAGGACTCGCGTCGATGCCAGCCTCACCCCTTTCCTCTTCGAATCCATGGAAGGCCGGAGGAGATGCTCGCAGTACCTATAACAACCTGTGATAATTTGGAATTGCGTTCAATATTTTCACAGGCCCTTTCTCTACCGCTCGTAGACGTTGGGGACGCCGAGGAGGTCGCTCATGGCGTTCACGATGGACTTCGGGTCGTTCACCTTGCGCTTGCGGGGCTTCATGGGAATGCGCTCCGAGCGGCCGCGCTTGGTCACGTCCGTAGCGAACACGTCGGTCGAGAGAATCAGCGCGCCCGTCGGGCAGATATCCTCGCAGCAATGGCACTGCACGCAGCGGCCCGTATAGTGATCGATGCCGAAGGGCTTGCCGGTCTCAGCGGCGGTGGCGGCGTCGCCGAACTTGCGGATGGCCTCGGTGGGGCAGAACGTGGCGCACATCTGGCAGGAGGTGCACTTCTCGCCGTCGATGATGACGTGGCCGAACAAGCGCGTGTCGATCATGACATCTTCCGGGCTACCCAAATTGCTGAGGGCCAGAAGCAGCCGCCCGCGGCGCTCCGGCAAAAAGTGGGGGAGCGTGCCGTCCTCGGCCACTTTCGCGAACTTGGGCTCTTCCGGCTCTTCGGCGCCCAGCTTCTCGCGCACCACGTGCTCGGCGGTGATGGCGGCCGCGGCCCGGGCCTCGTCGCGCATGGATGAGAAGAACCCGCGGCGGCCCGTGTCGAACTCCGCCGGCTCCACTCGGCGCACCGAACGAGGTAACTTGCTCGCAAGCTTCACCGACACGTCGCTGCCCCAGGTTTCCAGCAGAAGCGCGGCGGTATCGCACACAAGTTGGGCGGTGCGGTCGGGAGCAGCGCCCTCCGCCTCGGCAGTCTCCGCAGCCCCAGCGTCTTCGGCACCGCTCTCCTGCGCCGCTTCTTCGTCGGCACCGGCATTCGCGACCGCCCCCTCCACAGGCCCGGCCACCAGCGCGACAGACGTCGCGCCGCCCGCAGCGAGCACGGCAATGAGGCTCTCGTCCACCCGACCCAGGCTCTTCACCACGACCACCTTCGCCGGGTCGTACTTGCCCTCGGCCACCGCTTGCATAGCAGCATCCATGATGACCGCCGCGCCGTCGTTGTCCTGCATGGCCGCCACGGCCGCGCGCAAAAGCTCCTTGTCGTCGGGCTTCTTCGACTCCAACGCCGCCGTAGGACACACGGTGGCGCAGGTGCCGCACCCGACGCAGTGCTCCGGGGCCACGGCCAGATCGTTACCTTCCACGCGGATGGCACCCGTAGGACACGCCTCGGCGCAGCGACGGCAGGAAGCGTTGCGATTGCGCACCACCACGCACCGGCTCGGCTGCACGGCCAGCGACTGGCTCTCAAGCTTCTCGAAAAGTCCCAGAATGTTGTCCATGGATATCCTCCCTCTGTGGGTTAATTGGCACAACGAAATACGGCCGCCTCTAAGGGCTAGCCGCGTCGCTCCTCGATATCCATGTCAAAGATCAAAGAGGGCCGAATCGTTGCGGTCATGGTGGTTCCTTCCACAAATCATCGTCCCCAAACCCACTGCTCAGTATGGCGAAAACACCCCGCTCTGTCAACGGGAAGGCGGCGCAAAGTCGGCAAGGCAAAGCGGCTTCCTGCGGCTCTCGCATCCTACCGCCAGCCCACTGTCAGGACCGACGTCTCCGGAGACGATTCGGAAATCTCCCAGCACACCGACGTCGTCGCCTCAAGCAGGGCGGCGTCGTGGGACACGAGCAGCAAGGCGCCGAGGAAGGCGGCCAGAAGGCGCTCCAAGGCCTCGACGGAATGGAGATCCAGGTAGTTGGAAGGCTCGTCCATGATGATGAGCTCCGGAGCGTCGAGCATCCCGAGGCCGAGCATGAGCTTGCGCATCTCGCCCGGGCTCGTTCGCTCGCCTTCCACCAAGCGATCGGGATCGGAATTGAGCGCCGCGGCCACCGCCAGCACCCGCCCCCGACTACGCGAATCGAGGGAGGCCAATCGAGAAAGCGCGTCGCGGCACTGCTCGGCGGTGGGCTCCTGCGGGATGACGAGCACCCGCGCGGTCGGGTCGATCCGCCGTGCCACCTCACTCACCAACGTGGTCTTCCCGGCACCGTTGGGGCCGGTCAGGGCGATGTGATCGGTGTTCCCGATGGAAAGCGGAGGCACGAGAAGCTGACGCTCCCCCAGGGCCAGCGCCATTTCCGGCTGGCGGTAAAGAACCTTGCGCGCGCTCGGCTCGGCGCGCATCCATAAGTCACCGTCGTAGCGCTTTTCCACCTTAACCGACGCCAACGTTTCCTCGGCGCGAGCTAAGCGCCCCTCCATGCGAGAACTCAGCTTGCCGGCCACGCCGTCCTTTCCCGTGTAGACGGCCAGCTTGACGCGCGCCTTCCCGCTATGATCCTTCGGGTCGAGGTTGCGGCAGCTGCGCATACCGGCCGCCCGCGAGGCCTCTTCCCGGCGACGCTGGGCCTCCCCCGCGAGGCGCTTTCTCTCGCGCTTCGCCTGATCGCGCTGGCGGACGGCCGTTTCCCGCTCGAGCTGCTCCTGCCCGCGCCCCTGGCTGTAGCCGCCGGGCCGCGCCGTCACCTGACCGGCCGCCATGAACAAGCACTGGGAACACAGCGCATCCAGCAGGGCGCGGTCATGGGAGATCAGCAGGCCCACGCCCTTGAAGCGCGCAAGAGCTGCCGTAACGGCCTCGCGGGTGGGGACATCGACGTGATTGGTGGGCTCGTCCATAACGAGCACGTCGGGACGCTGCCAGAGCGCGCAGGCAACCTGCAGGCGCTTCTGCTGGCCGCTGGACAAGGTTTCGTAACGCCACGGCCAATCCTCTTCCACTCCCAAATCGCGCCGCAGGGCCACCGCATCGCGGTCGTAGGCGACGGCGAAGTCGTGCAGGGAATCGGGCGCGGCGGTCGCATCCTGCTCGCAGTAGATGCTGAACAGGTGCGGCGCCACCGTGCCCCTATCGGGAGTAAGCCGCCCGCATGCAATGCGCGAAGGTCGACTTGCCACAGCCGTTGTCGCCCACAAGCCCCGTCCAACCGCAGGGCAGCGTGGCCGACACGTCGCGCAGCACGGGATCGGCGCACGAAGGATAGGTGTAGGTAAGATGCTGAATCGATAACTGCATGGGAACCTCCTTGCAAGGAGGCCATGCGCCGGTGCGCAGGGGAAAACAGAGCTAACGATGCGGCACCCGCGAGCATGGCCGTAGAGTCATACCGATAGGGGGCGCCCGAAAGGGCATCGTTAGTTCTTCATGCACCGAATCCTCTCTCGTGCCGGCGCTTGCCAAAGGCCCCGGCGGAACAGTGCCCCTATTTTGGCGAGGGCGCACCGCTTTGTCAAGGTGGAAGCATGCGGCAATGCGCAGGGTTCGAAATGCCGCGGCGAGATTTCCTCTTGACGGCTGTGTATAGGTGTGTATATACTGTGCATGTAGGGTATATACACTATTCACGCTCTCGCCGTGCCCGGGACGCCGGGGCGGCGAGAGCCGAAACCAGGACGGCACATCGCCGCACCTTCGACGATCGTCCCAAGGACGAGCGCTGCCGGGGCTCGCGATACGCCGTCTGCGAAAGAGGCACCTTGGACATCATTATTTCAAACGGAAGCAGCGAGCCCATCTACGAGCAGATCACGCGTCAGATCAAGGCGGCCATCATGGCCGGCGACGTGAACGAGGGCGACCCCCTTCCCTCCATCCGCGCCCTGGCGAACGATTTGCGCATCAGCGTCATCACCACCAAACGGGCCTACGCGGAGCTGGAGGAGGCCGGCTTTATCGACACCGTGCAGGGCAAGGGTTCCTTCGTCGCCGGAGGAAACCTGGAGCTTCTGCGCGAGGAGCGGCTGCGCCAGGTGGAGGGGCACCTCGCCCGCGCCGTGGCCGAAGCGGAAAACGCTGGCATAGAAGCCGCCGATCTGCACGCCATGCTGGATGTGCTGCTGGAAGAAAACTGAACGAGGAGCGAACATGTCTTACCTCATGGAAATAGACAACCTGGGCAAGCGCTACGATGACTTCGAGCTTTCCGGCGTGAGCCTGGCCGTGGAACCGGGCTGCGTCGTCGGCTTCATCGGATCGAACGGCGCCGGCAAGACCACCACCATTAAGGCGATCCTTGGCATCATCGCCGCAGACGCAGGCACCGTGCGCCTGTTCGGGCAGCCCGTTACCTGCGGCAGCGCCGAGATGGACGCCATCAAATCCCGCATCGGCATCGTGCTGGACACCTGCGCCTTCCCCGACACCTGCCGCGTGTGCGATGTGGGCGCCATCGGGCGGGCAGCCTACCGCGAATGGGACGCCGCCCAGTTCGCCGCCTTGTGCGACCGCTTCAACCTGGCCCCAAAAAAGAAGGTGAGCGAGCTCTCGCGTGGCATGGGCATGAAGCTGACGCTGGCCTTCGCGCTGTCCCACATCCCGGAGCTGCTCGTGCTTGACGAGGCCACCGCCGGGCTCGACCCCATCGCCCGCGACGAGGTGCTCGACCTGCTGCGCGACTTCATGGCCGAGGGCGAGCGCGGCATCCTCATGTCCACCCACATCACCTCCGACTTGGAAAAGATCGCCGACGAGGTCGTCTGCGTCGATGCCGGACGCATCGTGTTTACGGCCCCCAAGGATGCCATCACCGACGAGGCCGGCGTGGCCCGCTGCCGCGCCGCCGACGTGACCGCCATTCTTGACGCCGGCTTTTTCGCCCCTGGGGAGGCCCGCATCCTGCGCCACGACTACGGCTGCGACGTGCTCGCCCCCGACCGCTTCGCCTTCGCCCGCGCCTTCCCCGATATCCTCGTGGACAAGGCCACCATTGAAGATTACATGACCCTCACTTTGAAGGGAGAATCCCGATGAAAGCCATGATTGTTTCCGACTTCGCCGTCCTGCGCAGCGTTCTTTTGCAGCTGCTCGGCATCTGCCTCGTCATCGCCCTATTCATGGGATACGTCATGGGCGCGGTGGGCACTGCGGCCGCTATTGCCGCCATGGTTCCCTTCACGGGTCTGTTCAGCCTCGCCGCCTACGACGAGCAGAACAACTGGGAGCGCTTCCGTCTCACCTTGCCCCTCACTCGCCGCCAAGTGGTGTTCGGACGCTACGCCTCCATCGCCCTTCTCACGGTGGGATCCCTAGCCTTGGCTCTCGTGCTGGGCCTGGGAATTGCGGCCCTGGCGGGGCTCCTGCCGGCGGAGTGGCTGCCCGAGAGCCTCTCGCCGTCTGAAAACACTCCTGAAATGATCGTAGGATCCACCGTAGGCGGCGTGTCCGTCGTCGCCATCGCCATGGCAGTGGCGATGCCCGTCATCACGCGCTTCGGAATGACGAAGGCCGCCCGCATCGTTCCTATTATCGTGGTTCTCATCGTCGCCTTCGCTGTCGCCTTCTTCGGCAACGGCGTCCAGCTCACCGGCGTCCTCGCCGACCTCGTGCAGTGGCTCGACACCGGCAACAACTACCTCTTCCTCGCCGCCGCCCTGGTAGCCATTGTCGCCCTCATCTACGTGGCCAGCGCCTTCGTCGCCGCCAAGCTCTACGAGAAGCGCGAGTTCTAGCTTCAGAAGCCCAAGGCGCCTCCTGTGCGCAAAAAAGTGCGATTGTGCGAGTCCTAGCCCCCTTTTTCGGGGCGTCGTGCAGAGAAAAGTGCGATCGTGCGAGCTTGAAACTCGCACGATCGCACTTTTTTGCGCACTAACTCGGCAATCGCCGTCGAGAGGCCTTGGAAACCTTGTGAAGGCCTTGCTTTGGTCTGATTTCGGACTATACTAGCGAACTCGTTAGTCCGAAATCAGACCAATCGCATTTTGAGGTACAGAAAGCCCATGAACGCCGACAAGATCGCACTCAACGAAAACACCGCGCTCGACGAGAAAAGCCAAATCGCGGAGACAATCCGCGCCATCGATGATTTCTACCGCCAAGCTGACGAGTTGTATCGCCAAACCGCGTGGCGCATGGGACTCCCTGATTGCGCCTTCGATATCGTGTACGCGCTCGTCAACGAAGATGGGCTCACGCAGAAGCAGTTGTGCGAGCTCGGATTCTCTTCGAAGCAAACGGTGCACTCGTCTATCAAGCGCATGGTCGACAAAGGCGTAGTCGAGCTGCGAGGAGACACGCCCCGCACTCAACGCGTTTATCTGACTGGTTACGGGAGAAAGCAGTACGAAGCCCGCATTCAAGCCGTACTGGCCGCCGAGCATGAAGCCGTCGCAATCTTCACCGATGAAGAGCAGCGCCAACTTACCAGCGCCATGAAGCGCTACATCAACGCGCTGAACGAAAACCTCTCGGCTCTCACCTTCCACTAGAGACGCCCGCTTTCCTTGCCTGTTCTGCCCTCTTTTCTCCGAAAGGTTTCCCCATGTCAGTCGATATGTCCAAGCATTTCTCCACCAGCGCCCTCATACGGTTCACGCTGCCCACCATCGCCATGATGATCTTCACCTCGTGCTACACCATCGTGGACGGGTTCTTCGTGTCGAACTACGCCGGCAAAACGGCGCTCGCCGCCGTGAACCTGATCTTCCCCGCCGTCATGATTTTGGCCTCCGTGGGCATGATGATCGGCACCGGCGGGAGCGCCCTTGTGGCCAAGACCTTGGGCGAGGGCGACCGGCCCCGAGCGCGGCGCCATTTCTCGCTGCTCATCATCTTCGCCTTCGTTGTGGGCTCGGTGCTCTCCCTTGGCGGCTGGTTCTTCATGGAGCCCACGGCCACCATGCTCGGCGCCACGCCGGGAAGCCAGATGCACCACGACGCCGCGCTTTACGGCCGCATGATGATGATCTCGCTGCCGTTCTTCATCTTGCAGTACGCCTTCCAGAGCTTCTTCGTCACGGCGGGCAAGCCCAAGTACGGCTTTCTGGTCATCGTGGCGGCCGGCGTGGCGAACATCCTTTTGGACTTCCTGTTCGTCGGCGTGTTCGGCTGGGGGCTTCCCGGTGCGGCGCTCGCCACGAACATCGGTGAACTCATCGGCGGCGGCATTCCGCTCGTCTACTTCGCCCGCAAGCGCTCGACGCACCTGTACTTCGTGCGGCCGCATCTGCGCTGGCCCGTCATCGGGAAGGCCTGCGCCAACGGCTCGTCGGAAATGGTCACCAACATCGCCATGAGCCTCGTGGGCATCCTATACAACTGGCAGCTTCTGCGCTTCATCGGCGAGGACGGCGTGGCGGCCTACGGCGTCATCATGTACACCGTGATGATCTTCTCGGCCGTGTTCATGGGCTACTCCGTGGGCACTTCCCCGCTCATGAGCTTCCAGTACGGCGCCCAGAACCATACTGAAATGCGCTCGCTTCTGTGGAAGAGCCTCGGGATCATCGGCGTGGCGAGCGTCGTCATGTTCCTGCTCGGCCAGTGGCTCGCCGCCCCGCTTTCGGCCATCTTCGTGAGCTACGATGCGGCCCTGCTGGAGCTCACCGTGAGCGCTTACAAGCTGTACGCCCTGTGCTTTCTGTTCATGGGATTCGCCATGTACGCCTCGGCGTTCTTCACGGCGCTCAACAACGGGCTCGTCTCGGCGCTTATCTCGTTTCTGCGCACGCTCGTGTTCCAGGTGGCGGCCGTCATCGTACTGCCGATGCTGTTCGGCATCGACGGCATCTGGCTCTCGGTCACGGTGGGCGACGGGCTCACGTGCCTGGTGGCCGCCACGTTCATGATCGCCCTGTCGGGCCGCTACGGCTACCGCAAAGGCGGCCTGAGCCCGAAGGCGAAAGCGAAGGCAGAAAACGGGGACTAGGCCACGTTTTCTGCATCGTAGTCAACTTATCTGCATCATTTCGGCACCCCTTGATGCAGAAACCAAGTTTACTCGGGCGGGTGGGGGACGCAGCGCACCCTCACCCGCCTTGCTTGATGTCGCAGCACCTCCTACACAGCGTCGGCGCGTAGGGCCTCTACCACGTTGTCGGCGCGACAGCGGTGCATGCCGTAGGCCACCGATGCACCCACGGCGACCACGGTCATGGCGGCGGCCAGGGCCACGTAGTTCCAGGGCAGAGTGAAGGGCAGCCCCGTCATGGAGCCGGAGATCACCTGCCACAGCAGGAAGGACACGAAAAGCGACAGCAGCACGCCGGGCACGAGGCCGCGGATGCACCAGGCGACGCACTCCTCGGCCACCATGGCGCGGAACTGCCGGTTCGAAAGTCCCACCGACTTCATGACGGCGAACTCGCGGCGACGCAGGATGAGGCTGTTGGTCACCGTGTTGAACACGTTGGCCATGGCGATAAGCGCCAGAATCACCGCGAACAGCAGACAGAACACGTTCACCACCGTGGCGATCATCTGGTTGGAATCGCGCTCTTCGATGTAGTCGTTGAAGGAGTAGAACGCCAGCCCGTAGGGGCTCTTGTCGTGGAAGTACGCGCTGCCGGCCGTCGCCAGCTCCTCGGCGAGCGCGCCGTGGTCGCCATCGGCAGAGTCGAAATAGCTATAGAAGATGGGGGACGTGCTGCCGAAACCCTGGTAAGCCGCCATGGACTCGGGCACGATGAGCTGCAGGCCCTCCCCACGGGCACTGGCGATGGCAGGCGCCTCCTCGGCCAGGGCAACAACCTCGACGGAGACCGTCTGCACCTCCGCCTCCTCCAGAGGGAACCATTCGACCCCGTCGTCATCGCCTTCAAGGTAGGGCTGGAAGGCGAAGGCCTCAGCATTGCCATCTCCGGATGTTGCGCCGACGCCGATGCCCGCCGCCGGCTCGCCGCGATAGGTCACCGCCGTAAGGGCCTCCAAAGTGCCCGGCTCTCGCAGCACGTTGAGCAACTGGTAGACGCTGCCGTTGTTGCCGTAGCCCTGGGCCAGGGCGATGGCCCGCAGGTGAGCCGGATCGCGGAAGTCGGCGGGGTCAAGCCCCAAGCTCTTCGCGTAGTCGTCGAAGGCGGCGTCGTCGAGGTAGGCTACCGACCCCACGGTGCCGACGCGGCCGTCGGCCATCTTGCCGCCCATGCCGTTCTCCTGATCGACGAGGGCCTCCCCTGCCATGGCCTCGGGCAGCATGGCGTACAGCCCCGTCCCCATTTTCCAACCCACAGGCTGGGCGCCTGCCACCTGGGAGAGGTCTTGGAAGGCGCCGGCGAACACCTTGGCCTGCGAGGCGAACAGCTCGTTGTTCGCGTCCGCCACCGCCTCCGGCGTCGTGGGAGCGGCGGGCTGGGTCGCAGCGGCATCGGGGGTCGCAGCGCCCTCAGCGCCCGTCGCGCTGCCATCACTGGCTTGCGCGTCCCCGTCGACCGTACCCGCGTCCTGCGGCGTCTC
>ERZ773169.2567-NODE-2567-length-12925-cov-3.746853_pt1 | contig 12925 bp, 8 predicted proteins | sample MGYA00580536_ERZ773169 | MGnify/ENA primary metagenome ERZ773169 (study PRJEB29015, sample SAMEA2737814) | human gut metagenome | biome: human gut; feature: human-associated habitat; material: faeces | place: China | collected 2012 ...
ATATAGCAATTACACTTTTACTACTCTTATTGACCGTTTCACAAGTCTGCGCACGCTCTGCGCAATTTCATGGTTGTAAAGGAACCAACTTATAAAATTTGAACTATAACGCTCAATCAATAATGGCAGCTTGCGCCGCCGGTCGGCAGTGGACCCGGCTGTCCGTATGGCCTTAGCCCCGATGGGCGGTCCCAGGTAATTTGCTTTGAAAAGACTCTGACACGCTTTGTCTCTCAAAATCGATGATATCTTATCATGCTATGAGGGTGGTGTCAATACTTTTTGGGAAAATAAAGCGGAAAATGGGCAAGCAGATCGCATGATGACAAGGACACTGTAAAGACATGGTAAAAGTGTGGCAAAACACTTTGCACAGACACGGCAAAACGCTTTTGCTTGACAAATGAAAGAAATTCTACTATACTAATTCTTACCGGTGCGCCATCGCCAAGCGGTAAGGCAGGGGACTTTGACTCCCCCATCGTAGGTTCGACTCCTGCTGGCGCAACTAAAAAAGAACCCGCAGGGGGCCTGAGCGACAGGTTCCATGCGGGTTTTCTTTTTGTGAAAAGAGGGTGTTTGTGTGAACGAAGAAAATTCTCTGCTGACCGGGGCGGTGCGGCCTGCGCTGCTGCGGTACGCGCTGCCCATTATCCTGAGCATGGTGGCAACACAGTTTTACGCCGTGGCCGATACCATGATCATCGGCCTGCGGCTGGATGCCGATGCGCTGGCGGCAGTGTCCAACGCTTCCACGGTGCTGATGATCTTCCTGTTCATCTCCGGCGGCATGGAGCTGGGCGGCGGTCTGCTGGTGGCGGCGGGCAAGCCCACTGCCACAAAGCATGAGATGACAGAGCTGCTGTACAACCTGCTGTTTGTGGATGAGGTCATCGCCCTGTTGACCACGGCAGTGGGCTTTGTGACCCTGCCGGCTCTGCTGCGGCTGATCAATACGCCTGCGGAGATCCTGGATACCGCTGTGCTCTACGGGCGCATCTATCTGATGGGGCTGCCATTTCTGATGCCCTACGATCTGAGCAAGGAGTGTGTCATGGGCTGCGGCGATTCCAAAACGCCGCTCAAGGTCATTGTGGCTACCAGTGCGATGAATATTGTGCTTGACCTTGTTCTGGTGGGGCCCTTCGGGGTAGCCGGTGCAGCGGCTGCCACAGCGGCGGCGCAGGTGGCGGGCGCGGTCTACATGGTGGCATTTCTGCGCCGCACCCAGATGGATGCGGCTTTCTCGCTCCGGATGCTCAAGGCGCGCTATGCCAGGGATATTTTCCGGCTGTCGGCCCCCAACAGTATTCAGCAGGCCAGCGGCACCATCATCACCACGGTCAAGCAGGGGCTGCTGGGCGGTCTGGGTGTGGAAGCCATTGCGGGTTTCTCCTGCGCAGGCAAGCTGTCCAGCCTGTTGATGATGCCGGTGTTCGGCTTTGTGCAGTCCACAGTGTTCTTTATTGCGCAAAACACAGCCGCCCTCCAGCCGGGCCGTGTAAAAGAGGGCCTGCGGGAAGGGCGGCGGATCTTGTTGGTGTATTCGCTTGGTATGGTGGCGGTCTGCATCGGTCTGCGGGGGCCGCTGCTCCGGCTCTTTACCACCGACCCGGCAGCAGCCAGCTATGGATGCACCATGCTGGCCTTTGAGTCGGTGACCTGCCTGTTTGTGGCACAGAAGCATCTGTTCGAGGCCCGTCTGCGCGGTGCCCAGAAGATGGGGCTGTATCTGGCCTCCAACCTGGGGCAGATCGCCCTGAACCTGCTGGCCTGTGTGATTCTTGTACCCCGCATTGGTTTTGCAGGCTTCTGGATGTCCAGCTGGATCAGCGCGCCCATCGGAATGCTGCTGGCAGCGGTGCTGGCGAACCTCTCAGGCACTTCGCACCAGCTTCCCTAATAGAAAAGGTGGCATCCCGCAGGGATGACGGAGAGGCTCAGCTAATCACCTCATACTGAAAATACTCGCACTTGACCTTGCTGCCTACCTCGATCTCGGGCGGCAGCAGGGCCAGCGCAACGGGATTCAGCTCGTCACTTTCAATGTCGGTGCGGCGCAGGTTGACATAATCGCCGTCAAAGCTGACGACCTCGTAATACCAGGGGCCCATAGGATACCTTCTTTCAGTTGAGCTTTTCTTTGAGCTGTCGCTTCTTGGAGCGGCGGCTTTTTTAATGCTTCCGTTTTTTCTTTTCGTCCCAGGCAAAGTACCCGGCGTAGAGCAGGAACACGGGCAGGGCGGCAAGGGTGACGGTTCGGCTCAGACGGATGCCGTCCGGCTGATAGACAAAGTCGATGGTGACCGTTCCGGCGGGGCAGAGGACGGCCATCAGGCCCTCGTCCACCCGCAGGATCTCGGTCTCCTGTCCGTCCACATAGGCCGTAAAGCCGTCATCGTAGGGCACGGAGAAGAACATCAGGTTTGCCCTGTCCAGCGTGGCCTCAGCGTGGAAGCCTGCGCTGTTCATCTCAAAGGTGGTGCAGGCAGAGGCCCGGCGGTCGGCACAATCCTGGGTGTAGCGGGTGTAGGTCAGATCGTTGAGCTCTGCCGTGGGCAGGGGCGTGAGGTACTGCCCGTAGGCCACCGCATCTTCCTCAGTGAGCACCAGTGCCCGCATGAGCAGGTTGGAGCGGGTGGGAGTCACGGTATCCTCATACTGGGTCTCGGTGAGGTAGTAATCGTAGGTGAAGCCCATGGGAACGTAGTTCTGGTTCTCGTAGAGAACATAGCCGTCCAGGGTGTCGTAATACGTCCAGCCCTCATCGGCCTCAGCGTGGAACTGCTCCTGATGCGCAAGTGTGGTCAGCAGGTATCTGACGCTGAGCAGGCCGCGCAGGGCGTAGTTGGAGAGCTCGGGCTGACTGCGCACATCCCGCTTGACCCCCAGTGCAGGGTAGAAGCTGAGGATGCTGGGAGCGGCGGTGCTGCCGAAATACTGCAGGCAGCTCTTGTCCAGCCACAGGCCCAGATTGTCGTGGGTCTTGTAGGTGTCAATGCGCCAGTCCCCCTCGGGCAGATCCTCCTTCAGGGCCAGCGCGTTGATATACTGCTCCACAAGGTCACTGTCGGTGTTCCACTGGCCGAACTTGCCAATGCCGATGTGGACGATGCCGAACAGGCAGCTGAACGCCAGCACACCGGCCAGCAGGCGGCGGGCAAAGACCCTGCGCTGCTGCCAGCGCCTGCAGATGCAATGGTAGACGGCCAGACCGCCCAGACCAAAGGCAAGCACTGCACAGTACTGGCCCGGATTCTGCAGCACGCCTAGGCTCCACTCCTTGGTGGCGGCATCCTGCACGGGCACCAGTGCAAAGGCCAGCGTGGCGATCATCACAAAGGCAATGCTCCGGGCGGGGCGGGCGAGGTCGAGGCTGGGGTCCTCCCATGCGCTCACCGTCATGGCCGCAAGGATGAGCACCGGCATATAGAACCACCGGGCATAGTAGCTGGAATTGAGGGCATAGAACGCGCTGTTCAGGATGGGCACCAGCGCAAATACCATGCAGACGGCAATGATCCGCTTTTTGCTGTCGCCCTGCCGGGCACGCCAGTAGGCCACCACCCCGGCCAGACTGCACAGGGGCAGATAGGCTGTCATGCTGGTCCATTTGATGATGCCCTCAGACCAGATGGAGGTCATATAGGGGGAATCCGGGGGCAGCACCCAGCTCAGCAGAATGGCCAGATACTGCTGGGGCTTGGAATAGGTCAGAAAGCCCCAGCCGGAGGAAAGATCGATGGTGCGCGGGTTCTGCAGCACGCTGAGGACAGTGGGCCAGAGCACCACAAAGCCCAGTGCCACGCCCAGCAGGCTCTCAAAGGCCAGCTGACCGAAGAGCCGGGGCGTGAGCCTGAACTCCCCGGCAGAGAGCTTGCAGACGAAGTAGATGACGAGGAAGAGCACCTGCCCCACAAAGAAGAAGTAGTTGTTGAGCAGGTTCACCGCCACCCAGAAGGCGAACCATCCGTGGCGGCGCTCGTAGATGGTCTCATCCAGTGCCCAGAGCATCCAGGGGAAGAGGGCCAGCACATCAATGAAGTGGTTGAAGAAGATGTTGTACAGCCCCCAGCCCGAAAAGGCGTAGAGGGCCGCACCCAGCACCGCAAAGTTCGGGTCTTTGACGTAGCGGCGCAGGTAAAGATACGCGCCGCCGCCCGCCACCGCGAACTTGAGCACCAGCAGCGGCACCATGAGGTAGGGGAGCCAGTTCTGCGGGAAGAGCAGGGAAAGCCAGAAGAAGGGGGAGCCGTACAGGTAGAACGAATAGGCGTTCATGGTTCCGCTGCCCAGGTCAGTTGCCCAGGAAAAGGTATTCTTCACGCCTCCGTATCCGGCGGGGCAGCCTGCCCCCTTGAGAAAGCCGTTCATGTAGCGGTAAAAGCTGATCTGCTGGCTGTTGAAATCGCCTGCATAGTGGAAAAAGCCGCCGTCCAGCAGATAGAACGGCAGGAAGGTGAGGGCGGCTGTCAGGGCGCAGAGCCCCACGGTGAGCCAGAACTTATCCTGCTTCTGCCCCAGCATCCGGGGCGAAGAATGAAATGCAGTCATGCGTCAGTCCTCTTTTCAGTATCGGAAATTTCCCGCTTACGGGAACGGCACCTCGCGGGTGTCATCGGGGTCCTGCGCGGCCCTGCGCTGCTGCTCGAACACCGCGTCGATGAGGGTGTCGAGGTCAGAAAGGCGGCTCAGCTCACAGCAGTAGCGCCGCAGGCTGGCGGCCCCCTTCAGGCCCTTCATGTAGTGCATGGTCTGGGCCCGGGCCTGGGGCATGGCAACGAACTCGCCCTTCTGCTCCACCATCTCCTCCACCTGCCGGCGCAGGGCGTTCATCCGGGCCTGCAGGTTCGGCTCCTTGGGGGCGGGCAGGCCCTCCAGCGCGGCGTTCACCCGCTCAAAAAGCCATGGATCGCCCAGAGCAGCCCGGGCGATCATCACGCCGTCGCAGCCGGTCTCCTCCACCATCCGCACAGCATCCTCGGCGGTGCGGATATCGCCGTTGCCCAGCACGGGAACGTGGACGGCATCCTTCACCGCCGCAATGATGGACGGGTCGATGCCCGGGGTGTACATCTGCTCCCGGGTGCGGGCGTGGACGGCGATGAGCACCGCGCCCGCCTGCTCACAGGCTTTGGCGCATTCCACGGCCGTGACGTGCTCCGCATCCCAGCCCTTGCGCATTTTCACGGTGACGGGACGGGAGGTGTTTTTGACCACTTCCTCCACAATACGGCCGCAGCGGTCGGGGTCAAGCATCAGCTTGCTGCCCGCCCCGCCCGAGACGATCTTGGGGGCAGGACAGCCCATGTTGATGTCCAGAAAATCGAACGCGTACTGTTCCACGGCGGCAGCGGCCTGCCCCATGATTTCGGGCACTTCGCCAAAGATCTGCACGCCGTAGGGGGCACCGTTGGGTTCGGCCTTGAGCAGGCTGACGGTTTTGTGGTCGCCGTATACCAGCGCCCGGCTGGACACCATCTCACTGACGGTAAAACCGGCTCCGTGCTGGGCCATCAGCCGCCGGGCCGGGGCATCGGTAAAGCCCGCCATGGGGCCGAACACTGCCCGGTGGGGCAGGGAGATCTCCCTGATCTTCAAAGGGGTGTTGAAAGGTTCCATGATACTCCTTAGCGCTATCTGATTTAGTTGATAACATGATAAAATTTGGATTATAAGTATACCATATTTCCGGCGGCAGAACAAGAAGCGGAACATCTTTCTTGTCAGCGCGGGATTTTTCCGGTATACTGGGGGACAAAAGGAGGAGCGGCTGGAACACGGCAGCCAGCTGCACAAAAGAGATGGAATACAGAACATGGAAAAAGCATAACGGCGCAGGGGAGAGCATCCGCACCTCCCTGCTGGGCTACGGCTGTATGCGGTTCCCCACCACACCGGAGGGAGCCATTGACGAGCCCCGGGCCGAAGCGCTGCTGAACGCCGCGCGGGATGCGGGCGTGAACTATTTTGACACCGCTTACCCCTACCACGGCGGCCAGAGCGAGCCCTTTGTGGGCAGGGTCATTGCAAAGTGGCCCCGGGAGAGCTTTTATCTGGCTACCAAGATGCCGCTGTGGCAGTGCGGGAGCCTGGAGGAGGCCCAGCATATCTTTGAAGAGCAGCTCCGGCGGCTGGGCGTGGAGTACATCGACTTCTACCTGCTGCACTCCCTGCACGCTGCCCGGTACGACCGGGCCAAGGAAATGGGCATCGTGGACTGGCTGTGGGAGCAGAAAAAGCTGGGCCGCATCCGCAGCTTCGGCTTCTCCTGCCACGACAACGCGGCGGGCCTTGAGCACATCCTGCGGGATCAGCCCTGGGATTTCTGCCAGCTGCAGTATAATTATCTGGACACCGATGACCGTGCCGAGGAGATCTCGGGTGACCGCGGCTATCAGCTGACCGAGGAGCTGAACATCCCCCTCATCATCATGGAGCCCATCAAGGGCGGTACGCTGGCAAACCTGCCCCCGGAGGCCGAAGCACCCCTCAGGGCCCTGCGGCCCGAGGCCTCGGATGCCTCCTGGGCCCTGCGCTGGGTGGGCAGCCATCGGAACGTCCATGTCATCCTCTCGGGCATGAGCGCCGAGGATCAGCTCACGGATAACCTGGCCACCTTTGCCCGCTTTGAGCCGCTGACCGCTGCCGAGACCGCCGCAGTGGAGCAGACCGCCGCCTTCCTGCACAGCCGCATCAAGATCGGCTGCACCGGCTGCCGGTACTGTATGCCCTGCCCCATGGGGGTGGACATCCCGGACAACTTCAGCATCTGGAACAAGCTGGGGATGTTCGGCCAGCCCGAGGCCATCAAGCACCAGTGGGAAGCCCGCTTCCCCGATGCCGAAAAGGCCAGCCACTGCGTCCGCTGCGGCAAGTGCGAGGCGGCCTGCCCCCAGCATCTGCCCATCCGCAATGCGCTGGCCCAGCTGCAGCAGGAGCTGGATCAGCTGTAATCTGTATCAGAAAAGCCACCGGCAAAAACCGGTGGCTTTTTTCTCTTATTCGCTCCACTCCATCCCGATCTTATCCAGCATTGCGCGGCGCTCAGGGGTGAGCTTGGGGTCGTGGGCGGTATCCCACTCCCGCATCCGGCGGAGCCAGTCGCCCAGGCAGAAGCCGGTTTCGTCGGATTTGTAGTTGGCGGCGGCGTGGAGGTTGCCGTGTGCCTTGTAGTAGGCCTTTGCCTGCTGATAGGCGGTTCCCCACTTGGCATCCCGGGCATCCCACACCATGCCGATGCTGTTCAGCTTTTTGATGTGGGCGGGCGTGACCTGATAGGAATCCGGGCGGTTCTTGCGGGCTGCGCGCAGGTTGGAGATCCACACGCCCAGCCGGACACCATCGCTGTCCACATAGCTGGCGGGGACCAGCAGGTGCTTGTATTTGCGGGCATAGCGGGCGGCACTGCGGAAGTTCCGCTCCCAGTTGGCCTCGCGCACGGTGCCGTGGTCAGCAGCGGGATCACTGGGGCGGCGCTCGCCCTTGAACAGGGTGCGCAGCAGCTTGCGGCGCTCACTGCTCAGGGCGCTGCTGCCGGAGTTCAGGGCTTGCCGCTGGCGGTTGACCCAGCTGCCCAGCCAAACGCCGTCGGCGGTCTTGTAGACAGAGGGAATCTCCAGATCGCCGTGCTCTGTCTTGTAGGCCAGAGCCAGATCATAGCGCTCCTGCCAGGGGTCGTACTTTTCCCACACCATGCCCAGCTTGTCCAGCAGGGCCTTGCGCTCAGGGGTGACCCGGGCGCTGGAGCGGTCCGGGTTTAGGTAGGCATAGCGCTGGCGCGCCACCCACTTGCCCAGCAGCACTCCGTCCGGCGTGACATACTCCGAGGGGACGTTCAGGTTGCCGTGCTCATGGTAGTAGGCGGCGGCAACATCGTACAGGGACATCCACTTGCGGTCGTTGCGGTTGGTCCAGTCCATGCCCAGAGCGTCCAGCCGCTCCAACTGTTCCTGAGGCAGCTCGCCTGCCTTGTGAGCGGCGCGCTGGGCCCCCAGCCAGACCCCCAGACCGAAGCCGGAGGGCGTTTCGTACTTGATGGGCACTTCCAGATCGCCGTGCTCCAGATAATACTGGGTGGCGGCGGCATAGTTCTGCTCCCACAGGTCGTTGGAGGTGCTCCACACCATGCCGATGGCTTCCAGCCGCTCGATGCGGTTCTGGGTCAGGTTGCCGCCCAGATAGCGCTGGCGGTTGTAGACGATCCATTCGCCCAGTGCAAAATCATTTTTATCGCGGTAGCGCACCGGCACCAGAAGGTCACCGTGCTCGGTGCGGTATTTCTGTGCGGAGGCAAAGCCCTTTTCCCAGGCAGCTTCCAGCCGGTGGTTCCAGCGGATGCCCAGTTTTTCCAGCTTGGCGGCCTGTTCCGCTGTCAGGCGGCCCGGGCGCTGCCCGGCCTGTACCTGCCGCTGGAGCTCGAGCCACTTGCCCACGGGCACGCCGCTGTGGATGGTATAGCTCCGGGGCAGCTCCAGGGTGCCCTCTTTGGCGGCGGCATCGGCGGCAGCTTGACACAGCACCTCCCAGCGGGCCTCCATCTCCCGGCGCAGCTTGCCATACAGGCGGTAGGTCTGCTGCATGGGGCGCTCCTGCCGGAAGCCCGGCGTTTTGCTGCCGGCTCTGGTCATGGCCTCGGTGCAGTCACGCTGCAGGGTGCGGCCGTTGCCCAGCCCCTCAAACTGTGCCACAAGGTCGAACACCGGCACGCTGCGGCTGCCTGCAGCCACCAGCGCGCGGCAGAGCATCTGCTTGAAGGTGGACATCAGGCTGGATTGGCGCACCAGAATGACCCCGGCCAGCCCCTCCAGCGGCTGCTGGACCCCCGGCGCGTTGACGCAGAGCAGGACCTTGGGGCCGGGGGATGTATCGGAGAGGAAAGTTTCCACGGCGGCAGAATCCGCAAAGCAGGCGTGATCTGCAGCGTAAAAGCGGACGGCAGGGTCCACAGTGCGCAGCAGCTGTTCCAGCTCCACGCCCAGCTTTTCCTGATAGGCGGCGGATTCAAACAGGACCAGATAATGGCCGCTGGTATCGCTGAGCAGGCGGGGCAGCAGAACGGTCAGGTTCTCCACCTGACGCAGAGACCAGCTCAGTTCTTCATATTGAACGCGCAGGGAGGTGTCGCCCTTGGGCATACACAGGTTTTTGATCCGGGCGCGCAGGGTGGCCAGCTCCTCCTCCTGAGGCCAGAGCAGGGCCGCATAGGCTGAGGGCACCGGCATGGTCCCGGCGGCCATGGCCTCGGCCACAGTCATGTGGGAGACGATGCAGTCGGCAAACAGCTCCTGCGCGGCGGCGCAGACGGGGGCACCGTTGGGAACACCCAGTCCCAGCACCTTTGCCTGGGGGCACATCCGCAGCAGCTTCTGCACCGACTGTGCCCAACACACGGCGCTCAACTCATGGTAGCAGTCCAGCACGACGCAGCCGGGTTTCTGCTCCCCCAGCCGCACCCACTGCTCCGGGGTGGCGGCGGCCAGCTTTTCGCAATCACAGAAGCGGACATTGCCGGGCAGGGTGCCGCCGTTGTAGCGTGTCAGCTCTGCCTGCCGCAGGGCCAGACGCTGTGCACCGGCCACCAGCCAGAAAAAGGTGGTCTGGGGGTGAGCCTCCACCACCTTCCAGGCAATACAGCTTTTGCCGGTGCCGGTGGGATGGAACACGGCGGCCCGGTTCAGGGTCTCCAGAGACTGTACAGCTTTCTGAAAAGCGGCTTCGTTGACGGGATTCAGGGTCATCGACATGGTGGTAGTGTCCTCTCCGAGTTGCATGTTTGACATCGTTGGATACAACGAAAATATTTCATAGGATTAGTTTATCGCAAAAAACATTTTTCTGTCAAGCCCTTTGAAGAGAATTTAGGGCAAAACTTGGGAAAAGGATAAAAATAGTCTGGAACCTGTGGTTGGAACCATGAACTTTGTGCGCAGCAACGGGGATACTGAAAGTGGAAATGCGTCCCGGAGAGGGGAGAAAGTATGACCTATGGCAGGAAGAAGGTTTCTTTTGTCCCGGCGGAGCTGCCCGGGCCGCACCGTGGAGATCCGGGCGGGAGGGGAGCTGCGGAGCATCCGGGAAGCATTTCATCTTTGCGGTCAAAAAAATGAAAAATTCCCTCTTGACTTTATGAAAATAAAGCGTATAATGCAATCAACAAACCGATGAGGCGGAAGAGAACCTGCAAGCGCACTTACAGTGAGTCCGAATGGTGAAAACGGGCAGAGAGCGGGGCAGAGTTCGTGGGCCGCCGAGGGCCGGGCGAACAGGGCAGTACCTTTAGTAGCTTGGGACGGAAGCCTCCGTTACAGGGCAGGGGAGTGTTGGCTCTCCGTTGAGGGGCTCCTGCGGTTTTCCATGATGGGAAGACGAGCGGAGCAAGCAAGGTGGCACCGCAGATTCGAATTTCTCGACTCTGTCCTTGTGGTTGAACACACAGGGACGGGGCCGTTTTTATTTTACCCGTTCCGCAGGTGGAGCGGGTTTTATTTATTTTTGGGCCGCCCGCTCCGGGAAAGGAGCAACCGCTATGAAAACCATGAACGTGATCTCCCGACACAGCTTCCTGAAGGCTGCCGCCGCAGCCGCTGTCGTATCCGCACTGGGCCTGACCGGCTGCGGCTCCTCCGGCTCTTCTGCCGCAGCATCCAGCACCGCTTCCAGCGCTGCCGGTTCCGCTGCCGCCGCTTCTGAGGCAGGCCAGACCTTTAAGGTGGGCATCGTCAACTATGTGGATCATGCATCCCTGAACCAGATCGTGGCCTCTGTTGAGAGCCGTCTGGATAAGGTGGGCGCGGAGAAGGGCGTGACCTTCGACTATGCCGATTACTACGCCAACGCCCAGGCTGACCAGTCCAACCTGAACCAGATCGGTGCAGACCTGGTGGCCGACCAGGTAGATGTCATTGTGGCCGTGGCCACCCCCACTGCCGCCACCATGCTGGCCGCTGTGGAAGATACCGACATCCCTGTGGTCTACTCTGCCGTCACCGACCCTGTTTCCGCCGGGTTTGACGGGGAAGAGGGCATCACCGGCACCTCCGATGCCCTGAACACCGAGGCCATTATGAACCTCATCACTGCAATCAACCCCGACATCGACACCATCGGCCTGCTGTACGACCTGAGCGAGGATTCCTCCACCCAGGCCATCGCCGATGCCAAGGCGTTCTGCGACAGCAAGGGCATCAAGTACATTGAAAAGAACGGTACCACCACGGCTGAGGTGCAGATGGCTGCTGAGGCCCTTGTGGCCGCCGGTGTCAAGGCAGTGTTCACCCCCACCGATAACACCGTGATGACCGCCGAGCTGTCCATCTATGAGACCTTCCTGGAGGCAGGGATCCAGCACTACACCGGTGCCGACAGCTTTGCTTTGAACGGTGCCTTTGTGGGCTACGGCGTGGATTACGTCCAGCTGGGCGAGGCCACCGCCGATATGGTGGTGGAGCTGCTCTGCGGCGGCAAGACCCCCGCAGACCTGCCCTACCAGACCTTTGATAACGGCATCGTCACCATCAACACCGAGAGCTGTGAGGCACTGGGCCTTGACCTCGATACCGTCAAGGAAGCCTTCAAGCCCTATTGCACCGAAATTGTGGTAGTGACCACGCAGGAGAATTTCTAAAAAGGAGTACATCAACCATGCTGGCGAGTATCTTTTCGCTCAACGTGATCCAGACGGCGCTGGAGCTGGGCTGCATTTACGGTCTGGTGGCGCTGGCGCTGTTTCTGAGCTATTCGATCCTGAACATTGCCGACCTGTCCACCGATGGCTGCTTCACCCTTGGCTGTGCCGTGGCCTGCCAGGTGGCGCTGACAGGCCACCCCATTCTGGCCCTGTTCGCGGCCATGGCAGCGGGTGTGTGTTCGGGCTTCGTCACCGCATTTTTGCAGACACGTCTGGGTGTTGAGAGCATCATGGCAGGCATCATCGTGAACACCGGCCTGTATACCATCAATCTGGCGGTCATGGGCTTTTCGTCCACGATGTCCCTGGTCAAGACCGATACGGTATTCTCGCTGGCAAAATCCGCGCTGGCCTTTACGGGCGGCTGGTATAAGCTGGTCATCGCGGCGGCGGTCATTGTACTCGCCTGTGCCGCCATGGTGGGTTTCCTGGGCACCCGGCTGGGCCTTTCCATCCGCGCCACCGGCGACAACGCCGCCATGGTGCGGGCCTCCAGCATCAACCCGGCCTTCACCATCACAGTGGGCCTGTGCATCTCGGGCGCGCTGACCGCCCTTTCCGGCGGCCTGCTGGCCCAGTACCAGAAGAGCAGCGACATCAACGTGGGCACCGGCATGGTGACCATCGCGCTGGCTTCCCTTATCATCGGCGAAACGCTGGTGGGCAAGCGCACCATGGTGCGCCGGGTGCTGGGCGTGGTGTTCGGCAGCTGCCTGTATCGCTTTATCGTGGCCGTGGCCCTGCGCTTCAATGTGCCCGCCGCCGCCATGAAGCTGGTGAGCGCCTTCATCGTGGCTGTGGCCATCTCGATGCCCGCCATCCGGGCAAAGTTTGCCTTTGAGCAGCGCAAGCACAATGCCCGGAAGGAGGTGCACTGAGATGGAAATGCTGGAACTGAACAACCTGCACAAGACCTTTAACCCCGGCACCGTCAACGAAAAAGTGGCCCTGAACGGTGTGAGCCTGCACATGGAGGCAGGCGACTTTGCCACCATCGTGGGCTCCAACGGCGCGGGCAAATCCACCATGTTCAACGCCATCACCGGCGGTTTTATTGCCGACGAGGGCAGCATCGTGCTGGGCGGGCAGGACATTACCTTTGCGCCCGAGTACGAGCGCAGCAAGGTCATCGGCCACCTGTTCCAGGACCCCCTCAAGGGCACGGCCCCCAATATGACCATTGAGGAAAACCTTGCGCTGGCCTATCTCCGGGCAGGAACCGCCCCCCACGCCATC
>ERZ773169.2568-NODE-2568-length-12919-cov-3.490127_pt1 | contig 12919 bp, 8 predicted proteins | sample MGYA00580536_ERZ773169 | MGnify/ENA primary metagenome ERZ773169 (study PRJEB29015, sample SAMEA2737814) | human gut metagenome | biome: human gut; feature: human-associated habitat; material: faeces | place: China | collected 2012 ...
CAAACAGCCTGCTCATAGACCTTTTGCCTTTAGTCGAAAACCTTTTCGCCCTTGGTCAAAAGCCCTTTCGACACAGGTCAAAAACCTTTTCGACTAAGGGCGAAAAGTAAAGGAGTGGTAGTAATGCTGTTAATACCTGTGTATTTGTTGATTAATTAATAATACAATATACATATTTGTAGATCACGTAACAAATAAAAAAACAGTAACTATGAAAAAGGAAAAATAAGTGCCCGGAGCTAATTCCCATCAATAAAAGCGGGCCATCCAAAGTTGTTGGACAGCCCGCATTACATCTGGCGTGTGATAATATATTTGATCTTGAGAATTAAAAGGGTTTGATAAAATTATTACTTTACTACTCTTTACTATTTACTAGTCTTTAATGCTACCGGTTTGAATAAAAAGACAAAAAGGATCAACAAGACGAACGAGAACAGGGTCGAGATGGCAAAGACGACAGGCCAATCACATTTATCCCCGTCACGGAAAAGGCCGATCAGCCAGCCATTCCAAAGCGTCCCGATCAGGAAGCCGATGCCCCACACCAGGAAGAAGAGCAAACCCTGTGCCTGTGCTTTCATTTCTTTTGGAGCCACATTGTCCGTATAGACCTGGCCACCGACAAAGAAGAGGCCGAAGATCAACCCGTGTACGATAATCCCGATATAATAGAACCATTGCAGACCGGTCTCCGCACCGATATAGAACGAAGCATACCGGACCACGAGAGCGATCATACCGAAGATCAAGGTATTCTTAATCCCCGACTTTATCAGTATAGAAGTGGTGATGACCAGGAAAAACATTTCGGCCAACTGCCCGAGGTTCAGCGTCACCGTTATATTCTGCACATGCTCGTCGGCGAGAATCATCGAACCATATACATGGTACAAGTTGAACGGGATGATAGCCAAGAACGTCAGAATCATAAAAACCCGGTAATTCTTATCCTTCATCAGGGAGAAAGCGCTGAAGCCGGTTATATCCATCACCGAGATACCGGCACTCTTATCGACCGAAGGCGGGGTGTGCGGCAGTCGCAAGTTCAGAAGCGCAGCCACGAAACAGACAGCGGCGCCGCAATACATCGGCAGGGTCGTATCATCGAAAGCGGATAAATGCATCACATGAAGGGCGATCACGCTGAAGATACCGGAAGCTACCCATCCTACCGAACCGAACATACGGATACGCGGGAACTGTTCCGAAGGCGTATGGCTCATGGCGATCGTACTGGTCAGGCTCTGTGTCGGCATATGGCAAAGCATGGCCAGCACGACACATGCCATAAGAGGAACAAATGATGTCTGCTGGGCAGCCAGAAGCAAAAAGGCACCTGTCAGTATATTCAATACAGCCAAGATCTTCTCTGCGGCAAAATAACGGTCGGCTATCGCGCCGATAAAAGAGGATGCCATCGCACCGATAGCCATCGCACTTAATACCAACGAGACTTGATACACTTCCAATTTAAGCGTATGGGAAAGATAAGCGGCTAAAGGAACCCACCAGACTGCACTCAGCATATACTGCATAAACATCATTGTGCAGAGTTGAACCTTCGTTCCGATTCCTTGTTTTGTAGTAAGAGTATTCATATTATTAGAATAAAAGGTTTTTTATTACCTGTGTTTCACATGGTACAAATGTATCGATTCCTCCACGGCCGGTTTGTTTGACCTTGTTGCAATCTTTTCCGTATTCATCTCATTCTCTGCCGTTATCACCCTTATTGAGATGATTTATGAAATCCGTGACACAATAAAAGGAAATCCATAATACATTTTTCAGTATCTTTCGCCCATAATAGCAAAGTCATATATGAAACATCTGAAGTTAATCTTATCCATCCTATTCATATTTTGTCTCACCCGGACATATGCAGACGACAGTAACTATCTTTTCCGCCATTATCAGGTCGAAAACGGACTCAGCGACAATATGGCCACTTGTTGCGTGCAGGACAGGAAAGGATATATCTGGATCGGGACACGCGACGGTCTGAACCGCTTCGACGGATATACGTTCAAAGTATTCCGTAACGACCCCGACGAAACCGAGACATTGGGAAGCAACTGGATCACATGCCTGGGGTGCGACATGAACGGCGACTTGTGGGTAGGGACGCTTTCGGGATTATATCAGTATGACGATGAAAAGGAATCGTTCCGGCACATTCCTTTCACAGCAGACAAAGGGATCGACATCTTCCAGTTCGACAAAGACAATAAACTATGGATACTGATGGACGGTAACCTGATCCGGTTCAATACGGAGGACAGCCAGTTCCGTATCTTCGCTCCGGAAGACAACCAAAGCTACACCTCTTTTTGCATTACCCGCGAAAACAGTATCTGGATCGGGAGTTCGGACGGGTTGATTTCATTGCTGAATCCGGAAGACGAGACGATGGAGTCCTATAATGTATTCGCCCACTCATCCCCGAACACGCCACGGAAACTTTCCATGTTATATCCCTCTCCTACGACTGATCGCATTTACATCGCTTTCGAGCATGACGACGTGAAGATATTCGATCCGGCCACACGCGACTACCAGGATCTGAACATTCAAAAGATCAACCAGCTTACGATCCTGATCAACAGCTTCCTCGAAAAAGACAAGGACGAATTGTGGATCGGGACAGACTCCGGCTTGTTTATCTATAAGGTCAACACCGGCGAGTGTACCCGTATCCGCCAGGACCCGTTGGACCCATACGCCTTATCGAGCCATTTTATCTCTGCATTCTGCCGAGACAGGGAGAACGGCATCTGGATTTGTTTCCACCAAAACGGCCTCAACTATTATTCCCCTTTCCGCCCTTTCCATGTGCATTATCCCTGGGACGGGCAGTATTCGATGAAAGGAGAAGTGATCCGCGATATCTGTACCGATATATACGGTAATATATGGGTCGGGACGGAAGATGCGGGCATCAACTGCTTGGAAAAGAAAACCGGGACATTCACCAACTACCAGCCGGTTCCGGGGGGAAACGGCTTGTCGCACACCAATATCCGAGGCTTGGCTGCATCAGGTGACCGGCTCTGGATCGGACACGTTATCCACGGCATCGACTTGATGGATATCAAGACGAGAAAGGTCATCAAGCATTACAACCTGCTGAAAGACTCGCTGACGGTAAAGAACAGCACCGTCCGCTGCATCAAAGTATTGCAGGAGGGACAAGTCTATGTCGGGACCGATGACGGTATCTATAAATATGACTTCCTGAACGACCGTTTCCTGTATGCCCCGCAATTTCCTCCTTTCGCAGTAAACTGCATTTACGAAGATCGCTTAGGAAGAATCTGGACCGGCATGTTCAACCGCAGTTTCTATTATAATCCGATCAGCAATACCGGCATGTATCTGCCGTACGACAAATTGAACACCCAGCGCCACAATTTCGTTAACGACGCCTGCGAGGACAAAGACGGCAATATGTGGTTTGCTACCGTAGAAGGGGTTATCAAATACGACTTCCAAACCGGCGAATCCCTACATTACACCGTCAAAAACGGTATGCCGAGCAATGTTGCTTTCCGCATCCTACCTGACGAAAACGAAACCTTATGGATCAGTACGGCCAACGGACTGGTCAGCCTGGAAACAGGAACCGGTAAGATCACGACCTACACGGAATCCCACGGACTCATCACTCGCCAATTCAACGATAACTCCGCCTTCAAAGACAACGAAGGGACTTTCTATTTCGGTTCGGTCAAAGGCTTTATCCATTTCAAGCCATCCGAAGTAATCCCGGCAGCCGAGAAGATGAACGTCCACTTGGGAAGCCTCGAAATCCAGAATGAAGCCGGAGAGAAACGCATCATTAACTCTTCCGCCGAATCAGAGGCTAAGAAGATCACGCTAACCTACAAGCAATCCACATTCAGCATCAACTTCTCCGCACTCAACTTCATCGCCCCTAAATCCATCCAGTATGCATACAGGATGGGAAATATGGACAAGGAATGGATTCCGATCGGAGAACGCAACACGGTCTATTTCGCTGAATTACATCCGGGCGACTATACCTTCGAGGTACGGGCTGCCAACCTGTCGAACAACTGGAGCGACACTCCGACACGACTGAATATCACCGTTTTGCCCCCTTGGTGGGCATCGACTCCGGCATATGCTTCTTATATTGTCGTCACTCTCGCCATCATCGTCGGCTTCTTCTGGTCTTGGCGCCGGAAAACCAAACGGGCAATGGCCTACAACATGCAGTTGTTCGAAGATCAGAAAGAGAAGGAACTGTATCAGGCCAAGATCGATTTCTTCATCAATATCGCTCATGAGATCCGTACGCCGCTCACCCTGATCAAGAACCCGCTCGAACGTCTCCTGAAATCCGACAAGATCGGGGAAAAAGAGAATAAGTCGCTTACGTTGATGGATAAAAATGTATCCCGCCTCCTGTCATTGGTCAACCAATTGTTGGACTTCCGCAAAACAGAGATAGAAGGATACCGCCTCAGTTTCGTCCGAACGGAGATCGTCTCGCTCCTAAACGATACAGCCAAGCGGTTCCAAGAATCGGCAACGGCACACAACCTGTTGCTGAACCTCGACTTGTCTTTGCCGGAATTGTACGTGTTCGTGGATAAAGAAGCGATCACAAAGATATTCAGCAACCTGTTTACGAACGCAATCAAATATGCATCCGGCAGCATCATCATACGCCTGCAACTTTCTCCCGATTATGAGACATTCACGATAGACTTTATCAACGATGGCACTCCTATCCCTGCAGAATTAAAGGAAAAAATATTCGAACCTTTCTTCCGGGTGAAAGAAGGCGCTACGGATAAACCGGGGACAGGGCTTGGATTGCCCTTGGCACGTTCACTGGCAGAGATGCACCACGGTAGCTTGCAGTTGGAGACTTTTGCCGACAGCCCATCCATGACGATGTTCCGCCTGACCTTGCCCGTCAAGCTGCCCGAATCCATCAAGCAGACAGAAGAAGAGGCTATAACGCAAACCGTACCTCAAAAAATAGAATTCGTCCACGACGAATCGCGCCCGACGATCCTGATCGTCGAAGACAATAAAGAAATGGCCGTTTTCATCGCCGATGAAGTCAACCAGTTATATAATGTAGAGATAGCCGGAAACGGAGCCGAAGCAATCACGTTATTAAAGAAACGCAGCATTCAACTGATCATCAGCGACGTGATGATGCCTGTCATGGATGGCTTCGCCCTTTTGAAAGAGGTAAAGACGGAGATCGAATTCAGCCATATCCCAGTCATCCTGCTGACAGCCAAAAACACCATACAGTCACGCCTGGAAGGTCTGGAATTAGGAGCCGACGCTTACCTGGACAAACCCTTCTCCACCAACCTACTGATGGCGCAGATTTCCAATCTGATCTCCAACCGCGACAATATACGCAAATTCTATTTCAACTCTCCTATAGCGAATATGAAATCGATGGCCTATACCAAAGCGGACGAAAGTTTTCTGGAAAAGCTGAACGAGATCATCAACGAGCATATCGGCAATCCAGCCTTAGATGTAAATATGATCGCAGACCTGATGCACCTGAGCCGCCCGACCTTGTACCGGAAAATCCGTGCCATCTCCGACCTGACTCCTAACGAGTTGATCAAGATAAGCCGTCTGAAAAAGGCCGCTGAGCTGTTGATACAGGGGAATATGAAGATCTATGAGATTTCGGAAGCTACAGGCTTCAGCTCCCAGTCTTATTTCTGGTCCGCCTTTATCAAGCAATTCGGTATGAGCCCGTCGAATTACGCGAAAGAGAATAAATAGAAAAAGGTGTGCCTAAACAAAATCCAACTTACTAACAGAAATAATTCAGGCCCGAATCACACGATGTGAAATCCGGGCCTGAAAGATCGTGATGAAACACGTTTGACCTTATTCCTGATTAGCAAAAAAATTCTTCAATGGATTCGTATACATTTCCAAGATTTTCGTACGCAAAAAAGCTTCATCCTTGTTCGGTAATACGATCTTATCCAACTGACCTTGCAGATAATCTTCAAACTGCTTTTTATCTTTCAGTCCATAATGTTCGCTGAAACGGCGTGTGCCTGTCAGCATATCATAGGCAACATAGTTGCAGGGATAAAAACGATAGTGCTTGTAAATCTCCTTATCGATAATGGAGGCGATAGCGGCGATCAACTCGTTCTTTTCCATATTCGGATCCAATTGCGCCAACTGATCGTTAATCGGCGACGTCAAGGTGAAATGAACACGTCCCTTGTTATTCAGGATACCGGTTTCCATGCTCAACAGGTCGTCACGCTGGCTCTTCACAAAGTCCGGATCATCGCGTTTCTGCTGAAACTCCTTTGCTTTCAGGAAATCGCACGGATCGAACTCGTACGAGATTGCAACCGGAAAAATATTCAATTCCATCAGGTTTGACAGGATATCCTTGTCACCACTCATGTTCAGCATCTTCAAGATACTGCCCTGGGTACGGTCATCCGAATCCTTGGCACGACCTTCACGTTGCGCGATCCAGATGGATTCTTTCGTCTCCGTGATCGTACGACGGATATAAGCGGAAAGGACTTTGCTCACTTCCAACATCTGGCGCACCGGGACATTGCGTTTCACGATGAAGCTATTGTTCAAACGAACCAGCGTTTCGATCCACGGACGGATCAACAAGTTATTACCAATAGCAACCTGTGTCATTCCATACCCTACATCATACAGCATGACGTTCAAAAAAGAGGCATCCAATACAATATCGCGGTGATTAGAAATAAAGGTACAAGGCTTTTTGTCCTTCGGCAAACGGCTACGACCGGAAATCGTCAGTGAGAAAGTGGTTTTATTTGCCACCATCATTACCGCTTCATATGCCAACTTCGCTTTGAAATCCTCCTTTGTCTTGAAGGAACGCATGGTTTCTGAAAACTCTTTCCAATTCACATCCGGATTTATATACCGAAAGGCCCGCTCAAAATCTTCGTTGGCTATCAGCGATTCGATCGCGTCTTTCACCTCGTCGTTATTCAGCGGACGGATATCGTCAAAATCATTAATAGGAACTTCCATATTTTTATAATTGACAATTGACAATGGACAACTGACAATCGACAATTCGTTTCTCATATAATTGGCAATTGGCAATTGTTCATTGTCAATTAGTTAAACTCGTTTTCTATAATATCTGTCATCACATCTTTCATCTCCAGACCGGCAGCCCGTACCTGCTGTGGGATAAAACTGGTTGCCGTCATACCGGGAGTCGTATTGACTTCGAGCAATTTTGGTTCACCGTCCGCCGGAATGATATAATCCACACGGATCAGACCTTTCGCCCCCAATATGTCGTAAATCCTCGATGTCTCGCGTTGTACTTTTTCTGTTTGTTCTGCAGAAATACGGGCCGGCGTTATTTCCTGTACCTGTCCGTTATACTTGGCGTCAAAATCGAAGAACTCGTTATCCGTTACGACTTCGGTGAGCGGGAACACCACCTCCTTATCGGATGTCTTATAGCAACCGCATGTAACCTCGGTCCCGTCGATAAAACTTTCGATGACCACTTCCCGGCCTTCACTGAAAGCCTTGTCAATCGCCGGCTGGATAGCCGAGGCTTCTTTCACTTTCGTCACTCCGAAACTACTGCCGCCGTCGTTCGGCTTCACAAAGACCGGAAGCCCCAAACGACTGACCACTTCTTCGTCTGTCACAGTCTGTCCTTTAAACAAATGTATAGAACGGGCAATATCGACACCGAATCCCTTCAGATAATGATTGCAGGCAAACTTGTTGAATGTAAGTGCGCTTACAAACATACCACAAGAAGAATACGGCATTCCGATCATATCGAAATATCCTTGCAGACGTCCGTCTTCTCCCGGAGTTCCATGGATCGTAATATAGGCGAAATCAAAATGTCTGATCTCGCCGTTCTCACGGAAACTAAAATCATTCTTGTCTATTGGTGTGTGTTCCCCGCCGGGAAGTTTTACCGCCCATTCGTCTCTTTTTACGATGGCAATATATACATTATATTTGTCTTTATCAAGAAAAGAGAAGATTCCTTCCGCACTTTTTAATGAAATAACGATTTCGGAGGAATCGCCTCCGGCTACAATAGCAATGTTCCTTTTCATCATCTATAATTCTTTAGTATTTGCATATACGCGCCATTTATCGATCAACGCAGTCATGTCGGCAGGTATTTCGGAATCAAAAAACATTTCCTCGCCTGTAGTCGGATGAACAAAACCCAGCGTCTTGGCATGGAGTGCCTGCCGCGGGCAAATGGCGAAACAGTTATCGACAAACTGTTTATATTTAGAAGAGGTTGTTCCTTTCAGGATCTCGTTTCCGCCATAACGTTCGTCGTTGAATAGCGTATGCCCGATATATTTCATGTGGACACGTATCTGATGCGTACGTCCGGTTTCGAGACGGCATTTCACCAGCGTGACGTAGCCTAGACGTTCCAAAACAGAATAGTGGGTGACCGCCGTCTTTCCCTGGTCGCCTTCTGGGAAAACCGTCATCTGCATACGGTCACGCGGGTTACGGCCTATATTGCCTTCTATCCGTCCTTCGTCTTCACGCACGATCCCCCACACCAAGGCCCGATATTCCCGCTTGGTTGTCTTATGGAAGAATTGCATACTGAGGTGTGCTTTCGCTTCCGGCTTTTTGGCGACAACCAGCAGGCCGGATGTATCTTTATCGATACGATGGACGAGTCCCAGGGCAGGATCATTGGGATCGTAGGTAGGATCGTCTTTCAAATACCAAGCAAGGGCATTCACCAGCGTTCCGGTATAGTTTCCGTGTCCGGGATGTACGACCAACCCTGCCGGTTTGTCGACCACCAGCAGATCGTCATCTTCGTACACGATCTTTATAGGGATATTTTCAGGGAGAATCTCGAAAGTCCGCGGAGGTCGTGTCATCATAATTGTCACAACATCCTCCGGTTTCACCCGGTAATTGCTTTTCACCGGTTTGCCGTTTGCCATGATACAACCGGCATCGGCAGCCGACTGTATCCTGTTACGCGTAGCACCGAACATCCGGTCTACCAGGAATTTATCCACACGCAACAACGACTGCCCGCGATCGGCCACGAAGCGGAAGTGTTCATACAGTTGAGGAGCCTTATCTTCACCCTCTTCCGGTTGTAACAGGTCGTCTACCTGTTCATCATCCATTTCGTCTAAAAACTCATCCATAGTTAAAACCAGTTTTCTTCTTCACTATCCAACGATTCGACCGGCACGCTGTCATCCGGTAGTCCGAGCGAGTCGGCCGGCATCTCAGCATCCCCACTACTGACCTTCAACACCAACGGAGCGGTAAGCGGTACATGCTCGCCTTTCTGCAAAACACGCCCGTGCAGCTCGACACCAAGAGCTAAGTCTTTAAAATCACCGGGGACATATTCGATCTCGATCTTTTCAAACCCGCGGGCACGAAGAATGGCGTAAGCCTGCCGGAACGAAAGGTCTTCCACTTCCGGGATTGTCGCCATCTGCGAAGTGAGCGCATTCACGGTGACGAACACGATACGTCCTTCCTTCACCTTCGAACCGGCCATCGGGACCAGCTCGACAATCGCACCGGGCTTCACGTCTTTTGAAAAGACGGAATCGATCACGTTATAGCGTAGATTACTATTCTTGAAAAATTCGGCGGCCTCTTCCATTCCCAATCCTTTAACATCCGGCACTACCACAGCCTCATTATGCCGGGTGTACGAGTCGAGCCACTTCAATGTTCCGAACACCAGAGCACATGCCACGACCACAGCCAGCAACAGATTTAAGACGTACGGATTTTTTATCAGTTTAACCAAAAAGTCTTTCATTTCTATCTTGTATTTGTCGGCGGATCAAAAGTAGAAAACAAAGCCGTTAAAACAAAGAAAGTAAAGGCTTTTTAGTAAAAACCTCTACTTTCTTTATGAAAAATCTTCAAACGGAAAGAATTATCCGTTGTATTCGTCAGATACCGTTAATTAACAGTTTCTGACGAATACAACGGATAATTTAGCTCTTCCTTTAGCACGACGAGAAGCTAATACTCTGCGGCCATTAGCTGTAGCCATTCTTGAACGGAAGCCGTGCTTGTTCTTTCTTTTCCGGTTGGAAGGTTGAAATGTTCTTTTCATCTTTCTGTATATTATTTATTATTATCTTATTCTCATACCAATTTGGGCTGCAAAGATAGAGGCTTTTTTTTAATAAACAAAGAGTTGCAAGAAAAACTTTATCTATACAGAGTCTCTTTTAATCACAAATAGAATATTCAATCAAAGTCGCCCTTGTCTATTATCTTTTTTACTTCTTCCCGCATCTCCCGGATTGCGGTCGTTTCCACCTTCGGCTTTTTGGCCAGCACGACACTGGCGGCAGCCCGCAATTTATCCACCTGGTAGAACTCCGGCTCTGCATATAGCTTGGCTAACAAATAATATGGATACAATCTCTCCGGCAGTATCCCGATAGCCTGAAGCAATTCTTCTTCCGCCTCCCGGTAATCTCCGAGCGTCTGCCGGTTTTTGGCGATCATGTACCGGATCATCGGGTCTCCGCTCAGCCGCTTCGCCCGTTCCAATACCCGTATCGCTTCGGCGTGTTGTCCCGTCTTGCTGAGGCATTGCGCCTCTTCGAACAAGAATTCAGGTTTATGCTTCAGCTTGTCATGCAAACCGTGATAATCTTCCGCAACCGATTCATACGCCTTGTTGTTGTAGATCATCTGCATCCGTCCCCATCGTTTATATGCCTCATATTGCCCTTTCTGCAAGATGAACAGACAGACGGAGGCAAGCGACAACAGACTTATCATCGTAATATGGCACACCGGTGATACGGATAGGGCAGATGATCTTGTCCGCGTCCCATCTTCCGTCACGCATATCGCCCCCAAAAACACCAACGCCACCCAAAACGACGGCAACTGCAACGGATAGGACGACACCGCGAACACCGCTAACGCCAACACGCCACCGGCCGCTCCCTGCTGCCTGTTCCGGATTCCATAGTACGCCATGTTCCCCAGCCACGCCACGAACACGATCAACCCTCCGACTCCCTGTTCCAGTCCGATCTGCAGGTATTCGTTGAACGCATATTCGGGACATCCCGCCACCCGTTTCTCCCGGTCTGTTGCGTTCCCTGTTGCGAAATACCCGCCTTGCGCCTCCGCGTATGCCGCCGGGAATCCGCCTAACCCCGTTCCTGCAAGCGGCTGTCCGGCAATCGCTTTCCCCGTCACTTTCCACATCAGCAATCGCCCGTCCGCCGAATCTTGTTTCATCCCGTAAACCCCGGCAATGGTACATCCCACCAATATCGCCACAATTGCAATAAAAGGAATTGTAGCATTCTTATACCTTCGACATACAGCTTTCGTCTTCTCCCATCCGATCCGTTCCGTCCAGTACACCCATCCGCAAGCCACGACCGCCGCCATCCACGCCGACCGACTCATTCCGGCAGGCAGGACAATCAGGATAGCTCCGGCGCATACCCAGCCGAAATAATGCATCCCCTTTTGAAACCGCAACGCCGTCCACAGGCAAACCGGCAGCACGACCGCCAGATATCCGCAGTAAGGCCCCGGATTAAAGAAAGAACCCGTCAGCCGGAAAAGCGAATGGTTGGAATAGGCATAGCCATGCAATTGCTGCATTCCCCAGACGGCTTCGACCAGTCCGGTGAGCATCAGCACAAATAAGAAAAAGAACTTCAGGCAAGGAGCCTCTGTAAGAAAATAGCGCAACAGAAACCACAACACGACCAACTGCCCGCCGAAAAGCAGTTTTTCGGGTTCGGGATCGAGCTGCCAGTCGTATGTCGCGAGCGTGATCCCGGCAAAGAGGAGCAACAATCCGTCCGGCAATGCAAACGGGATGCTTTTCCTCCCACCAAGCCATGCCGTCACAACCGTCCCGATCGCCATCAGCGCCATCGACAGGTGGAACCAGAAGACTTTTCCCGTCACAATGCCGTTCGCCAATGCGCTGTCGCCGACGAGCGGCGTGGCGATCAGCATCGCCCCGAAAACGGATGCCAGTGCAGTCCGGATTCCATGCCTATGCAATTTGAGTTCCATGCCGGTGTATTTTATTTCCATGCTTATCCGTTTTTTATTCGATTTTCTTCATGAACCGATCCCAGCGGAACTGCCCGGTGTACGGATCGACCGATTTCCAGACAAATGCCGCCTTGCCGACGATATATTCTTCCGGCAACAAGCCCCAATAGCGCGAGTCCTGCGAGTTCAGGCCTTTGTCACCCGCCATGAAATAATAGTTTTTCAAGAAGCGGTATTCCCGTATCGGTTCGCCGTTCAGGAAAACGGTTGAATCATTATAGTTGATTTCCGCTTTTTGTTCCCATGCGATCAGCTTGCGGTATAACAGATAATTTTCCCGGTTCATTTCGACCTTGTCACCGGCTTTCGGGACATAGAGCGGTCCGAAATTCCGGATGTTCCAACTGATGACGGAGTCGAACGGGAATGCCTTATAGACACCGTCCGGAAACTCTCCCGGCAACGTCCGCCCGATGCGTTCCTGCGAATCCATGTTTCCGAGCGGTTCGTTCGTGCCGTTTATCCGGAACCTTCCGTTCCGGATGGAAAGCGTGTCGCCCGGCAATCCGATACACCGTTTGATGTAGTATTTCAGGATATGCATCTCGATCTTGTCCCAGCCGTTGGGATGCGGGAAGTTGAAGACCAGCACGTCGCCCCGCTTTGTTTTCCGAAATCCCGGTGTGCGGTGTATCTCGGTCTGTTCCAGCCGCAGTGTCGCATTGAGGTCGAACAGCCGTGCGCCGAGCGTCGGTTTCCAGACCGCCACGAAATCCCCTTCGACCAGTTCCGGCTCCATCGAGTCGCTGGGGATGCGGAAGGAGGCGAGGAGGAAGACTTG
>ERZ773169.2572-NODE-2572-length-12904-cov-22.986302_pt1 | contig 12904 bp, 9 predicted proteins | sample MGYA00580536_ERZ773169 | MGnify/ENA primary metagenome ERZ773169 (study PRJEB29015, sample SAMEA2737814) | human gut metagenome | biome: human gut; feature: human-associated habitat; material: faeces | place: China | collected 2012 ...
CTGCTGCATCGTGATGGAAAGCTGTATCAGCAGCAGGAACTGACCAATATTGATGTTGCTCCCGAAGAGCGTTCCAGCTTCCCTCTGCCGTTTATGGTCCCTGCGCTCCCCGGTGAATATGCAGTGACCATCAGCTTCCGTTTGAAGGAGGACACCAGCTGGGCAAAGAAAGGTCATGAAGTTGCCTTTGGGCAAGGTGTGATCGCTGTGGTTCGTTCCATTCCCAGCAAGAAGGTCACGCCGTTTACCGTTACGCACGGTACACACAACATCGGTGTCCGGGGTGAGAATTTCGATGTTTTGTTCTCCGATCTGAACGGCGGTCTGACTTCCTACCGCTATGCCGGCAAGGAGATGATTCAGGAGATTCCCCGTCCCAACTTCTGGCGCGCTCCCACCGACAACGACTGCGGCAACAACATGGGCGGCGTTCGCGGTCAGTGGAAGCTGGCAAGTCTGTACGCTACCGCCAAGGGCATCGGCAAGGAGATTCCGTCTGTTCATGGCGGCACCATCCTCCAGAATCCCACCTGCGAGGTGGAAGCCGACAGCGTGGTCGTGACCTATCTCTATAACCTCCAGACCAGCCCCGCAGCAGAGTGCAGCCTGCAGTACCGTGTGTTCGGTGATGGCCGCATCCAGACCACCCTGCACTATGACCCGGTGGAAGGACTTGCAGCAATGCCGGAGTTCGGCGTACTGTTCAAGATCGACGCTGACTACGACACGGTGGAGTGGTACGGAAACGGCCCTGCGGAGACCTACTGGGATCGCCAGCATGGTGCAAAGCTGGGCATTTACCAGAACAAGGTTGCAGATAACATGGCGCAGTACCTTGTGCCGCAGGAGTGCGGTGCAAAGACCGCTGTGCGCTGGGCAAAGGTAGTGGACCGCAAGGGTCGCGGGCTGCTGTTTACCGCAGATGCCGCAAAGCCCATGTTCTTCTCTGCGCTGCCCTACACTCCCCATGAAATGGAGAGTGCCAAGCATCCCTACGAGCTGCCCCCGGTCCATTACACGGTCATCCGTGCTATGGGCGAGCAGATGGGCGTCGGCGGCGATGACAGCTGGGGTGCCAATGTCCACCCGGAGTATATTCCTGATGTGACCAAGCCTGTGGAGTTCACCTTTACGTTCCGTGGCATCTGATGATTGCCCGCAAATGAGGTGTTCTCTGTGAAAAAAGCGAAAGATCAGTCTGAATCCGAACCAGCCGAACTAGCATCCCTTGTTGGAGAAAGGATCAAAAAGATCCGCAAAGAAGAGGGGTTAAGCCTAGAGCTTTTTGCTTTACGTTGTGACATGAATGCCGCATACGTTGGGCATACTCTTTCTCCCGGCATGTCCCCAATGCGATGACCGATGCGGATGTACCTGATCCGTTCCGTGCCATCCGGCAGGAGCTTCGGGGACAGAAGATGCCGAATATCGAAAGATAAGAAATGCCGTTCCAGTTGCTTTTGGAACGGCATTTCTCTTAATCTTCTAACCCATGGCTCCCGGCCACTTTCTTCAAATATTCCTTTGGCTCGCCATTCAGAATCAAATCGGCATAGCCAAGCGGGTCATTATAGACGAGATAGTCTAACTCCGACCTCTGCGACATGGTCACATCCAGTGCATCCTCGACCCCGGTGCAGTCGATGGAAATTTTTCTCCCGTCCCGGAGCAGCAGCTCCACGCAGCTGGTGTCCATGTTGAACTTGCAAACGCTTTCATCGTACTTCATGTTCGTTTCCTCCTGAAATCATGTCGTAGCTTATGCCGGTCAATCTATGATTTTGGATTTTATCTTCCACGGACACCTGCATGGAACTTGTCGGGGCAAAGCCCCTCCATCTGCTAACGCAGACCGTTCCGTCGCTTAAAAGCCCCACTGGGGCTTTCATTGCCTCGCAAACGCTAATTTTCCGAAGAAAACAAATAATCCGAACCCATCTCCTATCGGAAACAAGTTCGGATTATTTTTGTTTGGTCCGAGTGGCGAGAATCGAACTCACGGCCTCTTGAACCCCATTCAAGCGCGCTACCAAAACTGCGCTACACCCGGATATCTGTAAGCGGTTATCGCTCACAGCTCAATTAGTATACTTGATTCAGGGTGTTTTGTCAAGCTTTTTCGGCCAGATTTTTTCAAAAATCCGGTTTATTTTCCTGCAGTGGCTGATCTTTTGCGGGGAACGCTTCAAATTCAACGGTGGCAAGTGCAATTGCAAACACGCTTTCTGCACCTGCCGCCAGCAGGGCCTGCGCACAGGCCGCAGCCGTAGCACCGGTGGTGATCACATCGTCCACCAGCAGCACCTTCCGGCCTTCGATCCTGTCCAGATCTGTCACGCGGAACGCACCCGCCACATTGGCCATGCGCTGCTCAAACGGCAGGCCAGCCTGATGCTGTTTTGCACGGGTGCGGCCCAGTGCCTCCGGATACAGCGGAACGCCCAATGCCCGTGTCAGCGGCAAAGCCATGAGCTGCGGCACATTGTAGCCGCGGGCTGTGCCGGATGCCGGCACAGGAACGATGCAGTCATATCCAAGGGACATGCCCTCCACCAGTTCCGGCAGCAGCTCTGCACCCGACATTCGCACCTCACTGCCAAAGGCCAGCTTTGCCAGCCAGACGCCCATTTCCACTGCTGCCCACGGTGCGGCATGATATTTGGTGTGCAAAACGCCCCGTCGTACACAGCCCTCATACCGGAAGGGCGCCGCCGCACCGGCCAGCCTGCCCAGATAATGCTGGAAAGCATCCAGCCGCATGCCCGGCTTCCTGCGCAGTTCTTCCAGTTCTGCGGCGCAGTCCGGGCATGTGGGCACACTGCCCAGCACCTGATCGCAGAACGGGCAGCGGCGTGGATACACCAGCTGTCTTGCCCCGCGCAGCAGGCGGCGCGGAACGCTGTAGTAATCCATCAGTCCTTCTTGACAGCTACGATGACACGCACACGCTTGCCCGCAGCACAGCCAAAGTTATCGTACCAGCCGGTAAGATGGTAGTCGTCCGAGTTCACTTCGGTCAGCTTGGTCGCGTAATACTGGCCCTTATACCACAGGTAGACTTGTGCATCGTCCGCCATCTCAAACCGTTTCCCGTTGCTCATGACCGATGCTGCGCCTACCTGATCGATCTTCATGGGCATCAGCTGGACCATCGTCTTTACGCTGCCGGTGGTCTCCTTGCGGGCTGCAACACCGCCCACCAGCACCGGATATTTGACGTTGGTGGTGAACGCCACCTGCGAACCATTGACATAGCACACATAGGTGGCACCGCCGCCAATGTAGCGGAAGATCGATGCATAGGGTTCCCCTACAAGGGTACCCACCTGCCGCAGACCCAGACTGAGCAGGCTGTCTGTGTTGGCCGTGATCTTCTGCCAGACGGTGGAGAGGATGTCGCCGTTGATCACGCCCCACAGCACCTCGCTGGTGGTGGGCACCAGAACATCCTTCAGGTCGCCCACGATCTTATCCTGCGTATCCGTGCTGGTGCTGGAACCGGTCGAAAGGATGGTGGCCAGCGTTTTCAGCTCGGAAGAATTGACCGAAACATTTTTGATGTCGTCCAGCACGCCATAGGTCCACAGGTCGCCGGTGACATCGTTCAGGATCAGGCGGTCGATCTCGCCTTTCTCATTCAGCGTATAATAGCGGACATTCAGAAGATTCAGGTCTGTCCCCGCTAGGCGGCTGGGACGAATCGTCCCAGCCACACCCTCCGAAGTCGTATCCAGAATCTGCACATCGTCTGCCAGAGTGTACTTGCCCAGCGTTGCCGCATCCGCACTGACCTTGCCGGTAACGACCTTGTTCTCGATGCCGCTCACGGACTCGCCTTCCGGCGTTACGCGGATCTCCACCAGCCAGCCCGTGGGATAGTTCAGGCTTTTGTCCACATTCACAGTGCGCTGAATGCCGTCGGTGCACATGACCGACACGCGCTGCAGCACATCCGCGCCGTTGTCTTCCACAAGGCTGCGGGCTGCGCCCTGTACCACGCCGTAGAACACCTCATCGGCTTCTGCACCGGTGATCACGTCTGCTGCTTCGTTGTTCATGCCCAGCAGCAGGGTGACCACTTCGCCCACACCGCCGCCGTTCAGGCTGGATACCTTGGAGGCAACTGCCGTGCTGCCCAGCTGATAGCTGACGCCTGCCACGGTAACGGCCGTGGGTGCGCTGGCGCTGGGCGAAACGGCAGTGATACGGCCTGCTGCTTTGCGGGTGTAGATCCATACAGTCTGCAGACTTTCGCTGTAATAATACACATCGTAACGGTTCAGCTCGGCAGAAGCCGAAACTTTATCGTTGCGGTAAACACTGACCGGTGCAAACGGCAGCTGGGTGCCTTCCGCTGCCACAAAGGGGCCCTTCAGGCTCTTGAGCATCACGGTAGAGGTATCCACCTGACCGTTCGCCACCGTAAAGCCCAGACTGGTGCCATAGGCGCTGCCGGAGGCCGTGTTTGCCGTGAGGGTGTTATACAGCAGCAGAGCACAATCACCATAGTTCATGGTCTCGCCCTGATTGCGGTTCAGCTGGTTGCGCAGACCCAATTCCTGTGCTTTGGTCAGCTGCGCCATCGGGAACACGCCATTCAGTTCGGTCATTTTATAGCCCAGCAGCTTGAGTGCTGCCGTGCAGGCCTCTTCCAGCGTAACTGCGTTGTCCGGACGGAAGGTGCCGTCGGTGTAGCCGTTCATCCAGCCCTGCTGCACTGCAATGCGCACATAAGGTGCCCACGGGGAGGTGCCGGGCACATCCTTATACAGGGTGCCGATGTTGCCCTGCTGGGCTGCGCTTTCGCGGTAGGCCGAAAAGGAGACCAGCATCTTGGCAAATGCACCGCGGGTGACGGCAGCATCCAGACTGCCGGTCTGGCTGGTATCCATAGCGCCCAGCGTGATGGCCGTCTGGATGGCCGAGTTGTTCAGGCTGGCCGCCGATGCCGGCAGCACCAGCATGGACACAGCCATGCATGCTGCAAGCAGACATGCGAGAAGACGTTTTTTCATAGGTGTATTCCCCTTCCTTGATGTTTGGCTGCCGCTCTGAAGCAGCCGCCGTAAGCAGTCCGGCGCAAAGCCGGCTGAGAGGAGCTTAAAAGCTGTTTTCCACAAGCAGGGTGCGCCGGGTCGATGCGGCGTATGCCATGCGGACGAAAACGGCTTTTTAATCATAGCGCAGAGCCTCGATGGGATTGAGACGGGCCGCACGCTTTGCCGGCAGATAGCCGAACAGCACGCCGATGCCCACCGAAATGCCGAAAGCCACCGCGACGGAGTTGAAGGACGGACTGACCGTGACCGTGGTGCCGCTGGTGAACATGGGCAGCAGTCGGTTCGCCACCATGGATACGATGTAGCCCAGTGCAATGCCCAGTACACCGCCCAGCGCCGAGGTGGTGGCTGCTTCCACCACAAACTGCGACAGAATGGTGCGCTCCTTGGCACCCAGTGCCTTGCGGATGCCGATCTCGCGGGTGCGCTCAGTCACCGACACCAGCATGATGTTCATGATGCCGATGCCGCCCACCAGCAGCGAAATACTGGCGATGCCGGTCAGGATCACGATGACCATATTGATCATCTTGTTCATTTCCTCCAGCCACTCGCTGGCGCTGTAGACGTAGTAGCCGTTATCCGAGCCAAGCTGATGCTGCAGCTCGCTTTCCACCGCAGACTTTGCTTCGTTGGCGCGGCTCTCATCCTCCATGACCGCGGCATAGTTGCTCACCATGCTCTGGCTGGACAGGCGCATGGTCGTGGTATAGGGCAGATAAACGCAGTCGTCATCGCTGCCCTGCTGCATGTCCGGGTCGCTCACCTTTGCCGCCAGCACACCCACGATGCGGAACTTGTTGGCTCCGATCTTGAGCGTCTGCCCCAGGCCGTTGCCGCCAAAGGCCACGCGGTTCAGATAATCGCCGATGACGCACACCTGCTTGTTGTCCTTGATGTCCATGTACTGCAGACCGCGTCCCTGCGCGATCTGGTAGTTCTTCATGGTGGAATAGTTCTCGTCCACGCCGCTGATGGTGGACCAGCGGTAGCTGTTGGTGCCGACCTTCAGCGTGCCGCTGCCGCTGAAATCGATCTGCGGCGAGATGGACTGGATCAGCTCCGGGTACTTCGTGGGCAGCTTGTACATTTCCTCCACCGGAACGGTACGGGAGCCGTTGCCCCACACCTGCACCGAAAGGGTGTTGGTGCCCAGTGCCGAAAAGCTGTCACGCATGCTCTTGGTCATGCCGTTGCCCAGACCCACGATAACGATGACTGCCATGACACCGATGATGATGCCCAGCATGGTAAGAAAGGTGCGCAGCTTATTGCTCCACACGTTCTGGATGGCCTGACGGAAGGTCTCAACGATCATGCTTTTTCCTCCTCATCCGGCAGCAGTGTGGGCTGCACGATGGCCTCCGGCGCATGGGAGTCGCCATCGTAGACCACCCGCCCGTCTTCCAGACGGATGATGCGGTCTGCCTGCACCGCAATGGAATTGTCATGGGTGATGAGCACCACGGTGTGGCCCTCATCGTGCATCTGCTGCAGCATCCCCAGCACTTCGCGGCCGGTGTGGCTGTCCAGTGCGCCGGTAGGCTCGTCGGCCAGAATGACCGCCGGGTTCCGCACCAGCGCCCGGGCAATGGAAACACGCTGCTGCTGGCCGCCGGAAAGCTGGTTGGGGCGGTTCCTGAGCTTATCACCCAGGCCCACCTGCTCCAGCACCTCTTTGGCCCGGGCGTGGCGCTCGGTACGGCCGATGCCCGCATACACCAGCGGCACCTCTACGTTCTCCATCAGGTTGAGCCTTGGCAAAAGATTATACTGCTGGAAGATAAAGCCCAGCATTTCGTTGCGGATCGCAGCCAGCTCGTTGCGGCTCATCTTGCCCACGTCCCTGCCGTTGAGCCGGTAAGTGCCATGGGTCGGCACGTCCAGACAGCCGATGATGTTCATGCAGGTGGACTTGCCGGAGCCGGACTGGCCGACGATGGCTACGAACTCGCCTTTTTCGATTTTCATGGTGATGTGGTCTGCTGCTTTTACCGTGGTATCGCCCATCTGGTAATACTTGCACACCTCATCAAACTCGATCAGAGCGCTCATGCATTCCTCCTGTATCAGCCTGTGATGATCACGCCGTTTGCATTTGCCGGGTCTGCAGTGTCACCCGCATCGGCAGATTCTTCCATCGGCTCCTCTGCTGTGCTGCCGTCTGCAGTGTCCGTGTCGTTCTCTGTGTCAGCTTCAGTTTTGTCCATGGCATCGCCATAGCCGCCATCATCGTAATAGTAATCGGTGCTCACAGAGCTGGGATCATAGGCCACGGTGTCGTTGCCGGTGACGCCGCTGATGATCTGGGTATAGTCGTCGTCACTCACGCCGATCTTGACCGGAACGTACACATAGCCTTCCGGTGCGGTCATATCGGGGTCTGCATTGGCGGCGCTGGGCGAATCCTTGGTCACCAGCACATAGCCGCCGCGCACGATGGCCGCATTGGGCACTGCCAGAGCGTTTTTGGCCTCCGCGATCACGATTTCCGCGTTGGCATTCATACCGGGGCGCAGGCCCTCGGTCTCATCGATGCGCACCGTGACCGGGTAGGTGGTGGTGCCGCCGTTGGAAGAGCCCTTCATGGAAACGCGGGTCACGGTGCCGGTGTAGGTCTTATCCGGCACTGCATCTGCCGTCACCTGCACGCTCTGGCCCACCGAAACATCGCTGACCTGCAGCTCATCCACATTGATGACCATGACCAGATAGCTCAGGTCGTAGATGGTGCACAGGTCTGCACCTGCGGTCAGTGCATCACCTGCCTTGGCGTTCTTCTCAATGATGGTACCGCTGATGGGCGAGGTGACGGTGTAGTTGTTCATGGCCTCCTGCAGGTTATCCATGTTCAGCTCTGCGCTGCGCAGGGTCTCCGCAGCGGACTGGATTGCTTCGGTCAGGTCCTCACCGCTGATCTGCAGCACGATGTCGTCCTTGTTCACGGCACCGCCCTCCTGCACATTGATGGCAGTGACCGTACCGGCTGCAAGGGTGGTCAGGGTGCGCTCTGCCTGATATTCAAAGCATTTGGCTGCAATGCAGCTGACACCGTTGATGGTGGCCGTTGCCGCCTGAGCCGTGGTCAGGCCGCCTGCATTGCGCACGGTGATGGTCACGGTGCGGGTGAGCAGGTTGCCGGTACTCAGCGTATCCGTGCCGGTCACAGCGGTCACGGTGCCGGTCAGGGTCTCAAAGGTGCCGTCCAGCGTCACCTCAGCGCTCTGGCCCACCGAGAATGCGGCGGCGTCTGCCGCAGGGAACTCCAGATGCAGCACCATCTTGGAGCTGTCGCGGATGACAGCCACTTCCTGGCCGCTGGTCACTTCGTCACCCTTGGCCACCTTCAATGTAGCCACAACGCCTGCCACCTCGGCACGCACATACTGGCGGTCCACGGTCTTATCGTAGCTGCGCTGTGCCTGCTGCAGGGTGATGGAGGCCTGCTCGGCCTTGGTGGTGGCATCGGAGGCATCCACCGTGTACAGCACAGTGCCTTCCTCCACAATGTCGCCTTCCTCAATGGTGCTGGTGAGCACCTTGCCTGCCACCAGCGATTTGACATTGTATGTATTGGCCGGGTTCAGCGTACCGGTGCCGCTGAGGGAGTTGGACAGATCCCGCTTTTCCGGCGTGGTCTGCACATAATTCACATCCACATTGGCGTCCTGTGCCCTGTCCGGACGCAGGATGAACCATCCGCCCAGCACGGCCACACACGCCACCGGCACCATCCACTTCCAGTTTTTGCGAAAAAATGCAGCCACTTTGTCTTTTCCTGCGGGTCTTGCCTCACCGGCAGCCGCCTGCTGTGCCGCAGCATCCTGCTTCTTTTTAAAGATCATGCTTGCTGTTTCCTCCTGTATCTTTCAGAGCACCTCTGCCTTATGCAGGGCGCCCTGTAATTTCTGTCCGTTCTGTCTTTTCCCTTCTGCACTGTACAAAAGGGTGACATTGTTAGTTTATCGCATTTTCGCCCAATACACAAGCGTCTAAATTTTGTTTTGAGGTTTTGCGCCAAACTTTTATGGAACTTTCACACCCTTTTTCCTCCTGCATCCTGTACAAAGCAAAAGAGGCAGCGCCCCGGTCTCCCGAAGCACTGCCCCTTTTTGAGCATGATCTTTATTCTGCGGTGTTCTCTACGACCACATACACCCCGGCAGGGATGCAGGCAGCCCATGCGCCATCCTTGTCCAGCCAGCCGAATTGCTCACACACATGGTCCGGGCACTGACTGTCCAAAAATGCGACTGCACCGTCTTTCACCTGCAAATGCACGACATAATCGCCCACATCATACAGGTAATCGTGATCCGTATCCAGCGGCAGGGTCTCGGTGATGCCGTCGCCGAAATCGACGACCGCCTGCAGACCACTGCCTTTGCCGCTGTGGGCTGCGCGCACGCCGAAATACAGCGCTGCCGCCAGCACAAGGACCACCAGTGCAAAGATCAGGTTCTTCATCCACGGCTTCCGTTTTCTGGAACCGGAAGCGGTTTCAGCCGTTTTGCGGTTGCTCATGCAGCGTAATCGCTGGCAGCCTTACCTGCAATGCGGCCAAACACGGTGAAGTCTGCAACAGCGTTGCCGCCCAGACGGTTTGCGCCGTGAACGCCGCCAGTCACCTCACCTGCTGCGAACAGGCCGGGGATAACGGTACCGTCAGCCTTCAGCACCTCAGTGTTGGTGTTGATGGTCAGGCCGCCCATGGTGTGGTGCACGCCAGCGGTGACCTTGATGGCGTAGTACGGAGCAGTATCCAGCTTGTTTGCAAAGCTGGTGCGGCCAAAGTCGGGGTCATTCTTGGCCTCAACATAGCCGTTCCAGGTCTTCATGGTCTCGGCAAACGCAGCCTCATCAACGCCCATTGCCTTGCCCAGCTCCTCGTAGGTCTCGCCGGTCACGGTATAGCCCTTCTTGATGTAACCCTGAATGACGCTGGAAGCATCTACCATGGCCTGATCGACCACCAGCCAGCTGTAGCTGCCGGTCTGTGCGATCTCAGCAGCAGAGACCACGTCACGGGTGCCCACTTCGTCGATGAAGCGCTTGCCCTCGGCGTTGATCAGCACAGCGCCGTCGCCGCGCAGACCCTCGGTGATCAGGGCAGCGGTGTTGGCCTCAACGGTGGGGTGGATCTGGATCTGGTCCATATCCACAGTGCCGGCACCGATGGCGGTGGCCATCTCAATGCCCTGGCCCTGAGCGCCGGCAGCGTTGGTGGTCATGAAGCCCTTCAGCTCAGGCTTGTACTCGACAACCATGTCCAGATTTGCGCCGAAGCCGCCGGTGGTCAGCACCACAGCCTTGGCGTTCACAGTGACGGTCTCACCGGTAGAACCGGTGGCCTTGATGCCCGCAGCAGCGCCGTTGGCATCGGTCAGGATCTCGTTGGCGGTGGTGTTCAGCAGGATCTGAACGCCAGCCTTCTCACAGTTCTCCTCCAGCAGGGGGATCATATAGGAACCGACAGAAACGGTCTTGCCCTCTGCGTCCACAGGGCGATGGATACGCTTGACGGATGCGCCGCCGAAGCTGGAAACGCTGTGCAGGGTGATGCCGTGCTCGTCCAGCCAGTCGATGGCGTCAGCGCTGTTAGCGCACAGAGTCTCCACCAGAGCGGGGTCGTTGATGCCCTTGCCGCCGATCATGGTATCCAGCTCCATCAGCTCAACAGAGTCGAAGTAGCCGGTGGGGTTCTTCTGGTACTCTGCCCACTGCTCAGAGACGGTCTTTGCCAGAGCGGTGATGGTCTCGTTGTCAGCGTACTTTTCAGCAGCGGTCTTCAGGGTCTTTTCAACACCGGCAGACTCGCCGAACTCGTTCTCATCCTGATACACGGTCTTGCCGGCGTTCATGCCGCCGGTAGCGCGCACAGAGTTGCCGCCCACCATGGGCTGGCTCTCCACGATCACAACGCTCTTGCCCTCGGCAGCAGCGGTGATGGCAGCGGTCATGCCTGCGCCGCCTGCACCCACGATGACAACGTCAGCGTCAACGGTGGAATCCTCGGCCTTGGTCTCGTCGGCCTTAACCTCGATCTTATAGTCGTCGGCGTTCAGGCCGGCGGCAGTCAGGGCAGCGGCTGCTGCCTCCTTGATGGCGTTGGAGGTGATGGTCGCGGTGGACACGCCGTCCACGGCGATGCTGCCGGTCTCAGCGATCTGAGCGGGCAGCTGCTCCAGTGCCAGCGTACCGATGCCGGGGGTCTCATCCTTGCCCTCAGCGGTGCAGTCGGTGATCTTGCCGTCTTCCAGCGTCAGGGTAACGGTAACGTCGCCGCCCATGCCCTTGGCAGTGCCGGTGAAATCACCGGACACGCCGCCTGCGGTGGAAGCGGACTTGCTGCCACAGCCGTAGCCCAGCAGGCTGACGCCCACAACAGCCGCCATGGCCAGCGCAGCCACGCTCTTGCGGATCTGATTCTTTTTCATTGTTTTTTCCTTCTCATATTCGAGTTGCTTGTGTTCGGACATCTATCAGCAAAAAAGGGGAAACTGCTCATTCGGAAAGCAGTTTCCCCTCGCTGAAACTTAGGAAAAACTTAGGCGTTAGCCTGAGCTGCAGCAACAGCGCATGCAACGGTAGCACCAACCATCGGGTTGTTGCCCATGCCGATCAGGCCCATCATCTCAACGTGTGCAGGCACAGAAGAAGAACCTGCAAACTGAGCATCGCCGTGCACACGACCCAGAGAGTCGGTCAGGCCGTAGCTTGCGGGGCCTGCAGCCACGTTATCGGGATGCAGGGTACGGCCCGTGCCGCCGCCGGAAGCGACAGAGAAGTACTTCTTGCCGTTCTCGATGGCCCACTTCTTGTAGGTGCCGGCAACCAGATGCTGGAAGCGGACGGGGTTGGTGGAGTTGCCGGTGATGGAGCACTGAACGTCCTCCTTCTTCATGATGGCAACGCCTTCCATAACGTCGTTTGCACCGTAGCACTTGACGGCTGCACGCTCGCCCTCGGAGAAGGGGATCTCCTTGACGACAGTCAGGGTCTGAGTGGGGATGTCGTACTCAGTCTGAACATAGGTGAAACCGTTGATACGGGAAATGATGTAAGCTGCATCCTTGCCCAGGCCGTTCAGGATGACGCGCAGGGGGGTCTTGCGGACCTTGTTTGCGGTGCGGGCGATGCCGATGGCACCCTCAGCAGCTGCAAAGGACTCGTGGCCTGCCAGGAAAGCGAAGCAGGTGGTGTCCTCGCTCAGCAGACGAGCGCCCAGATTGCCGTGGCCCAGACCGACCTGACGTTGCTCAGCGACAGAACCGGGGATGGTGAAAGCTTCCAGACCTTCGCCGATGGCAGCAGCGCACTCGGCAGCATCGGTCAGGCCGCGCTTGACGGCGATGGCGGTGCCCAGGGTGTATGCCCAGACAGCGTTATCAAAGCAGATGGGCTGAACGCCGCGCACGATCTTGTCGCAGTCGATGCCCTTAGCGAGGAGCATCTCGTTGCAAGCGTCCAGAGACTCCAGGCCGTTAGCCTTCAGGCATGCCTCGATTTTCGGCATACGGCGATCCATAGATTCAAAAGTTGCCATGAGTTGTTCCTCCTCTCTTATTCCTCACGCGGGTCGATGTACTTGACAGCGCCCTGCTCCTTGCTGAAGCGGCCGTAAGTACCCACGTTCTTCTCGTAAGCCTCGTTGGGGGTCTTGCCGTGACGGATATCCTCCATCATCTTGCCCAGCTTGACGAACTGATAGCCGATGACCTCATCGTTAGCGTCCACTGCCAGCTTGTTGATGTAGCCCTCGGTCAGCTCCAGATAGCGGACGCCCTTCTCCTTGGTGGAGAAGATGGTGCCGGTCATGGAGCGCAGGCCCTTGCCCAGGTCAT
>ERZ773169.2587-NODE-2587-length-12853-cov-8.369902_pt1 | contig 12853 bp, 13 predicted proteins | sample MGYA00580536_ERZ773169 | MGnify/ENA primary metagenome ERZ773169 (study PRJEB29015, sample SAMEA2737814) | human gut metagenome | biome: human gut; feature: human-associated habitat; material: faeces | place: China | collected 2012 ...
ACAGACAGACAGACAGACAGACAGACAGACAGACAGACAGACAGACAGACAGACAGACAGACAGACAGACAGACATCTTCATTGGGTTGATGCACTAAAAGGGTATGGGATTTTCTGCGTTACATTTGCACATTTGAATCCGTTGAGACTAATAGAAGCGCACATCTATTCTTACCACATGTTTCTATTTTTCTTTATTTCAGGATATCTATATAAAACGCAGGCATTAGACGATTATCTCCGCAAGAAGATTAAATCTCTCCTTGTTCCATTCTTGCTTTGGAATCTCCTATCATCATTAGTGGAACTTCTTATAACACACGATATGCAAGATATAGTGGATAGATTCCTTATTTTGCATGGTAAGGTTTGCTGGAATGCACCAATATGGTTTCTTCTAATTCTGTTTTTGTGCGAGTCGGTGTATGCTCTTATCGGTAACGCTTGGCGTAGTATTTTTACACCACATATCGTATTCTGCTTCAGTACAGTTTTGTGGATTCTATATGGACAGTTAAATGCGCCGCTAAAGTTAAATCTTTTACCGTTGGCCTTATTTAGTTTTTCATTCGGGAAAATTTTTCAAGGCATTACACAAAGGAAAGTATACAGCGCTAATTCTGTTAATGCCATGATGTGTATTACGGCAATGTTAAGCATTTTATTTGGGGCAATTTTGAATCAAAGAATTTCGTATACGGGAGCGACATTTGGTAATTTGTTTTACTGCTTTGTAGCTGCAATTTCTGGCTGTGTGTTTTTCACCGTACTATTTAAAAATTGTGAACAAATTGGATTAAATCAATATCTTTGCTTACTGGGGAAGAATTCTATGGCGATAATGGTAATGCAGTATTGGCTATTTCGATTGTTTGATTTTATGGGAGAAAAGACATTTGGAATTAGTATTTGGTATGGTCGAAGTACGCTGAAAGCATTAGGGGTTAGTATTATAACAATTTCACTGATTTTGACTTGCACGGGGATGATCAAAAAAATATCGAAAAAGGATAAAATAACATTATGCGTTTCTGAACTCTTCGGCCTAAGATAGTGAGTTTAATAGAACGAAGAAATTATGATATCATTTAGTGCTGAAATAATAGTGCTGTATCGGATTCGCACAGCTGGAGGGCATCATGGGCAACAATTGCGTTGACGGCCTTGCGCTGACGGCGTTTCTTGACCGGAACCCCTGAATTCCGGCACTCCACAATGCGCTGTTTCCATTGTTCCTGACTTATTGCCCGCTTCATCTGACTCACCTGCATGGCTACGACTCCTCCTTGAGACTTTTCAGGAATTCCTGATAATTACCAGGAATTCTCGGTAATTTTTGATACCCTTATTATCTCACAGGCGCCGTTGCTTTCACAGGACGTCATTTATTATGCGCTTACATTTGGACACATATTTTGCCAAGGAATATTAAATCCTTTATGCACGAGAAAAAGCGCTATACGTACCATTAATTTCGTTGCTTTGAATTTGCTTAACCCTTTCTTTATCTTCTTGCATGCCATTATCAGCATTTTGCACTTTTTCCAATTCAGCAACGAGTTCAGTGATGCGATTTTCTGTTTCAGAGACCAACCGTTGAATTTTCTCCGGCTCAACAAGTTGCGAAATCCCCATTCTATCAAGCTGTGAAGCCGCTCTGCTGTATGTCTGCAGGGCGGCTTCATTTTGCTTGTAGAAGGTATCCTTCTGGGCAAGTGGTCTGGATGCATACTCCAACCAAACAGATTTATAGGTGCGGCACGCCTGCAGATTATGAGCCGTTGCTGCATAAATTTTGCTTTTGGAACGAAGCTCTGCAATCTCGTTGCGGAGCTTCATTTCTTCGCGTTGATATGCACTGATTTGTTTATCAAAGTCAGCAGCTGAATGTAGAGCATTATCAGCCATGCTGCCCAAGAGTTTTCCAAGCACTTGGCATTTGCAACTCCTGCACGGCGTTCCACATTAGCGACTCGACGGGCCAAACTGCTTTCAGAAGTGCCAACCTGCACCACACCTCCTAGCGACTGCGCTAGTTCAGCGCCACTGATTGATTTTCGCGTCTTCTCGCTGCCAATTGGCACATAGCTGTACTGCCAACCGGGATATAGACTGATTGCACAGCTTCCTTGGTCGACGTTTCGCTGAACATAGCGTTCCGGAATGAATAACCGCTCAATGTGATATTGCGGCAAATGCACTGTCACTCCGCGCAGGCTCATGGCCATAATCTGATCAGCGGTCAAGCTTACAATCAGTGGCTGCGTCAGATTCTCTTCATCGATTTGTCGAATCAAATCAGTGCCCCGAATTGTGCCATGCGTACCGTCATCGTAAGTTATATCATATGAAAAAGTTGCGCCGATGTCGGCAGATACAGACCCATCAGGAGTCGTATGAATATGGCTGTTATCAATCATCAGCTTTGCCGGATTACCACTTGAGTCATGGATTTGCAGCAGAACACCACGCTTGCCGGCAGAACATATCTGGCGTGACGTGAGTCTGACAGATGTATCACAACTCTGCGGATAGTTTGTAGTCAATTTTTGATATAGCTCTGCAATCGGTGTACTATGATTTGTATCAAGGTTTTCCGATTTATTCTTTATTGTGTTCTCCAAGCCCGCAAGTGTAAATCCATCTCCTAAAGCGTCAGCAGGCACCCATGTGCCATCTAAGTCGACAGCCTTATACAAAAGCTGTCCGGATTGCTTCTTTACCCGTATCTTAACCCCCTCGGACTGCAGCAGTTTTGCAAAGTCAGCAAAGGTTGAGACATTCGGAAGTATCTTAGCTATGCGCTCACGAATAAATTGCTGCTCGGCAGCGTTATCCTCTAAGCGCTCCACGAGGCCGGTATACGTAAACTTGTCGGTATCGGCCAGTGATGTATCTCTGATCGCACGCCCCGCACCTTCCGGTAGGTAGGTCATATGCTTACCACGCTGGCAAACAGAAATGCCTAGTTCCTGTGCCATTTGCAGGAACTGGGCATAATTGGTGGCACGCTCCAGGCAGAAGTTAAGCTTCTTGCGGACTTCAGTACGATTGCTGGTTGTGCGTTTTTTCTGTATGTAAGTGGGGTAGAGTTGGCCTAGCTGTTGCGGATCTTTAATGACAGATAGCTGTGATTCCATACAGAGCCGATCCGAGATACTACGGATTTGCTGCGCGGTGCGGTAGGGAACAGTGCGCAGCTTTTTGTAATCATAAAAAGAAACGGCGTTGATAATAATGTGGTTATGTATAGAATCTTTATTGATATGGGTAGCCACGACAAACTCGAATTTTCCATCGGTAAATTCCATCGCAAGCTTGCGACCTAACTTGTGGGCCAGCTCCGGCGTGACGGCATCATCCGGTGAAAAGGATTGAATCAGGTGGTAGGCAAGATTCCCTTGCTTTTTCGCACTTGTATTTCGTGCTTTGCGTGCCATTGCTGCAGTAACGGAAAAATCAAGCACTGCAGTCTGTGGGGCGGTATTGTAACCTGAAATCAATTCCTGCCCATCGGTTTTGTCCGGATTTTCTATGTAGTTGATTGCATCGCCAAGCCGAACTTTTACCGCATGAATTTTGGTGATAGCCATAGTAGATTCCTTCTATGTAAGAAACAGGTGAAGATTGCCACTCAGAGCCGGGTGAAAATCGTCAATAACAGACAAAAACAAATAGCCATTCTCGCACGCCCACTTGCGAAAGACATGATTGGGGTTGCATAATATTTCGATGCATACATATTAGACTAGTTTTCGCAGAGCTTTCACCAATCGTTCCTGATAGAGCGATTTCAGCTGTAAATATTCACGTCGCAATTGCTCAACATCATTGGTGGTAACAGATTGATTCGTATTGCAACGCTTAGCCACTTGGTTAATGTTACCTGAGATATGGCTCAAGCTAGAAGAGATTTCTTTTATAACAGAAAAATCATAATGCTTGACTTTACCGGTAAGCAGCATTTCCCGACAAAAAGCCGAAAAATTAGGCATCTCACTTTCTGCCATTTTTGCTGCTACAGATAGCCATTCATCTTCTGTGAAGTATACCGGCTTGCAAATGGGCCGTGTTCGATTAGTAGTGGACAAAGCAAAATTCTCCATTCTGCATCTTTGCTTATTACTGTAAAACGGGTTTTAGGGTGTCCCCTAAATGGCGCATGTGAATTTCACATGCAATGCTTGCTAACGTTCGCTTTCGCTCACGTTACCCCTTCGGGACGCCCCGGCGGTTCTTCCGGCGAAACCAGAACAGTCCGGCTCCGATAAAAACGATGGGCAAAAAGTCCAGCACATTCCAGAACGGATTTGCCGTCTTTTTGCTCTGCTGTACAGGTTGAGTAGAGGTCGGCTCCGGTGTCGGTGTCGCAGACGGCGCAGCGGCAGCTGGTGCATTATAGGCTGCCGCTCGCTGTACAGTGGTGTTCTCGTCATGGCTGGGCGTACTCAAATCAGCGTCTGGATTTTTTGTGTCTGTTACCGTCAGATGAAAGCTTGCGCCGTCATTGGTATTCAGCTCCTTCTGCTCGCACTCGAACTGGTAGCGCTCCGCTGCATCGCCTGCAACACGGGCAGATAGAAGCGCATACAGTCCGCTGTCAGCCTCCGTGCAAACGGCGGCCAGCTGATTGGATTCATATACATCCAGCGCGTATACTGTACCGCTGTACAGGTTCTGCAGGTAGACGATACAGTGTTGAGAAAAGCCGACTGGTGCCGTCAGGTATGCGCTGACCTGAGCCGTTGTTGGCTGATAGTCGGCAGGCGGCTGGCGCAACGGCTGCGGCGTATAGTAGCGTGTCTGCCCGGTTACTTCCGTGAACCAACTCTCACCTGCAAACTCATATTGCAGCTCATACTGACCACCAGGCTCGACCTGCAAAAAGGTGGTGCCGTCAACCTCGCGCAGCGGCCAATCGTTTAGGGCGTCGTATTGCACAGCGGCATTGCAGTAATAGGTGCCCTCCAACAATGTCGCAGTCTGGCAATACCGGTTCAAGCCGTTCAGCACTATAAGAACAGCATCTGCATCATTGGGGCCGTTGCCCAGCGTAATCAGCACGGAACGTTTCTGCAGCTCCGCGGGAACATCTACAAAGGATACTGCAACTTCTCCGTTTCCTGCCGCATGGCAGGGCGGTGCCAGCGCCATGACAAACGGAACAAAAAGCAAAATTGCCAGAACTCTTTTCATGAAAAGCGCCTCCTTAAAATCCGGCATAGGTAAAGTAATGGCAGCCGCGGCTCTCCATCCATGTGTTGGACATGTTTACGCAGACGCCGTAGCCATAACAGCATTCGATCCACGCACCGCCGCCAAGTGCCATCTGCACATGGCCTTGCTCACCGCCAGCGGCATAGACGACCCGCAGGTCGCCCGGCTGGACCTCGGCTGGGGAGATTGCCCGCAAGTCACCGGTGCGGCCATAGGCGGCTGTATTACCTGCTGCAAACGGAAGCCCCTGTGCCCAGTAGCAGTACTGCACAAAGCTGGAGCAGTCTAAATTCATCCCGACGCTGACATTGCCGGGGCCACCGCGCAGCGACGAGGGCTGTCCGTACACAAAATGACCTTGGCAGCTAATGGCAAAGGCTACGACCTGCCCGCGCGCAGTGTCGGGGTCAATGTTCAGTCCGGCCAGCAATGCCTGCAGCTCGTCAGCAGTCAAAGCGGAGCCTACCGAACGGCACTTGATGCCGTCAGACGCGCCGTACAGTGCTTCCCAGTCCATACGATACAGCAAGGACGCCCATTCCATGTTGCCATAAGTGTCCGCGCCGTTCTCATACCAGCCCTTGAAGCCCGCCGCGCCGGGCGGCAGCATTATAGTTTTCGTAAAGCGTGCAGTGACCGCATTGCCCGCATACGCATTGCCGTACTGATCCTGCTTGATGACTGTCCGTGTCAGCGTGCCGTCGTTGCTGCTTGCGGCCAGTGCTTCCAGGTTGCCCGTGCCGCCGTCCGCACCATTGGGGGCTTCGGTTTCCGGGTCAGCATAGCGGTCATAGCCGGTCAGGTAAATTGTGCAGTTCAGATCATAATGGCCGTACTGGCCGTCGTGCAGCTCTCCGGGACACCATGAGATAGCGGTTGCGTTTGCAAAGGTCACGGTATAGTCCTGCGTCATGACTTCGTCACCGTCGGTGGTCTCCACTGTAAAGGTGGCGGTGCGCTCATTCGGGGCATAGAACCAATCGTTCGGCTCGCCCTTGTAGAGATTTGCACTTTCATCCAGCACGATGCTGCCGGTGCAATCCTCTGCGGCAATTTTGCCGTCGACAACTTGGGTGTAGTCATCCGGCAAGGTACACAGCTCTGACTGGGTGGCCCCATCCGGGAAAATGACAGGAAAAAAGACGGTCACATCGTGTGTGCCGTCCTCGATCCATTCGGGGCGGCTGCCGCCTTCATCGTGGTCATCGCTCCATTCCCATATTCCGTTGTGGTAGTGCCCGCATTCTTCGTTGCCTTGGGCACAGGTGTGCGTTTCGCATCGGTACTCTGTGATGGTCACGGTCTCGCCCTCGCTGCGGTAGCCATTGACGCAGCCGCCATAGCTGATGCAGGAGTAAGGTGCGGACTCGCGTGCGGTGATTTCCATGCCGTAGGCCGTCAGGGCGCGGCAGTACTGGGTAAATGGTATGTCGTCTGTAAAAGCCGCAAGCTCTTGTGAACTGGGCCAGTCCTGCTGATAGTAGACCGCGGCCATCGAGATGATCTCTGCAGTGTCATTGTAGATGCCGTTGGCGTAGCTCCATGTGACGCCATGCTGCATATTGTTGCTGCGCTGGCCGGTCAGCGTGTCGTAGCCGTAGGGGTTGCCGTTGGGGTCAACATCGTTGCAAAAGGCTCTGCGCAGTTCGTCAGCGGCAGCTTCGTTGCGGTATGTATTGATGCTTTCGATAAGCTGCTGAATATCCTCCGGTCTGTCGGCACACAGCACGCTGGTCGTTGTAGTACCGCTCATCTGGCCTAGCAGCCCAATAATCAGCAACAACAGAATGATTGCGCCACAAATAAGCGCCGTCCTGCCGATAGAAGCAAGCGCTTTGACAGGATGGGCAAAGAACCGTGCAACCTTGATAACGCTATGACCGGCCTGAAAGCCTGTATTACTGATGATACCCGGCGCACGGTCAGCAAAATCATCCGCACTGGTCGAGAAGGTCTCTGCATAGTGCAGAGCGGTACGTGCACCGGCAGAGCCGATTTGTACCGCAGAGCTTCCCAACTCCATCCGCAGCACGTCGCCGCCTGTGTGTAGGACCTCCTCGGCGGTACGCGTGCCGTCCTGAACGTCCTTGATGCCCTTCACGGCGTAGCTGTCCAGTATGCCGACGTCCTCCGCAGCAGTCCCGAGAAACGTCTCCTGCATAATCAGTTCCGCCGCCGCGCCGTGCACACCGAGATCCTGCGCGGCATCGGTGGCAAAGTCCTCTTGATAGCTGACCAGCCCGCTTGCACTCGTGATGCCGTGCGCTGCAGCTGTTGTGCCGCGCATGGCAGGGGAGCGGTAGCCGTTTGTCTGCTGATTGCACAGCAGTTCGTAGTAGGCATTGCTGCGGTTGGCCCGAGGCGTGTTGGTACCGGTGATATATTTTCGGTTGCCTTCGGCGGGAGGTGATAAGCTTTCTGCTACATCATCTCTATCGTCTGAAATACTATTTTTCGTTTCACTTACATAATCGTCATTTGATAGCAGTGATTCGGCTTGCTTTTCAGTATTATCCAGCAGTTCCTCGCCGTTTGATGCTTCATCTACCTGATTGTGCAGGCTTTCCGATATGTCAGTATCGGTATGGAATAAAGGTTTGTCGCTATAATTTTGCGTGAATAGTTCTGACATGGCAGACTCCGTGAGGTTGTTTTTAGAGAAGTGCTGGTGTAAACATAACGCATTAAGACTTTCGATTAGGAGATGTATCCATCAGCCTAAACAGCTCTGTGTCCTTCGGAAAATCGTTGCTGAAGGGCACCACCGTCTTAGATACGATCAGCAGTCCGCTGCCGACCTCTGCATTCTCGATGTACCGCTTTTCCTCGTTGGAAATGTGCAGCAGCCGCGCCAGATCGTTGGCATCGTCGGGAGACTGGTTCAGCAGCTTGATATATCCGCAGTCGGACAGAATTTCCAATTCTTCGCTCATGGGCAACTTCTCCTTTCTGATAATGGGCAAAACAAAAGCGACCAACTTTTTACGGTTGATCGCCTTTGGCTTGGTCATTATTTTTTACTGTTGCTTATAATCCGTTGTCTTATAGACCGTTTACTTTTATTATTACACATTGAGGGGGTGTATTATGGATAACGACTATCTCGTTTCTTTCGGGCAAAGAGTCCGTGAATTACGTCAACAAACAGGTCTCAGCCAAGAAAAATTTGCATTAACCATAGGTATGGACAGGACATATTACTCATCCGTTGAATCAGGCAAACGAAATATTTCATTGCTTAATATTAAAAAACTTGCTGACGGATTTGGTATTCCCGTAGCCGATCTGTTTCCAAAAAAAATGCTCGATGAGGAGGAAGATTATGATTGATTACCCTTATTATATCCGACAAAGTGGCTTAACTATTTATGACGATATTGACCTAAGAGATGATAGACTCTACATCCCTACATACGCACTTGAAGTAATCCTTAGAGATTCACTTGTAGGCTTATCTCTCTCCGGATTGGCATTACGAACTCGATCCAAAATCGTTAAAAGTGCTATTTGTGAAGCTTTAGGATATCCTATTCCCAGATCCTTTGCCAAAACGCAGCCTCGTTTTCCTGGGCAGAACTTTGATGTTTATACTCAGAAAAGCATGAATGTACAGATTTGGAATGAAGAAGTCGATGGAAACCGGCGATATGTATTTCTTCGTGTTAACGAAGATGATGTTATCAATGCAGTAAAGGTCATCTGCGGTGAAGAATTAGTTCAATATGACCGCACTGGTACACTAACAAGAAAATATCAAGCAACCATGAATTCTTATGGTCACGACATTTGCTCTGCTAATGACTCTCCAACTATAAGTAATTGGATTATTGATTCGCCTAATACTGTCATTGAGTCAGCTCCGAATAGTGTACCCCGAAGGAGCCAACTTTTAAGAATCACCGAGATATATCGTCGTTTAAGTCCTATGGTTGGAAAATCTATTAGCTATTTAGATGCTGTTCAAGAAAGAAATCGTGGTGCAGAATTACATGCTATGATTTGTGAACATCTTGGATATTCTAGTTATGAAGATGACGGCTCATATCCTGATATTGCAAATCAATTGCTTGAAGTAAAATTACAGACTTCTCCTACAATTGATCTCGGCCTTCATTCTCCCAAAGACGGAGAACAAATTGTAACCGTTGGTGATACAACATTCTTTAGCGAAGATATTCGATATGCAATTTTTGATGGAAAGGTTATTGGGAATCAAGTCTTTTTGAAAAATCTATATCTTGTGGCAGGCACTGATTTTACTAATTATTTTCCTCTTTTCCAAGGAAGAGGAACCAATGCAAAACTTCAGCTTTCCCTTCCTAATGATTTCTTCGATTAACTAAACATCTGTTCAACAAGTGAATCTAACTTTGCTTTATCGTCGAGGAATACTCTTTCAGTATCCTCGGCGATAATTTCTTTTACCAATGTAATAGCTTCCTTTGCTTCGTTAGAACCGTAATACGGAATTGGAAACTGTTCTACATATTGTGTTTGATACCGCCTTTTCCCCGAATACAATTTATTGTTGAATTTGATGTCATAAAACTTCTCGATAAATGAACTATTAGCAACAGCCAGAGCCAAATAGACAACATCATCAACTATATCTTGGTTGATATCTATCCAGTAACAATCTCCATTTACTATTGCGCCAGTATCATCTAACCAAAATTGTGGCTTTTCAGATATATCTCTAAAGACGATTTTTCTGTGTTTCCACGCTTCTGGATTTTGTGGTACCCATATTTCGTACCATTTCCTATTGGCTTTCTTCACATAGTTCCGGGCATTCAACTGCTCAAAATGAGTCAGCAAGTATGCTTTAGATTTAGGATAGTTGTCTATATTATAGGCAACTTTCTTTCCGTCCACCATGGTATGTGTATACAGGACTTTCCATCGATCCTGCCTATTTGCTATAATTTGTCCAGCATTTCTGTGTGTAATAAGTGGTTGTAGCAACTCCAATTCGGATTTTTCTCCCGACCAATCATCACCAATAAAAACATTATCCGCTGTCGTTTTTATTCCAACTCGAATCTTACCAATATCAGCAAGCGTCATCCATGTACGACTTTGAACTTGCTCTATCCAATGTTTATTCTCTTCGGAAGCAATCGCCCAAGTGTTATCTAATTCTACACTTTGCATGCTACCTTGCTGATATCTATAGACTCTACCATCTGGAACCATGTAGGTCCCTTCTTGATAAATAGCGTCAAAGAGATTGCTGATTTTAGGCACATTACTTACTTCCGAAAATTCTTGATATACTGACGTAAACCCAACTTTCTCCTTGTCCTTTGTATGGCCAAGGGAAAAGATTATTACGCAAGGGAGAACCGATGCAGTAAAAAGTTTTGTATCACCCAAATCCGTTATCTGATGAATTTTATAATTCTGAATCATGTAATTTCTTACTGAATTACCTGATCTTATAGTCATGAACTTATTAGAGGTAATATACCCAGACACTCCATCTTCTTTCAAAACATGTTTTGTATAAAGTAGAAACGCATAATAGATATCTACTCGTCCGGTTAATTGCATCTTTTCAGCAATCATCTGCGCCCTCTCACTGCCCATGATTTGAGTCCTAATATATGGAGGATTCGCAATTACCAAATCATACTTTTCGACAGTACCATGTTCTACAGCCTCGAGAAAGTCCCCAATTTTTATTTCAATTTCAGCACTTGGATACAATTCTTTCAGCAACGCTTCTGTATTTTTTGCTACATCTTCATCGGTTTCATATCCCACGGCATGAATTGGAAGTTCTTGGTCAGCAACTGCATTTATCATTGCAATAAGGAGTTCACCTCTGCCAACAGCAGGATCTAAAATGCTAATTCTATCTTCAAACTCAGTTCTTCTGTATTTAAGCATTTCAGTTGCCACATAATCTGCCATTTCTTTAGGTGTATAGACAACTCCGTTCTCTTTCGTTTTGCCAGTGTTACTGTATCTCTTCATCTGAATCCTCTATTTCTTTTCTAAATTCTATTATCTCATCAACCGTGCAGTTTAATGCATGGCATAACTTTTCTACACTCTCTAATGAAATGTACTGATTCCGTTTTATTCTCGTCATGATATTAGCGCTAAAGCCAGACATCTCAGCTATCTCCGATGGCTGAATTCCTCTTTCAATTAAAAGAAGAAAAAGTTTTTTATATGAAACAGACATCTTAGAAACCTCCTATTGCATATCAGCATATCACATTTTCGTGAAAAAATCAATATGTCGTGATTGCTGTACCTTTTATTTCAATTCCACCCTAATACTATGATTGTAGAAAATCACAGGTGTCTTAATGCAAGCAAATCTTCACAATTCAATATAAAAAGGTCAAAACATCGGATGCAAACCCGACATTTTGACCGCATATCGCCCCCTAACTGTTATATTATTCCGTCCGGCCCTTGAACCCGGTTTGCTTTGCGCTCCCGCTTGCTTTTTGTCTGCGTTCTTCGCTATGCAGTGCTTGCACAGTCTGGACTTGTCCAGCACATAGATCACGCCGCCCTGGGCGAAGGATTTTTCCAAGCGGCAAAGGCGGGGTGCTTCTTGCTGAACGCCGCCAGCCGCTTCCGCAGTCCGGCATTGTAGGTCTGGATGCAGGCGGTGTCCTCGCCCTCGTTGAACAGTATAATGGTCTCTTTCTCATGCTTCGTCATCCTCCCATTCCTCGTTGTATTCCATGCAGTCCTCGCAATTCTCTGCCGGACAGCCGCTTACGATGCACTCAAAAGTCCTTTCGTAACGCAGATTAACTTCGGGACACTTGTCCCGAAGTTGCCCGTCCCTGATGCTTCATCGCATCCATCTTCATTTTATATGCAAACGCCTTCTCACTCGGCAGCACATGCTCCCGCTGAATATTGCTGTTCACCATTAGAATGGTGGCTTCATCATCCGTTAGCTCCTGCACGCGGACCGGCACCTTCTCAATACCCAGTTCCCGGCAGGCCTCGCAGCGGCGGTGTCCGCTGATGATTTCATAGCCGCCCTCGGGCCTGCTGCGCACGATCAGCGGAACAATAACGCCGCTTTCCCGGATGCTGTCGACCAGTTCATTCATCTCCATATCTTTGCGGACATGGAACGGATGGTTGGCAAATGTGTGCAGCAGCGCAGGGGAAACGTTCAATTCCAGGCTATTCGGCATGATTGATCCCTTCTTTCCTTTCTTTATCAGTCACAAAGCAAAATATATTTATAAAATTCGTACATTTCTATTGACATTCTCGGTGCAGTCAGTTATAATAATCAAGCTGATTCGAGACAGCCCGGTTGACCGGGTGTAGCGCAGTTTGGTAGCGCGCTTGAATGGGGTTCAAGAGGCCGTGAGTTCGACTCTCGCCACTCGGACCAAAGATGGCTGTCAGAAACAGCAAAAGCCGAGTCCTCACGGATTCGGCTTTTTTGTTGGTTATATATAGTCAACGCATCAACAGGGGGCCGCACATGCCCGGCCCGCAGCGCGAAAGCAATCACACGTCAACGGGTTACTGCCGCAAACCTGCGGGCCGCATATATGCGGCCCCTACGACGCAGCAAAAAACAAAAAACCACTTACCTCAAACGAGATAAGCGGCTTTTGGCAGGGGTAGAAGGATTCGAACCCTC
>ERZ773169.2588-NODE-2588-length-12850-cov-6.393591_pt1 | contig 12850 bp, 7 predicted proteins | sample MGYA00580536_ERZ773169 | MGnify/ENA primary metagenome ERZ773169 (study PRJEB29015, sample SAMEA2737814) | human gut metagenome | biome: human gut; feature: human-associated habitat; material: faeces | place: China | collected 2012 ...
ATTTTTATTTAACAACTACTTTTACTTTTTTACGGATCTTTCCAGATTTCACTGTGATATAGGCTGTTCCCTTTTTCTTTCCGGTGATCACACCCTTGGAATTTACCGTCACGATCTTCTTATTCGAAGAACTGTAGGTAACTTTCTCCTGGGAAGTGATCGGGCTGATGACCGGTTTCAGCGCAAGTTTTTTATTCCTTGCAACGGTCACTCTTGATTTCAGTCCGGTGATCTTTGTTGTTCTTACCGTTGTTTTCTGCACAGTAATGGAAATGACCTGTTTCTTGCCGCTGGCCAGTGTAATGGTCACTTTGGCTTTTCCGGCTTTCAAGCCTTTCATCGTTCCCTTGCTGTTTACAGAAACGATTTTCTTATTGCTGGAAGTCCAGCTTTTAACGGAATCACCCTTTGCAAGTCTAGAAACCTTTATTTTGGAAGTAGACTGTTTTACTTTCAGCTTAATGCGGGTAGCCGTTACCTTGATCGTAGGTGTCAGTTTTTTGCCGACGGTTCTCTTTTCCTTGCGGCCCTTGTTGCTGGTACGCATCTGTACAGCCGGTGAAAATACCGTGGCTGCAGAGATCGTTTTCCATGGTCCGAACACCTCCGGTACTTCTGTAGGTGTTGGTGTCGGAACGTTTTCTTTCCGCTGTATGGTAAGAAGATAGTCTGTTTTTCCGCTTCCGGCAGCTGTTACCGTGATCTTCACCTGTGCTTCGCTTGCATCTGTTTCCCAGTATACATTTACACGTTTCGTTTTTCCGTTTGCCACAACCGGCATGGATACTTTCTCAACACCTTTTACTTTCTGTACCGTTACCATGGCATCCCCATCTGAAGGTTCCACATAAAGGCGGAGGAACTTTTCTTTATTTTCCTCTTTGTCTGCAAGATACGAAACGGTATAGCTGGTTTTGGTGCTGTCAAATACCGGTGATAATGTAAGATATTTTGAAGTATCTGTAAAAGTATTGCTGGTACTTACCACCAGGTTTGCCAGGGAGGAATTTCCAAGCCCGCTGGTAAGGTGGAAGATATAATCCCTGCTCTTTCCGTTCAGTGTTGTTTTAACCGTAACATCTGCCTGTCCGGATCTTACATCTGCCACATAAGTTCCATTGGAAGCTTTTCCGTTGACAGTCAGGGTACATCCGGCAGGTGCTTTAAATGTCAGGGTCACTTTTGTAGCATTTTCAGCAACCCTTAAGGTATGCTCTTTTTCCGAACGCTGGAATGATTTTTCCCAGCTGACCCGGCCAGTATCTGCTTCTGCTGATACACTGTCAAGGTAAGCTCCATTTGTTTCCAGTGCCATCAGATAACAGGAGTCATTCTTATAATAAAATGTCCCATCCCTGTCTACGCAGATCGGACTGATGCAGTACTCCTGCTGTGCGAGTACCGGACGGAAGAGTTCTTTCGGTTTTCCGGAAGTCTGGCCCGGCTCATCTGTCAGCATATAGATACCGCCAGGTTTTGCATTGTAGGTAAAATACAGATAAACACGTCCATCCGCTTTGCCATCTCCATTAAAGTCCTGGTTTTCATAAGCGGTCGAAAGAAGCGGTGCTGCCTGCGGATATCCTGGGATAGAAACTTTATATGCAAGGGAAAGACCGGAAGCAGATTCTGTCAGGACATCAAAATGGTGTCCCCCATCCGCATTGTACTGTCCGCCGTTTCCGCAGACACCTACATAGATTCTTCCTTTATAGACGACCGGTGTGGATGTTGCCGCACCGCCCAGGTTATAGCCTGCCACTGTACCGAAAGTACCATCTGCATTCATGGCAACCCGGTAGAGATAGCCGCCTTTGGTCGTAAAATAAACATATCCGTTGTTATAAACAATGGTGGATCGGATATCGCCGATCATGTCCGTGCGCTTGTCGATCAGCTGTCCGGTGTGCGTATTAACTGAATACAGGATAGAAGTATAGGCATCACCGGCCCCGTCATCAGAACCAAACACCAGATAATTTTCGGACGCATAAGCACCTGTCCAGTAAAAACCGCCCTTATGGTTATATTTCCAGGTACAGTATTTTATCTCATCACCTTTTGACGGGTCTTCATCTGTAACAGAAAGGCAGAAGTAAGAACCAGGGGTTGTATCCGAAGTCCAGGTTCCGGTATAAATATATCCATCCTTATAGGTGATCGGGGAAAGTGTCTGGCCTCCCAGGCTCTCACTGATCCAGAGGGATTTTAAAGAAGTGGCACTCAGTGCCTGGATCTGTCCGCCGCCGATCTGTGCAAAAAGCATTCCTTCCGCATAAGCAAGCGGGATCATGGCATACTGCATATTTCCGTGCATCTGTTCACTGGTCTGCACGATATCCCCGGTATTTTTATCTATTTTATAGATGAACTGTCCGGATGCCACGTAAAGATAGCCGCCCAGGATCAGTGGAGGGGTAAGTGCTGCATCCCATCCCTTTGCATCCAGATGCAGGGACCATTTCTGCACCGTTGTATCCTTGCTGGTCGGCGTGGAGGTATTAGTGATCCCGTTGTTTGTTTCACTGTTCCGGTAACTGCTCCAGTCATTATCCGTGATCTCTGGCTGCGTTGCCGTCTGCTGTTCCAATTTTACCTGGATTTCTGTTTCCTCACCTACCGTAAACTTCTCTCTTCTGGAGATATATCCATGTCGTGACACATTCCAGGTATACTCATCCCCGTAATAAAGAGAATCATACACAGAAGCATCTTTGGAAGGTTCCACACGCTCCCCTTTAGAATCATATACACTGACCACTGCATCCGATGGATCTGTTACAAAAGTGATCGAGGACTTTGCTTTTTTATGTACGGTAATCGTATAGGTTCCTGTGGAAGTATAAGTGATATCCTGATAAGCCGGATCCTGATAAGTCCCGTCTTCTTTCATCTGGAAAGTGATCCTGGTCTCAGAACCGTCAAGAGGAATCTCAATGGCATTGCTGCCGGATACTGCCTGTCCGTTTACGGTAAGGCCATACCACTTGTCATTAAAGGCTTTTGCAGAAACTTTTACAGATTCTGTATTCTCACCCACTGTCACATCATAATCCCTGGTGATACCGGCACTGTCAAATTCTGAGATCAGGTTTTTGGCCATGTCCGTGTCCGAGGGAAGGTAACAGCCGATCATGGAAAGATCCAGCCTCCGGAGCACTACGATCTTGTAAGTCTGGCTGTCTGTGGCTGTACCGGCTGTTACTGTGTAAACAGCCCTTTTTCCATTATCCTTTGTAAAAACATTTGAAAAATTATAACGTTTTCCATCGGTATATCCGGTTGCAATGATCTCACTCTCAACCGTCTTTCCATCAAGATCGCAGGCAGATAACCGGATCGTTGATCCCTCCGGCGCATCGGCCCCCAGATCTGCCGTTACATAAAATCCGGTAGAATTATAACTGGATCCGATCTCAACGGTATAGGTTTTCCCGCCATAAGTTTCATCCAAATCTTCCCTGCGGCTGATCTCCAGAGGATCCTTAACGCCATAGCCGGAATACACACTGAGATCCTTGAGATATTCTTTCGTACTGTTCTCCCCGGCAAATGGAGCATCCTCAAAGGTAAGTTCTGCAGAATCTTCATCATCAGAGCCGTCCATGACCAGTTCCTCCTGATCCTCGCCGTTAAATTCCCCCTCTGAGAATTCCGCATCTTCTGGTTGCTCTGTTTCCGGTTCTTCTGTGATCTCCACGTCACTGTCTCCCGGCTCTTCTGTGATCTCGGTCCCTTCCTGGACATCCGTCTGTGCTTCCGTCTCTGCTGCCCCGGAAGAAAAATCACTTTCCATGGATATGTCGGCTCCATAGACCGGAGCTGTCCCTGCCAGCATACTCACCGACAGAAGGACTGCCAGCCATTTTCCTAGTCTTCCTTTCATCTGATGTTTACCTCCCTTTTTTTACTGCTGAAGCAGTGGATTCCTGCTTTTTATTTTTCTGAAACTGCGTCTCGCTCCTGTCCACAGGAGCAGGTACAAAACTCCTGCCAGTGCAAATAAGGATAAGACCTTTGTAAAGAGTTTCATATGCGTCCAGGTATCTGTTACTTTACTTCCTACCAGTTCCGGGATACTCTTTCCTTCGTTTTTGGAGGAAGCGGACACAATCCCGGATGTGGTCTCCCTGTCTTTGCTTTCAGTCAGTTCTTCTGTGGATGACTCTTCTGTTTTCTCTTTTGTTTTGTCTTTTACGGCATCCGCTTTTTTGCTGCTTTTCTTTTCACCTGATGTACCGGAACCGGAGCCTTTTTTCTTCGTACCGGCATAAGCCGTCAGTTTCTTTTCCTTGTTTTCGTCTGTGCTATCCAATCCGTTCTTTCCGGATGCCGTACCTTTTCCGCCAACCATTTTCAGATTTGTAAGGGATCCTTCCCCATTATTGCCTTTGCCCGGGACTCCGGCTTCACTTTTATTTCCACCATATCCGGGTCTCTGGGCGATCGAACCGGAATTTCCATTGCCCCCATTTCCCGCTGTCCCGTTATTCTTCTTTCTGACATCAGGGATCCGGATCACCATCGGACTGCTAACATTGCCCGCAAGGTCTTTCACCACGATCACCACATCTTTTTCACCTTCTGACAGGCCTGTAATGGTCAGGGTATCGCTTCCTTTCAGTACTTCTCTTCCCTCTTTTGAGGTATCCGGGGTCTGTACTTTCGCGCCGGCCTCTATGACACGGTAATAGCATTGTCCCCTTTCACTGGTCTTATATACTACTGAGGCCTGGTCCACGGATATCCTGCTCGCACTGATCTTTTTCAGTTCCGGCGGGGTCTGGTCCGTAATTCCAAGTGTCAGGTAATAATCCCTCCGGGTGCCGTCCTGTGCGGTTACCTGCACCCGGACCATAGCTTCCTTTTCCTGGTCTCCGAAATGGATCTTCCAGTAAACATGCCCCTTTCCATCGTTGCTTTCTTTGATGGTCTCATCTTTTTCCACGGTAGAATGCTTCACTCCGCTCAGCGCATAGATCTTGACCGTGGCATGTTCTTCTTCCGCTGTCAGCCAGATGTTCAGGCTCTGGCGTTCCCCGCCATAAACCGCCTTGTATCTGTCACGGTCCTTGTTTAATGCGGGATCTAGTTTTAAAATTCCTTTTCCCCAGGTATCGGAGCTGGATATATATAATTCTTTCAGATCCGCATTGCTGCTTTTAACTTCCGGAGTGATGGTCGGTTCCGGTGTAACAGAAGGCTCCGGCGTAACGGAAGGCTCTGGAGCTGCCGTCGGTTCCGGCGCAGCGGTTGGTTCCGGAGTGGCAGTTGGCTCTGGTGCAGCAGTCGGTTCCGGCACAGCGGTTGGTTCCGGTATCTGGGTCGGCTCCGGTTCTGCAGTCGGCTCCGGAACGGCGGTAGGTTCTGCGGGTACCGATGGTTCTGCCAGCGTTTCCCCTTCCGAACTCTCTGTGCTGTCTGCTGCATAAACTTCCCTGACAAAGATCGCATCTGTTTCTGGTGCAGCCCCTCCTGCCAGAAGTCCTGCAGAAAGGGTTCCGATAATAAATTTGTTAATGATCGGTCTCTTTAAATTGTTTTTTTTCATTACCAGTCCCCCCATACTTCGCCGTTATCCCCGACACCCAGATCTGCTCCGGAATACAGGGTAAAGCGAAGCCTTACTTCGTCACCGTCTGCCGGGAAATAGCCCGACATTCCAATGTTCATATATTCACCGTTTACAAAATACATCCAGCCGGAATTCATGGTAAAATCAAATTCTCCCAGCCAGTTGGCATCATGCCCGGACAGCTGGCAGTTTACTTCTGTCAGATGCGCCATCAGGTCATCCGGAATCGAAGCTCCGGAAGTGATGCCGCCGCGTCCGATAGCTTTCAGGTAAAAACCTCCTGTTGCACTTCCATCATTCCTCCAGTCAAACCCGCTGTTCTGCAGAAGCCTTAAGACCACGGAGGAAAGCTGTTCGCCCTGATAAAAGTCGATGGATGTCGCCGGCAAGATTGTCCCAAGTCCGACAGTCCCCGCCTCAATGCTGACCGTGATGGAGCCGGCAGGTTCTTCCTGGCTCTCATTCCCTTTATAGATGGTAAACGTTGGAAGCGTGGTACTCCATCCCTCATCATCCGTTGCCTTGATATCCACAGTGTTGCTGCCCTCATTCAGATCCAGACGGTAAGCCAGGATTCCCGGCGAAGGCTCCCCTTTTGAAGAAAGTCTTTCACCGTTTCCATATACTTCCAGTGCCGTAGAGGATAAGCTGTTCCCGTACCAGTCTACCGCCTGTACATAAAATGTACGGTATGCGGCATTTACCGTTTCCCCGTCAGTCAGGTCTGTGGCGATCGTTGGATAATGGTCTTCCTCCGGTTCCTGTGTCGGTTCCGGCTCCGGAGATGGCGTCGGCGTTGCACTGAGCGGTACCTGCGCCCCATCCTGGTTCCGGTCATCGTCCTGGTCCGGTGTTTCTTTCCGGCTGTCATCATCCTGGTCACCATTTTTGTCATAATGGATGGTATTGTCTTTGGAGCTGTCATTATCCTCTCCTGTGGAGCCGTCTTTAGGATCGGTATCCCCTTTTTGGGTATCTTCCTTCTGGCTGTCCGGTTCCGGTGTCTGGGAAGCTTCCGGCTCTGATGTCGGCTCCGGGGTGACAGTCACCTGTGCCTCTTCCTTTTTCTTTTCCGGTTCTTCCTCCGGTTCATCTTCCAGGATCTGTGCCTGTTCTTCAAAGGAAGATTCTTCACCCGTGGAAGCATCTTCCTGGCTTCCGGCATAAGCATATCCCTTTCCAAGATAGCCCTTTAAGGAGCTTTCACTGTTCACCCCCTGTACCGGATTTTCACTTTTCTCCGGTTCATAGTTTTTCATTCCCAGAAATAATACTCCAGCAAAAAGCAGGAGACAGACAATAGCTGTCAGAAAGGAAAGCCGGTTATTCTTTTTTCTCTTTTTCATGGTCATTTCCTCCTTAATACAGCCTTTCTATATATTTCATGATCCAGTTTCCATACCAGCTTCTGGCTTTTTTCAGTTCTTTTTTCATTTTCTGCACGCACAGAGCGGTATCCTTTCGTTCTTCTTTTGATACAGCATGGGGACTGAACGCAGCCTTTTCCCCGATAACGCTTGTTTTTCGGTAACACTTCATAGCATCTTCCGAATAAAGCTCAGGGCCATGATAATAAAGAAGCCGCGCATATCCGGCCATGGCGCGAACCGCCTGGCGGTCATCTTCACTTTCAAACAGTTTTCTCCGTCTTCTGTTTGCGTGGATGCGGAGCACACAGACCGTAAAGATAAATATCAGGCAGAAGAGGTCAAATACCGCAAGCAGGAGGATCAGAAGCTTTTCGATTCCGAACAGTGCCAGTTTTAAGCTCCAGTGTGTCTGGATGTTCTCCTGTGCAGGCGGTTCGTCCTGTGCTTCCGGGATGGCGGCTGCTTTGGCTCCTTTTGCCTCCAGGCCTGCCGTGAGGTCTGCTTCCTCCATGACATTATAGTATTCCGGTGTCATTTCTACCGGAACCCATCCAAGGCCGTCCATATAGATCTCGGTCCAGGCATGTCCGTTTTTTCCCGGAATCTCTATCGTATCCCCCGGGTTTTTATCTTTGATATCTTCCGGTGTGATCAGATAGCCTTCCACATAACGGGACGGGATCCCGTAATAACGGAACATCAGTGCCGCTGCCGTGGCATAATGGACACTGTGGCCGATCCTGGTGTTTGTCAGGAAGTCCTCTGCAAAATCCCCCTGTCCGGTATAGGGATCGGCTGCCGTGCTGTAAGTCAGGTTCTTTTCCAGATAGGAACGGATCCTGCTGATCGCTGTATAGTAATCGGTATGCCCCTGTTCCCGGTTTCCACCGTCCCCCAGTTCTTTGCGGAACAGGGTTTCCAGTGCACCGGACAGCTTCGTATCCTGGCTGTACACAAATGCGTTGTAATAACTCTCATCATCACGGTAGGAATCCCCTTCATCCCTGGCAAGTGCCTGATAGACCCTTGCCCCCAGCACCGTAAAATCTTTTACCAGGTTTCCATTTGCCTGATAGTGATAGTTTCTTGCTCCAAAGAGTCCTTTTGCTTTTAACATACTGTCAGCAAACGGTGTCTCTTTCCTGTATCCGACAGGCAGTTCTGTGATCTCATAAGGGGTATAGAGATAACAGCTGTCTGCCTTTTCATTTTTTATGTCCACTTCGGATACTTTATCAGAAAGGGCATCATCATCTGCAAATGCCCTTGCACGGCTTAGCTGGGTCTCCCCATAAAATCCATCCTGGTGGAGCCAGTAAAAGAGCGTCCTCTGTTTATAGGCATCCTCCGTATCCAGGCTTTCCCAGGAAGAACCGTCATACACGCTTCCCACAAATCCTCTCAGGTAGAGAGAATCCGGATTTTCCATGGTAACGGAAAGTGCCGTATCGTCTGAGGCACTCCAGGCACCGCATTCTTTCAGCTTTCCATCCGGAAGGGTATTTATCTTTCCTTTTTTGTACCGCAGGCTGCTGATCCCGTCCAGGGCCTCTTTTTTAGCTTCTGTGACAAGTGTCGAGGAACCATAGTCTTCGGACGGCATAAACTGTTCCAGAAGGATCCCGGCTGCCAGCATTACCGCACATGCCAAGATGCTTCCTGTCAAAAATGCCCGGCTGCTCTCTGCCCGGTGGCGTTTCCTTCCAGAACGGGAAAGGATAAGATTCAGTTCCAAAAGGATCCCCATGTAAAAAATAACTCCTGTGCCTGCATCCGGTTCCATACCAAGGATTCCCGAAAGGATAGGAAGTACCAGAGCCCAGGCAAGCACCAGTAGATAAAACTTCAATTTCAGGATAAGGAATCCGCAGACTGCCGCTGCCATTCCAAGATAAATAAGGAATACCATGCGGGCGGCATCCCCTCCCTGTATCCCGGCAGTCTCAAACCTTTTGAGGTAAATTCCTGCCCGGCTTCCCAGGATGTCTGCCATATCATTCCAGTATAATGCCATGCCGTCTAAGAGCTGTCCATGGAACAGGAAGATCCCTGCGATGGAAACCATCCCCAGTCCCAGCCGTCCATAAAGCCCATATTTTCCCATTCTTTCTGTAGCCGTGCAAAACACGGCCATAAGAAGCACGCTTCCCAAAATCGGTGCCATGCGTTCCTGCTCAGTAAGGACACTCATAAAAAGCAGGAGCCCTCCGCCTGCACTAAGCCAGATCAGTGCAGTTTCCAGCAGGATACCGGACAGTTGTTTTCCATATGCTGTTTTTGACTGTCTTTTGGATTCTGTGATCCGTATTTCCATAATACCTGTTCTCCTCCACTGTCTCTGCCGCCTGTGCCGCATCCTACGATAGTCACTTCTCCCTTTACTGCCAGGAGTTCTGCTTCTTTGTCCTGCGGGTCGCCGGTTATATATACATAGTTTGCAAAATTCTGTATTCCCGGGTCTTTCAGATATTCCCGTACTGTGACCGGCGTTTTTGCATCACTTCCATAACGCAGGAAGCGGTACAGGATGTTTTCGCGGTCCTCTTCTGTACGGATCTTCTCCAGCCGGAACTTCCCAGTGCTGTGGTCATAGACTCCGGCCTGGCAGGAGATCTTCTTTTCCATAAAGCTCTGAAGGACTGCTGAAAAGACTTCTGCCACCGTTTCCGCACGCTGCGGATCCCGGTCTGCCTGAAATGCTTCTGCCAGAATCAGTACCGTATCATCCACCGGGAAGCTTTTTTCCCGGATCATAATGTCATCCAGCTTTCCGGACAACTTCCAGTGGATCTGCCGGATACTGTCACCGGAACGGTATTCCCGGATGTCATAAGTTTCTCCCGGATCATCCCCCGGGCGGCTTCCGGAATAGCGGAAACTTTCCATGTCGAATCCTTCCCTTGTAAAAAGGGAAAGCTCACCTTTTTGTCTTTCCGGCATTACAACGGTATAAGCGCATGTATCAGCCTTCCTTTTTAAAGAAAAGACACGAAAAAAATCCTGGCATTTCCAGTCAGAAAAACAAAATCTGATACAGCCGCACCAATTGCTTCCAGCCTCAAATTCAATGACCTGCTTTTCCTTTCCTCCCAGGGAAAAGGAAAGAGGGATCTCTCCTTTTTCACCGGTAAAAAGATTTTCCCATCTGAGCACTCCTGCTCCGCCAAATACCGGCCATGCAGACTGATTTTCCAAATACATTTTTCCATGGAAACACTCCATTCTCTCTGATGCCTTTGGGAGGTGCAGTTTGATAACGGCTTTTTTTCCGGACAAAACCACACTTCCTGCGGAAAAGATCAAAATAAGGACGGTGAGCAAAAGAACCGCTGCAAAAAGCCATGTGCCTGTAATTACTGCTGCTCCTGCCATGCAGACCAGCCACAAGAGCCACAGGATCCTGTCCTTTATCATCCTTCCACCTTCGGTTCCGCCACGTCTGCCAGAATCTCAGAAAGGATCTCACGGGCAGATTTTTCCTGATACCTCGCCTTGGAATCCAGAATCATTCTGTGTGCCGCAACGTCCTTAAAGACATCCTGTACGTCCTTTGGAATAACATAATCCCTTTCTTTCATATAGGCAGCTGCTTTTGCCATCCTTACCAGTGCCAGGGTTCCACGCGGGCTTAATCCCAGTGTGATCAGTTCATGATTTCTCGTAGCCTCTGCAAGATGTGCCACATAATCAAGCACCTGGTCTGCCACATAGATCTCCTGTACCTCTTTCTGGAGTTCCAGCACCTCCTCCCGGGTGACTACGGTCTTTGCATTTTCCAGGGGATTTTCCTTCTGTCTGTCCCGTAACAGTTCCACCAGGCTCTGGTGATCCGGATATCCCATGCTGACACTGATCATAAAACGGTCAAGCTGTGATTCCGGAAGGAGCTGCGTACCGGAAGACCCCACCGGGTTTTCTGTGGCAATGACTACAAACGGGGATGGCACGCAATGGTTTTCCCCATCCACCGTCACTCTTCCCTCTTCCATTACTTCCAGAAGGGCGGACTGGGTCTTGCTTGAAGTACGGTTGATCTCATCTGCCAGCAAAAGGTTGCACATGACAGCCCCGGCACGATAGGAAAACTGTCCGCTCTGTTTGTCATACATGGTAAATCCGGTCACATCGGAAGGGACAACATCCGGTGTAAACTGGATACGGTTGAATTCCATTCCCATAAGACGGCTCAGTGCCAGTGCGGTTGTGGTCTTACCAACACCAGGCACATCTTCCAGAAGTACATGCCCCTTTGCAAGCACTGCCATGAGAATCTTATCTGTGATATCTTTTTTTCCTTTAATGATCCGCTCCAGCTGATCCTGGAGTTCTTTTATCTTCTGCGGCATTTTCTTTCCTCCATCCTTATCTGTGGTCTGTCATATCAAAAAAGCTGTTTTCCTTATCCTGGTAGCGCTGGTAAGCCACCAGTGCACAGAATCCCTGGTCTGTTGCCATGGGGTTGCTTTCCCCGTCCAGGGTATGTTTAAAACTTCCATCCTTCTGATAAAAAGTCATCAGGGTATCATACAGGCCTTTTCCATCTTTCTGGAAACGTTCATCCTCATTGCAGTCTACGCCTACCGCACTGAGGGCGATCACGGTCTGGGAAATAGATTCTGAGCTCTTTGCACCAAATGCGGTATAACCGCCATCATCGTCCTGTATATCTGCCAGAAATTCCACACCCTTGTCAATGACTTCCTTTACATCTTCTTCATCCTGGTATGGTTCCAGGCTCTGCAGTGTCATGGCGGTCAGATCCACATCCCCGTCTTTGGCGTTATCATCCAGGGAAAATCCGCCATCTGCTTTTTCCCGTTCCAATATGTAATCCAGATATTTCTGTTCCAGTTCCCCGTCTTTATTGGCATCCGGGTCATCGGCATTTAAGGCGATCAGTGCATAAATGGCACCGTTTAATCCCTGGGAGACCACTGCATCAAAATCTTCCAGCGGCTTTTCAATATCGTAACCGCCAATATCCGTTGGATCCTTTCCTATGGATTTCAATGCCATGACTGCCCTGGAATACTCCGTATAACGGTTATCACTGAGCACGCCTTCCTGGTCTTTGACCCGTTTTTCAAGATTGGCACGATATTTTTCGAAATAGTTCTCATCCACCGTTTCTCCCGAACGGGCAAGTGCGATCACCGTCCATTCCCCGCCCAAGGTATCCGATGCCGGTGATGTTACGGTTTTCTGTTCATAAGCAGCTGTTTTTTTCAGTGCATCTTCCAGTTTTGGAGTCCCGCCCCCGCAGCCTGTCAAAAACCCCGCTGTGGTAACTAACACCAGAAACTGGCATGTCCTTTTTTTTAGTCTGTTCATAATTTCCCCCTCATTTTTTCGTTTATCTGTTTTATGCAAAGAATCACATCTTCTTTATTGGAACATTCTATCGTCCAGGTCCGTTCCTTTGTGCAGGGAAGGACTTCTAATACTTTTTCCCAGGGAAGCGTGCCCTTCCCCAATCCTAAATGGGAGTCCCTGTTCCCTGCGTTGTCATGGATATGTACATGTCCGACACAGGGTGCAAGTTCCTCCGCCCATTCAAGGACAGAGATTTCCGAATAGCAGTGTGCATGCCCCATATCCAGGCACAGCTTAAACTTTGGATGATCTACGATTCTATATACATCCAAAAGAAGCCGCCAGTCTTCATCCAGGACATTTTCCATGACGATCTCAGGGCCTTCCCGGTCTTTTAAAAACTCCCGGAAAAATCGGCCCGTCTGCTCTGCCCAGCCTTCCCGGAAATATACCATCGGGATCATCCCGGAATGGTATACGATCTTTTCTGCCCCCAGGCGGATCCCTGCCTGGTAACACTGGTCAAACCGCTCCATAGTCACTTTCCTTATCTGGCTGTCAAAAGATGCCGGGTTTAAATCCAGGAAAGGCC
>ERZ773169.2597-NODE-2597-length-12821-cov-2.909604_pt1 | contig 12821 bp, 10 predicted proteins | sample MGYA00580536_ERZ773169 | MGnify/ENA primary metagenome ERZ773169 (study PRJEB29015, sample SAMEA2737814) | human gut metagenome | biome: human gut; feature: human-associated habitat; material: faeces | place: China | collected 2012 ...
CGACGATGAGCTGATTGGCATTCCCGCCAATGTAAAGTGGACGATGATGCGATGACAGAAAGGGGAGGCACGACCGTGAGCAGGTTTCTTGAGAGGCTCCGGGAAGTAAGCGCTGAGTATCCGGAGAAAGAGGCGTTTTTCAATTCTCGGATAATGGAGGACTCGCGCCAACGTATGACCTACGCCGAGTTGGATGCCTGGTCCGATTCCCTTGCCGTTTCCTTTGCCGAATGGTCTCCAAAGGGCAAGCCCGTGGTGGTTTACGGCCACAAGTCGCCTCTCATGCTCGTGTGCTTTATCGCCGCCGCCAAGGCCGGTCTGACCTATGCCCCGGTGGACATCGCCTATCCGTCCGATCGCGTGAACGATATCTTGGACCAGATCGGGCATCCTCTCGTTGTCACGTTGGCCGACGACGAGTTTCCCGGTGATGTAACGTTGGCGGATTCGGTTGTTGGGGATGCCGCTGTTCGCGAGGCGGCTCTGGCGGGACGTTCCTGGGACAGCTCTCACTGGATCGTCGATGAGACGCCCTTCTATTTGTTGTTCACCTCGGGAAGCACCGGCCGCCCCAAAGGTGTTCAGATGCCCTCGCGCTGCGTGGACGCCTTTATGGACTACTTCCGCGCACTTTTCCCCGAGCGGCCCGACGGCGTCAGCTTCAACCGCGTGCCCTACACCTTCGATGTGAGCCTGTTCGACATTATCGCCGGTTTGTCCTCGGGCTATACCCTGTTCTCCCTGGAGTCCGAAGACGAGCAGTCCATGAGGGCCACATTCGACGCTCTGGCTGCAAGTGGCCTTACAACATGGATTTCGACGCCGTCCTTTATCGAGATGTGTCTGGTTGATCCTTCTTTCGACCAGGATCTCCTGCCCCGGCTCGACAATGTTATTCTCTGCGGAGAGGTGTTTCGCAACGCCACGGCCCTGAAGATCATCGAACGTTTTCCCGAGGCGAGGGTTCTCAACACCTACGGCCCCACCGAGACTCAGGCGGTTACCGATATTGTGGTAGACGAAAACTTGGCACGTGAGGTGAATCCTTTGCCCGTGGGCTATTTGAGCGATGGCGTGCGTGCCCTTATTCGTGATCCGGAAACTGGTGAGGAGCTGCCTTGCGGGGAAGTGGGAGAGATATACCTTGCGGGAAACACGGTGTCGGCGGGCTACTATGGCCGTCCCGATCTGACGGAGGCCGTATTCTCCGAGAGGGAAGGCTCCGATGGCACTGTGAAGCGTTGCTACAAAACCGGTGATAAGGGCTATCTTGACGCGGATGGTCGGCTCTTCTGTTTGGGCCGTCTCGATTTCCAAGTGAAGCTGAATGGGTTTCGCGTCGAACTGGCCGACGTCGAGCAGGCCCTCGTCCGGATACCTGAAGTGGCCGAGGCGGTGGTGCTTCCCGCCGATCGCGACGGAAAGGTGACTCATCTCGTGGCTCACGTACGTCTTGCTGAGCCGGGGATGACGGCCGGCTTCGCTCGAGCGCGCGCCATTAAGACGGCCCTTAAGGAACTTGTTCCCGACTATATGGTGCCCAAAAAGATCGTCTTCCATGAGGAATTCGCTTTGAACGTCAATGGCAAAATCGATCGCAAGGCGTTGGCGTAGGGCTCGGCAATTATGAACTTCTATATCGATCCGGCATTCTATGTGTTTCTGGCCGTTGCCATAGTACCTGCGGCCATTCTCGGCTTCTCGGGGCGCCGCATCAAGTATTACGGACTGGCGGCCTCGTTGGCGTTCCTGCTCCTGCTCTTTGGCGAGAATTTGGAGGGCATGCTTGCTTTCGTTGCGTTCATCGCCATTGCCTGTGCGGTTACGTTCTGGGAGCTTTCCAGTTGGCGGTCGGGGCAAAAGGCGCTTTGGAAGTACCGGCTGGCACTCGCGGCTGTTATTGCCCCTCTAGTCGTTTACAAGATCGGTGCCGTATTCGATCAGAACCTCATGGGATTTCTGGGGATATCCTACATAACCTTCAAGGCAATACAGGTCATTATCGAGATCCGAGATGACCTCATTGAAGATATGAACTTCACTGATTACTTGTACTTCTTGGTGTTTTTCACGCCCTTCACATCCGGCCCCATCGATCGCAGCCGGCGGTTCACCGAGGACGCGAACCGAAGGTATACTGCTTCCGAGTACGCGGACTTGCTGGCCCGGGGCATTATGCTGCTTTTGGTGGGAGCAGTGTATCAGAAAGTGCTGGGCACGGTGTTCCACCATTATTTCACCCCTGCTCCTTTGGGCGACGGGCCTTGGTGGCAAGAGCTGGGCGCCCAGGTGAAAGATGCCTATATGTACGGCTTTTACCTGTTCTTCGATTTTGCGGGCTATTCCCTCATGGCCATGGGGGCCAGCTACTGTTTCGGCATCAAGACGCCGCGCAACTTCCGTGCTCCTTTTCTCGCTCTCGATGTGCGCGATTTCTGGGATCGCTGGCACATGACGCTGTCCACATGGCTGCGCGATTTCGTGTTCATGCGCGCGGTGAAGTCGGCGACGCGCCGCAAGCTGTTCAAAGACCGACTTCAGACGGCTTGCGCGGGCTACATGGCGAACTTCATGCTCATGGGCGCTTGGCACGGGCTGACTGTGGACTATCTGGTCTATGGCGCCTTTTACGGCATTCTCATGAGCGCCACCGACGTGTACCAAAAGAAATCTTCCTTTCACAAGAAGCACAAGAGGAAGAAATGGTACAAGGTTCTCCAATGGTTTGTTACCATTAATCTGGTCATGCTCGGCATGGCTATTTTCTCTGGGCAAATGCACACTGTCATAGGAGGTTTGACCAATGGCTGAGAATTCCGTCGAGGAGCGCATGCTCGAGCTCATCGAGGAGATTTGTGACGACGAGATTATTCGCGAAGAACGCGATGTCGATCTGTTCGAGGAGGGGCTGCTAGACTCTATGGCCGCCATTGAACTGCTGGTAGCCATCGAGACGGAGTTTGGCGTGACCATTGCGCCTACAGCGGTGGAGCGCGAGGAAATGAATTCGGTTAACAAAATCATCTATCAGGTGCGGATTCGCTACGATGCCCAATAGCGATCACTCGAGGCGTGTCTCGATCCTTCCGCAGGCATGATGCTAATTTCGGCGCAGGTGCGTCGTTAAGGAAAAGTTAAGGTATCATTGCCTGAGCTAAATTGACGAGATGGCAGTTCGAAGGGGCTCGCGTTGGTCTTCTCCAGTACTATTTTTCTGTTCGCGTTCTTGCCGCTGTTTCTGACGGTGTACTTCGCCATGCTGTGGCGGCCGGCGAAGAACGTTGTCCTGCTGCTGTTCTCGCTTCTGTTCTACGCCTGGGGCGAGCCAGTGTACGTGTGGCTCATGGTGGCCTCCATCTGCTTCAACTGGCTGTTCGCCTTCATCATAGGCAAGTGCGGCGAGGGCAAGACGGCGCCGAAGCGCTTCTGGCTCGTGGCGGCGCTCGCGGTCAATCTGCTCGTACTCGGGTTCTACAAGTACCAGGGCTTTCTGGCCGAGAACGTGAACCGGGCGCTGGGCGAGGAGTTTATCGCCGAGCTGAACCTGGCGCTGCCCATTGGCATCTCGTTCTTCACCCTGCAGGCCATCACCTACGTGGTGGACGTCTACCGCGGCGAGGTGAAGGTGCAGAAGAACCCGCTGTACCTCGGCATGTACATCGCCATGTTCCCGCAGCTGGTGGCCGGCCCCATCGTGCGCTATGCCGACATCGAGCACGAGATCGACAACCGCCGCGCGACGCTGGAGGGCTTCGCCCAAGGCCTGCGGCTGTTCTGCGTGGGCTTGGGCAAAAAGGTGCTGCTCGCCAACACCGCCGGCGTGCTGGCCGACTCGCTTTTGCCCCGCGAGGCGGCCGAGATCGGCTTTATCGGCTGCTTCTCGGGCGTGGCCGCCTACACCTTCCAGATTTACTTCGACTTCTCCGGCTACTCGGACATGGCCATCGGTCTCGGCAAGATGATGGGCTTCGAGTACCCGCGCAACTTCAACTACCCCTACACGTCGAAGTCGGCCACGGAGTTCTGGCGTCGCTGGCACATGTCGCTCGGCGGCTTCTTCCGCGACTACGTGTACATCCCGCTCGGCGGCAACCGCGTCAGCACGCCGCGCTTCGTGCTGAACACCATGATCGTGTGGGGTCTGACGGGCATCTGGCACGGCGCCGCGTGGAACTTCCTTCTGTGGGGCCTGTACTGGGGCGTGCTGATTCTGCTGGAGAAGTTCTTCGTCATGAAGGTGCTCGACCGGCTGCCGCGGTTCGTGAGCCATATCTGGTGCATCGTGCTGTTCTTCTTCGGGTGGCTTTTGTTCGCCGTGACGGGGCTCACGAACGTGGGGGAGTGGTTCTGCGCCATGTTCGGCGCCTACGGGTGGCTGGGCACCTCCACGTTGTGGGAACTGCAGTCCTGGAGCTACGTGAGCCTCGTGCCCATCTTCATCGTGGGGTCGCTGCCCTGGGCGCCGTGGCTGCGCAAGAAGATCCAGGCCTGGGCCGAGGGCGACCCGCATCGCGCCATCGTCGCCGCCCCGCAGAAGGGCAACACCGCCGTGCCGCCCTGCCAGGTGGTCTGCGAGGGCCCCGTGCCCGTCGGTCGCGCTCGCGCCGTGACCGCCGTGAACGTGCTCGCCGACGTGGCTCTTCTGGCCGTCTTCGTCCTGAGCTGCATGTCAGTGGTCTCCAGCTCGTACAACCCGTTCATTTACTTCCAGTTTTAGGGGGCATTGTGAGACCAAGGAATATCCTGTTCGCTAGTGTGCTCTGCATGTTGTTATGCGGGCCCGCTCTGATCGGATTGGCCTCATGGAGTGGGGTCGCACTTCCCTCGTGGCTCACGGCCGATGACGCCGCTTATCTGTCGGGCGGCATCGTAGAAGCCGACCCGGCCGCTTATGCCTCTCTCGAGGGGTTCAGTTCAGGTGAGTTTCAGATAGCTGCAGAGGATGCTGTGGGCAATTGCATTCCCATGAAGGCCATGGCCCTTCTCGCAAATGCAGCACTCCAGCGCTCAGCCATCGAGGCTTCGAATGCGCTCTTTGGCTGGGAGTGCTACCCTGCTTTCTATGGCTCGTCTATTGCGGAGATGCCGAGTCGGCACCGTCTGCTCGAAATAGCCGAAAAGGCGACCGGCGATACCCTTGCAACGGCCAGTCATATCCGGGATGGACTCGACGCCTTGAGTTTGAGACATCCCGAGCAACGGTTCTTCGTGTATATGGGGCCCGACTCTATGAATATCGAGGGATCCCCCACGGCGAAACTTATCTCCAATCCGCTTACCTACGGAGAGCTGTCCTCGATCTTCGAGGATGAAGACGGCCATTTCCAATGGATAGACGGCAACGTCACGTTCGACGAGTTTGCGGATGGGTGGAATTCCACTGATCACCATTGGAATATCCAGGGAGCTTTTCGGGCTTATGAGCGTATGGCGAGCGCTCTCGGTTTTCGGGACGAACTTCTTGTGCCCGCGCGTCTTGTGACCTATGATGCGCCGTCCTTCCGGGGCACATTCGCGTGACGTGGGCTAGAAACGCGATACGTGGATCAAATGACTGACTACGAATTCGCTGATTTTCCTCAGCTGTCGATCACCATTGATGGGGCTGAGGCTTCTATGGACTCGCTTGTGCATTGGAAGAACTACCAAGCGGCCAATGTAGGTGCGAATGCTTTCACCAGTCGCTATGCCGAGTATTTCCATACCGATTACGGGCTTATTACCTTGGAGAACGAGGAATCGGATTCGCGGCAGGATCTGCTCATTGTCGCAGACTCGTATTCCAATTGCATGGAGCGGTTCCTGGCAGTTCACTATCGAACAACCTACGTGCTTGACCCCCGTCACGACGACGAGACGATTGACGCGTTTCTTGCTCAGCACCAGGATGTGTCCGACGTCCTTTTCATAATGCGGAGTCCGAACATGTTGGCGCAAACGACGGAACATGCTCTCGAGCCGGAAGATATGCGCGAGTAGGGGGAGCCCAATGGACGTTACGTTGAAGACCACTGAAGAGGTTGAGCGGTTTTTCCGAGAAACCGGCAATGTTCTTTTGGGTTCTGCGCCAAAGATGAGGAATGCGCAAATTGTATTCACTGAGAAGACTCGCGAGGGAGCGTGCATCTTGTGCTGCGGCGAAGATGTAACCTTGACAGGGGGCAAGCTGGTTTTCGCCGGCCCTGGTTCCGTCGTTTACCTGGCAAGCGGAAACACCTCACTGCGGTTGGATGCAACGGTGCATGCTGGGTGTACGTTCGCCTTAGGCTCATCGACGTACACCAACGGCCCCCTCCACTTAATCGTATCCGAGCGACGCAGTGTGCTTATTGGCGACAGAGGCCTTTTTTCCTTTGACGTGTGGATAAGGACCGCCGACCCTCATTTGGTGTATCGAGTGGAAGATAGCAGCCGCATCAATCCTAGCCGCGATGTGGTGATAGGTGATCATGTGTGGCTCGGCCAGTCTGCCATGCTGCTGAAGGGCACGGTCATAGGGTCTGGAAGTATTATCGGTGGCGCTGCCGTAGTGGCCGGCAAGACGATTCCCTCGAATACGAGTTGGGCGGGTAGCCCCGCGCGACAAATTGCCCGTGGGGTTTTCTTCGACGGTGCTTGCGTCCATGGCTGGACTGCCGAGCAGACGGCCGCTTCCCAAACGTTCGCCTCTGACAAGTGGATTTACGACAACGCGCCGCAGTGCGACCAGTCGGGTCTCGTGCAGCTAGCGAATCGACTGGCTGGAGTCACCAGCGCGGAGGAGCGTATCGCTTTCGTGCAAAGCACTTACCTGGAAAAGGGGAAGAACCGCTTCGCCATTGCGGAGGCGCCGCCGTCATCGTCATCTGAGAACCGCGGCTTACCGCTAAGGCCCCTTGAGTTTTTGAGGTTGCGGTTCCGTCGTCGTTGAGCCGCCGTTCTAGCTTCTTCTTTGGGGTACAATGGCATCTTGCTGATCTGTTGTTCGTCGATGCCGCTGTGCGATAACGAAGTGGAGCTATGTCGGATAGAGTTGTGGAGCGCGTTCAGCGCACATTGAAGGTTTGGGGACGCTGTCCCGTCGAGAGTCGACCGGTTGCGCCTTGCGTTGCGGCAGCGTTTGCCCTCACTCTTTTTGTGGTTGGCGTCCTTGTCCTGAATGACGACTACCGAGGCCCCGATGACGATCTGGGAATTTCGATAGTTCTCTCGGGGCTCTATCCCGACGGCGGCCAGTGCTTGTTCACCAATGCGGTGCTCAACGGCATCATCTACCAGCTCAATATCGCCCTACCGGAGTTGAACTGGTTCCTTGTGATCGAACGTCTTGCTGTGACGGTGGCGTTTTTCTCGTTCTGCTATATCCTGTTGCGCCATGCTCCGCTCGGACTTTCGCTTGCCTGTATCGGCTTCGTTGCGTACTTCATCATGCCAAAGTGCACCTTGGGGAGCAATTTCACCGTGGTCGCGGCGCTGTGCATTGTGGCTGGGGAGCTCTGCTGTTGCTCCGGCATTATGCGGAAGGCCCCTTCTTCCTGTGTAGCTGGCACGTTACTGGTGACGCTGGGATTCATGTGGCGGGCTCTCGTCCTGCTTCTCTCCGCTCCCTTTCTTGTTCTCGCTTTCGCGGGGCTGCTCGTTCGTCTTGGGCGCGGACAGCGCCAGCGGGTTAAGGCTCTCGTCGTTCGGGCTCTCGTCTGCGCGATAGCCGTCGGCGGCGCCCTGGCCTTCGATAAGGCGGTGTGGGCTGAGCCGAAGTGGGCCGATTGGCTCGAGTACAATGACGCTCGCTACGCTTTGGTTGATTACCCCATGAGCGATTACGACGAAGTGCGAGACGAGCTGGCGTCAATCGGCGTTTCGGAGAGCGACTACTGGCTCATGCGCAACTGGATTACGGCCGATCCCGACTACATCACCTCCGATTTGCTTATGGAGGTGTCCGATATTGCCCGAGAGCCGGTGGCGGATCGCAGTTTGCCAGCCGCTTTCCTTGCCGAGGGGCGCCACTTGGTCAAGTCCCCTCTGCTGACTGTCTCTTTAGCGTGTGTTGCCGCCTGTGCGCTGCTCCTCGGACGTAAACGGGTGCTTGCGACGGTTGTCCTGTCTCTTGGCGGGGCCTTTGCGGCTTGCGTGCTCTTTCGGTACACGGGTCGTTTGCCAGCTCGTGTCGAGTATTCCACGTGGCTTCTTTCTCTGCTGCCATGTCTCGTCGCGTTTCTCACCATTAGACCCCCCGCGCCTGTCGCAGCTAAGCCTGTAGGGCTACGGCACGTAACGGCATCGGCGCTCATCGGCGTAGTATTCGCCCTATTATGCGCAGTGGGGCTTGTGCTGAAATGGGCTCCCACTTTCAACGCCGAGCGTATCGACCAATTCGAGAAAAGCAGCGCCTTTGTTGAGAGCAACGATCTGGTGCAGAGATTCACCGAGCCGGGCGTCGTCTATGTCTGGGATACGACGACCTTCACGCAGCTCGAGAAACAGCTTAAATACCGTCACCTGCCCCCGGCGTCGTTCATGGGGTCTACGACCTTTATGGGCGGCTGGACGCAGGGGTCGCCTTTGGTGCGCGCTCATAATGCGGAGATAGGTATTCCCAATCCCATAAGGGGCCTCATCGACCGCCCTGACACCTACTTCGTGACGCGTCGCAAAGAGGCTATAGAGCAGTTGACGCGCTACCTGCGCGGGCACTACAGCAAAGATGCAAAGGCGGAGGTTGTGGACGAGGTTCCTTTGAGTGAGAAGGGTGCTGACCCTCTTCTTGTGGTACGATTCTACGCAGATTAGTTCTTTATCTGCAGGAATGAGGTTTAAATGAAGGGCATTATCCTAGCGGGCGGTTCGGGAACGCGCCTGTATCCGCTGACGAAGGTCACATCGAAGCAGCTGCTTCCCGTGTATGACAAACCGATGGTCTATTACCCGCTTTCCATACTCATGCTGGCGGGCATTCGCGATATCTTGCTTATCTCCACACCGGCGGATTTGCCCAATTTCCAGGAATTGCTCAAGGACGGGTCTTCGTTCGGCGTCAACATGTCCTATGCGGTGCAGCCCTCGCCGGATGGGCTGGCCCAGGCGCTTATCATTGGCGAGGAGTTTCTCGACGGAGAAGGCTGCGCTCTCATCTTGGGCGATAACATCTTCTACGGCGGGGGTCTTTCGGCGTTGTTGAAGCAGGCGGCTTCGCGCGAATGCGGCGCAACCGTGTTCGGCTATTACGTTGACGATCCGGAGCGCTTCGGTGTAGTCGAGTTCGATGTCGAGGGACGCGCCCTCTCCATCGAGGAAAAACCCGAGCATCCCAAGTCGAATTATGCGGTCACGGGCCTCTATTTCTACGACAACCGCGCGGTGGAGTTCGCCAAGAACGTGATTCCCTCCGATAGGGGAGAGCTGGAGATCACCGATGTGAACCGCATGTACTTGGAGGAGGGGAGCTTGGAGGTGAAGGTGCTTCATCGCGGCTCAGCATGGCTCGATACGGGTACTATTCCCAGCTTGTACAAGGCCTCCGAGTTCGTGAAGGCTGTGGAGGACAACCAGGGCCTTCAGATAGCCGCCTTGGAGGAGATCGCCTACAACAACGGCTGGATCACTAAAGAAGTGCTTCTCGATGCAGCCGAGCGCCATGCCAAGACAGCTTACGGACAGCATCTGATGCGGGTAGCCGAGAACCGTATTCTCTTTGGAAACGCGGCCTCCTAGGAGGCGAAGCGATTGCTGTCAACAAGAAGGGCTCGCCAGTGATATGCTGGCGAGCCCTTCTTGTTGGCGCGAGCGAGGAAACTTAGGCCTTCTTGCTCTTGGGGAAAACTTTGACTCCCTGATTGTCCCTCCAGCCGTAGATGAAGGCGGTAGCGACGAGCATGGCCGCCGCGATGAGGCAGCAGACGGCTCCGGCGGCAATTCCTGCTCCTTGCATGACGAACATGGGGAGGAACGTCACCAGGGCGATATCGATGAATGACACGAAGATCCAGGCGAAGCCGGAGTCCTCCAACGCCGTGGTGCGGAACTCGGGATCGACGACGCGCAGCAGCAGCACGGCGATGCTCATGACGCCCGTGGACCAGCCCCAGATGAAGATGCCGCGCTCGACCCAATGATCGGAGAAGAGGTGGCGCGAGATGTAGAAGAAGTAAATGGCCACCAGCACGAAGCCGAGGATGCACAGCACGAGGATGATCGCCCAGTACTGCATGACCACGTTGATGTTGATGGTCGCCACGCCGAAGGCAACAAGGTAGTCGGTGGCGCAGCTGCCGATGCGGGACACGACGCGCTGGTCAACATAGCTGTCGAGTTTGATGAGCTTGAGGAAGGCGAACAGCACGACGCCGACGAGGAGGGCGATGCCGTAAACGGGAACCGATACCTGCGGGAATAAAATCTTGAGTCCTGCGTTGATGAGGTAGGCACCGCCCACAGCGACCATGACGAGCGCCACGTGCCACGCGAGGGGGTCGATGGACATCGGATTCACGGTGTTCTCTCCCATAGGAGTGCGGTCCTTCTCGGGAACCAAGCCGACGCGAACCTCCTCGGGCATGTCCTTCACCTTGCGAATCTCGGTAGTCCAGCCTTTATTGGCGCAATAATTGATAGCGATGATACCGCTGATGATACCGCCGAGGAGGCCGAAGGTGGCGAAGGTCTGACCCACCGTGGTAGCCTCGGCCCAGCCGCCTTCCTCGAACACCGAGCCAATGGCGGCCGCTGTGCCGTGCCCGCCGACGAAGCCTCCGGGCATGAGGATGGGAAACCATTCGGTGACACCTTGGAATACCGTTGTGACGAGGATTCCGCCGAGGACAAGCGCGATGCCATACTGAAGAACCTCGGCGGCGCCGTTCAGCATGAAGGTGTCGCCCACTTGGCGGAACATCTCCTTGAAGCTGCCCTGGCTGCGCCGACCCAGGTAGAGGGTGGCGAACAGCACGGCAATGAGGATGCCGGCATAGCTGGAGGCCTGGGAGCTCAGGGGCACCCAGTTCAAGCAGAAGGGTCCGAGGATGATGCCGATGAAGCCAGCGATCAGAGCCGATGGGATAAAGAGGTTCTGCAGCAGCGGAACGCGGGTTCGGATAATCTTTCCGAGAACCAGCAGCGCCGACATGATGCACACGTCGAACGTCAAATCGAGGGCCGAGAATTCCATAGACCACCTTTCTCCGAGTTTGGCAAACGCGGATGGCAGTCTCCGCGCAGGTCAGTGAGGTGATTCTAGCATCTCATCGACCTGCGCCATGCTGAAAGGTCATAATTAGCTTTCCGGCGGTTGCTCATTCCACGGTTCGCGCAGCAGCGTCAGTCGACCGTCGGGCGCCACGGCGTACACTGCCGGCGGGTATTCGATGAAAAACTGCGGGGTGAACGACATGGAGTAGGCGCCGGCATAGCGGATGACCACCGCGTCTCCAGTTCGGAGAGCCGGTTCGTCGTGGGCCGTGAACAGACGGTCGCTATCCATGCAGGTGTATCCGCAGATGATCTGGCGGGGAAGCGTCTCCTGGGCGCTGGTCACCATCTCGTGGGCATAGGATGTCTTCTTCATCTCGTGATCGATATTGATGCGCGACAGCTCGGTGACCACGTAATGCTCGTCCACGATGTCCTTCACGTCTATGACGCGGCCAACGTAGTAGCCCGGCGTGCACACCACGGCCCCGCCCGGTTCGACGAGGAGCTCGGTGCGAGCTGGGTTGCAGGCATCGCCCATGGCCTCTCGGATGGTGCTCACATACTCGTCGTAGGCGCCGATGTTGGCCGGCCCTCCACCGTAGAAGCCCCCGCCGATATCGAACCAGTCCAAATCGAGCTTGAACGTGCGAATGATCTCAGCGGCGAAGTCCGCCAGCGTTCGATACACCTTCTGGGAGCGGCTCAACGTGGTCACATGCATGTGCAGTCCGCGCAGCTCGATGCCCGGAACGTTCCGCAGCTCTTCGATGGCGCGCGCGAGCTCTCCTCCTTCAAAGGAGAAGCCGAAGCGACCGTGGCGGTCGTCAGAGAGCGTCTCCCCGGGGCAGTGCTTTTCAAGCAGGATATTGGCACGCAAACCGACGCGGGCGCTCTTGCCCGATTCGGCGTACTCGCGCACCCACTCTATCTCCCGTTTCGAATCGAGGTTCACATAGGAACCCGCATCCAAGGCATAAAACAGCCAATCGCGGCCCTTGATTGGCCCGTTGAAAACGATTTTCTCGGGGACGAAGCCGCATTGGAGGGCCCGGGCGTACTCTTCATTGGAAACGACTTCGGCATAGCAGCCCTCGTCGCGGGCCACTTCCAGGATCCACGGGAAAGGGTTGGTCTTCACGGAGTAGGCCACGTTCGCGTGGGGCGACCAGTGATCCGCCAGGGCGCGGCGAAAGTCGCTGAAGTTCTGACGCAGCTCGGCTTCGTCGAACACAAAGCATGGAGTTTGGAGAGAGGCGACGTCGAAAGGAAGAGCCATGTCTACCGCCCCTCGTAGCGCTCGGTAAAGAAGTCGGCGAAGCGATCGGTCTCCATCTCGGCCTTGTAATCTTCGAGCATCTTCACAGGTGTGTAAATCGGTTCGTAGCCCAAGTTGGCCCGCGCCTTGTCCACGTTCATGTAGTAGTTCACGCAGTCATGCTTTTCGGGACGGTAGCTGATGTCTGATACGGCGCCGGGCTCGCAGAACACGTCCACGATGTTGTGCACCTGATCCTCGAGGGAGGTCAGCACGCCGGTGCCGACGTTGTAGGTGCCGCTGGCCTCCTTAGGAGCGAACAGGGCCTTCTCTATCATCTGGCAGAAATCCTTCACATAGATAAGATCCATGCCCTTGGTGGGGTCGCCCCAAATCT
>ERZ773169.2608-NODE-2608-length-12761-cov-4.796159_pt1 | contig 12761 bp, 12 predicted proteins | sample MGYA00580536_ERZ773169 | MGnify/ENA primary metagenome ERZ773169 (study PRJEB29015, sample SAMEA2737814) | human gut metagenome | biome: human gut; feature: human-associated habitat; material: faeces | place: China | collected 2012 ...
CCCCATTTGAGGGAGTCCGTCCTTTTTCAGTCCGCGGAAAAACTGAGGACCGACCTTATAGCCGATAGCGAAAAGAAAAAGCAGAAAGAAAACAGATTTGATAGGTCCGTCGACGGTGATGTCGAGTTGTCCGACAAGGACTCCTACCAGCAATACGCTTGTTACAACTCCCAGGCTGAACTTTCCGATTTTGATTTTTCCAATCCAAAAGCCCACAAAAAGGGTCAGGAAGATAGCCAGCTCGGGGTGTACCCTAAGTTGATGTACAATCCAATCCATAGTTAATTTGTTTAGGTTTAATTTCTCATTAAAAACAGCCTGTGCAAGAAAGTGTTTTGTTAAACGATCTATTCTTGTATCATTGTATACATTATTAACGTTATCTTTGATGCGTTAAATTGTATATTGTTTTGAAGAATAAATTTCGTAATTTGTTTTTGGCCTTTGGCATCCTGGCCGTCATCATCATGCTGTTCACTTTCGATGTGTCCTATGATGAACTGCTGGACAACCTGCGGCGTGCCGGATTTTATCTGCCGCTGGTTCTGGTCCTTTGGCTTTTTATTTATCTGATTAATACCCTTTCGTGGTATATCATTCTTCGTAGTAGCGGTCCGGTGAATTCATTGTCGTTCGCCCGGCTCTATAAATTCACGGTTTCCGGTTTTGCGTTGAATTATGTCACTCCTGTGGGACTGATGGGAGGGGAACCCTACCGGATTATGGAGCTTACTTCTTATGTCGGAGTGGAGCGTGCCACATCTTCGGTCATCCTGTATGTGATGATGCATATCTTCTCGCATTTCTGTTTCTGGCTCAGCTCGGTGTTGATTTATGTCTTTTTTTATCCGGTCGGTTGGGGGATGGGCATTGTCTTGGGGTTGATCACACTCTTCTGCCTTTTACTTGTCACTCTTTTTATCAAAGGCTACCGGAACGGTATGGCTGTGGCATGCGTACGTCTGGGCAGTCATATCCCTTTCTTGAAGAAGCATGCAGTCCGCTTCGCGGAACTTCACAAAGAAAAACTGGAAACCATAGACAGTCAGATAGCACTGCTTCATCAACAGCGAAAAAGTACCTTTTATTCGGCATTGGGGTTAGAGTATACCGCTCGCATTGTGGGGTGTCTTGAAGTCTGGTTGATTCTGAATGTATTGACTACGGATGTCAGTTTTGTCGGTTGTATTCTGATCGTCGCTTTCTCTTCCCTACTGGCCAATCTGCTTTTCTTTCTTCCCATGCAATTAGGGGGTAGGGAAGGAGGCTTTGCCCTGGCGGTAGCCGGTTTGTCCTTATCCGGAGCATATGGGGTATTTGCCGCTCTGATTACGCGGCTGCGGGAGATGGTCTGGATTGTTATCGGGCTGGTACTGATGAAGATAGGAAATCGGAAATAGAGTAATGATGAAAGGGTACCTTTGATAAGTTTTTTGATATACAGAGAGATATTCTTTGTTGTAACTATGAATGTAAGCTATGACAGTTTATGTAGATAGAAGTATTTCCAGACTATGAAAGATCAGAGGGCATTAGGCAAATAGTATCGAAGTATGATTTGATGATTGGTTCAGAAAATGAAATTTGCTTCTCGTAGTTATTAGGATGTAGCTTAGAGAATATGAGTTTGTAAAGAGATATGTTTTTTATTTAGTTTACATACGCCCCATTATCAGAACGTACCGTTTGTGGTGCCTAATAATTGGGTGTGGTGTAGGTTGGACGATTTAGCTTTCTACAAAAAAGGTCCATTTGGAAGTAGCCTAACAAAAGCAATGTTTGTTCAAAAAGGCGATGATACATATAAAGTATATGAACAGAAAAATGCTATTCAAAAAGACCATGAACTCGGTTCGTATTATATTTCAAAGGAAAAATATTGTTCACTGAGTAGTTTTGCAGTTCATCCATATGATATAATCGTTAGTTGTGCTGGAACCATTGGAGAAACCTATGTTCTGCCACAAAATATCCAAGAAGGTATTATTAATCAAGCTTTAATGTTAATACGTTTATACAATCGTGAAATTGAACGTTTTTATCTACTTTATTTTGATTTTATTCTCAAACAAGAAGCGTATAAAGAAAGTAAAGGAACAGCTATAAAAAATATCCCTCCCTTTGATGTCCTGAAAAACTTCTTAATTCCGATTCCACCGAAAGAAGAACAAAATAGAATTTTGAGCGAAGTAGATAAATGGATGTCTTTTGTTAATGCTATCGAAACAAATAGTAACGACCTACAAACCATCATCAAACAAACCAAGAACAAAATTCTTGACCTCGCCATTCACGGCAAACTCGTACCGCAAGACCCGAATGACGAGCCAGCCATCAAACTCTTGAAGCGCATAAATCCCGACTTCACACCTTGTGATAACGGGCATAGTGGGAAGTTGCCACAAGGGTGGTGTAATTGCAAAATTAGTGATGTGTCTATCTCTTTATTGGGTAAAACGCTTGATAGAGGTAAAAATACTGGAAATCTGAAAAAATATTTATGTGCAGTTAATGTAAAGTGGGGGACATTTGAACTGTCGACTGTTAAAGAAATGCCAATAGAAGCTACAGAGTTAGAAAGATATTCTGTGAAATTTGGCGACTTAATGGTTTGTGAAGGTGGTGATGTTGGAAGAGCCGCAATTTGGACTTATAATTCTAAAATGTATTATCAAAATGCGCTTCACCGAATAAGATTTAAAGAAAATATTTCAGCTCATTACTTCTTATATTCTCTAATGTACTTGAAATTAATAGGAGTAATAGATGATGTGTGTAAAGGTGTTACAATAAAACATCTTACACAAAATGCAATGAATACATTAAAGTTTAATCTTCCACCCATAGCAGAGCAACAACGAATTGTTCAAAAGATAGAAGAGCTGTTTTCTATTCTTGATAACATTCAAAATGCCTTAGAAGTGTAATCAAATACACTTCTAAGGGCTGATGTGGCTTTACCAGTTCACTACCTTGTCCACAATCTTCTGCTGCTCGCTGGCTGTGCGACGGAGATAAATTCTAGTTGTTTCGATGCTTTCATGCCCCATGAGGTCGGCAAGAAGAGCAAGGTCATTGAAACGGTCAAGGAAATTTTTGGCGAACCGATGACGGAATGAATGAGGATAAACCACCTCCTTGTTCATTCCGTATTTTTGGGCAAAATGTTTGAGTTGGGAAGCTATTCCACGAGTGGTAATGCGTTGTCCAAAGCGGTTCAGAAAGATATAACCGGAAGTAAGTCCTATTTCTTTGAGCCATTTCGCAGCCTCCATGCGCAAGTTCTTCGGGATATACAAACGGCGTATCTTTCCTCCTTTGCTGTATAGGTCAAGATACCCGATTTGTACATGTTCTGCTTTGATATGGAGCAGTTCGCTGACACGTGCCCCTGTAGCAGCCATAAACCACACGATGAAATACCACTCATCGTAACCATCGGCTTTAAGTTGGGATTTGAGAAATTTATAATCAGCATCGCTAATTACATTCTCCAAGAAATTCTTTTGCTGCACCTTTACGAACTTCACTTTTAGTTTCTCCTGTTTCGTAAATTCAAGATATTTGTTGATACCTTGCAGCCGAAGGTTCACCGTCTGTGGCTTGAAGTTCTCTACCAAATACCCCTTATATGCCAAGAGGTTCTTTTTATTCACTTCCCCATAATGACTGAGGAAATACTGCACCGTCCACACATACGAGGTGACGGTGTTCTTGGCAAGATTAGTCTTTGCCAAATGATTTTTGAATTTTGTTACCATACTACATTGATTTAGAATGAATATGGTAATAATATAAAAGAATGTATCGGGCATTATACGCAGTTACCGCAGGGATGGACTGTTTGTAAAATAAAACAGATTACAAATATAACGAATGGAAAGTCTCAAAAAAATGTTGAAACACCTAACGGCATATATCCAATTTATGGTAGTGGTGGCGTCATAGGCAGAGCTAATCAGTATCTTTGCATCGCAGGTTCTACAATAATTGGAAGAAAAGGTACGATTAATAATCCGATATTCGTAGAAGAACATTTTTGGAATGTTGATACAGCTTTTGGTCTGAAAGCTGATAGTGCTTTACTTGATAAATACCTATATTATTTCTGCTTATCATTCGATTTTAGCAAGTTAGATAAAAGTACAGCAATGCCTAGTTTAACAAAAACATCTATTGGTGATGTTTTAATACCTGTACCACCATATCAAGAGCAAAAACGGATCGTGTCTAAAATAGATACTGTACTTGATACTATAAATGTAATAATGGAGAGCTTATAAACTCTCCATTATTACATCTAATTGAGCAAAGAGGTTGCGAATTGCACAGACAATTCGTTTTTGCTCTGTCAATGGAGGTAATGGAAATAACCATTCATCAATATGCCCTTTATTAATAGAAGGAGAATTATCTCCTTTCATAAATTGATTTAATCCATTCACAACATAATCTGAAACCATAAGATAATAGCAATAATCAGAATTTAGAATTTGTGGAATAGCACTACACACGTAAAATCCTGTTGATGCAATACAATTATCTACTACAACCTTTGCTATATTGCGCAAATAAGGACGAACCATCGAAAATATAACATCATTCTTTTGAGTATAACGGCTGGCTCTACTTGGTGCATTTGCCGTTTTTATCATTTTAATTCCGCTTATTATTTGCTGCTTATTATCAATGGAATCAATATCTATATATTGAAATTCGTCATTCTTAGGTTTTACTGATTTCATAGGTGAAAAAATATGCTTTCCTTTTGCCCAAGTCCAATTTGAGGGCAACTGCGTATAATGCCCGTTATCACAAGGTATAAAGTCTGGATTTATGCGCTTCAACAATTCAATGGCTGGCTCGTCATTTGGGTCTTGCGGTACAAGTTTGCCATGAATGGCGAGGTCAAGGATTTTGCTTTTGGCTTGCTTGATTGCTGTCTGCAAGTTAGCTTTACTTTGCTCTATTTGGTCAACAAAAGCAAACCACCGTTTTATTTCTGCAACAATACGTTGCTGTTCGGCAAATGGAGGCAATGGGAGAAACATTTTTTCTAAATTATATTTAGGTAAGCCTTCTCTTCCACTTCCTGTAATCTTCATTGTCCTTGCAAAAAATGAGGATAAAATAAATGTATGTAAATATTCAGCCTTAATTGATATAGGACGTAAAATGCAAACGTGTTGACTAACATTTCCTCTATCAATTATGTTGGGGACAATTGCACAACGTCCTAATGATCCACCAGTTATATTCAATAGTAAATCATTTGGACGAACTTCGGTGCCAATCATTGATTTGTGTACATCTTCTGAAATGTACTTAATATCATCAAGCACAATACCTAAATTATGTACATTTTGAGAGCGGAAGAAAAAAATACCGTCCGATGTATAGTTACTTCCTTTTGGGGTACTACCTGAGCCAATCTTTGAACAAATATTTTCAACAGTCGTCCACACCCAATTATCCGGCACTTCAAACGGTACGTTCTGATAATGGGGCGTATCAGAAGAAACTTTCGACTTCTTACTACGCTTAATTTTACCCTCTTGAATGAGACGTTCCTTCTCCGCCTTAATACGTTCAAGCAATACGGAAGCTGGTTCATCATTGGGGTCCTGCGGCACTAATTTACCATGTATCGCAAGGTCTAATATTTTTTGACGTAATTTTTTAGTATTCATAATGTTAAAATTATTAAATATGCTATATTTCAAGCAGTCTGTCTAACTGTGCTTGCAATTCTTCTCGTTTAGGTAAGTACAGTTGGTATTTGGCTACAAAAAGTTGATTAGCATTATCCTGTAATGCATGTTCCATAAGCAACTCATCCTTTTTGTTCTAAGTACAATCGTTTCAATTCGCGTACTTTCCATCCTTCCTTAATGGCTTGCTTGAAATAAAATTGCATTTCCAGTGGATCGTCACACTTCAACAATTGGAAAAGCCACGTATAGCTTACGCATATAGTTCAAGTTGGAGCGGCTGAATCCCTTTCCTTTCTTTATAGTCAAATCCTTTGATAGATTGACCAAAAGTTGCTTACCATATTGTGCTCTTTCCTTGCCTTCCTGCTCAAATTCCACAATATGTCTGCCTATCTGCCAGTTGGCTTCAAGAAGCTCTGTATTAATCGCAGAAATAGCTTTCGACTTAGCATGATCCCAATGCGAACAAATGTTGCTGACCAACCGCTCATAATCTGAATCAAAAGCAAGAAGCGTCATATCCATATTTTTATCTTTCATATATTACTTTTTTGTTGCGGCTTAAATTGGTTAGGCAATACCTGAACAATTGCATAATCAAGAGCTCTCATATTGCTATATATGTTAGATCTCCAATAAACAGCATATATTATCTAACCTTTTAAATCGAAGTTAATATTTCACTTCTCATCAATATTAGCCAAAAGTTTCTGTAGTTCGGTTACTGCACGGCTAATATTGGCACTTTTCTCATTAATCTGAGCCATAAGTTCAGCAAGTGAGCAATCTTTTTCCTCACCACCTTGTTTTATCCACGTAATATCAAGACTGGTTTTATCACGCAACATTATCTCGTCTATGCCATATTTACGCCATCTACCGGAAGGAGCCGTTTCTGCATTATAAGTTTCCTTACGTGCTGAAAGATTTTTGGCATTATAGCAAGTTATGAAATCATCAAGGTGGTGTCGCTCCAATTTATTGGTAGCCAACGTATGTTTTATATCTGTGCGATAATCATAAAACCAAATATCTTTTGTAGGTTGCCCTTTGGTAAAGAATAACACATTAGCCTTTACACCTTGAGCATAGAAGATACCGGTAGGCAAACGGAGAATGGTATGTAGATTGAAATCTGTAAGCAACTTTTTACGGATAGTTTCTCCTGCATTACCTTCAAACAACACATTGTCCGGCAAAACTACGGCAGCACGCCCTCCTGTTTTAAGCATTAACATCATGTGTTGAAGGAAATTAAGCTGATTATTCTTCGTTTCTACATAAAAATCAGATCTATTTATATCTACTGAACCAGCAGGACGTGTTCCAAAAGGTGGATTGGCTAAAATAACATTCACTAATGTAGAAGGTTCTTTCTCTAATGAATCTTCACAAGCAATAGGGCTACGGTCAGTACCAATACCATGCAAATACAAATTCATGGACGCCAAAGTAACTACTAATGGAGTATTATCTACACCATGTAACGCTTGATTATTTAAGAAATCACGCTGCCCTTTATCTTGTGATTGCCTTTTCATGTGATCATAAGCCGCAAGTAAAAAACCTCCCGTTCCACAAGCTGGGTCACATACCGTTTCGCCTATTTGGGGATTCACGCAATCCACCATAGCTTGAATAAGAGGACGAGGTGTGAAATATTGTCCTGCACCGCTTTTTTTATCTTGCCCGTTCTTTTCCAAGATACTTTCATAAATAGCTCCTTTTACATCACCATCCATGATTAACCATTGTTCTTCGTCAATCATAGTGATAACCTTTTTCAGATAGACAGGTTTATCTATCTTATTTTGTGCCTTGGTATAGATCGTTCCTATCAGATTATCTTGCTCGCTGAGCAATTTTAAAGTCGCTTCGTATTGTTTGACCAATTCAAGACCATCCAATTCAATCAAGTCTTTCCACTGATATCCTGTGGGGATAGCCGATTTTTCTCCGAACATATCCACATTCTCTGTATCCATTTTTAAGAACAGAAGATAGGTTAATTGCGTGATATAATCAGTAAAGCCAATGCCCTGCCCTGCAAGGGTAGTAGCTAAATTCCAAACTTTCTTGGTGAGCGCCTGCTCTGTTGATGTATTGTTTGCCATTTTTAAGCTGTTTTACGTAATACAATAAAGTTAAAAAGGGAATGAAGTGCTTCGTCCGCTTTCTGCATATTACCGAAAGCATGAATCATTTGTGCAGCTTGTGTCTTATCGTCTTCCCTTATGTCTTTCACGGTGCAAGCGCCATTTGACGCAATGTAATCAACAACCTTGCCGATAATTGCTTTTTGCTTGTCTGTAATGTCACGCTGATGTTGTCCACACCAAAGGTTGAAAAATTGTTTGGCGGTAGTGACGAGACAATCTAATTTCTCTATTTGATGAAAAGCAAAACGTACAAGTTGAATAATGTTTGTCAACGCTTCACTTTCTTCTTTCAACGATGTACGCTTCACCGTTGTGGGATTTATAATAGCGTATGAGTTCCAAAGTTGTTTAGAAGTGAAACGGTTATTCTCCATTTTCAACTTATTTTCCAAATCTTTGAGCATGAAGTAAGTGATTGGCTCACCCTCATTGTTATACAATATTCGAAGAACCTCTATATCATCAGCGTGTTCCTTGCAAAATTTCTCAAAGGCATCTGTTGTACTTCGGGCTTCTTCCACTGAAAAGCCTTTAAAAATAAGTGTATCTTCACCCGGCATCAATGTATTAACAAAACCAGCTGCCAAGATTAAAATGTATTTACGAGCATCAGCGTGGTTAGCTATTGGTGCCACCAGACCTTTTCGCTCATTGTTAGGTTCATCTGTAGTATAAAATGGAGGTAACGCCTGTACTTCCAAAGCATCGTATATTCTTTTGGACAAGTCTTTCATATCGTCTTGTGCCAAACGTATGAACTCATTACGTTGAACATTATTGGCTTTATTATACAAACGAGAAAGAGTAGAAGCTAAGCGTCTGAGATAAATATCCGGTAAGTAACCATGCGTAATACGTTCAAGCAATTCTTTAAGGGTTACAGTTTCTCCCTCCGGTCCTTCGTATGGTTGAGGAATTAGATGTTCATGTTCTGTAACACCTACGGCATCTACGAGATAAAAACAATCTTTACTAATGGCATTGGGAGTGACATTGCGCAACTGTTCATCGCCGATCGTACGTACACCACGACCTTTCATTTGCGTATATAATGGCAGGGAAACCACATCACGCATGAATATCACTACTTCAAGGGGCTTCACATCCGTTCCTGTTGCCACAAGCGTACACGTGACGGCAATTCGGAAGTCTTTGTCGTTTCGGAATTGTCGGATAAGTTCATTACTATCTCCGACTGAATAGGTGATTTTTTGTACAAAACGGTCATCGGTACGCCCAAACACCTCTTTGGCTATATTTACAATATTAGTAGCATGAGCCTCATTCAACGCAAAAATGAGTGTTTTTGGCAGATAATCCATATTTGCCTCTCGTGGCGGGTCATTGAATAATTCAGTATAAACTATATCACGGTAAGTATTCAAGATCAACTTGATTTGAGCTGGATTGATAATACTACGATTCAATTCCTCCTTTGTGTAATTTTTTGTTTCCTTATTGCTGACTTGTTTTACTTCGCCTGTATATCTGGTTTCTACTTTTAATCTATCCCCTTCCATGATTGCACCGCCTTCTTCCGTAGCTTTCGTCTTGATACGGTATATACGACAATCCACATTCACACCATCCAAAATACTTTTTTCTAATGTATAATTAACAATGCGGTTGTTATTAAAGAACGCCATTGTTTCCGGTACAGGTGTGGCGGTGAGACCAAGCAAGCGAGCCGTATCAAAATACTCTAATACTTTACGCCAGTTACCATAAATGGAACGGTGACACTCGTCTATGATAATCAAATCAAAAAAATCATGTGGTAAATTGGGATGTCCGGGCAATACAATCTCCTGCTCTTCATCATATTCTTCATCCTCTTCATTATCAGAGATTTCTTCTCCTTTCAAAAGAGAGAATAGACGTTGGATCGTAGAAATGACTACATTGCTATCTATAGGTACTTTAGCAGATTTAAGCCTATTAACGGTATAAATCATATTGAACGCTTCTCCATTATCTGTCAAACGGAATGTACCAAACTCTGTTTCTGCCTGTTTGCCGAGATTATTACGGTCAACAAGAAAAAGTACTCTACGCATCGGAGTATAAGCAAGCATACGATAAGCCGTAAGACAAGCTGTATAAGTTTTTCCTGCTCCTGTAGCCAATACCATTAAAGCACGGTTCTGACCTATACGAAAGCTTTTCTCCAATTCTGTGACTGCTTCATACTGGCAATCACGCAACCTTTTCGACCGAAGCGTTGGAAGACCGGCAAAAGGATCATCTATACCAAGTACCTTGACAATCTCCCACGGTGTATGAATACGGTTGATTTCTTCAAAATCAGAGTCATTATCCCTATAATCCTTAAATAGTACGATTTTACCATTGGATTTATATAGCAAAGGCAATGGCCGTTGGTAGGCTTGATAATATTGCGGTATATTTTTTGCGTATGTCACAACCTGATCGCTTACTATTCCTGAAGATACATCCACTTCTTCACGTTTGGCTTCAAGTACACCAACAGCTTTTCCATTGATAAAAAGAAAATAATCCGCTTCAAGATTACCTTTAAGTAACCCTTCACGAATAGCAACAGCCGTTGATGTAGGAGTATATTGGTCACGATTAACAACTTCCCATCCGGCATCATAGAACCATTGGTCTATCTTTATTCTTGCTTTTTCTTCCGGTAACATATTTTTTCTTCTTTGCGACTATCTATTCTTCCGATATGGTATAATTATCAGAAGTTGCAAATTTAATATTTAAAAGAGACAATCTTGCATTATTTGCTTAATAAATATTTATGTGCATAGAGGATTATAAATATGTTTGTAATGTGTAAGAACAGTGATGCAAGAAGTGTTTTAGAAGAAAAAATACCACAAGTTATCTTTGTTATAATGAAAAACTTATGCCTAAAGTTACAAATGCTTTGGGAAATAGCAAAACATAGAATACACAGCCCTTTGCTACTTAAGGATTCTGAGATAAAGGTTGATTTTCCTACTACCGACTATGTAGGTAACCAATATTATATTTTCAATATTAAAGGTAACAACTATCGATTGATAGTAGTTGTAAAATTTACAATGGGATACATCTTTATTCGTAAGGTGTGTACCCATAAAGAATATGATAAAATTGATTGTTCAACCATTTAGGATACAGTATATGAATAAAGTAACGAAAGAACAATATGAATTTGCTTTGGCGAGAGTGGAAGAACTTCTGCCATTGGTTGATAATAATATCCCTGCGAATGATAAGAATGCAGTGGAACTCTCTGTCATGTCCGACATAGTTATTGCATACGAAAAAGAACATTATCCGATAGAAAAACCAACTGTTGCAGAATTAATAGAACTTTATCTTGAAGAAAAAGGAATGAGCCAAAAGCAACTTGCGATTGAGATTGGAATAAGTCCTTCACGGGTGAATGATTATATTGCAGGACGTTCAGAACCTACTTTGAAAATAGCCCGTTTGCTTTGTCGGGTATTGAATATTCCTCTCGCTGCAATGTTGGGTTTTTAAATTGAGGGTTATGATACATGTAAATGAAAAGGCTGGATTTATGTGGCGTGTTGCTCCGCAAAGTTTCATGGTTGCTAGTGTGAATCTTCGGATTGTGTTTATTACCGACATCAAATTCAAATATAAGAAATCATTTTGGATATAAATAAGAGCCTGTTTAAATTTTTATTGGAAGAGAATAATTGTTATTATACTTAATCCAGGATAGCTTTGATAGATCCAGTTGGAGCTATCAAAGCTATCTCAGATTTTGGACAATTTCCCTATGATAATAAGAGTAAAATACCTCATGTATCTTTTATTACCATAAAGACTTTTGAAATCATTTTTAGAAAATCACTCCAATGCCTAAAGACAAGGAGCTTCTAGTACTATTCTCACGCTGCATTATGTCACTGGTTACATATGAATTAATATTTCGGAATTGTTTTAGATTATATCCAAACTGGAAATTAAGTCCAAAATGTGAACGAAACATCTTTTTATAACCTATTCCTAAATCCCACATCATACCTGTATAAGTCTCTTGTTTACCTATTACCGCATATCCTATATTAGTAAAGGCATATAAATCAGTATGTTTTTTTAAAGGCGCATAATGTAAACTAGCGAACAAAGGAAACGTATTATAGCCTGGATTTTCATATCTGTCAGCTCCTACTCCTACACCCGCGGACAACTGCTGAGTAAAATTATACAATGCAGATAAATGTAAAGGGTTACCATACATCTTACTATCTTTCCTCGAAATGCTATATCCTGCTTTCTCAAATAACCCAAACTGGTAATGATAATCTAAGAATATGTTTATTTTAGATTGAGCAAAAGAAGATATAGGGAGTATACCTAATAGGAATAGAATTACACTTAATGTTAAAAATCTTTTTTTTATTTCTTGTATTGTTTAAATTTATATATAAAAGTTTATACCTGCAGCATAGGGAAGTGTTTCTCTACCAACCCACACGGTAAATTTACACCCTTTTGGCGTTTTAAAGTTAAGCCTATTAATAGGGATATTATTATCCAAAGCATTGTCTTCATTGCCACAGGACATAAAAACTAAAAAAAATAGACTGAGAAAGAGTGATACAAAATACTTTATAATGTTTAGGTTAGGTTATAAATGATCTAATGTATTTGCCGCAAATATATTATAATGCAACTTAATTTAAGTTCTTAATCTTACAGAAAATGTTGGGCAAGATAAAAAATACCTAATTGTAGGTATTTGTTGGAGATGTGGAAAATGTTTTTGCAACAAGGGTATATCCTTAGGTGAGAATAATATCGTAACAATTAACATTGTTAACTCCCTTTCTCAGCCATTTTTATTCTTGTGTGCAAATAACAAGCCTTTTGCATTTAAAACACTTGTTATTTG
>ERZ773169.2610-NODE-2610-length-12751-cov-2.552851_pt1 | contig 12751 bp, 10 predicted proteins | sample MGYA00580536_ERZ773169 | MGnify/ENA primary metagenome ERZ773169 (study PRJEB29015, sample SAMEA2737814) | human gut metagenome | biome: human gut; feature: human-associated habitat; material: faeces | place: China | collected 2012 ...
CGGGGACGGCCACCACCACTGTGGTGCCGCAGCCGGCCAGCAGGCCCAGGGCCAGCGTCAGGGTCAGGAGCAGGGCAAGCATTCGTTTCATGTCGATACCTCCGAAACTTATTTAGGGGGATGGGTTCCTTTCATCTCAAAGTGGATCAGGAAGGAGAGCAGGGCCCGCAGAAGAATGACGGCGCCCAGCACCAGAAGCTCTTTGAGGTCCCGTACCAAGACGGTCTTGAGAATCTCGGCGGCCATTTTGAACTCCAGGCTGAGGGCCAGACCGTTGGCCAGGGCGAACTTGACGTCGCAAGGGGTGCGGGTGAACAGGCTTTTCAGGTAACGGCCGAAGGCGCTTAAAGCCGAGACCGCCACAATGAAGATACCCATCAGCTCCAGCGCCGCAATGATAGTGGGCAGGATACGTTCAATCAGTTGTTCCAGCATGTGCGGCCTCCTTGCTTCGCCGGCGCATGGTTTTCAGGGCGATGAACTGACTCAACAGCTCCACGGTACCGGATACCCCCAGGGGACCGCTGTCCACCGTCAGATCATACCGACCCACCTCGCCCCACTTGGCTCCGGTATGCAGGCCATAGAGCCGGGCCCGTTCCCGATCCTGGCGCAGCGCCTCCCGGGCGGCCTCCGCCGGGGACAGGCCGCGCTCTCGCATCAGCCGCTCCACCCGCTGTTCCATGCCGCAGTGGATAAAAATCCTGTTCAGCCCCGGCTGGCCGGACAGAACATGGTCGGCGCACAGGCCCACCACCACGCAGGAGCCGCGTCCCGCCAGTGAGCGGACGGCCCCTTCGTCGGCCTCCGCGTCGCCGCAGGGGATCTCCAGCCGGGCGGCCAGCCGCCGACCGATCTCCAAACCGCCGCTGCCATAGGTGTGCCCAATGGTAATCAGCATAGTATACCCCCTTTCCCACTGTTTGTTAAAAGAATAACAAATAAGCCTTAACAGGACATAGATAGAACCTTAATATTTGTTAAGGTATACACAAAAAATACGCCCCCGCACGGTGCGGGGGCGTATTGGAGTTTAGGTATCCTCCTCCGGCGGCGTGATGGTGGGGAAACGGAGGAGCATGGTGGTGCCCCGGCCTGGGGCGGTGTCGATGGTGATGGTCCCCTTGTGCTCCTCCATTACCTGCCGGACGATGGCCAGTCCCAGGCCGGTGCCCTTGCCACGCTCCTTGGTGGTAAAGAAGGGCTCAAAGATGTGGGGGAGCACCTCCGGCGAAATGCCGGAGCCGGTGTCGGAGACCTGGAAGCAGAGAAACTCCCCCTCCGGCCGGGTGGCCACGGTGAGGGTTCCGCCGCCGGGCTCCATGGCGTGGTAGGCATTGAGGATCAGGTTGAGCAGCATCTGGGAGAGCTGGATCTCGTTGCCCCGGAGCCACAGGTGGCGGCAGGCGAGATCGGTGCGCACCTCCACATGGGGCGGCCGGGCGGGGGAGGCTACGGCGAGCACCTTGCGTACCAGCTCATCGGGGGATACATACTGGAAGGTGAGAGAGGTGTTTTTGCGGGACAGGTCGGACAGCCGGGCGATGATCTCCTTGGCCTTGCGGGAGGAGTTGTAGATCTCCAGCACGTTATCATACAGCTCCTCGGCATCAGAGGGCAGTTGCTCCAGCACCAGAATGGAGTAGCCCATGATGGGGGTGAGCAGATTATTAAACTCGTGGGCGATACTGGAGGTGAGTGTGCCGATGGTCTGGAGCCGGTCATGGTGGGCCAGCTCCTGATTCTTGCGGTTGAGGGCCTCCATGGCGGCGTTCTTTTCCTGGAGCAGGGCCAGCTCCCGCTGGGCGCGCTCGTTGCGCCGCCCGGAGCGAAGGTTGAGACCCGCCAGCAAAAGCACTCCGGCGATCACCAGTCCGCCGCCGGTGGTGAGCAGAAGGGCGGAGCGGCGGATGGGCCGCGATACTTGGTCGAAGTCTTCGGAAACGCCTACGGCGAAGATGCCGTTGTTTCCTGCGGCGGGGATCACCGCCATGCGGGCGGTGTAGCCCTCCGCCTCATAGAAGCAGGCTCCCTCCTGGCCCTCCCTCTGGCACTGGAGCAGAAAGCCCAGGCCAGGCTCCCCGGCGAGACCGTCCGCCGCCAGCTCCACACGTATCTCCTGACCGGTCTGGCGGAGCAGGACCTGGCCGCCCGCGTCCAGAAGGAGGATTTGATCCCGGGGAGAGGTGGTGAGGCCGCCGGCCACCTGCCGGTAAAAGAGAGAGAGGTCCACCAGCGCGGCGTACCACAGCCCCCGCTCCCCCTCCAGTTGGAAGGAGAGATAGACGGTGCCGTTCTCCGCCACGCAGGGGCGGACACGGTCCCGCCCGTCCAGGCTGCCCCCGACGGGAAACGTATAGCCGGTACGTCCAGAGGCGGAGAGCAGCACCCGCCCGTCCTGGAGACAGAGAAAGTCGGTGATAAGGGCCTCACGGATAAGAGGGTTGTTCTGGAGCAATTGAAGGAGCTCCTCCGGCTGCCCGGCGAGGCAATCGGCCTCCGCATCGGTAAAGTTCTCCAGCCGGATGAGGTAGTCCAGCTCCCCGATAAATTGCTCCAGGGCGCCCGAAACGCTGCGGTCCACCGAACGGGCCAGTCCGTAGAGCTGGCTGTCCGACTGCTCCAGCAGGAGGGTGTCGTAGCGGCCGAAGCTCTGTACGGCCAGGGCCAGGCCGCCAACGGTGAGGAAAAGAACCAGGATCATCAGAAGAAGAACAGGAGGCCGGCGCTTTTTTTGCCCCTCCATACCACACACCCCCTTGTCAAATTCCGGCAGATTCTTTATACTGAAATCATACTGGATTTCAAACCGGCTGTAAAGGGGGAGAAGCACAGTGGCAGATACGGTGCTGATTGTGGACGACGATGAAGCCGTCCTCACCATGCTCTATAAGGTCATCCGGAGCAACGGAATCGAGGCGGACACGGTGGCTTCCGGAGAGGAGGCCCTGGAGCGGACGGCGCAGCGGACGTACGACCTGATCCTGCTGGACGTGAATCTAATGGGGATGGACGGTTTTCAGGTGGTACAGACCCTCCGGCAGCGGGGCGTCCGGACCCCCATCATCATCGTCAGCGGACGCAAGGAGGACTATGATACTCTGTATGGCCTGGACATCGGGGCAGACGACTATGTGACCAAACCCTTCAACCCCGTCACTCTGGGGGCGAAGGTAAAGGCCCTTATCCGCCGTAGCCGCAACGGCCTGCCTGGGGCGGACAGCCTCATCACCGCCGGACCCTTCACCTACAACACCAGCACCCTGCGCTTTTATAAAAACGGGGTGGAAATTCTCCTCTCCGCAAAGGAGAACGCGATGATGAAGCTGTTTATCGACAATGTCAACCGCATTTTCTCCAAGGATATGCTCTACGATCTGCTCTGGGGAGAGGCCATCATCGACGAGAACGCCATCATGGTCTATGTCAACCGCCTGCGGGCCAAGATTGAGGAGGACCCCGCCCACCCCGCCTACATCCAGACGGTGCGGGGGCTGGGCTACCGCTTTGTGGTATAAAGAACCGTCTGCGGCTTGACAAATTCCGGCGAAAACGCTAGTCTATAGGTACAAATGTATACTGTTCCGAGTCCGTCCGCCTACGGGGTGACCTAGGGCTGGCGGACCGATGGCCCCGGCTGGGGCCGCAGGGTGCCGCGGGAAACGGCGGTGCCTTCCGTGTTTGAAAAGGAACGACAGTCCGCGGCGGCCCTCTGCACAGGGACCGCCCTGCGTTGCCGTATCCTTTTTTAGGATGCGGCGTTTTGTTTTGCCCCAATAAAGAGGAGATGCTGTGTGATGCACATTTTTTTGACCGGCCCGCTCCAGAGCGGAAAGTCCACCGCCATCGCCCGCTATCTGGTGGGGCGGCCGGAGGCCCCCGGCGGGTTCCGTACCCACTGGGATCGGGCGGGCGGCCGGCTGACGCTGGAGCTGCTGGAGACGGGGGAGACCCTGAGCGTTGCCACGATGGAGCCCCATGGCGTGAGGGCCGACCGGGCCGCCTTCGACGCGGCGGGGGAGCGGCTGCTGTCCGCCCCGGCGGGGCGGCGCTCCCTGCTGCTGATGGACGAGCTGGGCTTTCTGGAGCGGTGCTCTCCGGTGTTCCAGCGGGCGGTCTTTACCCTGCTGGACGGCCCCACGCCGGTGCTGGGGGTGCTGCGCCGCCACGCAAAAAGCCCCTTCTGGGGCCCTGTTTCCCGCCGGGCGGATGTCCGGCTGCTCCCGCTGACGGTAGAGAACCGGGCGGAGATCCCTGCCGAGCTGGCCCATTTGCTGGATTGAGGTGAGAGAGGAGGTGCAGGCCCTTGTCAAAAACAGAACACACCGGCGGCCGGGTGCTGCTGGCATTGGGCGTACTGCTGGCGGCGCTGTTCATCCTCTCCTTCCGCCTGGGGCGGTATGGGGTGGACGCCGGCACCACCTGCCGGATTCTGCTCTCCCACCTCCTCCCCCTGGAGCAGACGTGGACGGGCAACGAGTACACCGCCGTCCTGAACATCCGTCTGCCCCGCATCGTTCTGGCCTGCCTGGTGGGGTGCTGCCTGTCCAGCGCCGGGGCGGCCTACCAGGGGGTGTTTCAGAACCCCATGGCCTCCCCGGACGTGCTGGGGGCCTCCTCCGGCGCGTCCTTCGGGGCAGCGCTGGCCATTCTGGCGGGCCTGGGCAACCAGGGCACCACCCTGTCCGCCTTTTTCTGGTCCCTGGCCACGGTGGTGCTGGTCTACCTGGTGGGACAGCGGGCGCCGGGAGACCGGGTGCTCAACCTGGTGCTGGCGGGCATGGTGATCAGCTCTCTGTTCACCGCGGCCACCTCCTACCTCAAGCTGGTGGCCGACCCCACCAACCAGCTCCCGGAGATCACCTACTGGCTCATGGGCAGCCTGTCGGGCACCCGGCTGGCCGATGTGGCCCGGATCCTGCCCGCCATGGCCGCCGGGCTGCTCCCCCTGTTCCTCCTGCGGTGGAAGCTCAACCTGCTCACCCTGGGGGACGATGAGGCCAGGGCCATGGGAGTGAACGCCCCCCGGCTGCGCTTTCTGACGGTGGTGTGCGCCACGCTGGTCACCGCCGCCTCCATCGCGGTCAGCGGCATGATCGGCTGGGTGGGACTGGTGGTGCCCCACCTGTGCCGCAAGCTGGTGGGGAGCAACTTCAGGGTGCTGCTGCCCTGCTCCATGCTGGCGGGGGCGGCCTTCCTGCTGCTGGTGGACAACCTCTCCCGCAATCTGCTGGCCACCGAGATCCCCATCGGCATCCTCACCGCCTTCACGGGCGCGCCCTTCTTCCTCTATCTGATGCTGCGGAAAGGGGGTGCCCGGTGATGCTGGAGGTGGAACACCTGTGCTTCTCCTACGGAAAGCGGGAGGTACTGCGGGGGGTGGACCTGCGGGCGGAGCCGGGGGAGCTGGTCTTTGTCCTGGGGGCCAACGGGGCGGGAAAGACCACCCTGTTCCGCTGCATCCTGGGCCTGCTGCCCGGCTACCAGGGGTGCGTCCGGGTGGACGGCTGCGACGTGTCATCCCTGGCGCCCCGCGCCCTGGCCAAAAAAATCGCCTATATTCCCCAGACCAGCCATATGATCTTTCCCTACACGGCGCTGGAGCTGGTGCTCATGGGCACCAACCGCCGGCTGGGCCTTTTCTCCGCGCCGGGCCGCCGGGAGCGGGCCATCGCCATGGAGGCCCTGGAGGAGCTGGGGATCGCGGACTACGCCCACCGGAGCTTCGCGGAGCTGTCCGGTGGAGAGCAGCAGCTTGTACTGGCGGCCCGGGCTCTGGCCCAGCAGGCCCGGCTGCTGCTGATGGACGAGCCCACCTCCGCCCTGGACTTCGGCAACCAGGTGCGGGTGCTGGAGCGGGTGTCCGCCCTGACCCTGCGGGGGTACACCGTCCTGCTCTCCTGTCACAACCCACAGCATGCCATGCTCTATGCCCAGCGGGTGGTGGCCCTCCACGACGGCCTGGTGGCCGCCGACGGCCCCCCTGACCAGGCCTTGGACGAGGCGCTGATGCGGAAGCTCTACGGTGTGCCCGCCCGCTTTGTCCGCACCGGCGACGGGGTACTCATCGCCCCGGTGCGCAAGTCCATTGTCCTGTGGACCCCCGACATGGTGCGCTTCATGGCCGACGCCATCCGGGTCAACGGGAGCTGTGCGGCCATGGCCGCAGCCCTGTCTCAGGTGCTCCCCCCGGGGGCGCGGGTGTGCGACGCGGGGTGCGGGCTCGGCGGGTTGAGTCTGGCGCTGGCCCCCTACTGCCGCGCGGTGGTGGCGGCCGATCTGTCCGCCGAGGCCATCCGCCATCTGGAGGCACAGCCCCTGCCTCCCAACGTGGAGCCCCGGCGGTGCGATGTGCTGGCCGACACACCGGACGAGCCCTACGACGCTATGGTGTTCTGCTTCTTCGGCCGCACGGATGAGATCCTCTCCGCCGCCCGGCGGCAGTGTACCGGCACGGTGGCGGTGCTCAAACGCTGCGGCCGGGATCACCGCTTTTCCAGGGGGAAGGACCACCCCCGGCAGGGCTTTGAGGAGCTGTGCCGGGAGCTGGAGGAGAAGGGCATCCCCTACCAGAGCCGGGTTTTAGAGCTGGATATGGGCCAGCCCTTCCGCTCCCTGGAGGACGCGGCGGTCTTTTTCCGCACACACAGCCGGGACGATCCGGCGGAGCTGACCCCCGAGGCCCTGCAAAGCCGCCTTCAGCGGCGGGACGACCCGGAATTTCCGTGGTATTTCCCGGTAAACGAGCCCATCGGCCTGCTCTGGTTCCAGGCCTGCGAGATACCAGATAAAGAAAAGGAGAGATGATACCATGAAAAAGCTGCTCTGTACCCTCAGTATGCTCCTGGGGCTGGCCGCCTGCGGCGGCCCCGCGCCCACGGAGGGCCCCTCCGCAGACCCCGCGCCGGCGGTGTCCACCCCCGCCCAGCCCGAGGACGGCTCCGCCTCCTTCACCGACTCCGTGGGCCGCACCGTGGAGGTGCCCGCGGAGATCACCAGCGTGGCGGTCTCCGGCCCCCTGGCCCAGATGGTGCTCTTCGCCCTGTGCCCCGACAAGCTGGTAGGCATTGCCGACGAGTGGGACGCGAGCGCTGAGCAGTACCTGGCCACCGAGTACTACAATCTGCCCCTGCTGGGCCAGCTCTACGGCGGCAAGGGCGAGCTGAATCTGGAGACCCTCTTGGGCTCCGGCGCCCAGGTGGTCATCGACGTGGGCGAGCCCAAGGACACCATCGTGGAGGATCTGGATGCCCTCCAGGAGCAGACCGGCATCCCCTTCGTCCACGTGTCCGCCACCATTGAGACCATGGGCGACGCCTATCGGAAGCTGGGCGAGCTGCTGGGCATGGAGGAGGCGGCCGAGACGCTGGCCGCCTACTGCGACGAGACCTACGCCATGGTCAAGGACGTGGCGGAGCACGTGGAGAAGGCGAACCTGCTCTACATCACCGGCGACGCTGGCCTCAACGTCATCGCCCAGGGGTCTTACCACGCCGAGATCATCGACCTGCTGTCCAACAACCTGGCGGTGGTGGACTCCCCCTCCTCCAAGGGTACCGGAAACGAGGTGGACATGGAACAGCTCATGCTGTGGAATCCTGACGTAATCCTCTTCGCTCCCGACAGCGTTTATGCCTCTGTGGGGGATGATCCGCTGTGGCAGAGCCTCACCGCCATCCAGAACGGCAGCTACTATGAGGCCCCCATGGGCCCCTACGACTGGATGGGCTTTCCGCCCTCCGTCCAGCGGTATCTGGGTATGCTGTGGATGGCAAAGCTCCTCTACCCCGACGCGGCGGATTACGACCTCCAGGCCGAGGTGACCGAATACTTCGACCTCTTCTACCACTGCGCGCTCACTGGAGAGCAGTACGAGGCCCTGATGGCCAACTCGATCGGGAAGCAATAAAATCACACATCCCGGCCCCTTTTGGGGACCGGGATGCTTGCATAGGGCGGTGGATTACGCGTACAATAGGGAAAAAGGAGGGGAGCGCATGAAAATTGCCATTGTGACCGGGGCCTCCTCCGGCCTGGGGATGGCCTTTGTCCGGCGGCTGGACGCGCTGGGCGGGCTGGATGAGATTTGGGGTGTGGCCCGCCGGGGGGAGCGGATGGAGGCGCTGGCGGCGGAGCTGCGCACCCCGATGCGGCCTCTGGCCCTGGATCTGACCCGATTGGAGAGCGTGGAGACCCTGCGGGTTCTCATGAGAGAGGAGGAGCCGGAGGTGGCGGTGCTGGTCAACGCCGCCGGGTTCGGCAAATTCGGCACCTGCGCCGAACTCACCCTCCAGGAGACCTGCGGCATGATCGACCTGAACTGCCGGGCTGCCGCCGCACTCACTGCCGCCGTGCTCCCCTACATGGGGCGGGGAAGCCGGGTGCTGGAGATCTGCTCCTCCGCCGCCTTTCAGCCCCTGCCCGGCTTCAATGTCTACGCCGCCACCAAGGCATTTCTGCTCCGGTACAGCCGCGCCCTGCGCTGGGAGGCGGCGCCGCGGGGCATCCGGGTGACGGCGGTGTGCCCAGGGTGGATCAGGACCGATTTCATGGACGTGGCTAGGGATACAAAAAACGGGCGCACCGTGCGGAGCTTTCCCTTCGCCCAGCGGCCGGAGACCGTGGCCCGGCGGGCCCTGCGGAACAGCCGCCTGCTGGCCGTCACTACCTGCGGCCTGCCCGCCCTGGTCCAGCGTGTGGCCAGCAAGTTCCTGCCCCACTGCTTCATCATGGCCTGCTGGGAGGGCCTGCGAAGGGCATGATACAAAGCGCCCGGAACCAAACGGCTCCGGGCGCTGCGTTTATTTACGCGGCAGGGAGTTCAGGTAGTCGCCGACACCCCGTGCCACGCCCTCCATCAGCTTCTGCTGATAGGTCTCGTCGCACAGGCGGGTGAGTTCCTCTACGTTGGTCATAAAGCCGGTCTCCACCAGTACGGCGGCCATGTTGGTCTCCCGCAGGACCACGAAGTTGGCCGAGGCGATGCCGCGGTCTACCGCGCCGCTGGCCGCGCAGGCGGCGTCCTGCACCGCCTGGGCAAAGGCCTTGCTCCGGCTGCTGGTGGGGTAGTAATAGGTATAGAGCCCCTGGAAGGTGGGGACGGTGGGGGCGGAGTTGCAGTGAATGCTCACGAACAGGTCGGCGTTGACCCGGTTGGCCAGCTCGGAGCGCTCGTACAGGTCTCCGGCGGTCTCCCCGTCCCGGGTGAGCACCACGTTATAGCCTTCATTCAGAAGGATGTCCCGCAGCTTGTAGACCATGGACAGGGTGAGATCCTTCTCATAGATGTCCACCCCGTTGGCATCCGGATATACCGCGCCCAGCGTTTTCCCGTCGTGGCCGGCATCCAGTACGACGGTGTACTTGTTGGGGTCAATGGGGGGTAGCTCGGGGGAGGCGGAGGGAGTGGCGGTAATGCGCACGCCGCTGCTGCCCGCCTCCACGGTGATGTTTTTGGCGTAGCTGGCACCGCCCTTGAGGTCCAGCACCACCCGAAGGGTGTGGGGATAGCCATACCCCAAGTCGTCCCCGTGCTGGTTGTAACGCACCGAGGAGAACACATCGCTGTCCACCGGCAGGGCGGCCTCACCCTCCAGAGCGCCGGAAAACACCGCGCCCAGGAGGTCCACCGCTACCCGGTCTCCCAGATCCACCACCCGGTATTCCGGTATATGGTCGGTGGCGATGGTCACAACGTGGGAAGAGGCGTCCACCGAGATGCCGGTGACATACCCCTTGTCCCCGGCGGCGGGCGTGTCGGGCGTGGGCTCGGGGGTCGGCGTCGGTGTCGGCGTGGGCTCCGGCTCCGGGGTACCGGGGGAGGTGAGGATAGCGGTAAAGGTATCGTTGTCCCAGTCCACGGTGGCGCCCAACTGCTCCGAGACAAAGCGCAGGGGGACCATGGTGCTCTCCCGGCCCTCCCACTTAACCACGCCAGCGGGCACGCCACCGGGCAGCTCCATGGCCTGTCCATTGACCAGTGCGGTGGCCGAGCCCAGGGTGAGTACGATGGTGCTCTCCTCCCGCAGGAGGATGACCTGACGGGTTTCCGGCACCCAGGTTACCGAGGCACCCAGCCGTTCCGCGATCAGGCGGACGGGCACCAGCGTGCGGCCGTTCTGTCCCGCCGGGTACTGCACCAGGGCGGGTACATCGTCCGGTGTCAGAGGCGAGCCGTCCAGCGTCAGGCTGACCCGGTCGGTCTGAGTCAGTTCACCATAACGCTGGGCGGTCTCGTCATAGAAGTAGACGGAGAGGGGCCCCGCGGGACCGGCCGCCCAGGCGGACAGCAGCCCCGCCAGCAGGGCGAGGGTGAGCAGGAAGGAAACGGCTTTTTTCATGGCAGAACTCCTCGGCGATAGATGCTAATATTCTACCTTATTCCACAGGTGCCGTCAAGAAAGGACCGCAAAAAGGGTTGACATAAATTTATGGCAGGCACTTTGACACGCTACTGTAAATGTGGGCAAATCCCTTGCGTTTTGCGGCAAAACTTGTTATGATAAACATTAAATACAAAGCAACGGAGGGAATACCCATGCTGAAGATCACCTGTGAGGGCGTGTACTACAAGAACGGGGGCTTTGTCCCGGCCAAGGACGGCCCTGCGGCCGGCTTACCCGCGCCGGAAAAGGCGAGGGAGGGCACCATGGCCCACGCGATTCTGAAGGCCCACAATACCGGAGACAATATGGAGGAGCTGGCCATCCGCTTTGACGCCATGGCCTCCCACGACATCACCTATGTGGGCATCATCCAGACCGCCCGGGCCTCCGGCATGCAGGCGTTCCCCCTGCCCTACGTGCTCACCAACTGCCACAACTCCCTGTGCGCCGTGGGGGGCACCATCAACGAGGACGACCATGTGTTCGGCCTGTCGGCGGCCAAGAAGTACGGCGGCGAGTTTGTCCCCGCCCACCAGAGCGTCATTCATTCTTATATGCGGGAGCGGTACGCCGCCCCCGGCAGGATGATCCTGGGCTCCGACTCCCACACCCGCTACGGCGCTTACGGCACCATGGCCATCGGCGAGGGCGGTCCGGAGCTGGCCCGGCAGCTTTTATCAAAAACTTATAACATCCCGTACCCGAAGGTCATCGCCATCTACCTCACCGGCACGCCCATCCCCGGTGTGGGCCCCCAGGACGTGGCGCTGGAGCTCATCCGCTCCACCTTTAAAGACGGAGTGGTCAAGAACGCGGTGATGGAATTTTTCGGCCCCGGCGTAGCCAACTTGTCCATGGACTACCGCTCCGGCATCGACGTGATGACCACCGAGACCACCTGCCTGTCCTCCATCTGGCCCGCCGATCATACCTTGAAGGCACACCTGGCCGTACTGGGCCGGGGAGAGGCGTTCAAGCCCCAGGCCCCCGCCGATGGGGCCTACTATGACGGACTCATTGAGGTGGAGCTGGACAAGATCCGACCCATGATCGCCTTACCCTTCCACCCCTCCAACGCCTACACCATCCAGGAGTTCCAGGAGAACCTGGACGAGCTGCTCCACCAGGTGGACGAGGACACGGTGCGCCAGCTCAAGCTCAAGAACCGGCCCGCCTCACTGCGGGAGAAGATTGTGGACGGCAAATTCCGGGTGGATCAGGGAGTCATCGCCGGCTGCTCCGGCGGTACCTACCAGAATATCGTGCGGGCGGCCCAGATCCTGGACGGCCGCGCCATCGGCTCCGGCGAGTTCTGGCTGTCGGTCTATCCCACCAGCCAGCCCGTCAACCTGGAGCTGACCCGGAGGGGCTATATCGCCTCCCTCATGGCCGCCGGCGCCTCTATCCGCTCCTGCTTCTGCGGCCCCTGCTTCGGCGCGGGCGACGTGCCCGCCAACGGGGCTTTCTCCATCCGTCACTCCACCCGTAACTTCCCCAACCGGGAGGGGAGCAAGCCCTCCGACGGGCAGGTGTCCTACGTGGCCCTCATGGATGCCCGGAGCATCGCCGCCACCGCCCTCAACGGCGGCGTGCTCACCGGAGCCGACGAGCTGCCCGCACCCCCGGCCGACCCTGCCGAGGAGCCCTTCGCCTACGACGACACCCCCTACAAGGCCCGGGTCTACTTCGGCGTGGGGCGGCCCGACCCCGGCCAGGAGCTGGTGTTCGGCCCCAATATCGCCGACTGGCCGGAGCAGGTGGCCCTGCCGGAGAACCTGCTGCTCACGGTGTGCTCGGCCATCTATGACCCCGTCACCACCACCGACGAGCTCATTCCCTCCGGCGAAACCTCCTCCTACCGCTCCAACCCCGTCAAGCTCTCCGAGTTCGCCCTCAGCCGCAAGGACCCCCAGTACGTGCCCCGGGCCAAGGAGGTGCTGGCGGTGGAACGGCTCCGCCGCACCAATCCTGGTGATCCCCGGGTGGGGGAGGCCCTGCTGGGCCATGATCCGGCGGATACCGGCCTGGGCTCCCTTGTGATGGCACTCAAGCCCGGCGACGGCTCCGCCCGGGAGCAGGCCGCCTCCTGCCAGCGGGTGCTGGGCGGCGCGGCCAACCTGGCCGCGGAGTATGCCACCAAGCGCTACCGCTCCAACGTGGTCAACTGGGGCATGCTGCCCTTTATCGCCGAAGACGTGAAGGACTGGAACCTCCAGCCAGGCGACCGGATCTACCTGCCCGGTATCCGCGCCGCCGTGGACGGCGGGGCGGAGGAGGTATCGGCCGTCCTCCTCCAGAACGGCACTGAGCGGCCCGTCACCCTCAGGCTTCCCGGCATGACCCGCGAGGAGCGGGACATCGTGCTG
>ERZ773169.2622-NODE-2622-length-12703-cov-8.582226_pt1 | contig 12703 bp, 7 predicted proteins | sample MGYA00580536_ERZ773169 | MGnify/ENA primary metagenome ERZ773169 (study PRJEB29015, sample SAMEA2737814) | human gut metagenome | biome: human gut; feature: human-associated habitat; material: faeces | place: China | collected 2012 ...
CTTGATAAGAATAAGGCATTTGGGAGGCTTCCACTTCTGGGTGCCTTTTTCTTTTTATCTCTTCGCGAAATCATTGTGAAATCTTCAATTACATTTCTACCAGAAGCCAACGTTGAACAATAAAAATAGCCTCAACTTACAAAAAATTGAGGCTATCGAAATATCATTTAAAAAGTTTTTCTATTCCCATTCTATAGTCGCATTAGGTTTCGGCGACATATCATAACAAACGCGATTTACATTCTTCACTTCTTTCAGAATACGGTCTGTTATCTTCATCAGGATAGGCCAATCAATCGGCTCAATAGTAGCCGTCATAGCATCCACCGTATTGACAGCGCGAATAATAACCGGCCAATCAAAAGAACGAGCATTATCACGTACACCCACGGATTTAAAATCAGGCACTACTGTAAAGTATTGCCATACTTTTTTATCCAGTCCGGCAAGTTGGAACTCCTCACGCAGAATGGCATCGGATTCACGCACTGCCTCCAAACGATCACGTGTAATAGCACCTAAACAACGTACACCCAAACCAGGTCCAGGGAACGGTTGACGGTAAACCATTTCATAAGGTAAACCTAACTCCAAGCCACAAGCACGAACTTCATCTTTAAATAATTGGCGTAATGGTTCTACAAGTTGGAACTTTAAATCTTCGGGCAAACCACCTACATTATGGTGAGATTTCACCATTTTAGCAGTTTTCGTTCCACTTTCCACAATATCCGGATAAATAGTACCTTGACCTAAGAAATCAATACCGTTCAGCTTACGCGCTTCTTCTTCGAACACACGAATAAACTCGCCACCAATAATTTTACGTTTCTGCTCCGGATCTTCTACACCAGCCAACTTATTCAGAAAACGATCGGTTACATCTACATACACAAGATTTGCCTTCAACTGGTTGCTGAATACCTCAACCACATCTTCAGACTCTCCCTTACGCATCAAACCATGATTAACATGTACGCAAACCAGATTGTTACCAATTGCCTTCAGAAGTAAAGCAGCTACCACAGAGCTATCAACTCCACCCGACAGGGCCAACAATACTTTCTTATCGCCCACCTGACGCTTAATCAATTCTATCTGGTCATTGACAAAGTTCTTCATGTTCCAGTTAGCTTCAGCTTTACAAGTATCGAAAACAAAAGACTTTACTGCAGCCTTTATAGCCTCGATATCATCTGTAAATTCTGCCAACTTCACTTCACAAGTTGCTTTATCATGCCCTGCAGCCATGACAGGAATTCCCAAAGTATAGATAGCCGGATTTATATCAATAGCAACGCCATCGATTACATTATTCGGGCCACCATTGATAATAATACCCTTTACATTGGGCAATGCTTTCAGTTCTTCTACTGTGATATCGTGAGGATAAATCTCACTATAAACTCCTAATGCACGGATGGCGCGAGCCAATACCGTATTCTCATGACTACCCAAGTCAAGGATAACAATCATATCCTGCTTCATCTGATTTTGGTTGTTTTTAAGTTATTGTATTGTTATTATTCACTATCATTTTTCAAACGGTCTGCAAATATAAAGATTTTTAGAGAGACTATAATGCATTGATTCTCTAAAGTTTCAGAACAGAGTAGCGTTTTTAGCAATTATACTATCCCAAATAAAAAACGAAGTTACAACCTAAATCAAGCAGATACCAAGAATTACACTTTGCAAAATGGCAAAGGACTATTTTTCTATAATTACAATATTATTATTTTGTACGAACTAAGAAAAAAAAAGATGCATTCACAAACAGTATAGAGTTTGAAAGACTTCTTTTATCCTAGATATTTTATACTTTTGCTGCATAAACAGAGAATCAACATAATATTTCACTATGAACGAAGAGAAAAGTTCCTTTATAAAAGGTATAAATGAGCAACACCCAACTGCTTATCATCAACTTTATAATGAATATTATAAGGCATTGGTGTTGTATGCTATTAATTTTCTCTCTTCCCAACAAGCAGCAGAAGATATTGTACAGGATCTTTTCGCAACTATGTGGGAAAAGAAAATGAGATTCTTATCATTACCTTCTTTCCGGACTTATCTCTATAACTCTATACGGAATGCTTCTCTCAATTATCTAAAACATCAAAATGTAGAATCTCTTTATCTTGAACGTTTGGCAAGCACTTATCGAGAAATCACAGAAGAAGAAGATACCAATGAAGAAGAAATATACCGATTACTTTTTCGCGCTATCGATAATTTACCAACACGTTGCCGGGAAATATTCCTATTGCACATGGATGGGAAAAAAAATGAAGAAATAGCTACCGCACTAGGAATTTCGATCGAAACTGTAAAGACACAAAAGAAAAGGGCTATACAATCTATCAAAGAACAGATGGGTACATGCTACTTCTTGCTTCCTTTATGTGACATTTTGTATAGTTCCAAGTTTTTTTCATAATCAAAATAATCTTTTTTAGAAAGTTTGTACCTCTTTTTAATCTTCATGTTGTCTTATTAACAAATGATAAGACAACAGATATATGAAGATAAAGGTAGATGCAGAAAAATTAATAGCCAAATATCTACTCGGTGATCTTACTGATCCCGAAAAGGAACAGCTTGACAATTGGATCAAAAGCTCTCCACAACATGAAGAGTTTTTCAATCGTTTATGCACAAACATGTCTTTTCGTAAACGCTACGAAGCATATACACAAATAAATTCACATCAGGCATGGAAACACTTTAAGAAAAAATATTGCCAAGCATCAATCACATCAATTTTTCTGAAATATGCAGCTATCTTTATATTACCTATAATAATAGTAGCAGGGGGATGGTATTTTTACACTTCTTCCGAAATACAAGTATCAGACAATCTTACTTTGGGAGATGCAATTCAGCCAGGAATTCCTAAAGCTACATTGATTTTAGCTGGCAACAACAAGCAATCACTTACCCCAACATATCCAACACCAGTTAAAGTTAATCATTCCACAACTGCTATAGCGCAGAATGGTGCTCTTATCTATCCGACAACACCTAATACAAATATAGATAGTATTCTGAAACAACGGAGCGAAGTTATAGAAAATAATACGTTAACCACAGAACAAGGTAATGAGTTCAGAGTAACCTTTGAAGATGGAACAACCGTACATCTTAACTATAATACAGAATTACGATATCCAGTAAAATTCAGTCAGACGAAACGTATGGTTTATCTTAAAGGAGAAGCCTATTTTAAAGTTGCCCAAGATACTCGTCCTTTCTATGTTATCACCGACCATGGAACAATAAGACAGTATGGCACAGAATTTAACGTTAACACTTTTAGCCCCGAACGTACAGAAGTTGCATTAGTAAAAGGAAGCATTAGTATTATACCCACAAAAAGCAGCCAAGAACAATTCATTAAACCTGGACAATTAGCCCATATTGAGCAAAAGAACAACAATATATCAATACATAATGTAGATCTAACTCCCTATATAGCATGGAATGAAGGACGACTCATCTTTGAGAATCGCACTTTGGAGAATATTGTTGAGATCTTAGAACATTGGTATAATGTAGACATTTCCTTTGGCACTTCCGAACTTAAACAACTTCGATTTACAGGAAACATGGACCGATATGCCACAATCAGCCCCATATTAAAAGCAATAGCACGTACTACGAATTTACAAATAAAGATAAAAGGAAGAGAGATTTTAATCACAGACAATTAATTACTAATTAAACAAGAAGAAAGAATGAGAAAGACAAAAAGTAGAGAAAGAATACGAATACTTTCTCTGGTAGTAGTATTATTACTATTACCCACAATGATGTTTGCCATTCCAGAAAGTGGCAAAAAAGTAACTTTAAATCTGGAATCTGTCACTGTCAAAGAATTTTTCGATGCTTTAAGACAACAAACCGGATTAAGCTTTGTCTACAACACAGAGCAGACAAAGTCACTGAAACCCATCACCATCCATGTAAAAGATGAAACTGTGGATAGCGTACTACGCACTGTTCTTAATGGCACAGGACTCACCTATAGCATGGAAAGAGATATTGTTACCATCTCTAAAGCAGAACAACAAGGAGATAAACGCTCCGCAACCGGTATTGTATCAGACGAAGAAGGATACCCCTTACCCGGTGTTAATGTTGTAATTAGTGATCTTCAACGATTTGCTATAACTGACAATAATGGTAAATACAGTATAGAGATTCCCACTAATACAACATGTACTATCACCTTTTCATATATCGGAATGTCTACTCAACAAGTGATGATTAATAGTGGTCGGAATGATGTACGGAAAAATATTACTCTAAAGAGTGATACTAAATTAGATGAAGTTATCGTTACTGGTATTTATACTCGTAAAGCGGAAAGTTTTACTGGGGCAGCAACTACTATTTCAAGCAAAGATCTGATGCGTGTCGGAAATCAGAATGTTTTTCAAAGTTTGAAGAACTTAGACCCTACGTTATACATCGCAGATAATTTCAGCATGGGTTCCGATCCTAATACAACTCCAACAATGTCCATGCGTGGTACTTCCAGCTTTCCAACAACAGAGACAAGTTCATTAAAAAGCAACTATCAAAATCAACCTAATCAACCCTTATTCATTCTTGATGGTTTTGAAACAACTGCCGAAACTGTGATGGATATGGATATGAATCGCATTGAAAGTATCACAATCTTAAAAGATGCCTCTGCTAAAGCATTATATGGATCAAAAGCTGCCAATGGCGTTATTGTAATTGAAACCAAACGGTTGGCAGGAAATGAACAACGTATCACTTATAATGGAAGTCTTTCGTTTGAAATGCCTGATTTAACAAGCTATGATTTATGTAATGCACTGGAAAAACTTGAAGCAGAACGTTTAGATGGAGTATATAGAAATGCAAATTTAGATACTCAGATCGAACTTAATCAGTTATACAATACACGTAAACAAATGGCCTTACAAGGATTAGATACATATTGGTTAGCCAAGCCACTCCATACAGGAATTGGACATAAGCATAACCTAAATATCGAAGTCGGAGATTCACAAAGTTTACGCGCCGTACTTGATTTCACATACAATCAGATAACTGGAGTCATGAAGGGATCCGACCGACGCAATATTTCAGGTAATGCCAATATTTCTTATCGTCGTAACAATATTATATTTAGAAATATATTCTCAATAATATCTAATAACAGTAATGACTCTCCATATGGTTCATTCAGCGATTATAGTAAAATGAATCCTTATTGGCAAGCAACTGATGAAAATGGGAAAGTACTACGTTGGGCAGAGTACAATGATGATTTAAAAGTGGCAAATCCATTATATGATGCCACTATCGGTACCAGTTTCACCAGTAGTTACCTAGAATTCACCAACAACTTTTATACAGAATGGTTATTTCACCCTGATTGGAAAGCAACTATACGTTTGGGAGTTTCACAAAAACGAAATAATTCGGATGATTTCTATCCAGCCCAACATTCCATGTTTGCTACTTACACCTCACAGGATGAAATAATACGCCGTGGGCAGTATATAATGGAAAATGGGAAATCGAGTTCGCTGTCTGGAGACTTCAATATAAATTATAACAAAATGATCAAGAAACATACAATCTTTGCCAATGCTGGTTTCTTTTTATCAGAGGATCAATATTCAGCTTACCAACATACGGCCGAAGGTTTTTCAAACTCCAGTAATGCAGACATAACATTTGCCAAACAATATTTGGCTGGAACAACCCCTAAAGGAAGCTCATCTATTAATCGTGAAGCAAGCTTTTTATTAGCTGCATCTTACGATTATGACAACAGATACTTAGCAGATGCAACCATACGTGAGAGTGCCTCTTCCTTATATGGTTCGGATAACCGATGGGCTAATAGCTGGTCATTCGGGTTAGGCTGGAATTTACACAACGAAGTATTTATGAAAGATATATCTTGGATCAAACAACTGAAATTACGTGCCTCTGTCGGATTGACAGGAAACCAAAATTTCAATACTAGTGCAGCCATAGCTACTTATCAATATTATTCAGGAATCACCTATGGAGGAACAACAAATCCTATGACAGGAGCCTACTTGAATAACCTTCCTAACTCAAAATTAAAATGGGAACAAAAAAAAGATTATAATGTGGGCGCAGATATAAGAGTTGCCGGGCTTACACTAAAATTTGATTACTATTCTGCTGATACAAAAAATATGCTAACCGATGTAAGCATCCCTACTTCCACTGGGTTCAGCAGTATAAAAGACAATCTAGGACTAGTACGTAACTCGGGTATTGAACTCAATGCAAATTATACTATATGGCAAGGACCAGAAGGTTTCGTCAATCTATATGGTACTTTTGTTTATAACAAAAACAAAATTATTCGTTTATCCGACAGCATGCGCGCATATAATGAAAAAATGCAGAAAATGGCAGAAGAAGCAAATCAGTCTGCCCCTGTATTGATGTATCAAGACGGAATGTCAATGAATACAATATGGGCAGTGCCCTCTGCTGGAATTGATCCTCAAACAGGACAAGAAGTATATATTAAAAAAGATGGAAGCTATACTTATGTTTACTCTTCAAATGATATGGTTCCAGCCGGTGATTCCAGTCCTAAATACCGCGGCACAGGAGGATTTACAGCTGAATATAAAGGAATCGGAATTAGCGCAACACTCAGCTACTTAGCAGGTTGTCAATTTTATAATTCCACATTAGTAGACCGAGTAGAAAACGCAGATATTGACTATAATGTAGACAGACGTCTATTGGAAGGGCGATGGACTACATACGGTCAACAAACACAATATAAGAAGTTTGATTCTGCAACAACAACTCGTGCAACAACTCGTTTTGTACAAGACCGCCGTGAGTTATCTATCTCGGCCATTAGTGCTTATTATGAATTTCCACGTTCTATCTACCAAAAATTATATATGCAACGTCTACGGCTAGCATTCAATATGAACGACATCACAACATTTTCATCAATAAAAGTAGAACGAGGATTAAACTATCCATTTGCACGAACAATGTCATTCTCATTAACTGCAACATTCTAAATTATTCAATATGAAAAAGTATATATATATTATCCTCATTTATATGACAAGCCTTATCGCTAGCTCTTGTAGTGACTGGTTTGATGTAACCGCACCATCAGAAATACGCAAAGATGATCATTTTAGTTCTGTTACCGGCTTTCAACAATCTCTAATAGGTTGTTATATCGGAATGACTGATGATGCACTCTATGGTACAAACCTCTCTTGGTTTGCAACAGAAATTATGGCACACCAATTCAATCCTTATGTAAATTCAACAAATATAGGTTTAGCGTATTGGCTACAATCTTTCAATTATACAAATACTTACACAACTCCGACAGTTGAAGAGATCTGGGAGAAAGCGTATAATGTGATAGTCAATGTTAATGACGAACTAGCCAATATAGAAGAAAAGAAAGAAATACTTGACGACCTCAACTACCATATTATTAAAGGAGAATTATTAGCCATTCGAGCTTATATACATTTTGATCTATTACGACTTTATGGTTATGGTAACTGGAGTCAACGAGATACAGAGCTTGATGAGAAACGAACCATACCTTATGCTACCGAAGTTTCCAAGGACCCAGCTCCCCAATATAGTGGTGCAGAAACAATCAAATTACTACTAAACGATTTAAATGAAGCAGCTGCTTTACTGAAAGACTACGATCCTATTACTAAAACCAAAGCTGCTTCTTTCTACCAAGAATATAACGAAGAAGGCTTTTTTAATGAGCGTACTCTCCGTATGAACTACTATGCTGTAAAGGCATTACAGGCACGAGTATATTTATGGAGAGGAAAAAATGAAGATATCGTCAATGCGTTATCAGCAGCTAATGAAATCATCACAGCATTAGAAAATAATATTGCAATCAATGAAATGTATACTTATTGCAATTTCCTGACTCCAGAAACTGTCAACAAATCTTGTACTTCTATGAGTCGTGAGAATATTTTTGGATTAAATGTGTCTGACGTTGCTTCACGAATTGTTAATTATATCAAACCATATTATCTCGACAGTGAAAATACACCTATGTATTTACTCACAACAGATGCTATGAGTTTATACGAAAATTCTGCAACGGATATACGCTTAACAACATTAATGGAGCCAAACACTAACGCCCAAAACACAGGATATACACCATTGAAAGTTTATCAATCTGATCTTGCTAATGATTACAAGAACAAAATATCCATGATTCGTATTCCTGAAATCTACTATATCGCGGCAGAATGTTATGTCAAACAAAATAATCCCAATCTGCCACTCGCTCTTAACTGTTTGAACACTGTGCGTGAAAAAAGAGGATTATACACACCTTTGGAGGATTTAGATGCCGAACAAATTTTAGTAGAAATTCAAAAAGAATATCATAAGGAATTTCTGTCAGAAGGAGTTATGTTTTACTATTATAAAAGAACTGGAACTAAAACCATTCCTAACTATACAGAAGACATGGAGGATGCACAATATGTACTTCCTTATCCAGAATTTGAAATCCAATCCGGACGAGTTCAATAACTTATAAACTACAGAATATGATGAAAAAAATAAATTATATAATTGGAATGATAGTAATTGGCATCTTTCTCAGTTGTGAGAACGAAGCCATTCCCTATTATAATAGCGAAAACGATGCAGTGCGTTTCAGCAATAAAAACAGTGATGGATATGGTGGTAATGGAATAGTATATCAAAGTTATTCATTCGTCTCCAATCCTTTGGATGAATATGTGATATATGATATACCTGTAATACTAATTGGTAATACTAGTGATAAAGACAGAACTGTCAACTATACAATAGATACAGAAAAGAGTACAGCAACAGAAGGATCCTATGAGCTAATGGAAGGAATAATCCCCGCCAATCACAACGAAGGATATATAAGGATTAAATTATATAATGTAACTGGAGATAAGACGTATGAACTACGAATATCTATTCAATCTTCTGACGAATTAGAAAAAGGTCCCTCACTATATTTAAATGCAGCTTTGTCATGGAGTAATTCAATACCCACTCCTCCTAACACATATACTAGAATAACATATAATATGTTAATACAAAGCCCATTATCTTTTTCGTCTTCTAGTATTAGCTATTACAGTCCTAATGCGCTTAAAACCATAATAGCTGCTTTCAACTGGAATGATTGGGATAATCCGGATGCACATCCCGAATATCCGGCTGCATATAAAAGATATTTCACGCAGGCTAATTATAAGTATCTACCTCACTATATTCTATTAAATGTTGAACAAAGCTATTCTAGTTTTGCAACTCAACTAGGAAAATACATAGAAGAATATAATAGCACACATGACACACCACTATTACATGATGCAGGTACCTTATTGGGTCAACCAATTGAAGCTCGTAAATATTAACATAAAATAAAGAAGTATGAAAAAATATATATTTATTAGTCCTCTATTGCTATGTCTACTCAGTTTATATTCTTGCTATGACGATAGTAGTACATTAGCAACTAACAATATAGGCAATATTACTTTTACAGAAAAACAGAGTGAACTTTATGTAGGAAGCATGGAAGAATTAACATTGATACCTGACATTCAAATTGCCGAAGGTACCAATACAGATGCATTAACTTATGAATGGGCTCTAACAGAAACTCCTGTCACTTCCTCCTCTTCCTATAATTTTGAATATGAAATTATCAGTACAGATCCTCAATTAAACTATATCGTAGAACGTCCGGTATCTACCTCACCATACACTCTATTATTAACTATAACAGATACTGTTCATGATAATCTGCAATATACTAAATATTGGAAAATATATGTACAAAGCACTTTTCTTGATGGATTATTAATCAGTGACACACAAAATGGTACAACATCAGATCTAACTCTTATAAACAATCAAGCATTTACCGTGAATTATAATAAGGACGAACAAATCTTTCGAAAGATATTAACATCGCTTAATGGACAGCCTTTTAATGGTCTAATGCAAACACTTGTTTATGAAGTGATGGGATATGGTTCATCTATTCAAACAAATCAGGTCTGGACTATTTTAGGTGATGCAACATTAGCGCGTTTTAATTGTCTTGATTATACACAAAATGGTCAATTCGAGGATCAGTCTCTCATCATTGACAAACCCAACGGATTGCAAGTATTATCGGCTTTTCAAAGCCACAGCAATTTTTATATTAATACTTCCAACAATTTGTATACTCTAGCTTCATCAACAGTAAACAGATTTAGTGGTCCTGCTGGGGCATTAAGTTCATATAAAGTAAACAATAACGTAATAGCATATAGTCCCAATACTGGACATGTATCTAATTCTTTATCTGGAGCCGACCAGCAACATCTAACATTTTATGATAAAGAACGTGCTTCATTTATTACTTGTAATGGCTCCGGACAATTTATGCAAGTGAAAAGCTTTGATGCTAATAATAATTTTGATCCGAACAAATTACCCAATCAAACAGCAATTTCAGCTGTTGTATTTGAAGATATGAGCCAAATCGTATTTCTCATGAAAGATGATACGAACGGAACATATTCTATTTACACTTTTAGTAGATACATTGGAGAAGAAGGCCATTATGATGGAGATAACTGGATAGTCACTTCACCCAGTCAACCTGCATCTGCCAGAAATAAATATACGATTCCATCGGAAGGAACCGCACTGCTAGATAAAGCAATATCTATATTCTTTTCAAACAGAAATCTATTATTATATGTAACTACTACTGATGGTATCTACACCATAAATTACGGGGCTGGTAGTACTGCCACTGTTTCGACAACAGCTAAATATACTCCACAATCCGGAGAAATTATTACGAAAGCCAAAATGTATCAACAAGGACTATATAATTACAATTGTAATTTAATTGTCGGAGATAATCCTACTGTCCCTCAAACCGAATGGAATAATAAAGCTATCATTGTTACTACACAATCAAGCGAATATGAAGGAAAGGTACACATTATCCCAATTACACAAGTTGCTAGTGGCACACTCGACCCTTCCAAAGCCAAAACCTATGATGGTTTTGGCAAAATTCTAGATGTAACGACAACAGGATATTAATCTAATTTCATAAAAATACATTAAAGAACTGATATGAGAAAAAAAATCCTCTTACTTGCAGCAATGGTGGTAGCTTCGTCTACCACCATTGACGCACAGCGTAAATTTCCATTCTTCTGGAAAAAAAAGAAGGCAAAAACGGAACAAACAACTCCTGCAAAAAAGGAAAGTGAATATGATAAACTATTTAAGAAGAAGCATGAAACAGCTAAGGGGCTGATTACTCTCCATCTGCTGGATGGAAAAGTATATTTTGAACTTCCTGTGGATTTAATCAATAAAGATATGCTTATTGGCTCCACTGTTACCAGCATCTCTGATAATGGTAATGCCGTGGTCGGTTCCAAACCAACCGATCTACTCCATGTCATGTTTACACGAAATAAAACACATGTACAGTTACGTCAGGTAAATACTGATTATATTACTGGTAGCACACAAATTGATGAAGCTTTACGCAAAAGTACACTAGGAGCGATTATTAGTAACCAGAAAATTCAGGCATATAATAATGACTCAACTGCTATCGTATTCGATATGACCGGAGTTTTCTTAAGCGACAACAAAAAAATGAGTCCATTCGATCGTAATTCAATCTATGGAATGTACAATCGTACAGAGAATTATCAATCCGACTGCTCTTACATTTCACAAATCAAGGCTTTCAAAGATAATGTTTCTATTAAAAGCTGTCTGTCATATACATTCTCTGTCAGCAATTCACAAGGGGCGTCACTCATAAAAGACCGTCCATTCACCGCAGAAATGACACGTTCTATCATGCTGTTGAAAGAAAAGCCTTACCGTCCACGTATGGCAGATTACCGTATCGGTGTATTCTTTACCGGACGCGAACAACTAGGCGAAGGAGCTAAAACGACCGCACCTGTTTACTATGCCAATCGATGGGATATACAACCGTCTGACACTGCTGCCTACCTACGTGGTGAGAAAGTGAAACCCACTAAACAGATTGTTTTCTACATCGATAACACTTTCCCGGAAAAATGGAAACCATATCTGCGGGAAGGAGTCACCCAATGGAATGAATTATTCGAGCAGATTGGATTCAAAGATGTTGTAGCAGCCAAAGATTTCCCGACTGATGATCCGGAATTCGATCCGGACAATATCAAATATTCATGTGTTCGCTATGCTCCATCAAGCATTGAGAATGCTATGGGACCATCATGGGTAGACCCACGAAGCGGAGAAATCTTGAATGCCTCCGTATATTTATATCATAATGTTATCAAGCTTATCAGTAACTGGTTGTTCGTGCAAACAGCACAAGCCGATAAGGATGTACGCACTGTCAATATTCCGGATGAAATGGTTGGAGACGCATTACGCTATGTACTTTCACACGAAATCGGTCACTGTTTAGGGTTTATGCATAATATGGGAGCTTCTTCCACTTTCCCGGTAGATTCTTTACGTTCACCGGAATTCACGCAGAAGTATGGCACTACTCCTTCCATTATGGATTATGCCCGCTTCAACTATGTAGCACAACCTGGCGATAAAGAACGTGGCGTTAAAT
>ERZ773169.2646-NODE-2646-length-12622-cov-3.113472_pt1 | contig 12622 bp, 13 predicted proteins | sample MGYA00580536_ERZ773169 | MGnify/ENA primary metagenome ERZ773169 (study PRJEB29015, sample SAMEA2737814) | human gut metagenome | biome: human gut; feature: human-associated habitat; material: faeces | place: China | collected 2012 ...
AACTCGCACGATCGCACTTTTCTTTACATCAACGCCAGAAAACTCGGTTCGAATCCCGCGTCGTTGCAATTTCTTGCCTTAATGCGAGTTCACTAATGTCGCAACTAAACTGGCGGAGGAGGAGGGATTCGAACCCTCGTCACCGGGAGCACCGGTGAAACGGTTTTCGAGACCGCCGCATTCAACCACTCTGCCACCCCTCCGCAGGGGCGATGCGCCCGCAAAGGGGCGCCATATCAAAGCGAGCCTGGAAGAGGCTCGCGGGATTAGTCTGGCGGAGAGGTGGGGATTCGAACCCCAGATACCCTTTTGGGGCATACACGATTTCCAATCGTGCTCCTTCGGCCAGCTCGGACATCTCTCCGCATAGCGTCTGCCCCGCCCTAAGACGAAGCGTCTAAGAAGTATAGCGCAGCACCGCCGCTGTCTCAAGAAGTTTTTTTGCCCAACAGAGAAGAATCGGATTGATGATCGACAAGAGCAAATCCGGTTACATAGCGGAGCGCCCACGCATCGGCGCGGGCGCTCTCGTCTCTTCTCTCGCAAGGTATCCCTCGCGACGTTGTTTCTCGAGTGTGCTACTGGGCGGGAGTCTCCGCAGGCTGGATGCCCTCGGCCGCGCCTTCGGTAGGCTGCTCGGCGTCGTCGCCAGCAGGCGCAGCGCCCTCGACGTCGGCAGCAGCCTCATCGGCAGCGGCCGCGGCAGCATCTTCGGCACCTTCAGCGCCCTCATCGACGCCCTCAGCCACGGGCTCCTCGCCCTCGGCGCTTGCGTCGACCTGCTCGCCGGCGCCCTCGCCTTCGACAGCGCCCTCATCAAGAACGATGGGGTTGCCATCAGCGTCAACCGCCGTCACGCCCGTGCTGTCCTCGGAGCTTTCCTCCTTGGGATAGTTCGCCATATCGACCCAGTAGGGCAGCCCCTCGGGCATGTCGTTGATCTGAATGTCGGCGGCGTTGCGCTGCTCCTCCAGCCACGAGTAGTACGCGTTGGACTGGTTGGAAGACTGCAGCATGGCGCGGATGGAGTCCTGGAACTCGGTCGGCAGCTGATCGAGGCTCGTCAGCTCCTCGGGGGCCTCGAACACATCGGTGCACTGAATGATGTGAATGCCATAGGTGCTGGTCACCAGCCCGCTCACGTCGCCCTTGTTCAGGTCGGCGAGCGCCGTGGTGTACTCGGTCACCAGGTTCGAAAGACGATCCCAACCCACATTGCCGCCCTCGGCAGCGGAAGCGGTGTCCTTGGAATAGGACTCGGCCGCCGTCGCGAAATCAAGCTCGCCCGCGTTAATCTTGTCGAGCACTTCCTGGGCCTGAGCCTCATCGGAGGCCTCGAACAAGATGTGGGAAGACTTCTTCGCGCCGTCGTAAGAGCTCACGTAAGTCTTGGCGCTCTCAAGCACTTCCTCGTCGGTCGGCTCAGCAGCGCCCTCGCCCACCTTCTGCTGCAGCTGCTGAGACACCAGCGACAGCGAGATATTGTCACGGTACTCGTCCTCGGTCATGCCCACGGCCTCCAGCGCCTCTGCCCAAGCGGTATCGGAGTCATAGTGGCCACGCATGGTTTCCACGTACTGATCGACCTGGGCGGAATCCGCCGTGATTCCCTCGGAATCGGCGCCCTGCTTCACGAGCTCCTGATCGACATAAGAGTTCACGATCTCCTCGCGCACCGACTCGGGCGTGTAGTCGTTCTCGGCAAGCCACTTGCCCCATGCGTCCTCATCGGTAAGGCTCATCTGGGCGCGAATGTCCTGGATAGCCTGGGTAACCTTGTCCTCGGGAATCTCCACCCCGTTGACCGTGGCTGCAACACCACCCGTATAAGTGGGCGTGTCGCTAGTCTGTTCGGAGCAACCGACGATACCCAGGGCGCACACGGCCGCAAGACTCACCGAGGCAAGCGATTTCGCGAAAGGCAGCTTCTTCATTAAATACCTTCCTCATAGGCGACGGAAACTGCCAGGCTTCAATTCACGAGTGCGTCTTGAGACAGTTCCCGATGATCTCAAAGCGCATTTTCCCACGCATGACGGCACGGTAACAACCGTCGCACAATTTGCCCACTTTTGATTCACGGTACATCAATGAGCGCGAGGAAGAAATCCCACTTCAAAGCTTATGAATCGGGTCATGTTCGAGAATATGACCCACACAATTTCGCAACCTGTTTCCCGCAGGGGCGGCGCGCGGTCAACGCCGCGAATTTCGTAGGGGCTGACCTTAGTCAGCCCTCTCGGCCATGGGAGTCATAGGAAGTCGGGAGGGGCGACCAAGGTCGCCCCCTGCGGAGAGATCCATCCATGGGAGCCCCCCCCCGCTGCAGAAAGGGGCGACCGAAGTCACCCCCTGCGGGTGGTTATGTGGCCCAGCTATTGAGCGCGGGACTAGTTCTTCTTCGCCTTCTTGCGGTCGGTGGCGGAAAGCAGGCGCTTGCGCAGGCGCACGGACTGCGGAGTGACCTCCACCAGCTCGTCGTCCTCGATGTATTCCAGAGCCTCTTCCAAGGTGAAGGTGATGGGCGGCGTCAGCTGAATGGCCTTGTCGGCCGAACTGGAACGCTGGTTGCCCAGGTTCTTCGTCTTCTCGACGTTCACCACCATGTCGCCTTCCTTGGCGGACTCGCCCACGATCATGCCCTCGTAACAGTCGTCGCCCGGCGCCACGAACAAACGCCCGCGCTCCTGCAACGTGTCCAGTGCGTAGGCCACGGCCTTGCCGGTGGACATAGCGATCATGCCGCCGTTCTTGCGCCCGGCCATCTCGCCAGTGTAGGGGCCGTACTCCTTGAAGTGGTGGAACAGCATGGCCTCGCCGTGGGTGGCGTTCAGGATGCGCGTCTTCAGGCCCATGGTGCCGCGCGAGGGGATGGAGAAGGAGAGGTGCGTCATGGTCTCGTCGGAGGCCATGTGCTCCATGATGCCGCCGGCGGTGCCCATGACCTCGATGGCCTTGCCCGCGTACTCGTTGGGCACGTCCACCGTGGCCTCCTCGATGGGCTCGAGCTTCGTGCCGTCCTCAGCGGTCTTGTACACCACGCGGGGGCGGCCCACCTGGAACTCGAAGCCCTCGCGGCGCATGGTCTCCATGAGCACGGACAGGTGCAGCACGCCGCGGCCGGCCACCTCGATGCCAGATTTGTCCTCCAGCTCGTTGATGCGCATGGAGATGTTGCTCTCCTTCTCGCGCATGAGGCGTTCCTTCAGCTGGCGGCCACCGACGATTTCGCCCTCGCGACCCACCAAGGGGCTCGTGGACGCCTCGAAGACGACGGCCATGGTGGGCTCCTCCACGGCGATGGGGGCCATCTCGGTGACGGGGCTTTCCGGGTCGGTGATGATGTCGCCGATGTCGGCATCCTCGATGCCGATGACGGCCACGATATCGCCAGCATCAGCTGCGGTGACCTCGGCCTTGCCCAGGTTCTCGAAGGTGTACACCTTGCGAATCTGCGCGCGGCGCTCGGCTCCGTCGGGCTTCACGACGAGAACCTGCTCCTTCTCGTGCAGCGTGCCGGAGGACAAGCGGCCCACGCCGATACGGCCTTCGTAACTGGAGTGGTCCACGGTGCAGATCTGCAGAGCCACCGGGCCGTCGATGTCCACATCGGGGGCGGGAATCTCATCCAGAATGGTGTCGAGCAGCGGCACCATGTCCATGTTGCCGTCGTCGGGATCGAGGCGCGCATAGCCGTTCACAGCCGAGGCGTACACCACGGGGAAGTCGAGCTGCTCGTCGCTGGCGCCCAGTTCCACCATGAGGTCGAACACCTTGTCCACGGCACCCTCGGGATCGGCGTTGGGGCGGTCGATCTTATTCACGACCACCACAATGCGCAGGCCGCACTCGAGCGCATGGGAAAGCACGAAGCGGGTCTGGGGCTTAGGGCCCTCGTAGGCGTCCACGATGAGCAGGGCGCCGTCGGCCATGTTGAGCACGCGCTCAACCTCGCCGCCGAAGTCGGCATGGCCCGGCGTGTCGATGACGTTGACCTTCACGCCCTTGTAGGTGATGGAGATGTTCTTGGAAAGGATGGTGATGCCGCGCTCGCGCTCCTGATCGTTGGAGTCGAGGACGCGCTCTTCCACCTGCTGGTTCTCGCGGAAAACGTGGGAGGCCCACAGAAGACGGTCTACGAGGGTCGTCTTGCCGTGGTCGACGTGGGCGATGATAGCGACGTTGCGGATGTTCTCTTGCTTCATGAATCTTCTTTCGGTTCGTTTTTGGGCGCAGAAATTATAGCGCTTTGCGGGGATGATGGCGGCGTGCGGCCGCAGACGGCACCGGGACGACAAACGGGCGCGGCAGAAGGGGTACGATGCGCACGGCCAGACGAGGCGGCGGGAGCAACTACTCCTCGAGGAGCGCCTCGTACTCCTTGCGTTCCTCGGTGAGCTTCGCCAAGTGCTCATTCAACGTGTTGAGATTGCGCTGGGCACCGAGAAACTGGATGATGCCCCACACGGTGGCGGTGCCGGCGACGGCGGCGATCATGCCGAGGATGCCGAAAGGCCGCCGGATGGTGAGCAGCGTGGCCACCGCGCCAATGGCCGCCATGGCCAGGCCGTTGCGACGCTCATCGGAGACGGTGTCGCGCTGGGCCACCAGCTGGGCACGGGCGGCGGCGATGCCAGCGAGGCGCGCCTTGATCTCGGCCTCGGTGAGGTATTCCACTTCCACGCCATCTTCGACCTCGGTCCAGGCACGCGCGGCGCCGGATGAGGAGGATGCGCCGGACGAGCTGCCGGAGCGCGCGCCGCGGCCGCCACGACCGCCGCTGGCGCCCGAAGACAGCAGGTCGTAAGCCTCCTGCAGGCGTTTGAACTGCTCAGTGGCGCGGCTTTGCAGCTTCTCATTGCCCGCGAACTTGTCCGGGTGCAGAATCTGCACCGTTTCGCGGTAGGCAATTTTGATGTCATCGGCTGTGGCGTCGTCTTCCAGACCGAGTATATGCAGGGCTTCAGTTCTGTTCATGGGCAAAGCCTAACATGATTTTACGGCCCATGCCAGCAGAACCGTGGTGATCACCAAAGGTACGAGATCGGCCGCGTTGCCCGTGAGATAGGTAGAAGGCAGCACGCCGCCTGTCAGCAGAAGAGGGCCCCAGAACAGCAGATCGAAAAGACCGTGAGCGATTACGGGTGCCACCAGGGAAAGCGCCCACTGCGGGAGAGGACGCGAGCCGTAGGGGCTACGAACGATGAGCAGCGCCATGACAGCCCCGAACAACGTCGCCTGCGTCACCTTGAAAACGCCCTGGATCGCAGCAACACCAATGTCGGCTCCTGGCGCCATCAGCGATCCTTCAGGGAACAGGTGGGCCAATCCGAATATGAGGGAACTCGTCATTACCGCGAAACCGACGGGATCAACGACAGCGCGTAAGCCGGCGAGCCGATGGGCGCGCAATGCTCTTCTTGGGTATGCTTCATTCCGGCGACGCGCCCAAGACAGGCATGCCCACAACAACACGCCGCGGAAAAGCACCTCTTCCACCGCCGCCGCCTCCCAAGCCTCGGCAAGCAACGCACCACAGCGCGTCAGCTGCACTGCTTGCGAACCTCCGTCGGCCCACCACTGACCGAGGCCGCCCACGACGCCGGCGAGCAGCACCAAGACGAGCGCAGGCCCAAAGCCCCGCGGTATGATTTTGGTATTTCCCATGGCGCATCATTATAATAGGTGCGCCTCTTTGACTGCGCCGGCACCTTTCAGCCGGCCTCGCGAAAGGATCCCCATGAAGCCTATGCCCTCCGTTACCGCCTTTGCGTTGAAGGTGGCAGCTATCGTGGGCATGACGTGCAACCATATTGCCAACGTGTTCGGCAGCGAGCTGCCAGGGGGCGCCATGGTCGCTTTGTATTCCCTGGGCGGCCTCACCTTCCCCATTATGGCGTATCTGCTGTGCGAAGGGTACCAACACACCTCCAGCGTGCGACGCTATGCAGAGCGACTCGCCGTGTTCGCAGTTGTCTCGCAAATTCCCTATTCGCTGCTGTTCGGAGCGACGGGCAACGTGCTTATTACTCTGCTTATCGGACTCGGAATGCTATGGCTTGTCGACCGCCAGCGGCAGAATCTTGTCCTATGCGCGCTGGGCCTCCTTGGAGGGCTGGCCGTCAGTTCCTTTTGCGACTGGGGCATTATCGGGCCGCTTATGATTCTGCTTTTCTGGCATTTTCACGATCGGCCACGCGGGGTAGCGCTCGCGATGCTCGTACCTTTTTTGGGCCTAGGACTGCCGGCTCTTTCATGGGCGATCAGCGATCCTGTACCGCTGAGCCTGGGCGTGCTCGGCTATTACACCGTTGGGTTCGGGTTGGCAACAACGCTCATGCTGAACTACAACGGCCAGCAAGGCCGACCGTTGAAATGGTTCTTCTATGGGTACTACCCTGGGCATCTTCTAGCACTGTGGGCGCTGGCGCAAGCGCTTGCCCTCTAGCTGAAACGCCAAACCCTGGGGGTGCGGCCGCCCTTCAGAAGCGTTCCCGTTAAAGCAAGGCTAAAGCGCTTGATGCCCGGCATTTGGAACGGCGACGGCATCAGCCTCGACAGCACTATTGCTCAGCACCTGGCTTTCGAATATGGCCAGCTGCTGCGCCATCACGAGGCGCCGGCGCACGGCGACAACGCCCCACAGTGCCGTTCCAATAGCCCCCAGACCCGCGACCCAAGGAGCCGGATCAACCGGAGCATCGAAAGCCCCCCATGGGAACGTCCTCTTCGGCGATAGCTTCGGCGCCGCCGACCCGAGCGACCATCGGTGTTGCGTCATCGTCGATGGAAACCGTCTCGGCTGCAGGCTGCTCGGCGGGAGCCGTTGCAGCAAGCACGACCTTCGCAGTGCCGGCCTGGGGCGCGGGCTCGGACACGGTCGTGCGCTCGCCCGCGTTGAACCCGCCGCCGTTGGCACCAGCAGCGTTATCGTTGTTCTGGGCATTGCTCTGCGACTGCTGAGGTGTGGACGGCGCGGGAACCTTGATGCTTGGTACCTTCGGGGTTTCGTTATCGGAAGGTGCCTGCGGCTTCACGCCACCGTTGTTGTCGACCGACCCGTTACCATTATCATCGGGAACGACGGGCTTGTCGGTAGGATCGTTATCTCCAGGGTTTTCGGGCTTGACCGGCTCTTCGGCTTTCTTTTCGTAGACCAAGGTCATGCCGGAAACGGAGGATCGCGCGAGAGGTTCAGCCGCTACCGTAACGGACTCGCCGCCGTTCTTCTCTGTAGTTAGATCTTTCGAATATTCGTAGCCTTCGATGTCGATGATTTGGTCGTCCGCAGTTATCTCCGACCCAACGGCAGCCAAAATGGTGCGCGTGTCGGTCTTGTTGCCCTGATCATCTACATCGCCCACAGCAAGTGCATTGCCCTCGGCGTCAATGTAGCGGACATCGAAATTCACCAGCTGATCGCACAGTTCTCCGTCGAGGTGCCACGTATGCCCTGCCGCTGCATAATCAGTCGCTCCGGAGCACACCTTGAGGGAGGTCCACTTCGCAGCACTCAGGCTCAGTGCTTGGGCACCAGGGTAATAGTTGATCGACCGCAAAGCCGTGTCTATCTGACTTTGCATAGCTTCAAGCTCAGGTTGGTCAACCTCGTAATTCAAGGGCTTTTCACTCGGTTTCGCAATACCTTCCAATGCAATGACGCCTACCGTGAACCAGCCCTCCCGGTTGACCTCCAACCCGGCCGCCTTCGCCGTATCCAGAGCCGGCCCACTTAAATGCAGGTACACGAAGACGTTCGATCCCGCCTCGGGCTCCTCGGGTGCAGGCAAAACAAGGTGCTCAGTAGCCGCATCGACGCCGTCGGCCTCTTCTGCCAGGGCAGTGCCGGGAAGCACCGTCAGATTCAAAAATGTCAGAGCGAGCAATGCGGCCAAGCCGGCAGCCAAAACCCGCATCGCCAAACCCATTCCTTTATTGGTAAACCGCGTGATGTCTCCCACGATCATCACCCGCTTCCTTCCCATTTCAACATCTCGCTAAAGATGATCCAAGTTTACCAAATATTGACAGAATTATCAGCTCGTCAACCGCATTATTCGGCCTGGGAGATGCCAAACTCACGCATCAGCTCATCCCGGTAGCTCTCATCCACAGCTGCACGTCGAGCGTCGTCGAGCCGTTCGGCGCCCAAAAGCAACGCCATCAGCGAAGCAACCTCGCTAGCCGCTTCCGCGCGGCCCTCTGCCAGGCCCTGTTCTCGGCCCTCGGCCAGGCCATGCTCCCGGCCCTCGGCCAGGCCATGCTCCCGGCCCTCGGCCAGGCCCTGTTCTCGGCCCTCGGCCAGGCCCTGTTCTCGGCCCTCGGCCAGGCCCTGCTCCCGGCCCTCCGCCAGGCCCTGCTCAAGTCCCTCGGCCAGGCCCTGTTCAAGCCCCATCTGGAGGCCGATTATCTGACCGCGCTCTTGCCCCTTTTTCTCAGCAATGCGCCTTTGAATTTCCATGTCTTCCTCAAACGTCAGCAACGCCATCTTCTCCTTCCGCCAATTCTCGTTTTTGTTGGCCTTTTTCACCGCAACGGCAAGCTGGCCCGTAAGCGGATCTTCCCCGGCTTCCCCCGTCCAAACATAGTGTAGCAGGTTCTGCAAGCGCCCCTCGGGGAGCTTGTCCCAAGCAGGAGCGGATAGGGCTTTCCAAAGAAAGCCATGACCGATGCGCGCACTGGGTTTCTCCAAGCAGTTCACATCGAGCGTATACACGGGAAGTCCTTCATCAAACGGATCGTGCATGCAGATGAAAGTAATGATACAAGGGGGCAGCTCTTCGTAACCTTCCCCCTTCCGCAGAGTCAGCGTATCCAACGCTCCCTGGTAGTACCGCATTCTCCGTCCGAGATCTTCTCGTTTGGTTGTCTGCATCTCGATATCATAGATCTCGTTTTTCGTCTTCACGAAGGCATCGAGGCGGACGCCGTGATTGGTGAGTGTCGGGCGAACGTCATCTTCAGTGACGATGTACTCTATATCCGCTATCGACTCGTCTAGGATAATTTCAATCACTTCGCGGCACAGCTCTTTATCCGTCATCAAAAGATCGAACATAGGCCAGTCGCTGAACTCGAGCATGCCGTCTTTCATGGGAACCTCCTTGTTTCATCGATGGAGGATCCACCCTACTCGATCGCGACCGCAGAAATGACGCGGGAATGTCCCGATCCGTTCCCCGCGCCGACCGCGACGGAGTCGCAAAACGCCCGGAAGACGCCCCGGAACCGCACGTAAGCCGCAGTCATACGAGAGAGGGGGCCGGGTGCCTCGTGCTAGCCGCGAGCGACTCCCTTGGGCCTACGTCCGAAACGACCCCGACGATATCCTCAAGGCCTCGACGTTTCTCCATGATACAACTTTCCAACTCCTCCACGCTGGGAAGCTCAAACTGGTAACGAGATGCAAACATCTGCCGACCATCGGCGAGAGTCGAGTACTTCGCGATGGCTTCGTTTTTCTCCGAACACAGAATAAGGCCGATCGTGGGATTGTCGTCTGGGCGCCGCATAAGATCATCGAACATGCGAATATAGCTGTCCATTTGACCAACATCCCCATGGGTGAGCTTTCCCACCTTCAGGTCGATGAGCACGTAGCACTTTAAGACGCTGTGATAAAATACCAGGTCGACATAGAAGTCCTCGTCATCGTAGCGCATCAGCTTCTGTCGGGCAACAAAACAAAAGCCCCGGCCCAATTCGAGAAGAAACTGCTGAAGGTGGTCGATGAGCGCCTGTTCCAGCCCTGACTCATGAAGGGCCGGATAGTCCTTGAGATCAATGAACTCGAGGACATAGGGGTCTTTGATGAACTGCTCGGGTTTCGTTGCCGCAAGCCTGTTGGCCGCCTCGGCAACGACCGATTCCTTTTCTGAGCTCGCCAAAAGCCGCTCGTAGTACAAAGTTGAGATTTGACGCTCGAGCTGACGGCTTGACCAATGGTTCCTCAGAGCTTCCTCGATGTACCATTCACGAGCCTCGGAATTTTCAACGCGAAGGAGGGCTCGGTAATGCGTCCACGTCAAATGCGAACGCAATGCGTTCGCATTTGGAAACAGGTCGTAGAACCTCTTCATTTGCTGAAGGTTGCGCACGCTATAGCCCTTTCCAAACTCAGCGGTAAGCCGTTCCGACACGCCCTTCAGCACTCCCTTCCCGTAAGCGCCGCGCTTCTGCCCCTCTTGCTCATCCTCGACAATCGCACGCCCGATCTGCCAGTAGGCAAGCACCATGGCGGAGTTGACGGCCGCATGGGCACGGGCGCGCGAATCCAGGAGAATCGACCGAATAGAGTCGTAGAGATCGCGGCCCGCAGCAAACGCGCTCAACTTTTCTTCTTTGCCCATAGAATCCTCCCTCGCCGCTATAAGTAAGCGGGATCCGTCATCCCCTCCGGAATTGCAGGCCGCCCTTCTTCCGGCTACCCTAGCAGAGCACGACCGCGGAAATGACGCGGGAATGTCCCGATCCGTTCCCCGCGCCGACCGCGACGGAGTCGCAAAAACGTCTGGAAAGCGCCCCAAAACCGCACTTGGGCCGCAGCCTCACGAGAGACAAGATCCTAGTCCGTCGAAGCACCGACCCCCTCAGGTCGTTAGCTATGTCTTGCCAGCGGGTCGCCCCTACGCCGCCAGGAGGGCGGCCAGGTCCTCGCGGGACGAGAACGGGCGCGGCTCGGCCCCCGGGTCGTGGGCGGCGACGACCTCGCCCTCCCAGTCGTCGCCGTTGCGGTCGAACTTGCGGGAGCGCACCACCCAGCGGAAGGCGGGGGACATCCGCTCGTCCAGGGCGGCCACCTCGTCGGGGAACGCCATGTCGGCATGGCATTTGAGAAACCTACAAGACGAAGCCTTTTGCATTAATGAAGATAGGATCATTCCACAGCTACGTATTTCTATCTTACTGCTACAATCTTAATGTATGAAACGTTGCACAGGGAACATAACATTCGGAGCTGAATCCAATATATGGCCGCACGAGATGGAAACGGCCAAGGCCCTCGCACTCGCTGGCTACGACATAGTGTTCGTGGATCGACCAGACAAGCAGGGCGAGCGAGTAGCCGACATCCTCATGGACGGCGACACCTGGGAGATGAAGTCGCCGAGGTCAGATTCGCTCAAGGCCATCGAGCGGAACGTGAAGCGAGCCCGCAACCAATCGCCCTGCGTCGTCCTCGACTCGAGGCGCATGAGAAAAGTCCCGGACGCCGCAATCGAGAGGGAGCTGAGAAGGTGCGCGAAGACCATCAAGGGGATAAGGCGCCTCCTGCTCGTCGACCGACACGGAAGCGTCACAACCATTCTTTGAATCTGTGGTATGATTGCGCCAGCAAACGCCCGAACGGTACGCAGTTTACCTTCCTCGGGCGTTTTTGCTGCTTCCCTTGGTTTAGTAAAACGATATTTTCATCCCAGCATCTTTCCGCTGAAATTGCCTCCTGTTTCATAGAAAAGGAAGGCGGCGTCCGTCAGAGCGCCGCCTTCCTCGAGTCGTTGGTTATGCCTCGGATCCGTAGGCCCCGAAGGGCCCGACGGCGGCCACGGCGAGCCACCACACGATCGCGACGATCAGGCCCAGCGGGTCGTCCACGTGGTCGGAGCCCAGCGCGAACCAGGCCCACAAAGCAGCCCGCAGGCGACGTCCGCGATCGCTGCGACGATCCAGTTGCTCTTTCTCGGCAAGACCAGGCCGATCTAGGATACAATTCGCAGAGCAGCATCAGTCCGTCAAACTATTAACGAAGGGGTTTCATCTATGTGCGATTCCATAAACCGTGGCAATTACCCCGAGGAGTCGCTCCTGGTTGGCACCGCGGAGAGCGTTTGGAAGGGCAGCGATGCAAGGGTCAACATCTCCATCGATGTAGGGCAGCGACTAGCCGACACGATAGGCGAGGAGATCGAGGGACAGCTCGAATGCGTGTTCATAACCGACAGCGACATCCGCCACATCAGGCGCAAGCATGGGGCAAACGAGGAGAGGCGCGGCCAGCAGTCCATCGTCCCGAACGACTTCGCGCTCATCCCGAAAGTTCTCAACGAGTCCGACGCATGCGATCACGCGGACGGACAAGGCGGGCAACAAGAAGTCCCTCGTGAGAAAGGAGATCGGGGCACCGCCTACCTGGTGACGGCGCAGAGGGGAAAGGGGAAGCTGGAGGTTAAGATGATGCGGAAGGCGCATCGGTCGGGTGCTTCGTGCTAGCCGCGATCGGCTCCCTTGGGCCTAAGTCCGAAACGACCCCGACGATAAGGGCATTATAGCATCGGCAATGTCGCCCGAAAACGGCGACGAGGCCGTGTTACCTGCATTCCACAGACGGCGGCGCTTCCACGATCAAGAAACTGACGAGACGTGCCTTTTCGCTTTGCCCTTGCCTCTCATCCTTACCAGCCTGCATGGAATCCAACTTCGAACGTTTGCCCTGCATCCAATTATCGCAAATTGCATCGATCAGCATGTTTGGTACCTTTCCATAAGAAGGAGGGGGCCGACGCTCGTCAGAGCGCCGGCCCCCTCTCGGTTGGCTATGTCTCGGCCCCGAAGGGCCCGCAGGTCTCGCGCCCTACGCCGCCAGCAGGGCGGCCAGGTTCTCGCGGGACGAGAACGGGCGCGG
>ERZ773169.2648-NODE-2648-length-12617-cov-67.670753_pt1 | contig 12617 bp, 15 predicted proteins | sample MGYA00580536_ERZ773169 | MGnify/ENA primary metagenome ERZ773169 (study PRJEB29015, sample SAMEA2737814) | human gut metagenome | biome: human gut; feature: human-associated habitat; material: faeces | place: China | collected 2012 ...
AAATCCGTGAGTTTTCTACATTGATTCCGGATATGATAGCATTACGGCATTGGATCGTTTCTAAAAACTGCCATCATGTAGCTATGGAAAGCACCGGTATCTATTGGATGCCGATTTATGAAATACTGGAGGATGCTTTCTCTGGTGACATTACCCTGCTTGTTGTAAATGCACGCCATATGAAAAATGTTCCTGGCAAAAAGACCGATATGCGGGATTCCGAATGGATTTCCACCTTGCTTCGCGCCGGACTTTTGAACGGAAGTTTTATTCCCGAAAAAAGAATTCGGGAATTCCGCGATCTAAATCGTTACCGTAAGAGTGTCATCCGCGATATTACATCACAGAAGAACAGGATTGAGAAATTTTTACAAAGTTCCGGCTTCCGTCTATCATCCTTTATTTCTGATATTTTTGGCGCTTCGGGTAGAAACATCATTCTGCATTTAATTGAACATGGGCAGATTGATAAAACTGCTTTAGATTCTTGTCTCAAAACCAAGACCAGAAACCGTATTGATGAAATTCTCATGTCCGTGAACGGAACACTGTCAGAACACCAAAAGGCATTTTTAAAGATTCTCATGACTCATTATGATTCTTTAAAGAAACATCTTGCTGAAATTGAAACAAGTCTCGAGGAAGATATGGCTCCATTTGCCCTGCAGGTTGAGCAGTTGAATAGCATCTATGGAATAAGCACAACTGCTTCCTGTGCAATTATTGCTGAAATCGGTATTGATATGAAGCCGTTTAAAACTGCGGAACACATCTGCTCATGGGCCGGTCTGTGCCCAGGTAATAACGAAAGTGCAGGAAAACGAAAAAGCACCTCTGTCACAAAAGGCAATCCTTACATAAAAAGTATGCTCTGCGAAATTGCCTGGGTGATTGCAGGGAAACGCAACACTTATCTTTCGGCATGGTACTGGAGAATCAAACAGAAAAAAGGAGCCAAAAAAGCGATTGTCGCACTTGCCCGAAAACTTCTTGTCATCATCTACACAATGTTAAAACAAGGAACTCTATTTGACGAATCCTGTTTTGAAACAAGACGTAAGCACTGTGAACAAAAACAGCTTTCTCGTTATATACGGGAATTGGAAAAGCATGGTTATCATGTGGAAGCTCAAAGCTAGCCTTTCTTAAATACGATCAATGTCTCACTACAGGCAGCCAATACTGTGACTGCTTTATAGTGATGCTTTCATAATTGTTGAAAACATTTGTTGTCAAGGTTCAGTTTTTTTGCTATGTGTTTTATTTTCGTAGCAAGGTGCTCCGGCTACTGAAAAGTAGTCGGGGATTTTTCTATCATACTTAAAAATTAAGCGCTTACATTCCTTCGGCATTTATATTATTGCCAGAAATTTCCGATCCTATTCCAGAGGTCGGGTGTGGGCAGAGCCCACAAAAGGCAATAATCATGATGCCTTACTTGTCATGCAAAAAAATCGAAAATGATGTATATAATTTTCCTACATGGCAATACTGTAAGTACAAAGATATATTCGACAGCCGCATAATCATTAATTCGACAGCAAAATTTTACATATCTATTTCTTATCAGAAAGATTTACTTTCCATAGACACAAGAATTTTTACACCCTCGATTTTTTTATATAAATATCTTGACATATCCTCCTAAATATGTGGTTTATAGATTAAGCAATATTACGTTACCAGCGAAATATTTATCTATTTACATCTCTTTCAACGTAAACTCACCGCCCACTACACCACACAGTGCTTCTATTTAAAATTCGTAAGATATGTCAAACTTAAAGTGGTTCTATATCACAAAAATTTCTCCAATACAACCAATGTTGGTACCCTGCTGCGTCATTTTCTGGCGGTGTCTCTCCTCCACTAACTGCCAGATTGTTTCCGAAGACCTGCTCAACACCTTTTCCTGAATCTTCTCTGTATATACTTCCAGTCTCTTTTCCCTAGTTTCCTTTTCTGTCAAGTATCTTTCGTGTTCTCCTGCATTTGCCTATCTCCCTATCCCATCTCCGATATCTCATTTATGAGATTTCATCATTCATGATAATTTTTCACAGTCTTCATGGGTCGAGTAGGTGCATCCCTTACGGTTGTACACCCCTCACAGAATTCCGGACGTGCAGCTTTCGTTCCATCCATCCGGATATGACAGTTCTTAAGCATTTCTTTATTTATCAGATGTCCTAAAGACGTAAGTACCATATCAGGATTTTCCTTTGATAATTGTGATATTATCGCCAATTTCGTTTCCATTAGTACCTTTATCTTTGTGTATAGCCAATGTTTCCTCTTTGATATAGTTTCGCAGGCCAGAACTGTGAGGAACAGTTCTCTCTCGACTTCCCTCCGGTATTTATTTTGTTTATACCTTCATCGGTACTATTCAGGGATCCGACTACCTGCATTTCTTTTGTCATCCTTCTTTTGGTTGTCAGACATACTTCCTGTTTACATTCTACAGAAGAAAATGCAGGTTCTCTCCAGTTGATATATCTCCTAGTATGTGATTTGTCACAGTATATCAGGAACGGAAAATGCAGTCACTACGCCATGTTTTTGGGTACTTACTATCTATTCTATAGTCTGGGGTATAAACTCAATAGTCCTATTTATTCCTCCAGTTCTTCGTATCAATTCCTCCTGGCCAATCATCAGGACAAGATTTTTGATTAACTTTCCTAAATTTTTCTTATCATCTTTATTTTTTCGATAGTAAAAAATTTTTGTTTGAACATTATCATTGCAGATAAGTAGTTTTAAAACATCCTTATCTGTAATATCTAAGGAATGTCCAAAAATATACAAAGTATGCATAGGGCACTCAATATCAGCATGACGGAGCTTTCCTTTTTTATCTAAATATTCGCTATATTCCCTCTTTATTTCATCTATCCACTTCAAATAAGCATTTCCTGTTGATTTATATATCCTTTGATAAAATTTTTTGAAAGTCAAAAATTCTAATTCTTTATCTTTGAGTGAATCATCTAAGTATTCATCTATTCCTAAAACAAGATTACTAGTTAATATATTCTTGTTAATATCTGCCTTCCCATGTATGTAATCATACTCAATCTGCTTTCCATTTCCATATATTCTTTCATAAGTGTCAGAATAGTTAAATGACAAGACATACCCTGGCTTTATTTTCTCTATATCTGAGTTCTTATGAAGGACATTTACCTTTGTTACAAATTCCACAATATAAATTTCTAATGCTCTTATTAGTTTTTCTAGCTCTTTATTCAAATATTCCGTAAAACTATCTATCTTATTTAAACTTTCATAAAACATTCTCAAAGAACCTTTTGATGCTTTTAAAATAGATATTAATATTTTTTGCTCATTCTCTTCAACGCCATGTATAGATCCACCACATGTGATTTGAAATCTTGCATTATCCAAAGCCTGAATAACTTTCGAAATTTCCAATTCAAAATCTATCCAATTTTCGCCTATTTCATTATTGCATTCCAGAAAATAGTCTATCCAAACATTATCTTTTATATGTTCATATAATTCATTCAACGCTGCATTTAATGTTTCCACTTGTAACTCAACAGTACCATTTGCATAACTCTTACTACACCTTCTTGTATCAAATGCACTTTTTAATGCCAATTTTATTTCTTCATTCACTTCCCAATCTTGTAACTGTTTTTTGGTATATTCATATAATGATACTTGAGTATCAAGTGTATATATTCTCCTTGCTTTTTGGCAAAAGCTTAGAAAATGATTATATGTAGTTGGCAAATTATGAGCCAAATCAAATCCATTTCCAATTAAAAGTATATTCATTAACTCTTTCTCCCTTCGGCTCTTTCTCTTCGCAAAATTTTCTCAATTCAATCGCAGTTACCGACATTTCCATTCTCCTCCTCACACTTCTCCAACGCCGCAGCCGTCACCTGATCCATATCATAATATTTATAATCATCCAGATGCCCTACAAATTTAACTCTTTTTCTATTATACTACATTTTTTCTCCCGTTTTATCTTTTTCATCAACATTCTTCGACATTTTTACAATACACTTCTTCCTAATCTATTCAATTCTTATACAATACTTTATATTTATCTTAATCTTATCATATTATATATCTGTCTTTTATAAGGAGAATCCAGCCTTGACCGAATTCTCCCTATCCCACAGAATCCGTTTCCGATTCCGTCAATCAATCCCTACCATACAAATCCCTGGTATACACCTTCTCCTTCACATCATCCAGACAGCTATCATACCTGTTCGCAATAATAGCCTGACTCAACTCTTTAAACTTCTCCAGATCATTCACCACTCTGCTTCCAAAGAACGTACTTCCATCCTCCAGTGTCGGCTCATAAATAACCACCGTTGCACCTTTCGCCTTAATGCGCTTCATAACACCCTGGATAGAAGACTAGCGGAAGTTATCAGAATTTGATTTCATCGTCAGACGATAAACACCAACCACAACTTCCTTCTCTTTACTTGCATCATAATCATCATTCGTCCCATAAGCCCCTGTCATTTCCAGCACACGCTCTGCAATATAATCCTTACGTGTTCTGTTCGACTCCACAATTGCGGACATCATGTTCTGAGATACATCCGCATAATTAGCCAGAATCTGCTTCGTATCCTTCGGCAGGCAATATCCGCCATATCCAAAAGACGGATTATTATGTATCCAGTTCATTAAAATAAGACACACGCAAAGCCAGATATGTATTCGCAAACAGCTTCACAGCCTCAGCCTCTGTAAATCCCATGATCAAAGTATCAATATTTTTCTTAATAGCCTCTCCTGCAGAAGTGTCAAAAATTTTTCCACATCATTTCTACTTCACGCCCATATTTTCTGCTATATTCTGCTGTTATCAATGCTCCGCTTCCTCTCCCTGCTTCAATTACAAATAGTTTATCCGACCAGCTGCCAATCAGACGATTTCTGCGTGGAAATCTGTATTTGTCAGGCTGAATTCCTGGTTGATATTCTGAGATAAGCAGACCTTTTTCTTCTATACATTTCATTAATTTATTATGCTCACTTGGATAGCAGATATCTAATCCATTTCCCAGTATTGCCACGGTATAGCCGCCTGCATTCAGACAGGCAGTATGCGCATAGCTGTCAATTCCTTTTGCCATGCCGCTGACAACTGTAACCTGTTTCTGTGCATATTCTGATGCAAGGGCTACTGTCTTTTGCTTTGATTCCTGGCTGCATCTTCTTGCTCCTACTATCCCAACCGTCTGATCCATATTCTTAAAATTCCCTTTATAGTATAATACTACGGGCGCATCGGCCGGTTTCTTTGCACGTGCAGGATACCGCTTGTCATTCCAGCATAAAATAGAAATATTATTATTCTGGCAGTCTTCAAAAATTCTCTTTGGGAGTTCCAATGAATGATTCTGGAGAATGCTTCTTCTCTGCTGTTCAGATAATCCCGGTATTTCAGCCAGATGCCCTGCATCTGCTTTGTAAATATTTTCTGCATCTTTCAATTCTTCAATTAAATATCTGGCTGTGACGGGTCCAATAAACGGAAGCTGTGTAAGCCATATCCAATAAATCATTTAACCACCACCATTTTACTGTTGCTCTTATCCAGTTCCCGGCATATCAGGACTTTTTCTATATCTTTCTGACGTATCTTTTCTTCTCCATCCAGATCCGCACTGGTTCTGGCAAGTCTTAGCAGTTTATGTATTACTCTGGCACTATATCCATATTTCTCACTGGTCTCTCTTAAAATATTCAATGAATCTGGATCAAGAGCACAGTATTTCTGGATCATCTCTGTTGTCATCTGTGCATTACAGTTAATCCCGCTTTCCTGTGCATACCGTTCCTGTTGTATTTTCCTCGCCTTTTTTACCTTTAACCGCAATTCTTCTGAGGAACAGCATGGCTTCTGGTCTGCTATCGCAAAAAAATCCACTGGATGTACTTCTTTCTGTATATCTATCCTGTCCATGATCGGTCCGGAAATCTTTCCCCTGTATTTAACAATCTCATAATCTGTACATTTGCATTTCGCGCTTGGATAATACCCACACGGGCATGGATTCATTGCCGTTATAAACATAAAATTCGAAGGGAATGTATGAGTACCATTTACTCTCGAAATAGATACTTTCTTATCCTCTATCGGCTGCCGCAGGGCGTCAAGAGTCCTTCTTGAAAATTCAGCAAGTTCATCCAAAAACAGTACTCCATTATGTGCCAGGGATACTTCACCCGGCATTGCATTTGCTCCACCGCCAATCAGTGCATTTAACGATGCATTATGATGCGGCGCACGGAACGGCCTGTATTTCATCAGGGCATGCCCATTTGGCAGTAGTCCGGAAATACTATATATCTTTGTTACCTCAAGACATTCCTCTTCTGTCATTTCCGGAAGGATTGTAGGGATTCTCTGTGCAATCATCGTTTTTCCGCAGCCAGGTTCCCCTACCATCAACATATTGTGACCACCTGCTGCCGCAAGCACAACTGCCTCTATTAACTCATCCTGTCCCTTAACATCTTTAAAATCCAAAATCCTTTCTGATTCTTCCAGAATTTTTTCATTTTCCTCCATGTGCGTTTCTATCCCTGTCGTCTTTCCCTCAAGATAGCGAATCACCCCAGTCAAATCATAGAATCCCAGAATCTCCACCCCATGCACCAGAGATGCCTCTTTAAAATTCGCTTCCGGAACAATGATCTTCTTTATTCCCCTTTTCTGTCCTGCTATGATCATTGGCAGGATTCCCCTGCATGCCCTCAGTCTTCCATCCAGTGATAATTCTCCGATAAACCCATAGTCTGGCAGTTTTTTTACACCGATATCTCCATTCTGACACAGCACCCCTACTGCCATCGCAAGGTCAAAATGAGATCCACTTTTCTTTTTATCACCGGGTGCAAGGCTTATGATCACACGTTTCTTCGGAAAAACATAGCCACTCTCATCAATTGCCGCCTGGATTCTCTCTGCTGCTTCCTTTACAGCCTGATCACCAAGACCAATGATTGATATCGAAGGCTGTCCTTCCAGCATCTTTATTTCTATATCCACAGGATATCCGTCTATCCCCTGTGTCGCAAAACTTCTTACCACGGTAGCCATAATTCATCTTCTCCTATCATCTTCCTGATCTGCTGTTCCTGGACAATATATTTATGTCCGATATCTTCTACGAATTCCCTGTAACGAAATATACTGTTTTTCGGGAAATATGCCAGTGTCTTCTTTTTCTCCGTTATCCTGTCATCTGAAAGCCCAATCATTGTCTGATAACTGCTCCATGGATAATCTTCCGGATAGTTTGTCATCTGTGCTTTTACCGGATTTAAATGGATGTACCGGCTGGTCTGCAAAAAGTATGCATCTTCTTTCACAAGACATGATTTATACCGGCTTTCAAATACATGGCCCCTGTAGGAATACTTATGATTCAGGTACATGGCATAACATTCTGACATATATTTCATAAATTTCCATATCTCCATGTCTCCAGTCTCAAGCAACAAATGGATATGGTTTGTCATCAGGCAGTATGCATGCAGGATACATTTGTACTTCTCCAATGAGTTTTTTAATACTTGCAAAAGCACCTGATAATCCATCTCTTCCTGAAATATCGCTCTTCTTCTCACTCCCCTGTGCATGATATGATAGACTGCTCCCGGAAACCAGGTTCTCAATTTTCTTGCTATGTTCATCCCTCCAACATCTTATTATCTTTTATTATATTATCATTTATGATTATATGAAATAAAAATCTGTTAGTTGTCACAGATCTTTATTTCAATATGTTTTCCCAAAGCATTCGCATATTTCTCCAATACAATCAGTGTCGGTACCCTGCCGCCGCTTTCAAAACGCGCCAGGTTTGACGGCTGTATCCCCGTAATATCTGAAAGCTCTTTTTCTTTTATGCATCTTTTAGGATTGATTTATTCTTTTTATTTGTCCTTTATGGTGTCTGACTCAAATGTTTCAAATATTTATTTTTCTTTTTGTGCAAGCATTGTCATAATGTTCATTGCCGGTAAAACAATTGGGGTCATACCTGGCTGTGTAGTTAATGTCGATACATAACTACGAAAATATGGAAACATAATAGCAAGTGTATTCCGCTCAATCAGCATCTGATTTTCCTGCTTTGTTTCAAATATAGCCATACCTTTCACAAATACAGATAATTTTTCTTCTGGATCTGCCACATTTAATTCAAGCGTAATCTTATATTCCCGTTCCGAAAGACGCTCTACATCATGAGAGACTCCTACTTTCAACTCCAGATTTTCCAAAGAATCCTCATTGCGCTTAAAATGTCCTTCTGTAATTATTATATTTTTTAATACTAAAGGACTCTCATAGTCTGTTTTGATATTCATAATCAGATTCCTCTCTATTCTATTATGCAATCATAAGATCCTGTGGAATATACACATAACTGGTTTCAATTTTATATGCATTACTTTTGTTCTGATAAAAAACAGTTTCCTGATATCGTGGAAGAAGATCTCTCACATCCTGTTCCTCAAGTTGCCGTACTTCACCGTCTGTTTTTATCATCGGCTTACTATATTCATCGCTAAGTTCAACGCCATACTTATTGCACAGATCATAAAACAGTTCCTTGTTAAACATTTAAATCACCTCATCTTCTCCATTATACCACACCTTCAGATCCTTTATGCATTTCTTTTGAGATACACAAATCTGTTTTTCATGATAAGCAATATTTAAAGCTTTTTCTAATTTTTTCTGCTGTGCTAAATCTTCACCTGTACGAAATGTTCCATATTTTGCACAGTCTTTGCTGAATGTATACATAATCACTGATATATGATACATCTTCTTATAGTAATCAAAATAAACAGCTCTCTGCTGTTCAGGACTGAACACAGGCATTCGGTTTTTGGCATCACATTCAATTTCATTCTGCATTTCCAAAATACGATTCAGAAACAAATCATATTCTTTATAATTATCCAAATCCAAAACTTCTTCTCTTGGTGCCTGAATCTGAGCCTGATATATGACCGGATAGCTCCCCTGATTATATTTCTTACCTGATATATCACATGCCCACCATTTTGCAAGATCAGAATCTTCAAAAAAATACACGCCCTGACCAAGCCAATGATCAGGTCTCGTATGTGTTTTATCCGGATCAAGACCATGTTTTTCGATGCTTTCTGTATAATTAGAACTTGTTCCATGATAACCTGTTATTACTGTGCAATTCACATCCATATTATTTATCCCAATATATCATCGCCCAACGATTTACTACCTGAATCATAGCATACTTTATACTACCCTACAAGTCAAAACTTAAACGAGACAACCTTTCAGAGTCTTAATTTTCTTGTGATATCCATATCTTCTCGTTTAGTGTCTTTATATACATTATCATTCATGATTAAATTGAAATAAAAATCCGTCAGTCGTCACAGATCTTTATTTCAATATGTTTCCCCAAGGCATTCGCATATTTCTCCAATACAATCAGTGTCGGTATCCTGCCACCGCTTTCAAAACGCGCCAGGTTTGACGGCTGTATCCCCGTAATATCTGAAAGCTCCTGCTGAGTCATTTTCTGGTTATGTCTTTCTTCTACCAACAAGCGGATTGTCTCTGCTGATTTGTTTAGTACTGTTTCCTGGATCTTTTCTGTGTAAACTGCCAGCCGTTTCTCACGGGCTTTTTTTTCTGTGAGATATTCCTGCATGTTTCCTTCCATATTCCATTTCCTTTTCCAGTAGTTATTTACCTTTATTTTTCAGGATTATATCATCAATGTTATATCTCGGCAAGAGAGTTTATGCTTCTTTTATAGATCTTTTAGCTCTGCTTTATCCTTTTTAGGTGTACTTCATAGGGTCAGACCCCAGTAGGGGTCTATCAAGATAAGTCTCCATATAAAACCGGAAAGAAGTATTTTTCCCTATAGTTTTTTGAAAATCCCAATAGGAAGATTCTACCCCATGCATCAAGTCAAATCCATTTCCTATGATTACAAGAGACTCTGATGGATTTTCAAGCGCCATATCCTTAATCGAAATTTGTGGAATCGGAAGTTTTTTTGTAAGCCGTTCTATTGCTTTTTCTTCTTTTTCCCATTTTTTCTGTCGCTTCTCATTTTCTAGAGTCTCTTGTTTTTCCTTTATTTTAGCTTCAGCTACTCTTTTTTCTTCTTTCCGCTTTTTTCTACATTCGCAACATCTCTTTGGAAGTTCAAACCCCAATGACTTAAAGCGTTTTTGTTCTTCAACAGTAATTATAAAATCTCTACCGCAATCTTTACATATTGCAGAAATCGGCTCAAATTTTTTCACTTTACCCATTGACTTTTTCCTCCCTCATATCAGTCTCTTTTCACATCTTCGCCGACCATAAGATCGTTGCCTGCTGCTCACCACGGAGAGGTGTGTGATTATTACGAGCAGCGTAGGGAGCTACCGCTCCCAGTATATCACAATTTCAACCCTTTTTACAGACGTTTTCTTGCCTTCATCACCGCACAATACATCAATCCGCCGATCATTCCACCGACTGTATTATAGAAGATGTCTGATAGCTGGAACGTACCAAGCCGTAGCAGTAACTGCAGCATCTCTATCATCAGAGAAAAGCCAAACGCTATCTTACCGCTTTGCCACAGCATCTTCTTCCAGCCGTTTCCTATCTTCTCTCCGAATGTCCACATCACTACTGCTGAAAACGGTACCATCATGATTACGTTCTCGATGCACTCGGTGGTCAGTTGCTGTTCACCATTCACAGTCTCCCAGATGCCCCAGCCACCCATGACATCGGATAAAGGATTCATCCACAGGTTTCGGTTCAGCAATGTGCGGAACAGAATAAGAGAAGTCACAAAAGCTAAGAAAAACAACTTCCGAAAGAACACGCTTTCCTTGAATTTCTGATACCATGTCACTATGGCACTCTTCCAGCCTTTTCCAGCCTCTTCAGGTTCATACGCATATAGATAGAAAAACATGGCGAGGAAGGAAAGCAGAAGTGAAAATCCAAACGGCTCATACAGAGCAGTCAGGATGTTTGTGATAATCTTTCCGAGTAAATCAATTGTTTCTTTCATCGTCGTTTACAAATCACTGAACAAGTCAGCCTTATACACGCCGTTCTCCAGCATCTCCTTGAAACTGCCCTTTACTGCTGCGACATCTTCATGGTAGGTCATACCATACCATGTATCATTGGTTTTCAGAACCTTCACTGACATCTTTCCCTGCTCCAGCAGTTCGCCGATGAAGATAGGGATCAGATACTCTGCTTTCAACGGATTGCCCGGAACTTCTTTCTCAAAGAACTCTTTGAAGCCTTCCTCCAGTACATCCAGAAACTCCGGAGTCAATCCCCACATGTTCATGGATACCAGAGAATTTACATCCACAGCCACGCCGTCTGCTTCTGCTCCAGTTGCGGTCTTTACAATGTTCTTGGTTTCCACAACCTCAGTCAAATTGTTCTGATCATCCATCTTGCAGATGCCACGGGTCACTCCACCGTTATCAGACAGAGTATTCTTCAGCACGAATCCAGCCATGCAGGACTTGCCGCCGTTTACCAGATACTCATGAACGGCCTTGAAGCCCTCCTTACCGTAGTAATCGTCTGCATTGATGACAATGAACGGAGTATCAATCACATTTTTAGCAGCAAGCACAGCCTGACCGGTTCCCCAAGGTTTTGTACGACCTTCCGGCAGAGTTCCCGGGATATTGTTAATATCCTGGAAAGCATAGTCCACAGTTACATTATGAGAAGAGCAAATGGAGGCAATGCGATCACCGATGACCTCTTTGAACTCTTTCTCGATATCCTTGCGGATGATAAACACTACATGGTTGAAACCTGCCTCAATCGCATCATGAATCGAGTAATCCATGATGATATGACCAGCATCATCCACCGGCTCCAACTGCTTAATTCCTGTTCCGAAACGGCTACCGATACCAGCAGCCATGATAAGTAACGTTGTTTTCATAACTTCTTCCTCTTACTAACTTTTATTCTACTGTCACACTTTTCGCCAGATTTCTTGGCTTATCCACATCCAAGCCCTTGGCTACAGACACATAGTAGCCGAGTAGCTGCAACGGAATCACTGCCAGGCTACCAACAAAATGCTCGTCCACCTTTGGAACATAAACTGTGAAGTTTACCTGATCTTCGATTTCATACTTGCCATAAGTAGTGAGCCCCATCAGATAAGCACCACGGCTCTTGCACTCCAACATATTGCTGATAGTCTTTTCGTAGAGTTCGCTTTGGGTCAGCACGCCGATGACCAGCGTTCCCTGCTCAATCAGACTAATAGTTCCGTGCTTCAGTTCGCCAGCTGCATATGCCTCCGAGTGAATGTAGCTGATTTCTTTCAGTTTCAAACTACCTTCCAAGCAGACAGCATAGTCAATGCCACGATCTACGAAGAACACATCGTGTGCATTGGCATACTTTGCTGCAAACCACTGAATGCGCTCTTTATCTTCCAAAGTTTTCTGCATCTTTTCCGGGAGAGTCAACAGTTCAGAAATATAGTAGCTGTACTGTTCTTCAGTGATTTTTTCTCTAACCTTCGCAAACTGAA
>ERZ773169.2654-NODE-2654-length-12594-cov-4.116596_pt1 | contig 12594 bp, 10 predicted proteins | sample MGYA00580536_ERZ773169 | MGnify/ENA primary metagenome ERZ773169 (study PRJEB29015, sample SAMEA2737814) | human gut metagenome | biome: human gut; feature: human-associated habitat; material: faeces | place: China | collected 2012 ...
TACCCTGCGGAACGGAGAGTGGTTTACCATAAGAAGGAGAGTAAGCCCATGTCATAGCAAGTTTTTTGCCTTTCAGGTTCTCAACACCGCCGAACTCATGGATGATGTGGAGCATATCAGCCATACACTGTGTCGGATGGTCAACATCACACTGCAGGTTTACAAGAGTAGGTCTCTGCTCAAGGATACCATCTTTGTTTCCTTCTGTAACAGCGTCCATGAACTCTTTCTGATAAGCATGACCTTTACCGATGTACATATCATCACGGATACCGATTACATCAGCCATAAAGGATACCATGTTAGCTGTCTCACGAACAGTCTCACCATGAGCGATCTGAGATTTCTTCTCATCCAGATCCTGAACCTCAAGACCAAGCAGGTTGCAGGCAGAAGCGAAAGAGAAACGAGTACGGGTAGAGTTATCACGGAAAATAGAAATACCAAGACCACTCTCAAATACCTTAGTAGAGATGTTGTTCTCTCGCATAAAACGAAGAGCATCAGCTACAGTAAATACAGCCTCAAGTTCCTCATCAGTCTTATCCCATGTCCAGAAAAAGTCATTATTGTACATTTCCTTAAAGTTTAAGCTGTTAAGTTTATCAATATAATCCTGTAAAGTTTTCATTCGAAAATTCTCCTTTAAAAATATTTTTTATTTTAGCGGAATCGCAGCAGCCACACTACGATTCCTGTCCCCAAATACAACCAACAAAACCTTCCTCAAAAAATCCAATAAAGAAATCAATGCATATCCCCACAACATCAATTTCCGTTCTTCCAATCAAAGTAAAGTCAGCCAACTTCATATCTGAAACAAGAAGAACTATTTAACAAAAAGCCCGAAGGGTGTGCAGAGGGAGCAGGGCGCTGCTCCCTTTGCGGTTTTTTATTTGCAATAAGAAGTAGGTAAAGCTGCATAAACAGCTGCGCATCTCACGAGATCGACCTTCCAAGTTTTCTCATTCGGAGCATGTGCCTGAGCCTCAGCACCAGGTCCAAATCCAATACAAGGAATTCCATTACGTCCCATAATAGAAACACCATTTGTAGAGAATGTCCATTTATCAGTAAGCGGACGAGCTTTTCTCATTTCCTCTGTTTCTGCGTTTCCAAGACGAGTTTCCCCATAAAGGTTCTTATAAGCATCCTCAAGAGCCTTAGTTACCTTATGATCCTTCGGAATAGCCCATGTCGGGAAGTAGCACTCGATCTCATATTTGCATCCTGTATAAGACGGTCTGTCGTAGTTGTACATAGAAACAACTACATCATCGCCATATTTCTTAACGCTCGGAAGAGCACGGATCTCATCCAGGCAGCTTTCCCATGTTTCTCCGAATGTCATACGACGGTCAAGAGATACTGCACAGGAGTCAGCTACTGCACAACGGCTAGGAGAGGTGTAGAAGATCTGGGATACAGTTACAGTACCGCGTCCAAGGAAACGAGCCTCTTCCCAGTCAGGGTTGAATTTCGGGTTGAGCATTTTAACAAGACCTTTGATTTCTGTCTCATCAGCATCATCGTTCTCGTTGAGGGAACGTACATCCTGAAGGATGTCAGCCATTTTGTAGATAGCGTTGTCACCACGTTCCGGAGCAGAACCATGGCAGGAAACACCTTTCACATCGATACGGATCTCCATACGTCCACGCTGTCCTCTGTAGATACCACCGTCTGTCGGCTCTGTGGAAACTACGAATTCCGGACGGATCTTGTCTTCGTTGATGATGTACTGCCAGCAGAGACCGTCACAGTCTTCTTCCTGAACAGTTCCGACTACCATGATCTTGCATCCTTCCGGAATCAGATCCATGTCTTTCATGATCTTTGCACCGTATACAGCAGATACGAGACCGCCGCACTGGTCAGATACGCCACGTCCACCGATTTCTTCTTCTGTTTCGTATCCTTCGTATGGATCAAAGTTCCAGTTTTCAATGTTACCGATACCAACAGTGTCGATATGAGCATCAAAAGCGATGATCTTGTCGCCGGTTCCCATGTAACCGATCACGTTACCCTGTGGGTCGATCGTAACTTCGTCGAAGTTCAGTTTTTTCATTTCAGCTTCGATTGTCTCGATATGTTTTCTTTCGTCGCAGCTTTCTCCAGGATTCTTAACGATCGCCCTTAAGAATTTGGTCATATCCTCCTGATAATTCTGAGCAGCTTCTTTGATTTTGCCGTAATCCATTTTAAAATTCCTCCCATGTGTATATAGAAATTGTTTTAAAGTTCTTAATTATTTGATGATACTTACGGATTATTCCGCAGTAAACTGCCCCCACAATCCTTCAAACATTCGGAATCCGCTGATTTACTATGTAAATCGCTGCTTCCTCATGTTTGGCGGGTTCCAAATTCAAATGCTTTATCGTGCAAGCACGAACATCATTTGAAATTTTTGACCATGGTATCATCATTTGCTTAAAGACTCGTTTGTTCCGTACAGGCCATCCCATACGATCTCGCGGTAACGAACCGGATCAGTGTCACCCTCTGTGGAGATTACAAGAACGTTGGAGTTCTCATCCAGTTTCAGGGCTTCTTTAAGATCTTTTGCATCTTCGTCGTGAAGAGCAGTGAAGCACAGACCAAGCGGAACAGATCCGGATTCACCGGAAACGATGTGCGGGTCATTGCCGAGCGGGTTAGCATAGATTCTTGTTGCCTTGGCACTCATCCAGTCAGGGCAGGATGCAAATACAGAAACATGGTTCCTTAAGATATCCCATCCGATGGTGTTTGCTTCGCCGCATGCGAGACCAGCCATGATCGTCTGAAGGTCGCCGCCTACATTTACAAGATCTCCGGATTCTTTCATAGCGGAACGGTACAGGCAGTCAGCAGCACTTGCTTCGCAGACAACCATAACCGGCGGGTTTTCTTTGTATTTGTGAGCGAAGTATCCAACAACTGCTCCTGCAAGAGAACCAACACCTGCCTGAACGAATACGTGTGTCGGGCGGTCGATGCCGGCTTCTTTGAGCTGCTGGTCAGCTTCCATGACCATAGTTCCGTAACCCTGCATGATCCATGACGGGATCTCTTCGTATCCGTCCCATGCAGTATCCTGAACGATGATGCCGTGCTCTGTCTTGGCAGCCTCAGCTGCAGCCATTCTTACGCAGTCATCATAGTTGACTTCTTCGATGGTAACAGTAGCGCCTTCTTTGGCGATGTTGTCAAAACGTGTCTTGGTTGTGCCTTTTGGCATACGAACAACTGCTTTCTGTCCAAGACGTTTGGCAGCCCATGCAACTCCACGTCCGTGGTTTCCGTCTGTTGCTGTGAAGAAGGTAGCCTGTCCGAATTCTTTTCTTAATTCCTCGGAAGAGAGAACAGCATATGGAAGTTCGCTGATATCCTTACCAACTTCTTTAGCTATGTAACGTCCCATTGCGTAGGAACCGCCAAGAACCTTAAAAGCGTTCAGTCCGAAACGATAGGACTCATCCTTGCAGTGGATGCTCTTAACACCCAGGTAGGATGCCAGTTCAGCAAGATCCTGAAGAGGAGTTACTGTATACTGTGGGAAACTTTTGTGAAATTCATTGGCTTTTTTCACGTTTTCCTCTGACATTAACTCGAGATGTTTGTCGTCAGACTTTGCAACGTGATTGACAGTCCATTTTAAACCTTCTGTCATTATAAAAACCCTCCTTAAAAAATTTATTTTGAACTCATAATTATTGCTTGTCTTTTATATCTCTATCATACCATAAATAAAAGATTTTGCAAGAGGAAATACAAAATTTTTTAGGTTTTTACAAAAAAAGTTAGCACATAATAAAAAAAGTGATGTTCATTGCAACGTACTGGGGGATGTGATAAAATAAAAATACATTTTACATAAGAAAAATGAAAGCACAAAGGAGATATAAAAATGGCTATTTTTCAGGCATTCCGTGCCCTCAGACCTGTTCCTGACAAGGCAGAGGCAGTAGCGGCACTTCCATATGATGTAGTGACGAGGGAGGAGGCAAAGGAGATCGGAGATCAGAATCCTGATTCTTTCCTGCATGTGGACCGTGCAGAGATGGACCTTCCGGCAGATACGGATCTTTACGATCAGAAAGTCTATGACCGTGCACGTGAAAACCTCATCAATATGGAGAAGAATGGAATTTTGGTTCAGGACGGAGCACCGTGTTATTACATCTATGAGCTGACCCGCAAGGGTAAAACGCAGACCGGTCTGGTCGGCTGCTGCTCTATTGATGACTATATGAATGGCGTTGTCAAGAAACATGAGCTTACTAGAGAGGATAAGGAGCAGGACCGTATCCATCATGTGGATGTATGTGATGCAAACACAGGTCCGATCTACCTTGCCTGCAAGTACCCACAGGAACTTCTTGACCTGATGGAAACCTGGAAAGCATCCCATGATGCCATTTATGATTTTGTGGCAGAGGATGAGATCGGACATCGCGTGTGGGTGATCGACGGGGAAGCAGAGAAGAAAGTGATCGCAGAACAGTTTGGAAATATTCCGTATATATATATTGCAGATGGACACCACAGAGCTGCCTCTGCAGTCAAAGTAGGACTCAAGAGGAGAGAGGAACACCCGGATTACGATGGAAGTGAGGAATTTAATTATTTCCTTTCTGTTGTCTTTCCGTATGACCAGCTTACGATCCTTTCTTATAACAGAGTGGTACGCGATTTGAATGGAATGGATGAGCATGCGTTTATTGCCAGCCTCAAATTTAACTTTGAGCTGATGATCATGCCGGGATTCCCGTGCAAACCGGTTGAGAAGCACTGCATGGGAATGTATGTCGGAGGAAACTGGTATCATCTCAAAGCCTGGGAGGATGTCTATGTGAAGAAGGATGTAGTAGGACAGCTTGATGTCTCCATCCTTCAGGAGAAGGTTCTTTCTCCGATCCTGGGGATCGGAGATCCGCGGACAGATCAGAGGATCCGTTTCGTAGGAGGAAGCCACAAACTTAAAGAACTGGCAGAGATCGCGGACAGAACAGGTGGAGTGGCTTTTGCCATGTATCCGACAGCAATGGAGGATCTGATGCAGATCGCGGATGAAGGCAAACTGATGCCGCCGAAATCCACCTGGTTTGAGCCGAAACTGAGAAGCGGTCTGTTTATCCACAAGCTTTTCTGAAAAACAGCCTGAAACAGTCGAATAAGATGACAAGAAACTATTTAAGGTAAAACAAGAAAGAGGAGGATTTTTTTATGGGACTTATTAAAGCAGCTCTTGGTTCAGCAGGCGGTGTTCTGGCGGACCAGTGGAAGGAATATTTTTACTGTGAATCCATGCCGGCAGATGTGCTGGTCACCAAGGCACACAAGAAAGTATCTGGAAGGTCATCAAACAGACACGGTTCTGAGAATATCATCTCCAATGGTTCTGTGATTGCAGTCAGTGACGGACAGTGCATGCTGATCGTAGAGCAGGGAAAGGTCGTGGATGTATGTGCAGAGCCAGGAGAGTATACATATGACACCTCCTCGGAGCCATCTATTTTCTGCGGAGGGCTTGGAAAGGGCGTGAAGGAAGCATTCCAGCAGATCGGCAAACGTTTTACCTTTGGAGGAGAGCCGCCGAAGGATCAGAGAGTATATTTTGTAAATACCAAGGAACTTGTCGGTAATAAATATGGCACACCGAATCCGGTTCCGTTCCGTGTGGTGGATATGAATATCGGGCTGGATATGGACATCACGATCAAGTGTTTTGGCGAATACAGCTATCAGATCGCCAATCCGGTTCTCTTCTATACAAATGTCTGCGGAAATGTGGAGCAGGATTATACGAGAGATGAGATCGATGGACAGCTCAAGAGCGAACTGATGACAGCCCTGCAGCCGGCTTTTGCCAGGATCTCAGAGATGGGGATCCGCTACAGTGCACTTCCGGGACATACACAGGAACTTTCGGATGTGTTAAATAAGGTTCTGTCCGATAAATGGGATAATCTTCGCGGCATCCGTATCGTGTCTCTCGGTGTATCCAGTGTAAAGGCCTCTGAGGAAGACGAAGCCATGATCAAGGAACTGCAGAGGAATGCTGTTTTCCGCAATCCTACGATGGCGGCAGCCCAGATGGTGGGTGCACAGGCGAGTGCGATGCAGTCAGCAGCTTCCAATCAGAAGACGGGACCTGCGATGGCATTTGCGGCAATGAACATGGCGGCAAATGTCGGTGGAGCGAGTGCACAGAATTTATTTGCGATGGGACAGCAGCAGGCGACACCGCAGATGCAGCCACAGTACCAGCAGCCTTCCCAGACAGCACCAAAGACAGAATGGACCTGTGCCTGCGGTGCAGTAAATACCGGTAAATTCTGCTCTGAGTGTGGAAGTCCGCGTCCGGCGGGACCATGGACCTGCAGCTGTGGAACTGTAAATACGGGTAAATTCTGCCAGGAATGCGGCAAACCGAGACCATAGGAGGAAGGGGGCAGATGCGATGGCAGATACTTTGAACTACAAGTGCCCCAACTGTTCAGCCGGTCTTACTTTTGACAGCAAGTCACAGAAGATGAAATGTGAGTACTGTGGAAGAACCTATTCTCTGGATGAACTGGATAAGATCGCAGAGCAGGAGGAAGAAGTAAAGGAAGTTAAGGGGGATCACTGGGAAGGATTTGAGCCGGAGCAGTGGCAGTCAGACGAGAAATCCAATATGGCTGTCTGGAGCTGCCCGTCCTGCGGCGCGGAGATCCTTGCAGAAAAGACGACAGGTGCGACTGTGTGTCCTTATTGCGACAATCCAATGATCATGCCGGAGCAGTTTGTGGACAGCTATCGTCCGGATTATATCATTCCGTTTCAGAAATCCAAAAAAGAAGCAGTTGAGGCACTTAAGAAACACTACGAAGGGAAACCACTGCTTCCAAAGGTGTTCAAAGACCAGAACCATCTCGAAGAGATCAAGGCGGTTTATGTCCCGTTCTGGTTATTTGATCTGGATGCGGCAGGGCGTTTCCGCTATGAGGCCACCAGAAACCGTTTCTGGGAAGATTCTGATTACCGGTATACAGAGACGAAATTTTATCATGTTGTGCGCTCAGGCAGCATGAAATTTGAAAAGATCCCTGTTGATGGCTCGAAAGCTATTGACGATACCACGATGGAGGCAATTGAGCCGTATGATTACAAGGATCTGACAGAATTTAACTTTTCCTATCTTTCCGGTTATATGGCAGACAAATACGACCAGGAGCCGGATGCCCTCACAGAACGTGTTTATGAGCGCATGGAGAGGAGTGTGAAGGACAGTTTTGAGAGGACTGTCCATGGATATGCAACGGTAACTCCAAAGCAGGAGAAGGTCACAGTGACCGGGAAAGGCAAGGTCAGATACGCCTTGTTTCCGGTCTGGTTCCTGAATACGAAATGGAATGGCAAAAATTATTCTTTTGCGATGAATGGACAGACGGGACATCTGATCGGGGATCTTCCTATGGCGAAGGATCTGGCAGTCAAATACTGGTTCAAACGTCATATCCCGCTGACCATTGCAGCGACAGCAGTAGTTACGGCTCTGCGTCTTCTGGGGGTGATATAGATGAACAGATCAGGGTGGATATTAAAAGGAACGATGCTGTGTCTTGGACTGGGACTTCTGATGCCGCTTTCTGTGCCGGCATCCTCTGAGAACGATGCGGCAGGCACGGAAGAGATCTCCTGGGTATTTGACGATTATGGACTCCTGGATGAGACAGAGCAGGCACAGCTGGATCAGGAACTGGGGGATATTTATGAGGAGTATGGTTATGATGCCGTACTTCTGATCTCGCCGGATATCGGGGAAGACCAGGATTACCGGAAATATGCGGCAGAATTTATGCAGGAAAATGATATCGGATACGGCGACACTTATGAGGGAATGTGTATTTTCCATCAGCCGGATGCCAGAAATATCACGATCGTCTTCCGCGGGGACACGCAGGATGATTTTCCTTCAAATGTCCAGGAAGAAATGCTCGACAAGTGCAAGAAATATCTCAAGGCAGATGATCCGGTGAGCGGCTATCAGTCGCTGATCACAGACCTTCGGACCGGCCTTGACCGGATCTGCGAGGGTAAGAAAGTACGCCCGATGGATATCAGAGAAGGTTCTTTTGCGGGAACATTTGCAGTCGATCTGCTGCTATGTTTCCTGGCGATGGCGATCCCAACGGGATTTATGACCTGGATGCAGATGCGCAAGATGAAGACAAGAGTGCAACAGGCAAATGCAAATGCCTATACCGCACAGGGCGGACTGGATCTCAGTGAGAAGAGGGATATTTTCCTGTACAGCACAGTCAGCCAGACAGCCAAACCAAAAGACAATGATAATAACAATGATTCCGGCAGCTTTTCCAGTGGCGGAGAGAGCTTTTCCGGATCGAGCAGTGATTATTAAAAAGGACAAAAAAGCAGCGAAATAAAGAAGCTGCTTTTTTTTGCGCTCATAATTATGCAAAAAATAAATTAAATGTTAAAAATATAACAAAAAGAAACAACAAAAATGATAAAATATTGTCAGAATTTTGACAATGTACAGGCAAAAATACAATATATAGGGAAAATGCACAAAAAGATATAGGAGATGTGCAAATTTATTGAAGAAAAGTGCAATTGTATTTTGAAGTGCTTATGTTATAATTGCAACTGGTTAAAAACTTAAACGAGGGGGCGACAGCTTTGAAGAAATTAGTAACATTTTTGGGAATGCTGCTGACGATGCTGCTTGCCTGGCCGACAGGTGTATGGGCTGCCGGCGGGGAAACAACAGCATCGGTGCCGATCTGGCTCTGCATTCCTTTTGCGGGACTTCTGCTCTGCATTGCGATCATGCCGCTTGTCAAAGCAGAGTGGTGGGAAGCACATCAGCCGCATGTGGTAGCTATGTGGATCCTTCTGATGGTGATTCCTTTTGCCGTCGTTTATGGTGTGGGCGATGCCGCTGAGACAGTCCTTGACTGTATCATAAATGACTATCTTACTTTTATTATCCTCCTTTTTGGACTGTTCTGTGTATCCGGTAACATTACCATGGAGGGCGATTTTGCAGGTTCTCCACGAGTTAACGTCTGCCTTCTGGCATTCGGTACACTGTTATCCAGCTGTATCGGAACAACAGGTGCCAGTATGCTGATGGTCCGTCCAGTGATCAAGATGAATTCCTGGAGAAAAAGAAAAAGCCATATCATGGTATTCTTTATCTTCATGGTATCCAACATGGGCGGCTGCCTGACTCCGATCGGAGACCCGCCGCTTTTGATGGGATTCATGCGAGGCGTGCCGTTCTTCTGGAGTCTGCATCTGTTTCCGGTGCTGATCTTTAATATGGTGGTACTGCTGTTTGTGTTCTACCATGTAGATAAACTTGCATATCGCAAAGATATCGCACAGGGACGTAAACCGGACATCAGCAAACCGGGTACGGAGTTCCATATTGACGGACTTCATAATATTATTTTCCTGGTGATGATCGTTGTGGCGGTTATCTTAAGTGGTGTACTTCCGGGACTTTCCGCATTCCAGAATGCAGAAGGTGCAGTAAGAGGAATTCATCTCTTTGGCGAAGTGACACTGACCTTCCCGGCACTGATCGAGATCGTGCTGATCCTTCTTGCGGCGTTCTTATCCTTCAAGACAACGGACAAGAGTGTGCGCAGGAGAAACCATTTTACCTGGGGTGCGATCCAGGAGGTTGCTGTACTGTTTATCGGTATCTTTATTACCATGCAGCCGGCATTGATGCTTCTTAAGGCAGTCGGACCGAACCTTGGTATCACCAAGCCGCTTGAAATGTTCTGGGCGACTGGTGCGCTGTCCAGTTTTCTGGACAATACGCCGACTTACCTTGTATTCCTTACAACAGCAGGAACACTTGGATTTACGAGTGGGATCGCAACAACACTTGGTACTGTGCCAGTGAAACTTTTATCCGCGATTTCCTGTGGTGCGGTATTCATGGGCGCGAACACTTATATCGGAAATGCACCGAACTTTATGGTCAAGTCCATTTCTGACGAGAACGGTGTCAACATGCCGTCCTTCTTCGGATACATCCTGTGGTCACTGGTATTCCTTGTTCCGGTATTTATTCTGGACATGCTTGTGTTCTTTATGTAAGGAGGGGGAAGAATGTCAGATAAAATCAACAAAGAAATTTATACAAAACTTGCAAACCGTATCTACGACCTGGACGGTGAAGTCTACAGAGTCCTTGGTTCTTCTCTTGGACGTACCTTTACCGGAAACCGTGATACAACGATCCGTACCTTAAGCATGATGATGTACACGAAACCGGATGGACATCTGCTCCGAAGCGAACTTGCCCTGATCAGCAACATGGCACGTACCATCAAGGATGAGAGCGAGAGAAGCCGGTTGATGACAGAGTATGATGAGATTCTTAAGGAGATCGAGCAGCTTCCGAATATGTTCGGTTCCACAGATATCATTGATGCTGAACGTGTGGCACTGAACCTTGCAGCGAGAAGGGAAAAAATTTCCGAGAATGACCATCTCGTGATCTGTATCAGCCGTACACAGGGAAGTGCGGGAAATGATATCGGATTCGAACTTGCAGATAATCTTCATATTAACTATTATGATGTGGAGATTTTTGATCAGGTACTGAAACGCCTTGAAGCAGAGAAGGGCGATGTACAGGATAAAGAAAACTTTACCGAATTCAACAAATACGGAAAGAAATCACATGAAAGTTTCCGGACGAAGCTCAAAGAGCTGAACCGTTATCACGGACTGAACAAGCAGGACGCAGTTTTCTTCAATATGAGTGACCTGATCTGCGAACTCGCCCGGACAGAGGACTGTTTGATCATGGGACGCTGTGCAGATGCGATCCTCAAGAATAATCACATCCCGCACATTAGCATTTTTATCAGCGCTCCGCTTCAGGTGCGTACACAGCGTGTCATGGATGTCCGGAATATGGACATGAAACAGGCTGTGCGCTTCCTCAAAAAAATGGACAAGCAGCACCGCAAATACTACGAATTCTACACCGGAGAGAAGTGGGGAAAACCAGAGAACTACGACCTCTGTATCAACAGCGCGAATTACGGTATCAAAGAGACGATCGACGTGATCAAACGACTCCTGAACCAGCAGACACAGTAAACAAAAAACCTGTAATGCTGTCATGAAATGTGGCAGACATTACAGGCTTTTTTTATTTGTTTACATCAATATAGCTGTACAGGGTGTACTTGGAAATGCCGAAATAATTGGCAACTTTATCCCCGGACTTGGTGATGAGGAAAGCACCGGAATCATTGAGAAACTGGATCGCAGTGACCTTGTCCTCTTTATTCATAAGTGCGACCGGTTTGCCAACCAGAGCAACAGATTCCTCGATCAGATGATCCAGTAGATCGTTGACACTGTGTGTGATCTCCTTTGGCTTTTCTTCCTTGTTGACCGGTGTGATCAGAGAGTGGAGTGCGCTTTCGATCATGGTCAGCTTGGTGATATCATAGTTGATGCCGAATACATAATGAAGGCTTCCGTCATCATCTCTGATATAGGAAGTGCTGCATTTCAGGATCTTGCCATCGGTAGTTTTCATCAGATAACCGGCGTGATCCTTTAATTCTTCTTCCTGCTCAGGTTTCTTTTTCTTGTTGTTGTGACGGATCACATCAAAAACGGCATTGGAAGGTCCATCTCCGATTCCGCGGCCTGTCACATGTCCGTTTTCAATATGGACGATGGAATGTTCCGGATCGTTTGTTTTAAGGTCATGTATCACAATCTCACATTCCGGACCAAACTGAAAAGCCAGATCCCGCGCGATCTGTTTGAGTACAGTAAGTCGTCCCATTGTTCTTCCTCCTCTTTTTAAAATTTTGGTGTTATAAATACTATATCACAATTTTTTTTTAATATAAAGTTTTTTTTGCCATACCTAAATATTATTGTATAAAGGAATCAGATAGTGGTTGCTGAGGGGGCAAATTGGTGATATATTTGTTGTAATAAGTAGGTTCTGCTGAAGGATTCGTCAGAAAAAGTGCAGGGGTACATCAGCTTATGAATGACAAAGGAGGGTATACTATGAAATATTTACTCAAAAACGGAACGGTAGTATCCGGAGATAAATCTGAGAAACTCGATGTCCTGGTGGATGGAGAAAAGATCGTAAACGTAGGAAAGGACCTTGAAGCAGGCGATGCAGAAGTGATCGATGTCGAAGGAAAGCTTCTGTTTCCGGGATTTATCGACGGTCATACACATTTTGACCTGGAAGTGGCAGGGACTGTCACAGCAGATGACTTTGAGACAGGAACAAGGGCTGCACTTCTCGGCGGAACGACACTTGTCATTGATTATGCATCACAGGACAAAGGCGGCCATACACTGAAAGAAGGGCTCGATAAATGGCACAAAAAAGCCGATGGTAAATGCTCCTGCGATTATTCTTTCCATATGTCTATCGTAGAATGGAACGATGAGACAGAGGCAGAAGTGCAGGATATGATCGACCATGGAATCACCAGCTTCAAACTTTACATGACTTATCCGGCAATGATCGTAAATGACTGCGATATGTACAAGATTCTCAAGAAACTTGGGGAATGCGGCTGC
>ERZ773169.2668-NODE-2668-length-12527-cov-6.471055_pt1 | contig 12527 bp, 7 predicted proteins | sample MGYA00580536_ERZ773169 | MGnify/ENA primary metagenome ERZ773169 (study PRJEB29015, sample SAMEA2737814) | human gut metagenome | biome: human gut; feature: human-associated habitat; material: faeces | place: China | collected 2012 ...
TTGTATGGCATGTTACTGTACCTGGTTTTGTAAGAACCTGACCTCTTTCGATGTCTTCTCTTTTGATACCACGCAGCAGAGCACCGATGTTATCACCAGCCTGAGCTTCGTCCAGGAGTTTACGGAACATTTCGATACCAGTTACAGTTGTTTTCTGAACTTCTTCTTTGATACCGATGATTTCTACTTCTTCGTTCAGATGCAGAACACCACGCTCTACTCTACCAGTTGCAACAGTACCACGACCTGTGATTGTGAATACGTCCTCTACTGGCATCAGGAACGGCTGATCTGTAGCACGCTGAGGATCTGGGATCCAGCTGTCAACAGCATCCATCAGTTCCATGATCTTGTCGCCCCATGGGCCGTTCGGATCTTCCAGAGCTTTCAGAGCAGAACCCTGGATGATCGGTGTGTCATCGCCTGGGAACTCATACTCGTTCAGCAGCTCACGGATTTCCATGTCTACCAGTTCAAGCAGTTCTTCGTCGTCTACCATATCGCATTTGTTCATGAATACTACGATGTAAGGTACACCTACCTGACGAGACAGCAGGATGTGCTCTTTTGTCTGAGCCATAACACCATCAGTAGCAGCAACAACCAGGATAGCACCATCCATCTGAGCTGCACCAGTGATCATGTTTTTAACGTAGTCAGCATGTCCCGGGCAGTCAACGTGTGCGTAATGTCTCTTCTCTGTTTCATACTCAACGTGAGCTGTAGAGATTGTGATACCACGTTCTCTTTCTTCCGGAGCTTTATCGATGTTTTCGAAATCTACTGCTGCGTTACCTGCAACTCTAGCTGCCAGTGTTTTTGTGATAGCTGCTGTCAGAGTTGTTTTACCATGGTCAACGTGTCCAATGGTACCAATATTACAATGCGGTTTGGTTCTCTCAAATTTAGCTTTTGCCATTTTGAATGTCCTCCTTGAAATAATAGCCGTATTGGCTTACTTTTATTTTCCTTATATACATAGGCTATTTACGATTATATTTCAAATCCAGGATATTTTCAAGCCTAATTTACCTGTTTTTATGAGTTTTATAACGGTTTGACCAGATTCTTCTTCCGGATCTCTCCAAAAGAAGAACCTTTGTCAAGCCATGGCTTATCTGATATCAGATTATTTTGCTTTTGCACTCAGTACTTTTTCCTGTACAGACTTCGGTACCTGCTCATATTTTTCGAAGAACATAGAGTAGTTACCACGTCCCTGTGTCTTGGAACGAAGGTCTGTAGAGTATCCGAACATCTCAGCCAGCGGTACATAACCTTTAACCATCTTACCGCCACCGATATCTTCCATACCTTCGATACGACCACGTCTGGAGTTGATATCACCGATTACATCGCCCATGTATTCTTCCGGCATGGTAACTTCAACTTTCATGATCGGCTCAAGCAGTACCGGATTACCTTTCTTCATAGCATCCTTGAATGCCATGGAACCAGCGATATGGAATGCCATTTCACTGGAATCGACTTCGTGGTAAGATCCGTCGTATACATTTGCATGTACACCCAGTACCGGGAATCCGCCCAGGATACCAGCTTTTGCTGCTTCTTCGATACCTTCTCCTACTGCCGGGATGTATTCCTTCGGAATAGCACCACCAACAACGGTAGATTCGAACTTGAATGTCTCTTCGCCGTTCGGATCCATCGGCTCGAATTTAACTTTACAGTGACCGTACTGTCCACGACCACCAGACTGTTTTGCATACTTGCTGTCTACATCTACAGGTTTTGTAAATGTCTCTTTGTAAGCAACCTGAGGAGCACCTACGTTTGCTTCTACTTTAAATTCACGAAGCAGACGGTCTACGATGATTTCCAGATGCAGCTCACCCATACCAGCGATGATTGTCTGACCAGTCTCCTGATTTGTATGAGCACGGAATGTCGGGTCCTCTTCAGCCAGTTTTGCAAGAGCCTCACCCATCTTGCCCTGACCTGCTTTGGTCTTCGGCTCGATTGCCAGCTCGATAACTGGCTCTGGGAATTCCATAGACTCCAGAATAACCGGATGCTGTTCGTCACAGATAGTATCACCTGTTGTTGTAAATTTGAAACCTACTGCTGCTGCAATATCACCAGAGTAAACTTTATCAAGCTCTGCTCTCTTGTTTGCATGCATCTGCAGGATACGTCCTACACGCTCTTTTTTATTCTTTGTTGCATTCAGTACGTAAGAACCGGAGTTCATAGTACCTGAGTACACACGGAAGAATGCCAGCTTACCTACGAACGGGTCAGCCATGATCTTGAATGCCAGAGCGGAGAACGGTTCTTCGTCTGAAGAATGTCTTACTACTTCGTTGCCATCTTCGTCAACACCTGTAATAGCCGGGATATCGGTTGGTGCAGGCATGAAATCAATGATAGCATCCAGAAGTTTCTGAACACCTTTGTTTCTGTAAGCAGTACCACAGCATACAGGAATTGCCTGACATTCGCAGGTTCCTTTACGCAGTGCAGCTTTCAGTGCGTCGATGGATGGTTCTTCACCTTCCAGATATTCCATCATCAGGTCATCATCCAGCTCACAAATCTTCTCTACCAGTTCTGTATGATACAGTTCTGCATCGTCTTTCATATCTTCCGGGATATCTGTGATTGAGATATCTTCACCTTTTTCATCGTTATAGATGTAAGCTTTCATCTCAAACAGATCGATGATTCCCTGGAATTCATCTTCTTTGCCGATTGGCAGCTGCAGGCAGATTGCGTTTTTACCAAGTCTTGTACGAATCTGATCAACAGCATTGTAGAAATCTGCACCTAAGATATCCATCTTGTTGATGAATGCCATACGCGGTACATTGTAGGTGTCAGCCTGACGCCATACGTTTTCAGACTGAGGCTCTACACCACCCTTTGCACAGAACACGCCGACAGCGCCGTCCAGTACACGCAGGGAACGTTCAACCTCTACTGTAAAGTCAACGTGACCAGGGGTATCAATGATATTGATACGGTATTCCTGTGCACCTTTTTTTGGTTTGCACTCTTCCTGCGGAGTCCAATGACATGTAGTTGCGGCTGAAGTAATTGTGATACCTCTTTCCTGTTCCTGCTCCATCCAGTCCATGGTAGCAGTACCTTCGTGAGTATCACCGATTTTATAGTTTACACCAGTATAATACAGGATACGCTCTGTCAGTGTTGTTTTACCAGCATCGATATGAGCCATGATACCAATATTTCTGGTTCTCTCCAATGGATATTCTCTTCCAGCCAAGGTTTTTCTCCTCCTTAGAATCTGTAATGAGCAAATGCCTTATTAGCCTCTGCCATCTTATGCATGTCTTCTTTCTTCTTCACAGATGCTCCTGTGTTGTTTGCAGCATCCAGAATTTCATTTGCCAGTCTCTCTTCCATTGTCTTCTCGCCTCTCTTGCGGGAATACAGAGTGATCCAGCGAAGTGCTAATGCCTGACGACGATCAGCTCTTACCTCGATAGGTACCTGGTATGTTGCTCCACCGATACGTCTGGCTTTTACTTCCAGAACTGGCATGATGTTATTCATAGCCTCTTCAAATACTTCGATAGCCGGCTTGTCAGTTTTCGCAGCAACTCTTTCGAATGCTCCGTATACGATTTTCTGAGCTACACCTTTCTTACCATCTAACATAATGTTATTGATAAGTTTGGTAACCACTTTATTATTGTACAGCGGATCCGCTAATACATCTCTTTTCTGAGTATGTCCTTTACGTGGCACGGTACTTCCCTCCTTAATCATTGAAATTAATTCATCGGTACTCACATGTGTCGTTCTACTGTGTATCGTGCTCGCAATTTCTATATTAACCCGCAACCACTGGTAAATAAGAATACGGCACAACAGTTAGTTCTGTTTGTGATACGACTTTATTGTTCTATTCCTGTTTCGCTTAAAAGTCTGTAACTTTTATTATTTCTTAGCGTCTTTTGGTCTCTTTGCTCCGTATTTGGAACGAGCCTGTCTTCTCTTAGCAACGCCTGCTGTATCCAGAGTACCACGAACGATGTGGTATCTTGTACCTGGAAGGTCCTTTACACGTCCTCCACGAATCAGAACAACGCTATGCTCCTGAAGGTTATGTCCCTCACCTGGGATGTAGCTTGTTACTTCGATTCCGTTTGACAGACGAACTCTGGCGATCTTTCTCAGAGCTGAGTTAGGTTTTTTAGGTGTAGCAGTTTTAACTGCTGTGCAGACACCTCTCTTCTGTGGTGCAGAAACGTTTGTGCTCTTCTTTTTCAGAGAGTTGAAGCCCTTCTGCAGAGCAGGTGCTGTAGATTTCTTTTCTGAAGTCTGACGACCTTTTCTAACTAACTGGTTAAATGTTGGCATTCTTTTCACCTCCTGTAATATTCCGCATTTGCGGTAGTGGTTGCTTAAAATCATTTTCAGGTGTGTGGATACATAGATATAGTGTATCGTGTATCGGCACGCACAATTCACATTATATCGGCAGAAACAGCGTCTGTCAAGGCTTTTTATGCAGTATTTACAGGAATTTTATGCACTTTTTTCATGCATATTTTTCAAAGAGAATATCCTGATGTTCTGTATCTTTCTCAGAGTAGTTGCAGATAAGATCTGGCATCGACTCTTCATCATCCAAGATCAAATTTTTTTCACCCATATATATCATCTCCATTTTCCATTACAAACGTTGCATTCCACAACTTCTGTTTATTTTCACTGCTTCTATATTTACTGTATTATACGTCTAAAATCCATGAAAACCTGGCTGGCTTTGCTGGACTTTTTCTTTTAAAAGTGATATTATATCGCGTAAGCAATTAGCTTACCGGCATGCTCTTTATGCTGGCATTTTCGCTATTTATAATTATGGAGGTGAATCGCTATGTTGAGGACAATATTGAAACCACTTTCTTTCGTACCTGCCCTCATTATGATGTATATTATCTTCTCCTTCTCCGCTCAGGACGGAGATATGTCCGGTCAGCTCAGCTACCAGGCAAGTGTGAAGATCATCGAAACAGCCGACTATGTTTTTAACGCCAATCTCAGTTACGATCAAATCGATGAGTGGGCAAATAAAATCGATTTTATCACTCGCAAACTGGCACATATGACCGAATATTTCGCTCTTGCTATCGCAGTATCCTTTCCATTATATGTATATGGACTGCACGGCATCCTTCTGATGTTTCTGGCGGGGCTGATCTGCGTCGGGTTCGCCTGCGGAGATGAATTCCACCAATCGTTTATCGCCGGACGAAGTCCTTCGGCAAGAGATGTCTGTATCGACAGTGTCGGCGTGTTTTTTGGGATCATCGTCGTCCGCATCATCGGCTGGACCGGACGGAAGACGGTCTTTAAAGAAAAAGTCAAAGTAAAACAGAAAAAGCCAAAGAAAAAGCTCTTTGGCGGTAAGTCAAAAACAACTTACTATGATAAATACGGCAATTACCAGCCACCACAGCCGGATGACCGCTATTACCAGAATCCAGGATCTGGATATGGTTATGACAACCGTGGGCAGGATTATGGTTATGATAGTCGCTATGACAGCCGCAGCGGGCGTAATTATTACGAACAGCCGGGCGGCAATCCGAATTATGCTTACGATAACCGCGGCGGCCGCGATTATTATGGTCAGCCGGAAGGTAACCCAAATTACGTCTATGACAACCGCGGCGTTAATCCGAATTATGGTTATGACGGTCGCAGCAGCAATCCGAATTATGGCTATGATAACCGCAGCGGCAATCCGAATTATGGTTATGATAACCGCAGCGGCAATCCGAATTATGATTATGATAATCATGGACATCGTGATTATTATGAACAGAGCGGCAAAAATCCGGAAAACGGTTACGGATACGACAACTGTGAGCAGAATTACTGCGAATCACAGACTCCTGACCGCAGTAACCGCGATTACTATGAGCAGCCCGTCAGAGAATCGCAGTCACAGCAGAGTACCAGAACCTGGTCAAGGGAAGAAGTAGAAGCCGGACTTCATCCGGAGCATACATCACGTACTTCCGACAAAAAGGCTACTAATCCAAACGATCCTTTCTGGTCTCCAGAACAGGAAATCGACTTCAATGCCAAACCGGAATATGCCGAGCGAAATTATCAGGAAACAAATGATCCATATGATCATGACTGGGGATTTGACCGTTCCGAAAATGTTTCCCGACAGCCATCTTATTCACCAGAAAAAGAACAGGCTCCATATGAGAATCCGGAAAGTACCGTTCCAAACGAACCTGCGGAAGATCCAAGACAGACTCCTCCGGTACAGCACCGAAGAAAAAAGAAACATGAAAAAGACTGGTTCTTTGATCTGTAAAGGTTTGTTGCTCGCCACTTGCAGAAGTGGGAGTCTTCTCGACTGAGATAAAATCGGAAATTGAGTTTCGATTAAAACTAAACGAAAAAATGCATGTACTTTCGTCATCCGACAAAAATACTTGCATTTTTTGTTTTATCATTTTTCGTTTTTTGCTTATTATTCTGTTCCCTGTTACTCTGTTTTTTCGCTGCTTTCTTCCTGCTTCTGTCTCTCTTCTTCCTTCTCCTGCTGTTCTTTCACAAATTGCTGTAATTCCTGTTTGTGCTCTTCATTGAGACCATGATCGCCCTCAAGAGAACGTAAAAACACCAGCAGAGAACCATCATAGGCAAGATTCAGGTATTCCTGAACACCTTTTGCTATAAATTCTTTTCTTGACATGTTCACAGAATAATAGCGACGTTTACCTCTTTTGGTAGAAGACAGGATTTTCTTATTCTTCAGACGTATCACAAAACTATAGGCCGTCTGCTGTTTCCATACATATCCTTTTGTCTCCATGTACTCCATGATTTCATTCAGATGAATCTCCTCCTGATCTGCATGTGCCCACATGTAGTCCATAATGTGCTGTTCCGCTTCTGATAAACTGTAAAAAGCCATACTTTATCCTCCTAATCGTTTGTAATATAATACAATGCTATATTACATATCTTATCAAAAAATCGCCAGATGGTCAAATCAAAAATTCGAGAAATTTTGTTCCGTCTTGTGATCATTTACAGAAAATAATGCATGAAACAGAAGAGGAAATAAATCTTGTTGCCCGCCGCCTACAGTTGAGAATCATCTCACCTCTGATATAGTATGATTGCAAACACCGCTGTCAATGCCTCTGCCACCGGAAATGCCAGCCATACGCCGTTTGCTCCCAGTATTTTTCCAAACAGAAATGCTGCCGGAATAATGACAATGACATATCGCAGCAACGCAATACAAAAAGATGGTGTACCCTTTTTCTCAACATGGCAACAAAAAAACGCCACATAACTACCTTTCGATAGCTATGTGGCGAAAAAAGAACTTTCTTAAAAAATCCACACCCTGTACGGGTTTTGTTATTCTCTTTATTCTTCGGTAGAATCCGAATCTTCCGCTGTCAAATCAACTTCATCGAAATCGTCTGCAACATTCTCATCTGCATTCTCTGCTGCGGCAGTTTCTGCATCTGCTGCTGTTTCCTTCGAAGTGATCTCTGTCTGCTCTTCCGACATTTCTGTTTCATCCAGCATCAGATCGTCATCTTCCATTTCATATTCATCCTCACCGGTATCCAGTTTTACGTTGCGGTAACGTTTCATACCGGTTCCGGCCGGGATCAGTTTACCGATGATAACGTTCTCTTTCAGACCGATCAGCGGATCGACTTTACCTTTGATAGCTGCTTCTGTCAGAACTTTTGTAGTTTCCTGGAAGGATGCTGCTGACAGGAAGGAGTTGGTTGCCAGGGATGCTTTTGTAATACCAAGCATTACCTGTTTTCCTTCTGCAGGCTCTTTGCCCTGAGCGATCATCTCTTCATTGATATCCTCGAAATCAAGGATGTCTACCATGGTTCCCGGCAGAAGTTCCGTGTCTCCGTTATCCTCGATACGGATCTTCTTCATCATCTGACGAACGATTACTTCGATATGTTTATCGTTGATCTCTACACCCTGCAGACGGTATACACGCTGTACTTCACGCAGCATGTAATCCTGAACAGCGTTTACGCCCTTGATTCGCAGAATGTCATGCGGATTTACACTACCTTCTGTCAGTTCATCACCAGCATCCAGATAAACTCCATCCTGTACTTTGATACGTGATCCGTAAGGAATCAGATAAGTCTTGGACTCACCTGTCTCACTGTTTGTCACAATGATCTCACGTTTTTTCTTGGTATCTTTGAGGGTTGCCACACCGGAAATCTCAGTGATGATAGCAAGTCCCTTAGGCTTACGTGCCTCGAAAAGCTCCTCGACACGAGGAAGACCCTGTGTGATATCGCCGCCGGCAACACCACCGTTATGGAAGGTACGCATGGTCAGCTGTGTACCCGGCTCACCGATAGACTGTGCTGCGATGATACCTACGGATTCACCAACCTGTACCGGCTCACCGGTTGCCATGTTGGAACCGTAACATTTCGCACAAACACCAACATGTGATTTACAGTTCAGGATCGTACGGATCTTGATCTGTTCAAATGGTTTGCCGTTTGCGTCCACACCTTCACTCATGATACGTGCTGCACGTTTCGGAGTGATCATATGGTTTGCTTTTACAAGGATTTCGCCGTCTTTATTCTTAATGGTCTCGCAGGAGAATCTTCCTGTGATACGCTCCTGCAGGCTTTCGATCTCTTCCTTGCCGTCTGTAAATGCTTTTACATACATACCCGGAATTTCTTTGCCTTCGCAGCAGTCCATCTCACGGATGATCAGATCCTGTGATACATCAACCAGTCGTCTTGTCAGGTAACCGGAATCGGCTGTACGAAGAGCGGTATCGGACATACCTTTTCGAGCTCCATGTGCAGACATGAAATATTCCAGTACGTCAAGACCTTCACGGAAGTTTGACTTGATAGGCAACTCGATCGTATGACCGGTTGTATCTGCCATCAGTCCTCGCATACCTGCCAGCTGTTTGATCTGTTTATCAGAACCACGGGCACCGGAGTCAGCCATCATGAAGATGTTGTTGTACTTATCCAGTCCGTCCAGCAGCTTTCTGGTCAGAACATCATCGGTTTCTTTCCAGGTCTCTACAACTTCTTTGTAACGTTCTTCTTCTGTGATCAGACCACGTTTGTAGTTCTTTGTGATGTGGTCTACAGTCTCCTGAGCCTGCTTGATCAGTTCCGGTTTTTCAGGCGGAACGGTCATATCGGAAATGGATACGGTCATAGCTGCTCTTGTGGAGAATTTATATCCTGTTGCTTTGATATCATCCAGCACTTCTGCTGTCTTGGTAGCTCCGTGTGTATTGATAACTTTTTCCAGGATCTGTTTCAGCTGTTTCTTTCCTACATGGAAATCTACTTCCAGCTTCATTTCGTTTTCCGGAATGCTTCTGTTTACAAAGCCCAGATCCTGAGGCAGGATCTCGTTGAACAGGAAACGTCCCAGTGTGGACTCTACCGTACCGGTCTTTGTTGTACCGTCCGGCATGGTCTTTGTCATACGCACTTTGATTCTGGTCTGCAGAGTCAGTGCTTTGTTTTCATAAGCAAGGATTGCTTCGTTCACGCTCTTGAAGTACTTGCCTTCTCCGATCGAACCCGGTCTTTCCTGTGTCAGGTAGTAAATACCAAGGACCATATCCTGTGAAGGAACGGCTACAGGACCGCCGTCGGACGGTTTCAGCAGGTTGTTCGGTGAGAGAAGCAGGAAACGGCACTCTGCCTGAGCCTCTACGGACAGCGGCAGATGTACAGCCATCTGGTCTCCGTCGAAGTCGGCGTTGAATGCGGTACAAACCAGCGGATGCAGTTTGATCGCTTTACCTTCTACCAGGATCGGCTCAAATGCCTGAATACCCAGACGATGCAGTGTAGGAGCACGGTTCAGCATAACCGGATGCTCTTTGATTACTTCTTCCAGAACGTCCCATACTTCCGGCTGAAGTCTCTCTACCATTTTCTTTGCGTTTTTAATATTATGTGATGTTCCGTTTGCTACCAGCTCTTTCATAACGAAAGGTTTAAACAGCTCGATTGCCATTTCTTTCGGCAGACCGCACTGATAAATTTTCAGTTCCGGTCCTACGACGATAACGGAACGTCCGGAATAGTCAACTCGTTTTCCGAGCAGGTTCTGACGGAAACGTCCGGATTTACCTTTCAGCATATCGGACAGAGATTTCAGAGCACGGTTACCAGGTCCGGTTACCGGTCTTCCTCTTCGACCGTTATCGATCAGGGCATCTACTGCTTCCTGAAGCATACGTTTTTCGTTTCTGACGATAATATCCGGTGCTCCAAGCTCCAGCAGTCTCTTCAGACGGTTGTTACGATTGATGATTCTTCTGTACAGGTCGTTCAGGTCAGAAGTTGCAAATCTTCCTCCGTCCAGCTGTACCATAGGACGCAGATCCGGCGGAATAACCGGGATAACAGTCATGATCATCCACTCCGGACGGTTGCCGGACTCACGGAATGCTTCTACAACTTCCAGTCTCTTGATGATTCTTGCACGTTTCTGTCCGGTAGCTTCTTTTAATCCTCTTTTCAGCTCTTCGGATTCTTTTTCCATGTCGATGGCTTCCAGAAGCTCTTTGACAGCTTCTGCACCCATGCCGACACGGAATGTCATACCGTATTTTTCTCTGGCTTCCTGGAACTCTCTCTCAGTCAGTACCTGTTTGTACTGCAGTTCGCTGGTTCCTTTATCCAGAACAATGTAGTTGGCAAAATACAGTACTTTTTCCAGTACTCTCGGTGACAGATCCAGCATCAGTCCCATTCTGGAAGGGATACCCTTAAAGTACCAGATATGAGATACCGGAGCTGCCAGCTCGATATGTCCCATACGCTCACGGCGTACACTTGATTTTGTTACTTCAACTCCGCATCGGTCACAGATAACACCTTTGTAGCGGATTTTTTTATATTTACCACAGTGACATTCCCAGTCTTTGCTTGGTCCGAAGATTCTTTCACAGAACAGACCATCTTTTTCCGGTTTCAGCGTACGGTAGTTGATGGTTTCCGGTTTCAGGACTTCACCATGTGACCATTCTCTGATCTTATCAGGAGATGCTAAACCGATTTTAATGGCATCAAACGTAATTGGCTGATACGTTTCATTATTTGTTGTTTCTGGCATGTATGGTTTCTCCTTTCACTTCCGGCTTACTCTTCCTCGAAAACTTCATCCGGGCTGAAGATTGCTTCATCCGGTGCGGACTCTTCCTGTACATCAACCAGCTCGTCGCCTTCAAACTCCTGTTTGGTATAGCCGTACTCGCCGAAAGAGGACTCCTCTTTTCTGTTGTAATCTTTGTTGTCGCCCTCGATGACAGAACGTAAGTCTGTGTCTCCATAGTCAACAGTTTCCATAAGTTCTACTTCTGTCTGGTCCTCCTTGAGCACTTTGACATCCAGACCAAGAGACTGAAGCTCTTTGATCAGAACTTTGAAGGACTCCGGAATACCAGGTTCAGGGATGTTTTCACCCTTGATGATCGCTTCATAAGTCTTAACACGTCCGACAACATCATCCGATTTAACAGTCAGGATCTCCTGCAGTGTATAAGAAGCACCATATGCTTCCAGAGCCCAAACCTCCATCTCTCCGAAACGCTGTCCGCCGAACTGAGCTTTACCACCCAGAGGCTGCTGTGTTACCAGGGAGTACGGGCCTGTGGAACGTGCATGGATCTTATCGTCTACCAGGTGATGCAGTTTCAGATAATGCATGTGTCCGATGGTTACCGGGCTGTCGAAATATTCTCCGGTACGTCCGTCACGCAGTCTTACTTTACCGTCTCTTGACAGCGGTACGCCTTTCCAGAGTGCTCTGTGGTCACGGTTGTCATACAGATACTGCAGAACTTCCGGCAGAAGCTCTTCGCCATGTTTCTTTTCGAATTCTTCCCACTCCAGATTGACATAATCGTTTGCCAGATCCAGTGTGTCCATAATGTCTACCTCGTTTGCACCGTCAAATACTGGTGTTGAGATATTGAATCCAAGTGCTTTTGCAGCCAGGCTCAGATGGATCTCCAGGACCTGACCGATGTTCATACGAGACGGCACACCCAGCGGATTCAGTACGATATCCAGCGGACGGCCATTTGGCAGGAACGGCATATCTTCAACAGGAAGGACACGGGAAACCACACCCTTGTTACCATGACGACCGGCCATCTTGTCACCTACAGAGATCTTTCTCTTCTGTGCAATGTAAATTCTTACGGACTGATTTACACCCGGTGCCAGCTCGTCACCATTTTCTCTTGTAAAGACTTTTGCATCTACGACAATACCATATTCACCATGCGGTACTTTCAGGGAAGTATCACGTACTTCACGTGCTTTTTCTCCGAAGATTGCACGCAGCAGACGCTCTTCTGCTGTCAGCTCTGTCTCGCCCTTCGGTGTTACTTTTCCTACCAGAATATCACCGGCACGTACTTCTGCACCGATACGGATGATACCACGCTCATCCAGATCTTTCAGTGCATCATCACCGACACCAGGAACGTCACGTGT
>ERZ773169.2669-NODE-2669-length-12522-cov-3.964226_pt1 | contig 12522 bp, 8 predicted proteins | sample MGYA00580536_ERZ773169 | MGnify/ENA primary metagenome ERZ773169 (study PRJEB29015, sample SAMEA2737814) | human gut metagenome | biome: human gut; feature: human-associated habitat; material: faeces | place: China | collected 2012 ...
GCAGAGGACGGTCTATCCGATACCATCAAGCCGCGCCTTGTGGTAGCGGGCGCAGATTGTGCAAGGGTGATGGTAATTGACGATTTCGACAGGGCGCTGACACTGGACGATGACCGGCTGGAACAGGCAATAGAACAAACCGGCGCACGGCTGGTAGTGTTGGATCCAATTCAAGGGTATATCGGCGCAAGTGTAGATATGCACCGTGCAAATGAAATCAGACCACTGATGTACAGAATTGCAAAGCTGGCTGAAAAGTATGGATGTGCCATTCTTCTGATTGGGCACATGAACAAGAACAGCGGCGAGAAATCCAGCTATCGCGGGTTAGGGTCTATTGATTTTCAGGCGGCTGCAAGGAGTGTGCTGGTAGTAGGGCGTATCAAAGATGACCCCACATTGCGTGTTGTCTGCCCGGCAAAAAGCTCACTGGCCCCGGAGGGCGGGGCTGTTGCCTTTCGTCTTGACCCAGAGCAGGGCTTTCAATGGGCAGGACCGTATGACATCAGTGTGGACGAACTGCTTTCCGGCAGCAGCCGAGGGCATAAGCTGCGCGAGGCGCAGAGCTTTCTGAAAGAAGTATTGGCGGACGGCCCGCTGCCGCAAACAGAGATTGAAGCAGCCGCACAACAGGCAGGGATACGCCCCAAGACCTTGCGCAATGCGCGATATGAATTAGGTGTGACCTCAACTAAAATCAGTAAACAGTGGCTATGGGCACTGCCCGAAGCATAAAGGAAGAAGGCAAGATGCCCCTATCTTTAGGAACAGGGCATCTTGCCTTCTTGATGGAAAAATGCTTTTTCAGATGGCTTCGTACTGTGCTGTAGTGAGGCGGTACAGTACGAGCAAGCACGGCATTGTGATATCACAATATCAAAACGCCCTTGTTAGGGTGAACCCTAAGACCCTTTTACTGCAAATTGTTTGGCTGCTGATAAGCGATTTGAAAAGAAAATGTATGCAAACTTTAGGTGGCTGCGTACTGTGCCACAACAGGGTGGCACAGTATGAGCAGGCATGTCATTTTGCTGTCATGCCTGCAAAATGTCCTTGTTAGGGTGTACCCTAAGACTTCAATTATCAAAGAAAAATCACCTAAAAACTTTCACAGCGCAGCAACCTGCGGTTGATGTGCTGCCGGATTTATGATATAGTGATATTTAGAGAAAGTATGCCCTAACACAAGAAGTTGAAACTTTTTGCCCACAACTTCAGATAATATTTGCTATCGGGAAGTTGCCGCAAAATCCGCATAAAGGAGGCTGTCTGTATGGATGTGATCTCAAAAAAGCAGATGTCGGAGGAGGATATTAAACTCCACTACATTACCCCTGCCATTACAGCACAGTGGAATATTCAGCACATCACGATGGAAACCAAAGTGACAGATGGTCGCATCAACCTTAAAGGCAACCTTGTCATTCGTGAGAAGCCGAAGCGTGCGGACTATGTGCTTTATGTGAGTACCAATAACCCGATTGCCATTGTGGAAGCCAAAGACAACAATCACGCAGTTTCATATGGCTTACAGCAGGCTATGACGTATGCCCAAATGCTGGATGTGCCGTTTGCGTACAGCTCAAACGGTGACGGCTTTATGGAGCATGACTTCCTGACGGGCAAAGAGCGCGAGTTTGGCCTTGACGAATTCCCCACTGAGCAGGAATTGATTCAGCGCTACAAGGCTGGCGCAAACGGCGGTGCAGGACTGACCCCCGAACAAGAGAAAATCATAGCGCAGCCGTATTACAGCAGCCAAAGCACCTACCCGCCCCGCTACTACCAGCGCATTGCCATCAATCGCACAGTGGACGCTATCGCAAGAGGGCAAAACCGTATTCTGTTGGTTATGGCCACCGGCACAGGCAAAACCTACACAGCGTTCCAAATTGTATACCGCTTGCTGAAAAGCGGTATGAAGAAGAAAATTCTGTACTTGGCTGACCGCAACAACCTTGTTGACCAGTCGATTCAGCAGGACTTTGCCCCGCTGGAAAAAGTCATTCATAAGGTGAACTTTGCCAAAGATGACCTCAGCACCATTACTTCGTATCAAGTCTATTTCTCGCTGTATCAGCAGCTTGCGGGCAATAACGATGATCAAGAGGAAGAAGGCGATAATGCACTCGCCAAACTGTCGCAGTTGTTCCGTTCGGATTTCTTTGACCTGATTATCGTGGACGAGTGTCACCGTGGTTCTGCGAAAAAAGAAAGCAACTGGCGCAAAATTTTGGAATACTTTTCCTCGGCAACGCAAATCGGCATGACCGCGACGCCCAAAGAAACAAAGTACATTTCCAATATAGATTATTTCGGTGAGCCGATTTATACATACAGCCTGAAAGAGGGCATCGAGGACGGTTTCCTTGCGCCGTTCAAGGTCATCAATATTATGACCGACATCGGTGAGGGCTGGCGTCCGCGCAAGGGGCAGCGCGATATTTACGGCAACGAAATCGAGGATAGAATCTACACCAACAGCGACTACGATTACAACATTATCATACAAGACCGTATCGAACAGGTTGCCGCTGAAATCACGCGCTACCTGAAAAGCACAGACCGCATGGCAAAGACTATCGTGTTCTGCGCAACAGAGGACGCAGCAGAGCGAATGCGCGTTGCACTGGTGAATCAGAACGCTGACATGGTAAAGCAGAATCCCGACTATGTGGTGCGCATCACCGGCAGCGACACCTACGGCAAGAGCAAGCTGGACTACTTTATTTCCGTTTCCGCAAAGTATCCTGTGATTGCGACCACCTCGAAGTTGCTCTCCACAGGCTCGGACTGCAAAATGACAAAGCTGATTGTTTTGGATGAAATGATCGGCTCGATGACGGAGTTCAAGCAGATTATTGGTCGTGGTACTCGTTTAAGAGAGAAAGAGGGAAAAACGCATTTCGTTGTCATGGACTTCCGCAATGTCAGCCGCCTGTTTGCTGACCCGGAATGGGATGGCCCTATCGAAATGAACGATGACTACGACCCCAACAAAGATACCCCACAGACGCCGCCTAAGCCCGGCCCGGGCACCCTTGACCCGCCGGTTGATCCGAAAAATCCGAAGCCGATTGTGGATAAAAACGGCTGCCGCGTGGAAGTGATTTACAAGACCGTCTCCGTATACGATGCAAGCGGTAAACTGCTGAAACAGGAAAGCATCATCGACTACACAAAGGAAAATATCCGTGGCGCATACGCTTCGCTGGATAACTTTATTCGCCAGTGGTCGGCAGAGGATAAAAAGGAAACCATCCGGGAACTTTTGCGCAATCAGGGCATCGACCTTGAAGCGATAAAGGCCGACCAAGGTATGTCCGATGTGGATGATTTTGACTTTATCTGCCATGTCGCTTTTGACAAGAAGCCCTTGACCCGCCGCGAACGAGCCGAAAATGTGAAGAAAAAAGATTTCCTCAACAAGTACAGCGGCGCGGCAAGAACGGTTTTGGAAGCCCTGCTGGATAAGTACATGAATACCGGCATCTACGAAATAGAAAAGACAGAAATACTGCGGCTTGACCCCTTTATGCAGATGGGCAAACCGCAGAAGATAGCCTCTTACTTTGGCGGCAAGGATGGCTACCTGAAAGCGGTCAAGGAGTTGGAACAGGCAATCTACGATGGAGGAGCAGCATAACAAATGGGAAATATGTCTAACTTTGTAAAGAGAGTGCGCGACATCATGCGCAATGATGCCGGTATCAACGGCGATGCGCAACGCATTGAGCAGATCGCGTGGATGCTCTTCTTGAAAGTGTATGACGCAAAGGAGCAGGACTGGGAATGGTCGGACGATAACTATCAGTCAATTATTCCGGAGCCTTGCCGTTGGCGCAAATGGGCGCATGATGAAAATGGACAGAGTATGACTGGCGATACGCTGTTGGATTTTGTCAATAATACGCTGTTTCCGACGCTGAAAAATCTACCAGTCGATGCGTCCACACCCATCAAAAAAGCCATTGTGCAGACGACTTTTGCAGATGCCAACAACTATATGAAAGACGGGGTGCTTCTGCGACAGGTCATTGGCGTAATTGACGAACTCGACCTCACCGATTATGAGGAAAGCCACGCCTTTGGCGAAATTTACGAGACAATTCTAAAGGAATTGCAAAGCGCTGGCTCGGCTGGTGAATTTTACACGCCCCGCGCAGTAACAGATTTTATGGCGCAGATGATCGACCCGCAAATCGGGGAAACGATGGCAGACTTTGCCTGCGGCACGGGCGGATTCATCACAAGCTGGCTGAAAGAACTGAAGAAAAAAGTCAAAACCACAGAAGACGAAGAAAAGTACGCCAACTCTATTTACGGCATCGAGAAAAAGCAGTTTCCCTATATGCTTTGCATCACAAATATGCTGTTGCATGATTTGGACGTGCCGCAGGTGTTCCACGACAACACTCTGTTGCGTGATGTGCTGGACTATACCGAGGACGATCAGGTCGATGTGATTCTGATGAATCCACCCTACGGCGGCTCGGAAAAGGCGGAGGTAAAGAACCATTTCCCATCTGACCTCGCCAGCAGCGAAACGGCAGACCTCTTTATGTCGGTCATTATGTACCGCTTGAAGGAAAACGGACGAGCTGCCGTTATTCTGCCGGACGGTTTTCTGTTCGGTACGGATAACGCAAAGGTTGCCATCAAAACAAAGTTGTTCTCGGAATTTAATGTGCATACGATCATCCGTATGCCGGGCAGCGTATTCTCTCCGTATACATCCATCACGACCAATATTTTGTTCTTTGACCGCACCGGCCCGACAGCGGAAACGTGGTTTTACCGCTTGGATATGCCGGAGGGGTACAAGCATTTCAGCAAAACCAAACCCATGAAGCTGGAGCATTTTGCCCCGGCGGTTGCATGGTGGCATGACCGTGCGCCGATTCAGCAGGACGGCTTTGATAAGGCAAAGAAGTATACCTTGCAGGAAATCAAAGACCGCAACTATAACATTGACCTTTGTGGCTACCCGCATGAGGAAGAAGAAATCCTCCCGCCGAAAGAATTGATTCAGCAGTATCAGGAAAAGCGTGCCAGCCTGAATGCCGATATTGACAGGATTCTTGCGCAGATTACGGAAATCCTCGGCATTGATTTGGACGCACAAGATTGATTTGAGGTTCCGATTTGGAACCTCAAAATAGGAGTACAAACATGAGCGAGATACAGGCAAAAGCAGAAAAATCGCTGATTCCTGCGGTTATGAATGAAACCGATTTACGCAGTCTTGTCTATGTGATTCGCGGCCAGCAGGTCATGCTGGACAGTGATTTGGCGGCTTTGTATCAGGTGGAAACAAAAGTGTTCAATCAAGCGGTAAGCAGAAACATTGAGCGCTTCCCGGGAAACTTCCGTTTTCAACTGACGGCGGAAGAATATGTAGCTTTGAGGTCACAACTTGTGACCTCAAACGGGCGCGGTGGTCGTCGGTATCTGCCGTATGCCTTTACGGAACAGGGAATTGCCATGCTGTCCGGCGTACTGCGCAGCGATGTCGCGGTTCAAATGTCGATTCGCATTATGAACACATTTGTGGAGATGCGCCGCTTTATTGCCAATAATGCGCTTTTGTTTGAGCGTATCAGCAATATTGAACTGAAACAGCTTGAATATCAAAAAAACACGGACGAGCGCTTTGACAAAGTGTTCCGGTACATCGACGACCATGCCGAGTCGCAGCAGAAAATCTTCTTTGATGGGCAGATTTATGATGCGTTCAGTCTGCTGGTTTCGTTGATTCAAAAGGCAGAAAGAGAAATCGTTCTGATAGACGGTTATGTGGACGTCAATACGCTGAATTTGCTTGCCAAGAAACAGCCCAATGTGCGCGTAAAGTGCTATACTTACGCAAGTACGCGGCTGACAAATCAGGATGTTGCCCAGTTTAATGCGCAGTATCCGACATTGGAAGTGACAAGAACGCAGGTGTTCCATGATCGCTTCTTGATTTTGGATGGAACGATAGCATATCACATTGGAGCCTCGCTAAAAGATGCCGGTAAAAAATGCTTTGGCATCTCACTGCTGGAAGAACCGCAGCTGACAGCCGACCTTTTGAACCGACTGCAAAATGTGTAAGGAGAAGTTATGACCGGGCAGCAACTTAAAAATTCAATCTTGCAGATGGCGGTGCAGGGCAAGCTGGTTCCGCAAGACCCCAACGATGAACCGGCTTCTGTCCTGCTGGAACGCATCCGTGCGGAGAAAGAAAAACTTATCAAAGAGGGAAAAATCAAGAAAGAGAAGAACCCCTCTGTAATTTTCCGTGGAGCCGATAATTTGCCTTATGAGAAGATCGGTAAAAACGAGCCGGTTTGCATTGCCGACGAAGTGCCGTTTGAGATTCCGGAGAGTTGGGAGTGGGTGAGATTAGGAAATCTTACTTACAATCATGGGCAGAAAAAGCCATCCTCCGAATTTTGCTATATCGATATAGGCTCGATTGATAATCAACATCAACGATTAAACGAAAAAGAAACCATTGTGGCTCCAGAAAACGCGGCATCACGAGCAAGAAAAATTGTAAAAACCGGTGACATATTATACTCTACGGTACGTCCGTATCTGCACAATATGTGCATTATAGATAGAGAATTTACAAAAGAACCTATTGCCAGTACCGGTTTTGCCGTCCTAAAATGTTGTGCAGATTATTCTAATGCGTTTTTGTTCTACTACATGATGTCTCCCGATTTTGACAATTATGCCAACGACAGCGACAACTCAAAAGGTGTAGCATATCCAGCAATCAATGACGAGCGATTAAGTAACGCGTTGATTCCTGTGCCACCCGTTATGGAACAATACAGAATTTTGAATCAATTATCAAAAGTTCTTCCGATTGTTCAGGTTTATGATGGGGCGTATCGCAATCTTGAAAATCTGAGTACTACGTTCCCGATACAGCTAAAGAAATCTATTCTCCAATATGCCGTACAAGGCAAGCTCGTTCCCCAAGACCCCACGGATGAACCTGCATCCGCCCTTTTAGAGTGCATCCGTGCAGAAAAAGAACAACTCATCAAATCCGGCAAGGTCAAGCGTGACAAGCACGAATCCGTCATTTTTAGGCGGGATAATTCTTATTATGAGAGAGTAGACGGAATAGAACGCTGTATCGACGATGAAATACCGTTTGAAATTCCGGAGAACTGGGAAGTTGTACGCCTGCAAAATATCGGAGAGTATCGAAAAGGCCCTTTTGGCAGTAGTTTAACCAAAAGTATGTTTGTTCCTAAAAGTAAGTCAAGCATTAAAGTATATGAGCAGAAAAATGCTATTCAAAAAGACTGTACACTGGGAACATACTATATTCCAATGGAATACTACAATGAGAAAATGAAAGGTTTTACAGTTTTACCTAATGATATAATTGTTAGTTGTGCAGGAACCATTGGAGAAACCTATATTATGCCATCCTCTGCGGAAATCGGAATTATCAATCAAGCGCTTATGCGAATGCGGATAACATCACAGATAAATGTTGATTACTTTCTCATTTATTTTGACTATGTGGTAAAGGAAACTGCACGAGAAAGTAGTAAGGGCTCTGCAATAAAGAATATCCCACCTTTTGACATTTTCAAAAAGATTATACTACCGCTACCACCCCTAAAAGAGCAAAAACGAATTATTCAAGAAGTTCAAACAATTCAATCACTTATTTCATCGTTATAAGTAAACGCCACACACTCCGTGCAATAGAGCGTGTGGCGTTTACATTTACCAATTCACGATATTATCAACAAGCAGTCGTTGCTCTGTTGCGGTCTTGCGTAGATAAATGCGCGTAGTTTCAATACTTTCATGCCCCATCAGATCAGCGAGAAAGGCAATATCACTGCATCTATCCAAAAAACTTTTTGCAAAGCGGTGGCGGAAAGAGTGCGGATAAACTACGGCAGGGTCAATGCCATACTGCACTGCTAATTTTTTGAGTTGACCGGAGATTCCTCTGGTGGTAATCCGCTCACCAAAGCGGTTTAAAAAGATAAAACCGCTGTCTCGGTGGATTTCATTTAGCCATGCGAGGGCTTCCTCTTGCAGTGTTTTCGGAATATAAATGCGGCGCAGTTTTCCACCTTTTGAATACAAATCAAGATGCCCTAACTTGATATGCTCGACTTTGATTTGTACCAGTTCGCTGACGCGCGCACCGGTGGCAGCTAAAAAACGAATAACGAAATACCAAAGCAAATTGTCATCACGCTTTAAGCAGTTCTTAAAGTATGTATAATCCGCTTCACTGATGACGTTTTCTAAAAAGGCTTTCTGTTGCACTTTTACGGAAGATAACGCCCACGCACTTTTCCCAATACTCTCCAAATAGCAGTTGATGGCCCGTATACGCAAATTTACGGTTTTGGGCTTGTACTGCTCTATGAGCCACGCCTTATGCTCTTTTAAGCTGCGTTTTGTCACGGAATCATATCTTTCGTAAAATTGTCTTACTGCAAACAGATACGATTTAACGGTGTTTTCTGCAAGGTTTGTACCTCTTAAATGTCTTTCAAATTCTACAATCATGGTGAAAGACCTCCTTTCACCATGATTGTACAAAATCATTATCGCATTGTATGAATTTTGCTCAAAATGTCATCGATTTTTTCAACGATGCGGTATTGTTCAGAATTTGGCGGTAGTGGCATTAAAGTGGCTACTATTTTTTCTTTCGATATATTAGGCTGCGCTCCGCCCTCACCGAGCTTAATAAATGCTGTTTTCTGAGACATCAAAAAGTAAAAAAGGAATTTGTTGTAAACACCTATAAACGGAACACAAGCACAACAAGCTTGATTCGTCGTTGCCGGAAGTTGTAGTATTCCAAGCTTTCCTATTGTAGCACCGTACATTGCAATAAGAACTGAACCGACTGGGTTCAACTTAACCGATGTTTCAGTAAGGGCAAGATTAGTAATGGTTTCAGGGATATAAGTTATGTATCCATCATTCAAATCACCAGTTTTTAACCATGGAATCGTTCCATTATAATATTCTGATTTTGTACGACTTGGCGTAGCACCTGATCCCCACTCGCCTATATTTCCCAACCTTACCCATTCCCACCCATCCGGGACCTCAAACGGTATTTCATCGTCGATACAGCGTTCTATTCCGTCTACTCTCTCATAATAAGAATTATCCCGCCTAAAAATGAGGGATTCATGCTTATCACGCTTAATTTTGCCGGATTTGATGAGGTGTTCTTTCTCTGCACGGATGCGTTCTAAAAGGGCGAATGCAGGTTCATCCGTGGGGTCTTGTGGAACGAGCTTGCCTTGGACAGCATATTGCAAAATGGATTTCTTTAGTTGCTCAGGAAAAGAAGAATTGAGCGCTTCACTTATCTGATCGAGTTCATTGTATTTCTTTATATCAGGCAAAAGTTCTTCTACTTTTTTTACAATTCGATTCTGTTCGGAAACAGGCGGAAGTGGAATGGGTAGATTCATTAGCTTCTCACGCGAAATATTGTAAAAAGCTTGTCCCGATTTATGCGTGATATTCCTACAATTATCTCTGTGAGTTTTTGTTGCAAAAGCATATAGCAGATATTTCGATAAAACATCATTGCTTAGATGTGGAACAAGCATCAAAACAAATCCACCGACTACTACATTTTCATAATCACATTCAACCAAAGCAATTTTACCAATATGTTCAAGGCTACTTACTGCTGGTGTAATCATATAATTTTTCTTTAGTAGTAATGCAGACTTAACATACTCAGCGGAAATAAAAACATCATCATTCTTCAAATTATAGCTTTCATTGTCAATGTTTCCGCCTCTTAAGACACGAACCATGTTATCTGACTTTGTTAAAAGCTGTTCTTTTTTATAAGACAACCCGGTCATGTTCGAAAACAAGTCACCAACTCTGCACCACTCCCAACTCTCCGGAATCTCAAACGGCACTTCATCGGCAATACAAACAGGCTCGTTTTTGCCGATCTTCTCATAAGGCAAATTATGACATCTCCCGCTTGTGTCCGGGGATTGGGGGTTCCCCCAACAAGTGGGCGTTTGGTGTACCAAATGCCGTGCTTGCTCGTACTATTCCCCGAAAAGTTGGCGAACGATATGTATCAAAGAAAAGTTGATGTGGGAGGATTGACGACTCACAGAATGTACAGTAAAATTTAATTACAATTAGTAGGTGGAATGGGAGGAAACTTTACGTTGGATAAGAGCTATATTTATCAAGTCTTAATTAGAGAATGGATTGAAAACGATTGGGATAAAGGAATATTCGTACCTGTATATGGAGGAAGAAAAGATGACAAGTGGGATATATTTTTTCAAAGCTACCTTGTTCCAGCTGATAGGACAGAAGAACAATTAAAAACAGATACCTACGATGCTTACGGCTTATTGCGCCCAGGAGTTACTGTTTATGGAGCATGGGATTCTGGAGAAGCCGCGTATTATAAGTGGGGAAATAATGCGAGTATAGAGCCATTAGTTATCAAAAGAGATTATAATGACTTGGCAAGAGATAATATAGAAATTGTGGAAGAATTTAGATTCCTTTTTAACCTGTATTATAACTCGCAGTCTAAAGAGTACGTAGACTTGGAGAGCGATACTTCTGTTGTAAAAATCTCTGATGATAATTTGGTTAGCATACATAAGAGGTATCTCAAAAGCTATCTTGCAATAAAGAATATGGCACTCATTATACATATTGATAGCAGATGCACCGATATTGTAGAAGATATTTTCCCAACGGATAGCTTCGATTATCGAAATGATGACAATACTGTTTTTTACACGGTGAATATAGGTAGAGGACACAATGGAATTCAGGAAGAAAACTTTTCTATTTTATTCGGGAAAAAAGTACTCTTTGGATGCGAACTAAAAGACTGCAATATTTGGCCATACAATGAAAAGAAGCAGTATATTGAGTTTATTGTTGGTGTTGATGACAATGGTAGAGAATTACACTATACTTGTGATCCGAGTAAATTGAGTAATTATTTTGGAGCTAACCCTGATGCCCCACATTATCTGACACCCATATTCTTTGACTCCGCTGTTTTAAGTAAGTACTATTCAAACCCGGAAAAATATAAAGTTGATGATGGAATTATACGATGTGGTACGTTATGGTCATTGTATATTGATAACCAAAATACGGGTTATGTTTCGGCTTATCTTGGTGATTTGGGTAGGAACTTGCCAAGTGAACAAGAGCAGCATTATTGGAGAGGATTTAATAAGGCTCTTGATGCAAAACTAAGTGCAACAAAGTTTAAGAGAGACTTTATGGCATTACCGGCCAGTTCCCAATCACAGGATTTCGTTTTCAAAAATACTTATGTAAAGACAAATCGTCAATTTGCTGAAAAAGCAGGATGGCCCTTGTTTCTAGAACTTGATGAGCAGGATCGGTACAATTTTGAAGGGCTTCGTATTCCAATCAACAATTCGATTGTTGAAATGGATATGTTAGTGCTATCTTTGGTGAAGGTGTTGTTAGATTCATTAAATGAAAAAGAAATTGTTTCACATTTGACGGGTACATATGAGAAACTTGTGGGGAGTATATCAAAGTTGGAAGTATGGTTTCAAGAGAAACAACTTACAGGCTATCAAGACCATATTAAGTTTTTAAGAAATTTACAAGAACTACGCTCTAGCGGAACAGGACATAGAAAAGGAAAGAGTTATCAAAAAATATCAAAGGTATTTGATATCCAAAAGGAAAATTATACAGAAACATTTTCTAATATATTAGAAAGTGCCACCTTATTCCTAAACTATATAAGCACCCACATAGAAGAGCTAAGCAAGTGATTTTGACGGTTTGGCAATGTAGAGACAACGCAATGAATTGAGTAAAAACAAAATCGGATGCTCTCACCGTAGCAGGGCATCCGACAATTTTCAAATTAGCAATAAATCAAGTCACGCATAATAGTTTCTTCGGCAATATCCTTGAAAGAATTCATCTTTTGCACCCACAGAATAGGATTCGATAGCTTGACCGATTCGTCAAACTGTTCGCTACGGATAAGCTGCTGCGCGATTTGCTCCACCACTTCATGGGCCTGTTGGTCAATCTCGTTTAGGTGAGCATTGAGCAAATGACCTTGTAGCAAAGCCTGATATAGTGTAGGCTTGTTTTCTTTCAGATAGCGCAGCCGCAGACTGCCGTATTTTCCAAACTGTGCAGGCTCGCCCGCAGTTAAAACACTAAAATCAAATTCATTCATAATCGAATCCTCCGATTTAATTTAGGTGTGCCTTGCAACCCCGCAATTCTTTCCATCGCCCTGAGCTGCTATGGGTAAGAAGCACAAAAGAAGCAAGGCACATAGTCGATTTTTGTTACAAGTGCGGCTATTTTGTCAAAAGGCTTGCAAAACTTACGATTTTGTGTTATTATTTCAATCCGAAAACGCAAAGACTGAAATATCAATAACACATCATCTGCGCCGCATAAGTTCAGCAAGCGCTGATTTCTGCTGCGCAGCAAAAGCTTTATCCCACAGCATTT
>ERZ773169.2681-NODE-2681-length-12477-cov-4.912977_pt1 | contig 12477 bp, 14 predicted proteins | sample MGYA00580536_ERZ773169 | MGnify/ENA primary metagenome ERZ773169 (study PRJEB29015, sample SAMEA2737814) | human gut metagenome | biome: human gut; feature: human-associated habitat; material: faeces | place: China | collected 2012 ...
AATCCCTTATTTAGTTTTTTTTGAGGTGGCCGTTGTAACGCAACCTTAGGAGGCGTGTGCTCTATCCAACTGAGCTACTGAGACAGGTATTAAATGGCCTTTTTGCGAATGGATTTTCGGCCTTTGAAAGCTATTGTTAAAAATCAAATGGCGCGCGGTATCCTTTTTGGGGGAGGCGCGATGTTCCCGCAGCCCGGGGGCAAAGCGATACACGAATCTGGACTCTTAAAAATTCAGACAACATATATAATATACAATATATAAAACAGAAAGTCAATCAAAAAAACCACAGTTTTACACAAAGAAATGTAATTTTGAAGATTTCGCATGATTTTGAAAAACAGAACGCACTTCAGCGTGAAAAAGCATTGCACGCGCTCTCCGAACGTGATATGCATACATTTATGCAGAAAAGTGGGAACAGGGAGCGCATTTATTGAGCCCGGCCTGCTCTGCTGCCAAAGGAGGGGCAAAATGTGAAACAAATACACATCACCGAGACCGTGTTGCGCGATGCGCAGCAGTCGCTGATCGCGACCCGTATGCCGTTTTCCGACTTTCAGGGTATTCTTGATGACATGGATAAGGCAGGCTACCACTCCGTTGAATGTTGGGGCGGTGCGACATTTGACAGTTGTCTGCGATATCTGAACGAGGACCCGTGGGAGCGGCTCCGCAACATCAAATCGCACATGAAAAATACCAAGCTGCAAATGCTGCTGCGCGGTCAGAATCTGCTCGGCTACCATCATTATTCGGATGATACCGTGCGCCGCTTCGTGCGCAAGAGCATCGAGAACGGCATGGATATCATCCGTATCTTCGACGCGCTCAACGACCTGCGCAACATCGAGACTGCGGTGGACGAATGTATCAAGTCCGGCGGTCATGCGCAGGGCTGCATCTGCTATACGCTCAGTCCGATCCATAACCTCGAGATGTTTGTCTCCCTTGGCAAACAGATCGAGCAGATGGGCTGTCACTCGCTCTGCATCAAGGATATGGCCGGTATTATGAGTCCGAAGGAGTGCTTCGACCTCGTCTCCGCTCTCAAGGAGAATATCAGCATTCCGATCTATGTTCATACACACGCGACGACCGGACTCGGCTATATGACCTATCTCAAGGCGGCGGAGGCCGGCGCCGCAGGCATTGACTGCGCGACCTCGGCCTTTTCGGGCGGTACGAGTCAGCCTGCGACTGAGTCGCTCGTGTACGCGCTCACGCAGATGGGTTACGACTGCGGCGTGGATACGAAGGAGCTCAAGGAGATCAACGATTATTTCGTTCCGATCAAAAATAAATTCACCGAAAACGGCCTGTTCGATCCCTACGTGCTCTCGACCAAGACCGATGCGCTCGTTTATCAGATCCCGGGCGGCATGCTCTCCAACCTTGTCGCTCAGCTCAAGGCACAGAACGCCATCGACAAGCTCGATCAGGTGCTCGAGGAAACGCCGCGCGTGCGTGCAGACCTCGGCTACCCGCCGCTCGTTACGCCGCTGTCGCAGATGGTCGGCGTACAGGCGACCGTGAACGTTCTGCTGGGCGGACGGTACAAGTCGATCGGCAAGGAGATCAAGAGCTATATCCATGGCGAGTACGGCCGCGCACCCGGAAAGATCGATGAGAAGCTTGCGAAAAAGGTGCTCGGTGACGACAAGCCGATGACCGGCCGCTATGCAGATACGCTCGAGCCCGAATTTCCGGCGGCGCGCGAACATCTCGGTCAGCATGCCCACAGCGAGGAGGATGTGCTCTCGTACATCGCTTTCCCGCAGCAGAGCGAGCAGTTCCTTGCGCGCCGCGAGCAGACCTTTACGGCAAGCTATTCCTTTAAGGAGGTAAACTGATCCATGGTACACGATCCTCTCGGAATTTTAGACGCGCTCATGATCGCGGTTTCCGGCTTCTTTATCGTTTTTCTCATGCTCGCGGTGCTCTGGGGCATCATCGTCATTGTTTCCCGTGCGGTCGGCGCGATCGCGGGGAAGGGCAGTGAAACGGCCTCGGCTCCGGCGGCTGCACCGGCACCGGCGCCTGTTCCGGCTGCACCGGCAGCCGTTGTCCTCGAGGGCATCGACGAGACGCAGGCCGCCTGCGTCATGGCTATCGTCAGTCACGAGACCGGCATTCCGCTCGACGAGCTTGTATTTAAGTCCATCAAGGCAGTTTAAGGGGGAAAACGACAATGAAATATATGGTATCGCTCAACGGCAAGCAATACGAAGTCATCGTAGAACGCGGCACGGTCACGGGAACGCCGGTCGGCGCAGCGCCCGCTTCCGCACCCAAGGCAGCACCGGCGCCGGCTCCGGCTGCCGCACCGGCTCCGGCTCCGGCCGCAGCTCCGGCAGGCGGTGAGAAGGTCGCGGCTCCGATGCCGGGTACTATCCTCGACATCCGCTGCTCCGCCGGCCAGCAGGTAAACGCAGGCGACGTCCTGTTCATCCTCGAGGCGATGAAAATGGAGAACGAGATCTGCGCGCCCCGCGCCGGCACGATCGGCTCGATCTGCGTGCAGAAGGGCGCAAGCGTCGCTACCGGCGCACCGCTCTGCACGATGTAACGGGAGGCGCTCGATATGCAATTTTCGTTTTTCAGTGCGCTCGGCAGCATTCTGGCAGATTCCGGCTTCGCGGCGTTTCTCGAAGATCCGCGCAGCCTGATCATGATCCTGATTTCGTTCGTGCTGCTATATCTCGGCATCGGCAAAAGATTTGAGCCGCTGCTGCTCATTCCGATCGCATTCGGCATGCTGCTCGCCAACTTTCCGCTCACCGGTCTGCTGAACGCGCCGGTCGACGGCTCGAGCCCCGGCATGCTCTGGGTCTTCTATCAGGGCGTACAGCACGCGATCTATCCGTCCATCATCTTTCTCGGCATCGGCGCGATGACTGATTTCGGTCCGCTGATCGCCCGTCCGTCCTCGCTGCTGCTCGGTGCAGCGGCACAGCTCGGCATTTTCTCGGCGTTCCTGCTCGCGCTGGCGCTCGGCTTCCCGTCCGCAGTAGCCGCAGCCATCGCCATCATCGGCGGCGCAGACGGCCCGACCTCCATCCTTGTCGCATCCCGTCTTGCAGCGGATTATCTTCCGGCGATCGCCATTGCGGCATATTCCTACATGGCGCTCATTCCGCTCATCCAGCCGCCGATCATGCGTCTGCTGACGACCCGGAAGGAGCGCGAGATCAAGATGGAGCAGCTTTGCCCGGTTTCCAAGACCGAGAAGATCATCTTCCCGATCGCGGTCGCGACTGTCGTCATCCTGCTCATCCCGGACACTGCGCCGCTGATCGGCATGCTCATGCTCGGCAATCTGCTGCGCGAATGCGGTCTGACCGACCGCCTGTCCGATACTGCGCAGAACGCGCTGTGCAACATCGTTACCATTTTCCTCGGCCTGTCGGTCGGCTGCAAGGCGATCGCTTCGACCTTCCTGACCTGGGATACCATTAAGATCATCATTCTCGGTCTTCTCGCGTTCATTTTCTCGACGGTAGGCGGTCTGGTTTTCGGAAAGATCATGTGCAAGCTCACCGGCGGCAAGGTCAATCCGCTGATCGGCTCGGCAGGCGTCTCCGCTGTCCCGATGGCGGCGCGCGTTTCGCAGGTCGAGGGTCAGAAGGCCAATCCGGTAAACTTCCTGCTCATGCACGCCATGGGCCCGAATGTCGCAGGCGTCATCGGCTCTGCGGTAGCCGCAGGCTTTATGCTCAAGGTGTTCGGCGCGTAAAATGCAGCCTAAGGCAAAACGAAAGAGGCAGGGCCACTTCGGTGGCCCTGCCTCTCAGTCTGTTGATAAAGTTTATTTTCATGCAGGAACGGCAGACGCGCGGCAGCGCGCATGAAATAATATTTGCAAAGCAAATATATCAAAACCGGGGGCGTGTACCTCGGTTTTGATACTTTGAGAGGGAGAAAGTTTCCGCATGGGAACTTTCGGACGTCCGTGTTTTGCGAAGTCAAAACACAGATTGTCGGAAAAACGAAGTTTTTCGACAGTCTCAGAGGCAGGGTCACTTCGGTGACCCTGCCTCTTTTTGCCCGTATTTCAGGGCTGACGCGCCTTCGAGAGGGGCGCTTTTAATTTTTCGCGTAGCTTCTCAGCTTATAGTGCATCAGCTTGCCGGTTGCCGTATGCGGCAGCTCGTCCACGATATGATAGGCGCGCGGCCACTTGTACGAGGAGAGCATCGGGCTGTGCGTGCAGTAATCCTTGAGCTCCTCGACCGTGAGCGACGGCTCCTTTGCCACGACATATGCCGCGACGACCTCGCCGCGCAGCTTGTCCGGTATGCCGATGACGGCGCTTTCCGCAACCTTGGGATGCTCGTTGAGCACGGCCTCGATCTGCGCCGGATAAATGTTTTCGCCTGCCGAAACGATCATGTCGTCGCGGCGGCCGGAGACAGTCACGAACTCGTTCTCGTCCCATGTGCCGACGTCGCCGGTATAGAGCCAGCCCTTGTAGAACTTCTTTTCGGTCATTTCCTCGTTGTTGAAATAGCAGAAAGCGCTCTTGGCAGGGGAGGAGATGATGATCTCGCCCGGGGTTTCGCTGTCGCGCGGCACCGTCTCATCCGGCTCGGAGCGCTCCCCGTTCGGCCGCAGGGCAACCAGACGAACCTCATCATCCGTGCACGAGCGTCCGGCGGAGCCTGCGTTGTCGGGCAGGTCAAAGGGACGCAGGAAGGTGTTCCAGAACGTCTCGGTCGTGCCGTAGCCGTTGAAAATGTTGGGCGTCAGCAGCTTCATATATTTCTCGCACGCGCTTTTCTCGAACGGCGCACCCATGGTGACGATGCCGTGCAGAGCAGACAGATCGGCCGGGGAGCGCTCCTGCGTGCGCGCAAGCATCGCAATAATGGTCGGCACACCGATCAGGAAGGAGATCGCGTATTTTTCTGCATATTCCAGACAGGTGCGCGGCGCAAAATCACGCAGGATGACGACCTCGCCGCCGGCATACAGCGTCGGGCAGGGGCCGCCGGAGTGAATGCCGCCGCGATGGAACCACGGGGTCATGTTCATCGTGCGGTCGACCGGGCTGAGCGGGAAGTGCATCATGACATCGTGTGCGGACAGCACCTCGTTGATGTTGTTGATCGGCACGCCCTTGGGACGGTTGGTCGTGCCGGAGGTATACAGACGGGTCGTTTCATCGTAGATATGCGGCGCGAAATCGATCGGAGGATCGGTCTCCGGCTGCTCGAAAACATAGTCCTCGTAGCGCCTGTAACCGGCGGGGAGGACGGCATCCTCCTCTGCGCCGACAACCAGCTCAACGGCAGGCCTGTTCTCACACATCTCGAGTGCCCGGCTCGAAAGCTCGCCGAATTCTGCGTCGTATACAAACACCTTCGGCGTGCTGTCGTCGATGACGAGCGCAATTTCACCCGAGCCCTGACGGTAATTCACCGGACAGGCGATCGCGCCGATTTTGTGTGCGGCAAGGTAAAAAAAGACAAACTCGGGAGAGTTGAGCAGAGCAAACATGACTACGTCGTTTTTGCCAACGCCGTCCGCGCGGAGCGCGTGAGCAAGACGGTTGACCTCGCAGTTCAGCTCGCGGTAGGTCCAGCGGCGGTCAGAATGCGGATCAAATACGGCGGGACGGTCTCCGAAACGCGAAACATTACGCAGAAAACCGTTCAGATAGGTAAAACGGCTTTCGAATGTTTCGCGGAACATGGTAACGTCATAGGTATAGCTCAAATGGGGTCGCCTCATTTCATAAAGATAACTCGTAAATTTAAATGCGTGATATAGAGTACGAAACTATATCATGTGAATATAATAACACATTTTCGGCAAAATGCAACAGGCGGCGCGAAAAAAATTCGGCCGCCCGTTCGGTTATCATTCGTATTTTGCTACGATAATACTGGAATTCTGGCCGCCAAAGCCGAGAGAATTACTCATTGCCGCGGAAATATCTGCCTTTCGAGCGGCATTCGGCACATAGTCAAGATCACAGTCCGGGTCGGGGGTGTCAAGATGAAGCGTCGGCGGAAGAACGCCCTCGCGGACTGCCATGATGCACGCGATGACCTCAGTCAGACCGCCCGCGCCCATAAGATGACCGGTTGCGGACTTGGTCGAGGACATCGGAGGCGCACATTCGCGGCCGCCGAACACAGACTTGACGGCAAACGTTTCCGCTTTGTCGCCGAGCGGCGTCGAAGTGCCGTGCGCATTGATGTAGCCGATGTCAGAGGGCTGCATTCCGGCGCGCGCAAGCGCGAGCTTCATGCAGCGCGCAGCGCCCTCGCCGTCCGGGCAGGGAGCGGTGACGTGGTGTGCGTCCGAGGTGTTCGCCCAGCCTGCAAGGCGGGCGTAGATGGTCGCGCCGCGCTTTACCGCGTGCTCCTCGGTTTCAATCAGGAGTGCGCCGCCGCCCTCACCGATGACAAAGCCGTCGCGGTCCGCATCGAACGGACGGCAGGCGTGCTCGGGATCGTCGTTGCGGCGCGAAAGCGCCTTGGCCTGCGCGAGACCGGACACAACGATAGGGCAGAGGATGCTCTCGCCGCCAACGGCGAGCACAGCATCCGCCTCGCCGGAATGCAGCAGCATGGTCGCGGTCATGATCGCGTCACCGCCTGCCGAGCAGGCCGTGTTGAGCGTCAGACTGGGACCGTGAATGCCGTGCGCGATAGCGATCTGGGCGGCAGCGATGTTGCCGATGGTCATCGGGACGAAGCGCGGACCGACGCGCTTTCCCTCATCGAAGGCAGCCTGCGTCTGCGCAACGGTGGTAACGCCGTCCATCGCGGTACCCATGACGATGCCGACGCGGTCGGACTCGCTCTCGATGCACAGACCGCTGTCCGCGATTGCCTGCTCGGCGGCGATGAAGGCGAACTGCATGAACGGGTCCATCGTGCGCGCGAGCGTCTTAGGCATATAGGCGGTCGGATCAAAATCCTTGAGTTCCGCCGCGATCTGCACGGGCATTTCCGCTGCGTCAAAGCGCGTGATTTTGCCCACACCGCACGTTCCTTCCTTGAGCGCGTTCCAGTATTCGCTGACGCCGATGCCGACCGGTGTCACGGCGCCCATGCCGGTGATGACCAAATTGTTCTCTTTCATGACTGTTCCCCATTTATTATCGTAATGCGCCGCCGTATTCTCTAAGCTTCTCCACGCACGGCGGAATATATACTGTGGCCGCGCACCGTATTTTTCGGCGGCGGAATATGTGCACACGGGAAATATGCCCATGCTCATATGAACTAATTATACCAGAAAACGCTTGAAAAGAAAAGAGACATTGCTCGTCAAATTGTGCAAAAAATGTGCAAAAACAAGCAGGAGAGACAGAGAAGTATATAAAATTTACGGAATATAAACGGTATCAGACGGAAAATCCTCCCGGAAACCGGCAAAAAAACTCCCCGGGCCGGCAGCAGGCAAGGCTGCACCGGATCGGGGAGAAGCGGCTTATTCGTGCGGCGCAGTTACGTCGCTGCGGTTCTGCATGGGGTACGGACGGGAGGGAGCGGGAGCGCTTCGTTCGCGCGGCCGCACATCGAACGCCGGATTCCAGGCGTAGTAGTTTTTCGCGTCAAGGTTGGACTGAACGACGGAAAGCGCGTCGCCGAAGCGCTGAAAATGCACGACCTCGCGTTCGCGCAGGAACTTGAGCGGTTCGCGCACATCCGGGTCGTCGATTAGACGAAGCAGGTTGTCGTAGGTCGAACGCGCCTTTTGTTCTGGTACGACTGCGCAGGAACAACTTCTGCTTAAAAGCTCCAGTGAATTTCGATCGGAACGTCCTTTGTGCCCGGAATGCGGCGGCCGACCGAGATGTAGTCGATGAGCGTTTCGACGATCGGGCGGGTGAGGTGCGTCAGATGGGTATACTGCTCGATCAGCTCGCGGCGGTTGTCGCCGGCGGCCTGCCTTTCCTCGATTTCATTGAGCTGCCTCTGTGCGTCTGCAATCATCTGCTCCAGACGGTCGCGCTCGGCGGTGAAGTCGTGCGACAGCTCGATGTAGTCGCCCTCGGACAGAAGTCCCCTGACCTTATCCAGATAAAGCTCGCGGAGCCCCTTGGCGTATTCTGCGGCTTTCTTTTCGTAGGCCGCAATATCGGAAAGCAGACGGGACCTCTGCGCGGACAAACCGTCGCAAAACTCGACGCTGCGTTCGAGTTCGTCCTTGTCAAGATACTCGGCCGCCAAACGGTTCAGTTCGTCAATGACAAGCCCCTCCAATTTATCGACCGAGATAAAAGCGCCCGTGCAAGCGTCTTTTGCGACATGACGGTTCGGGCATTGCAGATAGCGGCGGCCGTTCGTCACGGAGGAGCGCAGGGTGTAACCGCAGCTCGCGCAGCGGGCCTTGCGGGCGAACAGGCCGATCGTGCCGGCGGCAAAAGGCTTCGCCTTCTGGGCGAGAAGCGCCTGTACTCTGTTCCATAACGCGCGGTCGATGATCGGCTCATGCGTGTTCTCGACACGGTACCACTCGCTTTTCGGGCGCGGCTTGCTCTGCTTGGTCTTGTACGACACGCTGCCGTACTTGCCCTGCACCATGTTGCCGATGTAGATTTCGTTTTCGAGCATATCTGCAATCGCGAAATATTTCCATAAGGTGCTGTTTTTGGTTTTCGGCTGCTTATATCGCAAGCCATGCTGACGCTTGTACTCCGTAGGGTTCGGGATACCTCGGTCGTTGAGCATACGGGCGATAGCCGTCTTGCCGCAGCCCTGTGCGAACAGGGTAAAGACCTCGCGGACAACGGCGGCAGCCTCCTCATCTATAATCAGGTGTCCCTTTTGGTCGGGGTCCTTCTGATAGCCGTAGAGGGCGAACGCGCCGATATGATACCCGTTTCTGCGGCGGCTCGTGAGCACGCTGCGGATGTTGTCCGACATATCCTCGAGGTACCACTCGTTGACAAGACCGTTGATCTGACGGGACTTCTTGTTGCCCTTGTTGGCGGTATCGGCATTGTCTACGATGCTGACAAATCGGATGCCCCAGATGGGGAACAGGCCGTGTATGTACTTTTCGACCAGCTCAAGCTCGCGGGTAAAGCGGGACTGCGTCTTGCACAGCACGATGTCGAATTTATGCGCCTTGGCATCCGCCAGAAGGCGGTTGAATTCCGGACGGCGGCGGTCGGAGCCGGTATAGTCATCGTCGCTGTATATATGATAGATCTCCCAGCCCTGCCCGGCGGCGTACTGCATCAGCATCGCCTTCTGGTTCCGGATGCTGCCGGAGTCATCGGTTTCGCATTACTTATTTCTGTCCTCCTCGGACAGGCGGCAGTAAATAGCTGCTTTCATGCTCGTATCTCCTTTCAAGAGATAGAACAAGCCATTTCCGCTATCATTATACCATAGCGGAAACGGCCTGTCATTTTATGTCCGAAAAGGTTTGTTTGCGTTGTCTTTCTCAACTGTGTTGATGAGTTCTATCCACTTGCGCGTAACTGCGGCCGAGGTGGTACTGCTGCCGGTCTTGAAGATGTTGCGGCAGACAGACGGCTTGCTTTGCTGTTCGTTCATGGCACGTACCCTCCTTGGCGTCAGTCTATGTTTATTTGCTTATATATAGTATAATTGTATCAAATTTTGCCGTTCCTCCCGCGCTGCGTTTCTGACAAGCCGCCTGTCGTGACGACACGCCGTATTGCAGCACAGGGCACGCTCGCGCCTTTGCTTTTTCGCTTTCACCCCAAAACCGGGGCAGGTGGTTTTGACCCATCAAAATCGTCATTTTTCTACGCTGCTTGGAAGATATGAATCAGAAGATTGTACTGACATCAGCCCCTTTAACCTTCAGAAACTGACGGACTATTACACTTTGCACGAGTATGCCGAAAATCTCCAGATTTGAGAAATGTATTCAGCCAAAGAGGAAAGGCGGCCCCTTCCCCAAGAAGGAAGAAAAAAAGTAAAAAAACAACAGCCACCCACCTGTAATGCTTTATAGGTGAATGGCTGTTGTTGTATATGAAATTTGTTCGAAATACGCAAATGTAGGAAACAATATGTCAGTCTTTCATCATTCGTTTACCCATTCCGTGTCTTGCCAGGCTTCCCCAAAAGTCTTTCCGTCAAATAGAGGTTGTTTTAGAAATGTGTCCAGACTTGATGGTGTTTTGACGACACACCATCCTCGGCCCTCGGCATAGAATGCACTGGAAGCAAAGAGCGGCGGTACCGTCGTTTTTTCTTCCAAATCAACCGAAACGAGGAGAAATCATGGACCAGAACCAACCGCAGGCGGTACTCGAAATACCGATCCGTCTGCTTGCCCCGGCGATGGCGTTCGTTCCTGAGCAGCCGTTCGGAACGCCTTATGAACCGGCGCTTGCCCTCAGCCGGGGAACGATTTTCCCCGCTCTCGACCTCCCCTTCGTCGGAGAGGAGGCCGTACAGTGAGTGAACGAGAAAAACTGCTCGGCCGTGTACGGATGTATGACTTTGCTCTTGTCGAGGTCATCGAATATCTCGACTGTCATCCGCACAATGAAGCCGCTCTGAAATACTACCGTGAAATGCGCGCCGCCTTCGACAAGGCATCCAGTGAATACGAGGATGCTTTCGGTCCGCTGACCGCGCGTGAGGTCGATGTGCGCGGCGGTCATTGGAACTGGATCGATGATCCGTGGCCGTGGGAAGGAGCGGATAACTGATGTGGTCATACGATAAACGCCTGCAATTCCCGGTAAAAATCAAAAATCCTAATCCTCAGCTCGCAAAAATCGTCATTTCGCAGCTTGGCGGGCCGGACGGTGAGCTCGGCGCCTCGATGCGCTACCTCAACCAGCGCTACGCCATGCCATATAAGGAATGCAAGGGAATCCTTACCGATATTGGTACCGAAGAACTTGCACACATGGAGATGATTTCTAGCATTCTTTATCAGCTTACTCGTAATCTTACGCCGGAACAAATCCGCGAAGGCGGTTTCGATGCCTACTTTGTCGATCATACAACCGGTATTTATCCGCAGTCTGCCGCTGGTATCCCGTGGTCGGCTGCAACCTTCCAGTCCAAGGGCGACCCCATCACCGATTTGTTCGAAGATATGGCCGCAGATGGTACGACCATCTAAAAACAATCCGCATGACAAAACCTGATGGGACAGGCCATTTCCGGATTTTTTTAGTTCCATTAAAAGTTCTGAAAATCTATAATTTTAAGGAGAAAACACCATCTGGGTGCGGGACTTACGCGGCAGGGCAAACGTGTCCTGCTCATTGACGCAGACAGCCAGGCGAACCTGACCGAGATGCTCGGCTGGCAGCAGCCGGACGAACTTCTCTAAGGAGATCAGCCGGTTTGTGCGGGATACCTACGGCAAGGCGATACGAGTGTATGACACAGAGATACCGCGCGGTATCAAGGCCGTAGAAATGAGTGCCAGAGGCACCAGCATTTTTAGCTTTGACCCGCGCATCAGCTCTGTGCACAGCCATTCCAGCATACTCAGCATCGAATCCGGCTGCGTCACACATTGCAGTAGCAATTCTGTCAGATTTGTGGTATTCTTTTTGTAAGCCATTAGGGTCTCTCCTTTGCATCATGATTTTTTCGACAACTATCATTTTACAGGAGTCCTGATGGCTTGCCTATTTCCTGTTTGCTTTTGCGAACTTAATTATACGCTATCATTACTTTCTGTTCTTGATAATAGTCAAGCCCAAAAATCCGCTGCAATTTTCATCCCAGTACAAGATGGAAGATGCAGTTTTATTATTAGCGTAATATTACTTTCGTTTCCTTTTTTCTTAATCACAGATTGCCGGACAGCTTCCATAGCGGCATTCATGTTGGTGGTCCGCATATCCGCAATGCGGTCAACATAAATTTCTGCATCTAGCATCATGCGATGAAAGTCTTTGTGGCAGATCATTTCAGAAAGCAACCAGTGGTTGAAGTTAATACAGTAATTGCATCATCACTCAAATGCAGAGCGTTCAGCTCTGTGTTTGGGTGATTTTTATTTTCTGTCAGACCCAGCAGGTAGTCCGTAGACACACCATAGAACTTGGCGAGTGTCAGAATCGCAAAGGGGCTATGTCTTTTGCTGTTTCGTCGGCTTCATATTTTCCAAGTGCGGCACGGGACAGGCCGGTGCGCCCCGCCAATTCTTTCAGCGTTAACTTAAAATCCACGACACGCAGATCTTTCAATCTTTCCTGAACAGTGAGCTTCGGTTGCATATTCCATCTCCATTTCTATAAGCGTGGAAATCCACGCGTTTTTACGCACTTTTCCAACCTTTTGGATATACGGGAAAGGGCGTCTTTTTTCGCTAAATTGTGCTTGCAAGTCACCGATGCACCTTGAAAACTGAATGACCGTCCGAATGGGATATGCCCCCGGCGAAGTATCGCCACGACTGCGAAAAGCACGAGCGTACCAACGGGGAGAAGATGCTACAAGGTGCTGTCTGATTACTTCCATCATCTCAGGACATGGAAGCAGCAATACGCACCAAAGCAGCCGG
>ERZ773169.2687-NODE-2687-length-12458-cov-2.961945_pt1 | contig 12458 bp, 8 predicted proteins | sample MGYA00580536_ERZ773169 | MGnify/ENA primary metagenome ERZ773169 (study PRJEB29015, sample SAMEA2737814) | human gut metagenome | biome: human gut; feature: human-associated habitat; material: faeces | place: China | collected 2012 ...
TATCTGAATATGAAAATATTTCGTTTTCAAGGAGCGGAAACTGATGTATTGGCAGATGGTCGTATAGATGATTTGATGGGAGATCCGTTGATAACTTTTAATACTCATGCAAAAGTAAATTTTTCGGCTTTAGCAAAGACTTTTCCGCTGCAGGATGGTGTTGAAATGGGAGGAAAAGTTTCTGCCGATTTAAAATTTAAAGGCAGATTAAGTGCTGTAAAAGAAAAAGATTTGGGGCGTTTACAGATAAAAGGAAATGTGGCGATTGAGAATGTACTGTTTAAAGATTCCAATAAAGATTTTAATTTTAAAGGTAATGCTAAATTAGGCTTTATCGGAGATAGTTCTTTGGCCGTAGGGGCAAAGATTTATGATCTTATTTTAAAAAGTCGAATGGGGTCGGCTCAGGTAAAACAGATGTCGGCGTCAGTATCGACCCCTGTAACCGAGATAGATACCACGAAAGTCATACCTTTGGACTGTAAATTCGCATTGGAAGAAGCTAAGGTGATAATTGGCGATACGATTCAGGCATATAGTCAAAAGACAGAGGCATCTGTTGGAGTAAGACCCTCTAAAAAGAATGTGAAAAAGCCGGTGTTTGATCTATATCTGCGTACTGACTCTCTTTTTATGAAAGCAAATGAGACCCGTATAGGAATGGATTTGGCAGGTTTTAAAATATCGACATTTCAAGGACGTGATTCATTGTGGCATCCGAAAGGTACGATTGGTTTTAACCGTTTGTTTTTTTCAACTCCCGAATTTGGCCTGCCTATTCGCATGCAAAAAACAGAAGTTGCGTTTGAAAGAAATACCGTAGCGTTGAGACAAGCAAAAGTTCGTATCGGACATTCTGATATAACGGCTACAGGTTCGGTTTCTAATTTGTCAAAAGCAATAATGAAGAATGAATTATTAACCGCCCGGTTAAAGGTCGTATCGAAACGGATTAATTGTAATCAGCTTATAGAGGCATTGTCCGGCCTTGAGAATATGGACGAAAATGCGGTTGAAACAGATACAATATCTTCTGTATCGACAGATAAAGCCCGTTTGTTTATTGTCCCTAAAAATGTTGATCTGGAGTTTGAAACGAATATCGGGAGAGTCCGTTATAATCACATGATCTTCGAAAATGTTCAGGGGAAAGTGCAGATAAAGGATCAAATGATAAACCTTGAAAATTTGAGTATGAAAGCTTTAGATGCCATGATGAGAACTTCCTTGCTCTATAAAGGTGACTCTTCTATAGATGGATATGCCGGCTTTAACTTTGATATCTACAAGATCAATATAGGAAAATTAGTGACATTTATTCCTGAACTGGATACGATCGTTCCGATGCTGAGATCTTTTAAAGGTCTTGTCAATTTTAATATAGCGGCAGAATCGCGTCTTGATTCTCTGATGAACATACGTATCCCTTCTTTGCGAGCTGCAGTGCATATTAAAGGGGATAGTTTGGTTTTATTGGATGGGGATACTTTCAGGAGACTTGCGAAAATATTGATGTTTAAAAATAAAAAGGAAAATATGTTTGATAGCATATCCGTAAATATAACAGTTGATAATGGAGCAGTAAAAGTTTATCCTTTTGTTGTAGAAATAGATCGTTATCGGGCAGCAGTAGGAGGTACTCAGAATCTGGATATGTCATTCAATTATCATGTTTCTATACTTAAATCTCCTTTACCGTTTAAGGCGGGAGTTGATCTATATGGTAATTTGGATAAAGTTAAATTCCGGATAACGCGTGCAAAATATAAAAATATGGTTTCTCCTGTACAAATAAGGCAAATTGATAGTACGCGCATAAATATGGGAAAAGTAATTACATCCCATTTTAAACGTTTGGTTAATAATTAAATAGGCTTTGATTCGAGGCTCAAAGATGATCTATTATCCGATAAAAATACAGCCCGTTCACTATATGAATAGTTGGACGGGCTGATTCTGTACTTGTAATACCTATATTTTACTCATGTTTTTTATGTTTACCTTCATGAGACTCTTCAGCTTTTTCAAGTTGATATTCTGATTTCTTCTTTGATTTACAGAATTGACCTTTCTGTTTTTTTTCTGAACTTTTCATATTATTTGAATTTAAAAGATCACTATAAATATGAAGATTAATATAGAAGTTTTATTTTACTTCTATGTTTCTAACAGCCGGTTTTTCGGGGATAATTTCTTTTTTAGGAATATCTATGGTTAATATCCCGTTTTCAACTTTTGCTTCGATTTTATCTTTATCTATGTTATCGGGCAGAATCATATTCTGACGGAATTGTGTATAAGAAAATTCCCGGCGCAAATACCGGCCGTTTTTATTTTCATCTTTAGTTGTAACACAACAGCGAGTCAAACTATGAGATTTTGCGTCAACAGGATCGATAGAACGAGCAAATGTCAGTTGAACAGGACCGCGTACCACACTAAGTCCCTTAATCTTCTTCTTTGAGTCTTTTTTCTTGGATTTTTTCCCTTTACCACCCTCTTCTGCCTTTTCTTCACTTGAATCATCATCCGCTTTCATATCGCTGGTACTCATTACTGCACCAAAGGTCCGAATATCAAAATATTGATTACACATTTCATCACGACCTAACTTGACTGCTTTTTTCTCATCTTCTTCTTTCTTATCGGTTTCTGCTCTTTTTCCATCAATTATGGTATTCAAAACATTACCCTCTCGAATGAAAATATCATAAGGAGATTTAAGACCTTTGAGTAACTGCACATAATTACGAATCTTACGCTTGATGCATACATCTGTTACTAATCCATGATTGGTTTCCTCATCAGTACGAGGCATGTTGTCAAAATCGGGGTCACCATTAGGATTTCCATCTTTTACATCAAAGAGGAAAACAAAATCATAACGATTCTTAATTGTTGTCATAATTATATCTGTTTTTATTGTTAATTATTATTATTGTTATTCTCGTTTTGCTTGACGGCATATTGGTAGTAATAGCCCAAAGCGAATTCTCCTCGTTGAGTGAGGGTGAGTTTATCTGGAAAATTGCCAATGCGTACTGCTATCTCCGTGATGGATTTACTATATGCTCCCTTAGTCTTTTTCTGATATACAGGGACATATTGAGTCAACAATATACCCATCACCCTGCTTGGCGTTTTAGATGCTGAGGCGAAGAATCTGTCCTTAATGGAGCTATTGACTTCACCTTGGGCCTTGAACTGTAATTTGCAAATAAAAGCAAATAAGCGTCCGCAAAGATATGCTTTGCTTTCATTTTGTTCGTCTAGTTCTTTATTCATATAATATGTATTTTTAATGTTCCTATTTAATACCAATCGGATAACTGTTGATTTCTCAACGCTGAATGTTTTGTTAAATTTTGTCGTCTTTTCGTGTTCAATTTGATCGAGAACACTTTGCAGAATCATTAGAGGCAAAGATGTATTAGTCAATGCTGCATGCCATAGGATAGCTCCTATCCTTGCTTTGGCTTTTGCATCACTCTGTGTCTGCTTCGTTTTCTTTTTGATGCAACTGTTTAGAATGCTGTTTATTCCCGGATAGGATATTTCGCCATCTTTAACTGTTTCGATATCATCGAACCATTGCTTCAGGTTCTTTTGATACTGAGAAACACTTATCGCCATCCAATCCCTTACAGCAATACGTGCAGCAGCAGAGGATATGGTACAACTATAGAAATAGTTCTCAACTTCGGTATTGACTCTTTGATACTCTCCTGTTGCTATTGATGAGAAGAGTTTTCTTACTCTTTCTTCGGTAGGCTGACAGATATCTGAGAAAGGATCAATATCTTCATTTGGTTCTTTTGTCCAAAACAAGGCAATAGTATCATCACTTATTTTTTGTCGATTTGAAAACCTAAATATTTTTTCTCCTTTTTCTGTTGTTATTTCATGTCCATTCCCAACGAGGTATTGAAGCCCTTCAATATAGTTTCTTGCACAATTGGTACATATGCCAGAATTCAAATTACCTTTGAGATTGTATGATTCAAAGGCATTATTATTGTATGAGACCAACATACTACCTGATGTTTGTCCTTTGGGCAACTTAACCGATCCATGAGACTCATCAAGAATAGGATATGTATTTGTGCCACAAACAGCGCACAGATTTTCTTGTTTTTTTGAACATAAGGTATCTTCGTACTTTTTCTTTACTGCATCTTTAACGCATTCAAGAGAAACCAGAAGAGTTGAATCGATCATAAAAGTCATATTACCCTTTTGCTTAGCAGGGGACAAATTCGAAAATGCTTTTAGGGCCTTTTCAATCTCTTCAGGTTTATTGTAAAAAGAAAAAATAGGAGAGAGTTCTTGAACTTCTTTATAGTCTTCCAACTTTGCGAGATACTTTTCATACTTATCCTTAGAACCTTTAAATCCTAAAGTCTCTTCCGGTTTATCTAATAATAATCGTGCTCTTCCCTTTTTTGCTGGCAGTTTTTCTGCCTCTATAGTGACATCACAAGGAGTTAGACCCAAAAAGGTTCCATATTTATTTATAACAATATACCAACTGCATTTTTCTTCTTTCAATGCATCATGCCCTTTTCGGATTCTTTTCCCAAGTTCAACTAATTCTGCAATCATACTAATCTTCCTTTTTGCTAAATTCGAACAATATGCTATTTACAAACTCTCCTTGTTTTGCACGCAAATGAGAAGTGGAAAGCATCTGTTCATTAAGTTCACTAGGACAAATTAATGTACTATTCTGAACAACAGCTTCCTGCATGTAGATAGGTTTAGTATTATGGTCTCTGTCATACCAGATATCAAATAACATGCTACCTATCGGGTATGTCAGATTCAGCTCGTTTGCTCGGTCTTCATCCTCTTGCGTAACTGGAAAGAATTCGCATGAGAATTCACGTGTTCCCAGATATGGCTGATGCCAACATTGACCCTTATTCAAACGTCGTAGAAACATATTTCGATATTTCACTATTGGTTCACAGGACTTTCCGCCTTCGCTTTTGTCTCTGTTCTTCACCTTCTGGATATTTGCTTCGGACATATAGATATTTGCTTCTATGATGTATTCAACATCACGTAGTACAATACTATTTCTTTGAGCTCGATTCCCAGAGTTGGAAATATCAATTGGTCTGCCACTTTGTATATAGTTAAGTTCATTCCTCTTAAAAGAAGAGAAAACAATGGGCTTCAATATCTTGATGCTCTTTACCACCCATTGAAACTCTGGTTTCCATAGGATACACTCCAGCACACCTCTTGCAGCAGAGGGTGTCATACAGGGATAAGTTATTCGCTCTACTTTCAGAGCAGGCTGGGTAAAACAGGCGTATTCACCCTTTACCCTTACTTTTACAGAATTTGTGTCAATCATATATAGTAAATTTCATCTTCGTTACTTAATCCTATTTCTTTAGAATATGCCCCAAACCAAATTTTAACTCCATTTGATATCTCGCTAATTTTGTTAGCATTAGCTTTTGTAAACCATTCATAAACTTGAACGCAATACTGAGCAATCTTCTGATAATCTTTTCGACTTAGATATTCTTTATCCTTTATTTCGTTGTACAAGTGTTTGCTCTCATTATCATATTGATAAATAAATAATGTTGTTGTATTACTATTTATAATATGGTACATATCTGCTACGTCCTGAAACATCAGCTTTTCTCGCTTTGGAGTCACATTGTCCTTTAATGAATAATTTTTTATGATATTTGTATAATAATCCGTATAGAAATCTGCATCTGACAATCTGTCTTCATTACCTCGATAACATAACTGTGCAAATTGTGCAAATGCTATATATTGACGTGAAGGCTGACCTTGATCCTCTAATTGGAACAAATAGACTTGACCTTCTTTCAGGTTACCCTCTCTATTGCAGCGGCCTGCCGATTGAATGATTGATTCCAAAGGTGCCAGTTCTCTGAATACCACAGGGAAATCCATATCAACTCCAACCTCAATAAGTTGAGTAGAACACAGAATAAGCTTTTCTCCTTCTTTCAATTTTATCCGAACCCTTTTGATGATCTCTATTCTATGCGCTTGGCACATATTGGTCGAAAGATGGAGTACTGGTATCTCGCTTCTTGTTTTCAAGCACTCAAACAAAGCCATTGCCTTTTTCTTTGTATTACATACAATGAGTACTGAGCCATTTTGTTCCACCACGCAATCTGCAATGCTTTCGAACGATTGGGCTTTGTAATCATCAATGGAGATGTACTTGACTCGTTTGGTGGAAGCAAAGACAGATGCAGGATTCTCGACAAGCGGTGTAATATGATCTATTCCGCAGAAGTCCTTTCTCGTCTGGAAATTAGGTTGTGTGGCAGTACAAAACAAAAAACTACATCGGCAAAGATGCAACAAGTCATTCAGCATCTTCATTGTACATTCGGCAAGGTTTACTGGCAATGTTTGAATCTCATCGAAGATCACAATTGAATCTTGCAGATTGTGTAACTTGCGGCATTTGGAACGTTGATTAGAGAATAGAGACTCAAAAAATTGAACTGCAGTAGTGATTACTATAGGATAATCCCAGTTTTCTGTTGCCAAATATTTGGAATCTTTGCAATAGCTTTCTTCTTCATCGGCTTCTTCATAGTTCACATTTGAATGATGTTCAAGTATCACATCATAATCTTTGAATATGGTTTTAAGTTCATTTGCAGTCTGATCAATGATGCTGATGAATGGCAGAACAATCACTATTCGTTTGATGTTAGGATGTGCTTCAGCATGATAGAGAGCCCAGTTTAGGCTGGTCAAAGTTTTTCCCATTCCCGTTGGCAATGTCATGGAGAAACACCCTTGGTCTGCATTTGCAAGACTTTGGGCATAAAGCCTTACATTTGTCCTCAACTCGTTCAGAGGAGTAACCTGTTTGAAAGAATCGAACCGCTTGTTCAAGGCTGCCAAGAGCGCATCCACATCAAGAATTTTGCATGAACGTGCATCATACTGTTCTTTTTGGAAATGTCGCTCCGTATCAAGACTATCCGCATCAACAAGTGCGCTATAAAGCAATCGTACAAATAGTTCCTTTTGAAAAACATTTCCTATTTTATTAAATGAACTATTGTCACACATTGATATAATGAAATAATCTTCTTCCATAGCCTGCTGGATATTCTTCCACCTGTTTTCATCTTTCGCACATAGTCCTAATGTTTCAACCATAGCATCTCTATTGGGAAGTCCTGCATGATGTCCTATTACAGGAAATGCAATATTGACAAGTTTATTCATTAGAGCTATATAAGCCCCCCATTTTGCATGAGGTTCCTTTTCTTCTCTTGATCTTATATAATTTTGAAATCCCTTGCTGTATTTGCCAATATCATGCAGCAAGCCACAATACGAATATATCTCGGCAAAATCATCCGCCAAAGCAAAAGACCTCATCAATTCTGCGACACTTTCACTATGTTGCTTCATTGACTGCTCTGCACCATTACTATTTTCAGAATGTGCAATATATTTATATTTACTTTGTTTCATTATATATATCCACTCACTGGTGTCCCGTTAAATTTTCATTCATGTTATTTTCGAATAGGATTATAAAGATAATGTTTCATATCCTTATCGTCAAACGTGTTTTTCCTGCAATACAACTGATAAAAATACTCTGTCATCGTAGAAGGGTCAAACCAATCACTATTTGCAGGCAAATTCAATCGTGCATTGTTTGCAGCCTTCATTGCCCCAAATGGAATACGTTTCTCTGCGGCGAGACTGAACACAAATGTGGTACCAACAGTATTTCTTCCTTCACGGTTACAACGCCCCGCTGCCTGTAAAATAGAGTCAAGACCTGATTCCTGTCGAAATACAACAGGGAAATCTATATCCACCCCTGCCTCTACAAGCTGGGTAGCTATCACTCTGACAATCGGATGTGATTTATCTTTCAGCAATGCCTTGACCTTCCGTATGGTTTCACTGATATGGGCGGGACACATCATTCTCGATAGATGGAGCTTTATTCCTTCATTAGGTAAACGGTCATACAGTTCCTTGGCATCCTTTCGGGTATTTACGATACATAATACTTTATTATATATAGCAACTTCGGCGGCAATCTCATCGTATGTCTTTCCTGTGTTGTCTATTACTAACTTCACACGACGAAGCTTGTCATGCAAAGCAAACTCATTCGGTATGATTTCAATAATACGGTCTATTCCCTCAAAATTGGCCTTAGGATTAGTTCCTTCTATCAGTCCGCTAAGTACCGGCTGACTGGCAGTGGTAAACAGTACCGACACTCCGAATATTTTCTGATATGCTTTAAGTGCATCCACTATCGGTTGTAAGAAATCAGTCGGCAATGTCTGCGCTTCATCCAAAATAAGAACTGAATTCACGATATTGTGCAATTTACGGCAATCGGACGGTTTGTTGCTAAACATTGACTCAAACAGCTGAACATTGGTCGTAACGATAATCGGATAATCCCAGTTTTCCGTGGCTAGCTTTGCCTTCTCACGTACCTCTTCATTCTTTATCTCATCAGGATTAAAGTTACTATGATGCTCCAGTACGTGCTCTTCGCCGAAGATTTCTTTCAAGAGGCCTGCCGTCTGCACAATAATACTAGTGTATGGGATGGCAATGATAATACGATTCATACCGTGATTTACAGCATGCTTCATGGCCCACAACAACGATGAAAGAGTCTTGCCGCCTCCCGTTGGTACCGTAAGGCTATAGAATCCTTTCTCTTCAGAAGAAGCTTTACGGCATCGTTCCTGTACTTTCTTGCGAATGTGGTTCACTTCTGTATCGGGTGCATACAATTGCAGTTCACGTAAATGCGCCTCCAATTTTGGCAATAAGTCAGTGAGTGTAGACGAGCATCCCCGTTTTTCCCACGATTCTACATCCATAAATTGCTCTGTATTGAGTCTGTCGGCATCCACAAGACAGGAAAAAAGCATGCGGGAAAGGTGATGAAAATGCTTCATGTCCACCTTAAGTTTAGAAAAAGGAGATTCAAGAAGTTCTTTTCTCAACTGGGGTATATTCAGAGCTATGTCCCCTTTGTTTATCTCTTCGGGAAGTTGCCTTTTCTCTATGACGCTCTCCGCATCTACATAATCATGTAGGCCTGTATGATGAGAGATTATCTGGTTGGCAAGAAGATTGAATACACTCTTCCCCATAAGGTTCGTTACCAATATTCCACCTACAAACGCATGATGATGCTCTCCATACGATTTTTCGTCAGTCACAGGTAGACCGCTTGTCGTACGGATATATTGCTGAAATGCATCACGCTCTTTTCCTTTGTCGTGAAGCATTCCAAGCGTATGCCCCCAAGATGGAAGTCCGAACAGTCCAGAAAAGGAGGTTGCCATTTCTGCAACACCCCTTTGATGTTCATCGTTGGTTTGTATTATCCATTTTCCATTTTCTTTGTTTTGGTATAAATGGGATATCAACTGTTTCTCTGTTTCCATTTGATTAGATTCATAAGGTTATACCTTACAAAAGTAGGAAAATAAATCGAAATATCCGTATCTTTGCGGCATGGCAAAACAAAATTCTCCATTGGTATTAGGGACCGAGCCTATCGGTAAATTACTTACGCAATATGCGATTCCTGCGATTATCGCTATGACAGCTTCTTCTTTATATAATATGGCCGATAGTATTTTTATTGGCCATGGAGTGGGGGCGTTAGCGATTTCCGGCCTAGCCTTGACCTTTCCGTTGATGAACTTGGCGGCCGCCTTCGGTTCGTTGGTGGGAGTCGGTGCCTCTACGTTGGTTGCCGTGAAGCTGGGGCAGAAAGATTATGAGGGGGCGAATAAGGTATTGGGGAATGTGTTGATCTTGAATGTGGTTCTGGGCGTCGCTTTCACGATCGCTTTCTTGTTCTTGCTTGATCCCGTGCTGTACTTTTTCGGTGCTAGTGAGAACACGATCTCATATGCCCGTGATTATATGCGGATTATTCTGTATGGCAATGTGGTTACGCATATGTATCTGGGATTAAATGCGGTCTTGCGCTCCTCTGGGTTCCCGAAGATGGCGATGTATGCTACGTTGGCGTCGGTCGTTATCAATTGCGCCTTGAATCCGTTGTTTATCTTTGGGTTTGGATGGGGTATAAAGGGGTCGGCTTGGGCGACGGTGATCTCGCAGGTAATCTCGCTTACCGGACAGTTGATCCATTTCTCGAGACCGAAGCAACTCCTTCATTTCAAGAAAGGTATTTATAGGCTGCGCTCGGAGATCGTGAAAGGTATCTTGTCGATCGGTTTATCTCCGTTCTTGATGAACCTTTGTTCCTGCTTGATCGTGATCCTTATCAACCGGGGATTGAAAGAGCATGGGGGAGATATGGCGATTGGCGCTTATGGTATCGTGAACCGTATCGCTTTTCTTTTCGTGATGATCATCATGGGATTTAATCAGGGTATGCAACCGATAGCCGGTTATAATTATGGTGCCCGACTCTATTCCCGGGTGACGGACGTGACCCGGCTGACGATGCGCTGGGCGGTAGGAGTGGCTACGCTGGGGTTCTTGCTTTGCCAGTTGGTGCCGTCGTGGATCGTCCGTATGTTTACGAGTGACGGGGAGTTGATCAGTGCCGCCTCTTATGGCCTGCATATCGTCTTCGCCGTATTCCCGATCGTGGGCTTCCAGATGGTGGCGACTAACTTCTTCCTTTCCATCGGCATGTCTAAGAAAGCGATCTTTCTCTCCTTGACCCGGCAGATGCTTTTCTTGATACCCTGTTTAATCCTCCTCCCCCCGTTATTCGGAACTCTCGGTGTCTGGATCAGTATGCCTATCGCCGATACGGTGGCGGCGATCGTGACGGCGATCGTGCTTGTGAAACAATTTAAACAATTCAAATATGGAACATAACGTGATATTACCTGCGGAATGGTATCCGCAAAGTGCCGTGCAGCTTACGTGGCCGCATGAGAATACGGATTGGGCCCCGATATTGGACGAGGTGATTCCTTGCTTCGTGGCTATCGCCAAGGAAGTGATCAAGCGAGAGAAGTTATTGATTGTCTGTCCGGACGAGACCGCCGTACGTGAACAATTGGGTGAGGTTGATTACGACCGTGTCATTTTCCGTGAGATGGATACGAACGATACGTGGGCACGGGATCACGGGGGAATTTCCGTCTTCGATGAGGGAACGCCCATGCTTTATGATTTCGTGTTCAATGGCTGGGGAATGAAGTTCGCCGCCAATCATGATAATCTGATTACCCGTAACCTTTGTCATATGAAGACCTTCTCCGGTGAGGTGGTGCCCGCTAATATGCAACCTTTCGTGCTGGAAGGCGGTAGTATCGAATCGGATGGGAAAGGTACGTTGATGACTACCGTTGAGTGTCTGGCATCCGTAAACCGTAATGAGTATTTGCAACAGGAGGAATTGGAACGTTATTTGAAAGACGTATTTGGCTTGGATCGTATCCTTTGGATTACCAGCGGTTATTTAGCCGGAGACGATACGGATAGCCACGTGGATACGCTCGCCCGTTTCTGTAGCGAGGATACGATCGCTTATGTCCGTTGCGAGGATGAGGAAGACGAGCATTATGAGGAATTGAAGGCGATGGAGGAGGAGATCAAGGAGTTTACTAGGGCGAATGGGGAGCCTTATCGTCTGATTCCACTTCCGATGGCCGATAAGGTGGAATGGGAAGGGGAGCGCTTGCCCGCTACCTACGCTAATTTCCTGATCATGAATGGGGCCGTATTGGTTCCGTTCTATGACTCACCGAAAGATGAGATCGCTAAAGCGGCTTTGCGGGAAGCGTTCCCGGACCGTGAGATCGTGGGTATCAATTGCCTTCCGCTTATCAAGCAACACGGTTCCCTGCATTGCGTGACGATGCAATATCCGGAAAGCTTTATCGAATAATAACTACAACCAATTAAATATGAAAGTAGGATTAATACAACAAAAGAATACCGCTGACAGAGCGGCGAATATAGAGAAGCTAAAGGTAAATATCCGTAAGGCTGCCCGGGAGGGAGCGGAATTGGTCGTCTTGCAAGAACTGCATAACGGCCTGTATTTCTGCCAGACGGAAGATACGAGCATGTTTGACTTGGCAGAGACGATCCCCGGCCCATCGACGGAAACCTTCGGTGCCTTGGCGAAAGAATTGGGTATCGTCTTGGTGCTTTCCCTTTTCGAGAAGCGTGCCCCGGGCCTGTACCATAACACGGCCGTCGTCTTGGAGAAAGACGGTACGATCGCCGGGAAATACCGCAAGATGCATATCCCGGATGACCCCGCTTATTACGAGAAATTCTATTTTACCCCCGGTGATTTAGGCTTTGAGCCTATCGATACCTCTGTGGGGCGTCTTGGTGTGTTGGTTTGCTGGGATCAATGGTATCCGGAAGCAGCCCGTTTGATGGCTATGCGTGGCGCCGAGATCTTGATCTAGCCGACCGCTATCGGCTGG
>ERZ773169.2688-NODE-2688-length-12457-cov-4.059345_pt1 | contig 12457 bp, 10 predicted proteins | sample MGYA00580536_ERZ773169 | MGnify/ENA primary metagenome ERZ773169 (study PRJEB29015, sample SAMEA2737814) | human gut metagenome | biome: human gut; feature: human-associated habitat; material: faeces | place: China | collected 2012 ...
TGAGAAATGCAGATACCTACATCGCAGGGTTCTCGCAAGTGAAAAGCCCTACGAAGGACTACTATGACCGTATGCTGAAAGATGCCGACGTTGGCCACTTTACCTTCCACGCTTTGCGCCACACCTTCGCCACCCGCGCACTGGAGCGTGGTATGGACTATAAAACGCTGTCGGCAATTCTGGGACACTACTCGGTAGCCTTTACTATGGATACCTACGTCCACAGCATGGACGAACACAAGCGGAACGAAATGAATAAGATGGATGATATGTTCGGGGTGCAATACAGTATTTCGGTAGAGAATCAGCCTTACCCGGTGCTTTGTACAATCACAGTGAACGGCTGTACTGCCCACACCCCGGATTTTCCCAAAATCGAAATTCACACCCCCACGCTGGATGCTGCCTTGTTAGAGGTCAAGCAGCAGATTCAAAAGGCCCTGCACCAGTACAAGTACCCGCCGATTCCCACCAGACAGGAACAGATTGTCGTACCGGACAACAGTGTGTTGGTACTGGTGAAAGCAGGGTAGGGTAGCCACACCGCACCTATATTTACCTGCCAGCTGCACAAGATTTATCCACAAAAAGCGCCCCAGCTGTTGAAAATTTCAGCGGCCGGGGCGCAGTTGTTTTTTTTCGTTTTGGGGTCAAAGTGACCACTTTTTCCCCAGAAAAAGAAAAAGTGCGTTGAAACTTATCGTTTCAACACACTTTTGTTGGTTGCGGGGACAGGACTTGAACCTGCGACCTCCGGGTTATGAGAAATCTAAAAATCGTGCGTTACAGTGATGTTTTGTTGGGTTTGGTGGTATTGTGTACCAAGGCTCAGAACGGGTTTTGTCCCATGTGTACAAAAGAGTGCTGCATGGTGCTGACCCGTCCCAAACCTTTTTGGGGGCAGTTTTGGGGGCAAATCTGTGAGACGGATTCTCACACGCACCGCTCAAATAAATGCGCAGCTTTGGTCTCATTGAGAAATTGAGACAACTGACCTTACTAGGTTCTCACGCAGGAAAAGTCACACGAACCAACATACAATTTTTACCCTTGTTTCGGGGAATCCCACAGGTAATTCCGATTTCTTCTTTCTGCGTGAAAGTACGAACAGTTGCTTGAAGACTGTCTTCGTTTTTACCTACCAACCCTCATTGGGGTGTGGTGTAGCATGTTGGATTTTGACAATTCACATGTTTCTTACAGATTTTTCTTAAGATATTCGCTCTCGCAAAGGACATCGCGCCAGGCCGCTGTTCCGGTGAGGGTAGCAACAAAGATGCGGTCATTGTCATCCATATGCGCAAGCAGTTTATCACGCACCTGTGCGCAACTCTCACCTGTTTTAATAAACCATGTGGATTCGGTGATACGTGCCCATACGTCATAAGACCTAATTTCCTTATAGAGCTCATCATAGTTCCGCCCCGGAGAGCGGAGATCATACTCGATAATCATTGAAGTCATACAGGTACCTCCTTATCTAAGGCGGGTAATGCGACCGCAGTGCGGGCATTTGCAGGGGTTGGTCAGCGGAATAACTCGTCTTCCGCAACGACAGATATAGTAGGTATACTTGATTTTCATGTTCGTATTCTCCTCAAAATAAAGAATTTATCATAATAAAAGAGAAAGAGCTCGTAATTACCTTTCTGTCGACAAATCTCATTTTAGAGTACGATTTGTATATCTCATTACCTCTTGCACATAGTCACCAAATCTGCTACAATAGCAGTGTCACCTAGACTAGGGTGCAGATTGTATGCACTTTTGTCAACCGAGGGATGCCGTGACTTCTTGGCATCCTTTTCTTTTTTCTCCTTTATTTTCAAAGTACAAAGTGTTTGCCTTTAGCGGATAATGTCCAGTAGATTATAGTAATAGAACGTCCGATTCCTGACCATGTCATTAGGATACAGGATCTTACTCTCGACCAGCGCGTTTAAATAACGAGTAGCTGTTGCAGAGGGTATGCTTGTAAGAGCTGTAACCGTACTAGCGTTAATAACCGGGTACTTATATAGGAGATTTATCAGATCAACAACTTTATTGCTCTTGATGATTTTCTTGGCTTGTTCCAAATCATTCTCATAAAGCTCATTGATTCGATCAACCATTTCGATATACTTACTACATTGCTGGTCAACTGCTTTTAAGAAAAAGTCTATCCACGAACTCCAGTCGTTTTTGTTCCGAATTCCGTTCAACAAGTTATAGTACTTAAACTTATCTCGTTCCAATGCTTCACTAATAAAGAAACAGGGAAGAGAAATCTGGTTATGCTTGTAGAGGAATAGCGGAATCAAGATTCGTCCAACGCGTCCATTTCCATCCATAAAGGGATGGATTGTTTCGAATTGAGCATGCATGATGGCAGCTCGAACTAACGGACGAACAGTGTCTTCGGCGTTGTTAAAGTACTCAACAAAGTTTTCCAACAGACCATCTACATTTTGCGCCAATGGTGGCACATAAGATATCAGCTTGCCTCGACCGAGGTAGTTTTGCTCTGTCCTAATCTCCCCCGGAATTGTCGATTTGTTTCTGCGAACATTACCACTCATAAGTATTTGGTGAAGACGCTTAATGAAATCCACAGAAAAGGGATGCCTTTTAAGATAGAGATATCCTTCTTCGGCAGCTCGAACATAGTTGCGTACCTCTGACATGTTCTTATCTTTCTCGCTAGGATTAACCTGATCAACCAGCACACCGTCAAGCGTGGCCTGCGTTCCCTCCATCAACGAAGATGCCCACGCCTCTCTCTGCTGCAGAGTGGGGAGAAACCAGTTTTGATCAAGCTTACTGCTTGCAAGCTTGGTTTTGTAAACCTCCAATCGCGCCGTTGCGTCGATTAAAGCTTCCATGTAAACAGGAGGATCCAAATCTTCCTTGCGAAGTGGTAGGCACCTAGCCTCAAAAGCCTCCATAACATCCCTCCTATGTATTCAGTATATCAGAATAAGAATCAAAAGTCAATGATTTTGATTCTTATTTTTGATCAATTTGATTTTTGATTCATTTTTGTCAATGCCATACTATGCTCTCATTTTGAAAGTATATTGTTCAATCATGTAGAAATAAGACAGGCGTCCTAAACGAGTCTCTGTTTTATTTTTGATTACGAAAGCTGGACACGAGCCCTCAATCTCCGTGGCACGAGAGGTCTAGTGCTTATTCATTATACTGTTAATTTTTTGCTTTTTGATGTTGCGTACCAAGGTTCGCAATAGATTTTTCCCCACATGTATAAAATAGTGCTATGCATTGCCAACATATTTTTCCCCCTGGATGCGAATCAGCGAGACCGATTCGCACCAGCACTGCTCAATAGCCTCCCCGCACACCGCCCCTGTCGCCGCGAGAAACGCCACTGTTTGGGCGCGTTCGCATTCTATCGGCGCGGTAGCCGTCCAGCCAAATACCGCCCTAAATTTCCCGCTTTCCGGGGATTTTTTTACCACAAAGACATTTTACCTAGACTGGATTTCCCTGTACAGGAAAATCCAACACAAATAAGTACTAAATAAAATACTAAGATACTATCGTATCCTATCCGTAAAACACAAAAAGTAGGATTTTTCCCACTGTGGTTTTGCTGCGATTCGTACAACTTAACACCAGAGAGTACAACTTACGATTGCCTTGATGCTTTGGGCGTAGTATAATTTAATCACTGACAAACATCGGCTCCACAACAAAATCATATCGGCAGGTGATACCGTGAATCTGAATGACTTACTCTTGGAGGGGTCCTCCGTTGACTACAAAGAGGCGCTGGAAACAAAGAAACCGCGCAGTTGGCTGAAATCCATTTCTGCATTTGCCAACAGCTTTGGCGGGCATATCGTGTTTGGTGTCCGCGATAATCCGCGTGAAGTATGCGGTTTAGATAATCCGCAGGAAGTCATCAGCAAAATCACGGAGCTAATCAAGGCGCGCATCGACCCGACGCCCCGGTATCAGCTTCACGCCTTTGCCGAAGACGATAAAATCTGCATCGACTTAGAAATTCAAAACGGCCCTGCCTATCCGTATTATTACCGTTTCGAGGGTGTCTGCGTCGCTTACATCCGCAATGGTGATCAGTCGGAGGAAGTCTCCCGTCAGCAGTTAAGCGCCTTGATTTTGAAGGGCATGAATAAGACCTTCGATGCCCTACCGTCGCCTTATCACATGGGAGATGTCAGCTTTACGCTGTTGGCTGCTACCTTCAAGAACGCTCTTAAAGAAGATTTCCACCCCGACAAGGATTTGTTTTCTACCACCCTTGTCACCGAGGACGGTCAAGTCACAAACGGCGGCCTGCTGTTATGCGACCAAGGCGTGCTGCCGCAGTCGCGTATTTTTTGTACCCGCTGGAAAGGTACGCACAAGGGCAACATCGATGCTGATGCACTGGACGACAAGGAATATCAGGGTGCCAGCCTAATTTCTCTGCTGCAAAACGCGGAGGACTTCATCCGCAACAACAGCAAAAATCCGTGGAGCATCCGCGGCATGACCCGCGAAGAACGCAGTGACTACCCCTACAAGGCTGTCCGCGAGGTACTGGTGAATGCGCTGATTCACCGCGATTATCAGGTGCTTGGCTCGGAAATACACATCGAAATGTTCGATGACCGTATGGAGATTTCCTCACCAGGCGGCATGGCCAATGGACGCCGCATCCAAGACATGGACCTGCGGCACATTCCTTCCATGCGGCGCAATCAGGTGATTTCGGATGTGTTCTCCCGCCTGCACTACATGGAGCGGCGCGGCAGCGGCATTGACCGCATTATGACCTCCTACGCCGAGTGTGCGCAAAAACCTGTTTTCTACTCTGACAGCACGTTCTTCCTTGTGACGCTGCCCAATCGAAGCGTGGCAGCACCTGCGCAGCTATCTATGGAATCCGAAAACGTGGAAACCTCCACACAAAACATGGAAACTACCGCTCAAAACGTGGAAACTTCTCCGCAAAATGTGGAAACCTCCGCATTTTCTACTCCTATTGAAAAGCTGGAGCGCGACCTATCCAAGTTGCGGATGCAGTCATCTACAAAGGAAAAGGTTCTGGAATTGTTCCAGCGCTATGGGTATGAATATGAATTTCGCACGAGTCATGTTGCGGATGTATTCCATGTCAAAAACAGTCGCGCCAATCTTGTAATTCGGGAGCTGACTGCCGCCGGGATTCTTGAATCATCCCATTACGGCATGTACTGTTTTCGCAAGAAAGTCTAAGATTCAATAAGCAGATTCGTCCATGTGTGCTCTGTAGAACTTTATGTTATATTGGTCGTTGCATAGACTAAATTAAAATCCGAAGCACAAAAAACAGAGTCACTGTCGGCTCTCTGCAGTCGGCAGTGACTCTGTTTTCTTTTTACAGGAAAGTTTTACGAGAAGGAGAACTGCGAAACTTATTTCATAACTTCTTCAACGCTGACCTTGCGGTTCTCGCGCAGAGAAAGGGTAGCTGCGTCTGCGGTGGCGATAGCTGCACGGGCAGCTTCACCGGTCATCAGCGGCTTGAACTCATCCGGGATGGGATCACCGTGCATCACACCATTGAAGAACTCCATCTCTGCGTTCATGATGCTGTTCAGCCACATCGGCGGCTTTTTGCCGGGATGGCCGTACTGGATAGCGCCATCCATCTCGGTGCTGTGGTAGATGCGGGTACGGTCATCATCGATTTCCTTGTTCGCGTGGACGCAGTAATGCTCTTCGGTACCATCGGCCAGCTTGACCGTCATGCCGACATTGCACATATCGATGCGAATGGCGCCCTTGGTGCCCTGAATCAGGACGTAATGCTCAGGCCAGTGGAAGGCAGAACCATACTCGACGATGGCGTAGGTGTTGTTGCCGAACTCCAGATTCAGGAACAGCATATCGTCCTCATCGCCAAACTCAGGGCCGGAGTGGGCAACATTGCCGCCGGTCATGGTAACACGAGTTGCGGGTCCCATGATGAACTGGATGCAGTCCAGTTCATGGATGTGGTGATACAGATGGCCGCCGGACTTGGAGCGGATCTTCTTCCAGCTGATAGAGGGCTGCGGCTCCTCCCAGCCGTTACGGGCGGAGTGGGCATACAGCACCTTGCCGATGCGGCCTTCCTGAATGAACTTTTTGGCAAGACGGACGCCGTGGAAGAAGTTCATGACGTGACCGGCCATAAAGACCACATTATTTTCCTTGCTGGTGTTGACCATCTCATCGCAGTCTGCATAAGAAAGGGCAATGGGCTTCTCGCAGAAAACGTTCTTATGGTTGCGGGCAGCTTCCAGCACCGGTTCCTTGTGCAGATAGTTGGGGGTTGCCACGATAACGGCGTCCACATCCGGACGGGCGCAGGTGCTTTCCAGACTGGACTCATTGTCGCAGCCAAGTTCGGCGGCGATGGCAGCGCCGTTTTCGGGATCATAGACGGCAACGATCTTTGCCCCCTCTTTAGTTTTCATGATACGACCCAGTTCAGCGCCAAAGTAGCCTGTACCTACGATTGCATAACCTACGGTTTTCATACTGTAAAACTCCTTTTATACTTGTGTTGTTTTTACTTGACAGCGCCGTCGGACAGGCCGCCGGCCATCTTATTTTGGATAAAGCAGAAGAAGATGATGGAGGGAACGACCACGATAGCGCAGGCAGCCATCAGGGCGCCCCAGTTCAGGATATCGGCACCCTCCAAGGTCTTAACGGCAACTGAGATCGTAGTTTTGTCGGAGCTGCTCATCAAAATCATGGAGTAGAGGTATTCATTCCATGCATTGATAAAAACATAGATCGCAGTGGCAACGATGCCGGGAGAAACCAGCGGCAGCACGATCCGGACAAAGACCTGCAGCTTGTTGGCGCCATCAATGCGGGCTGCTTCCTCAATACCGATGGGTACAGTCTTGAAGAAGCCGACCAGCATCCACACGGCGTAAGGAACGCTGAATGAAAGGTAAACCAGCATCAGGCCGATACGGGTATTGGTCAGGTTCAGCTTGGCCATGACCATGGCATACGGGATGACCAGCATGATGGAGGGGAACATATAGGTAGTGACCAAGATCTTGGTCATTACATTGCCCAGCTTTGGGAAGAAACGGACTACACCGTAGGCTGCCAGCGAGGAAATGATGATGGCTACCACCGTGGTGCTGCCTGCAATGATAAGGCTGTTGCGAATATTGACGGTGAATTTCAGGGTGAACAGGACCGTTTTAAAATTTGCCAGTGTCCATTGGATAGGCCAGATCTTTGTGGGGTTGTTCAGCATCTCGCTGCTGCTTTTAAAGGCAGAAACCAGCAGCCACAGCAGTGGGAACACAGCCACGATTGACAGAAGGATCAAATAGACATTGGAAACTATATCGCCGAAGCGTCTTCCTTTTTTCATGCCTGATCCTCCTTTTCCCAATGTGTGATAACTGCAAAATAGATAAGGCAAACCGCAATAAGGAATGCAAGCAGAATGATCGATGCTGCAGATGCGCGGCCAACAAGTTTGTTCGTCCAGCCAAGGTCATAGATGTACAACGGCATCGTGGTTGTCATACTGGCCGGACCACCGGCAGTGGTCATGAAAATGATATCGAAGTTGTTGAACACCCAGATGGTGCGCAGCACGACCAGCAGGCCGACAACGACTTTGATGTGCGGTACGGTAATGTGGATAAAGGACTGCCAGGAACTTGCACCATCGATCAGGGCGGCTTCGTACTGATCCTGCGGCACGGTCTGCAAAGCAGCGTAGACATTGACCATGATCATGGGGGCACCGAACCAGATGTTAATGAACACCAGCGTGGGCAGCACCAGTTTAGGGTCGCTCAGGAATTGCAGCATCCCATCGGACAAGCCCAGCTTCATCAGCATAGTGGGGATATAACCCTGAATGCCGTTGAGCATCCATTTCCATACCAGTGCGATAGCAATGGAGGGAAACGCCCAAGGGATGATCATACAGATGCGGTAGATGGGGCGTGCTATGGGATTGCGGATGCGGTTCAGAGCCAGTGCGGCAGAGAAACCGATCAGGATCTGACCGGTGAGGCTGAAGAAAGTCCAGACCAGCGTCGTTAAGAACGCCTTGCCGAATGCAGGATCCGTAAAGATTTTTATGTAGTTGTCGATCCCTTTGAGTGCGTATGTTGACTTTATCAAGGTCTTGTTGGTAAAGCTGTACAGCAAGGTCGAGCACAGCGGGTATACCAGCAGACAGAGAACAACCAGCATAGCAGGGGCCACAAACAGCCAGCGCGTAAGGTTACGGTCCTTTTTCGCCGGTCTGGATTGTGGAGTGCGCGTAATTTCTTTCAATATAGTATCCTCCCGGTCATTTTTGCCACAAAGAAAGCGGGGAGGGTGGGTCCTCCCCGCCTAACGTGAAGCTATCAGATGATCATCGTATCAAAGATGTCGTTGAGTTTATCCTCCGCAGCTTTGGCAGCCGTTTCCACATCAGTGCCGTTGGTAATGATATCTTGGAACATTTCCTCGATAACACCCTGAGAGGTCAGGTAGCTGGCCTGTGCGCTGGGGCCGTGCTCAAAGCCGATGGCATGGCCTTCATCAACGGCAGTCTGGATTACATCCACGCAGTCGGAGTATTCCTTGATGGTGTCATCGTTCAGGTAATCGGAGTTGGTGGCGATGTCCTTCAGAGCGGGCAGCATGCCAACGGGGACGGAGTGAATGAATTCAACGTAGTTGTCCGTATCATACAGGTACTCGATAAAGGCCTTGCAGATTTCGGGGTGCTTGGCGTTCTTCCAGACGACCAGAGGAATGTGGGAGGCTTCGGCGCTGTAGATGGGGTCGCTGTCGGTTATGCGGGGCAGCGGAGCGCAGCGGACATACTGGGCGATCTCCGGGGTGTTGTTCTGCACACCGCCGATCATGAAGCCGGAGTTGAAGTCAAAGGCAGTCTTGCCCTGATAGAACAGCGTAGCGTGATCGTTGACCGTGTAGTTGATGGTCTCGGCGGGAGAGCAGTTCTTGTAGACTTTCAGCCAGAAGTTGATGCCGTCGATGGCTTCCTTGCTGGTCAGGTTGGCGGTCAGGTCATCATTCAGCAGGCTGCTGCCGGCACTGACAACGTAATAGTTCAGGTAGCGGGTGCTCAGCAGATCGTTGGGGCTGCAGGAGAATGCTGCGCCATACTGGCCGTCTTTGGTCAGGGTCACTGCGGCATCATAGAACTCGTCCCAAGTCTTGGGGACTTCCAGCCCGGCTGCTTCCAGCAGGTCGGTGCGGTACCACATGACCTGTGCGTGGGAGTAATACGGCACACCGTAGGTGGCGCCATCGCTGGTCATATCGGCCAGCGCGTTAGCAGAGAAGCGGTCGCGGCCAATGTCGTCAACCATATCATCTATCGGGGTCAGGACATCAGCGTTCAGCATCTCAACGACTTCACCGGTACCCTGAGCCGTGCTCATATCGGGCAGGTCGCCCGTTGTCAGGCCGGCATTCCACTTGGTGTTGAAGTCGCCCCAAGAGTAGGTCTCGATGTTGATCTTAACGCCGGGGTTGGCTTCCATAAACTTATCGGCGGCATTCTGGACGGCCTCCATGCGGGCACCCTGCGTGAAGGAATGCCAGAAGGTGATCTCGCCCTCCAGCGGCGCGTCGGACTCTGCCGTGGAAGAAGCCTCCGTGGAAGCAGCAGTGCTGGTGTCGGCCGTGCTGGCCGCCGTTGAAGATGAGCCGCCGCAGCCGGCCAGCAGGGACGCTGCCATACCGGCGGCCAGCAGAGATGCAAGTGCTTTTTTCATGTGTTTGACCTCCTGTGATCAAATTTGTTGTGTTCTTGTGTGTTCTTGTGTGTTCTTGGTGGTTGTCTTTTTGCGCAAAAAGATGCTGTCAGGATTCCGTTTTTTTGTAAGTTCTGTACTTACCGTGTGCCTATATTATACAGTTTTCACTTTTCCTTTACCAGCCAAAAAAATGCGTAAAAATAAAATAATACGCTCAAAATTTGAGCGTATTATTTTTCTACTTAAAAATATTCGGTCAAACTTTGTGCATAACTTACAAATTTAGGTCATGCTTCCCGGGAAGTTCGGCGGTACTCCTGCGGTGTCACACCGAACACTTCCTTAAAACATTTGGTAAAGTAGCTTGGCGCTTCATAGCCCAACTCGTAGGCGATCGCAGATATCGGCTCGTTGGTCACCAGCAATTTGCGGGCCGCGTGGGTCATCTTGGTCTCCCTTATAAATTCATACAGCGTTTTCCCCGCCTGTTCCTTAAAAAGACGGCGCAGAGTGCTCTCGCTGATTTCTGCCATATCGCAAAGCTCTTTGGTTGTATAGTTTTTTTCTAGGTGGCTGATGATGGTGTCTAGGATTATGGTGATACGCGGGTCGTTTTTCTGGGTAGCGGATTTGACGGCACGGCGGCGGATGCTTTCAATATCAAAACGCGCCTCCATCTTTTTGCGATCTTCTTCCAGTGTCTCATCCTTGTCAAAGTTATCCAGCGAAACGCGAGCCAGCTGTGCACAAATCAAGTTCAGGTAACCGCGTATTTCCAAATATTTAAAGGTGGTTTTAGTCAGTGCGCTGGCGTAGGCTCTCTCAAAGTAGGTCCACATTTCCGGCATATCGGAAAAATTGTGCAGGAACGGAACATTCCACAAAGCGCACAGCATATCTGTGTCTGCCAGTTGGACAGAGCCGACAAACCGGATACTGATAAACGCGATTTCCTCTTTGGCTGCGCAGGACAATACACTTCCCTGCGGAATGTAAAAGACATCGTCCGGCCCGACATCATACGATGTATCCCCCAGAGAGAAGACCGCTCTCCCGGAAATAACATAGCGAATCAGCGAGTAAGGAACCGTTGAGCCGGGATACCCCCAGTTCTTAGAAAACCTGTATTTGTCAACATACAAGAAAATGGGGGAGTAATCGGAATAGATGGCATTCATAGACGTTCACCTCTTTCGTAAGCCATATGGATTCTACGCACATTGTAGCAGAGTCTTTTCCAAAAAGCAAACAAAACGCGCATTTTTTAGACGTATATTTTTATTTTTGAACATTTTTTCTACTATACTTCAAACTTCAAATTGTTATACTGAATATAAGGTTCTCAAAATCATACCCGTCAAAGAATAATTTCATTTTTTATAAAAAGGAGATCTCACCTATGAAAGACATCAACAAATACCGCGGCATCATCCCCGCCTTCTACGCCTGCTATGCATCGGACGGCTCCATCTCCACCGAGGGCGTCAAGGCACTGACCCGCCACCTGATCGCCAAGGGCGTCAAGGGCGTTTACGTCGGCGGCTCCTCCGGCGAGTGCATCTACCAGCACCCGGATGAGCGCAAGGCCGTGCTGGAGGCCGTCATGAGCGAGGCCAAGGGCAAGATCACCGTCATCGCCCATGTTGCCTGCAACAACACGGCGGACTCCGTCGAACTGGCCGCCCACGCCGAGAAGTGCGGCGTCGACGCCATCGCGTCCATCCCGCCGATCTACTTCCACCTGCCCAACGACTCCATCGCTGCCTACTGGAACGCCATGAGCGCCGCCGCGCCCAACACCGAGTTCGTCATCTACAACATCCCGCAGCTGGCCGGTACCGCTCTGACGATGCCCCTGCTGAACGAGATGCTCAAGAATCCCAACGTCGTCGCGGTCAAGAACTCCTCGATGCCGACGCAGGACATCCAGATGTTCAAGGATGCCGGCATTCAGGCGCGCGGTGAGGACGGCTTCGCGGTCTTCAACGGCCCGGACGAGCAGTTCGTCTCCGGCCGCGTCATGGGCGCAGACGGCGGCATCGGCGGCACCTACGCCGTCATGCCGGAGCTGTTCATCCGCATGAACGAACTGATCGAACAGGGCGACATCCCCGCCGCCCGCGCCATCCAGTACAAGGCAGACCGCATCATCTACAAAATGTGCGAAGCCAAGGGCAACCTGTACGCCGTCATGAAGGAGATCCTGCGCCGGATGTACGGGCTGGATCTGGGCGGTGTGCGCGCCCCGCTGGCGAACCTTGCGCCGGAGGACGAGGCCATCGTCGCCGAGGCGCAGCGCATGATTGAGGAAGCCGTCGCGGCACTGTGAGGAGCGCAGCATGATCGTAGATTCGTTTGATTACATCGCCTGTTACAAGGGGCTGCACCCCAATCTGGACACGGCGATCGACTGGCTGAACAGCCATACCCTTGACGCGCTGGAAAACGGTAAGACCATCATCGACGGCGACAAGGTGTTTGTCAACGTGATGGACGCCGACCTGCGCGAGGCCGAGGGCGCAGCCTTCGAGTACCACCGCCGCTACGCCGACCTGCAGATCAATCTGACCGGCAGCGAGCACTGGGGCTGGGCGTCCGAGGGCAAGGACGAGGGCGCGTTCGACGAAGCCGCCGACTGCGGCTTCAAGTCCGGTGCCGAGCACGCCGGCGGCGTTTTGGGCGGCGGGCGGTTTGCCATCTTCTTCCCCGGCGAGCTG
>ERZ773169.2692-NODE-2692-length-12433-cov-3.756180_pt1 | contig 12433 bp, 6 predicted proteins | sample MGYA00580536_ERZ773169 | MGnify/ENA primary metagenome ERZ773169 (study PRJEB29015, sample SAMEA2737814) | human gut metagenome | biome: human gut; feature: human-associated habitat; material: faeces | place: China | collected 2012 ...
CTGCCGGTCTGCCGGGCGGAGAGAGTAATCTCACCAACGGGGTCCTTGCCCGCACGGATGCGGTCCTGGACATCCTCCTCGATACCATGGTCCATGGAGTTGCGGACAATGTGCATGATGGGGTCGCCGATGCTGTCCACAATGGTCTTGTCAATTTCCGTCTCCTCGCCCACCAGTGTGAGCCTGGCCTGCTTGTTGAGCTTTTTGCACATATCCCGCACGATGCGGTGCATTTTCTGGAAGGTGGCGGACACGGGGACCATGCGCAGGGACATGGACACATCCTGAAGCTCATCCGTGAGCTTGCGCAGCTGCCGGGCAGATTTGGTAAACTCATCCAGGCGAAGACCCTTCAGTTCAGGGGAGGAGGTGACCATGGATTCGGTGATGACAATCTCGCCCACCACTGCGGAGAGCTGATCCAACTTGCTCAGGTTGACGCTGATCAGGCTCTCGCGGTGAGGCTGGGGTGCAGACTCGGCCTTGGGGGCCTCCCGGGAGGAAGCTGGGGCCGCCGGCTTTTCCGCCGGGGGGGACTGATGTTCCGGGGCGACGGGTGGGGGCGCCTCCTGATCGATGGCCTGGTAGGTACGCACAGAGCCGGCGTTCGTGACTGCATGGATTGCAGCATCCCGCTGTGCCTGATCCCGGAAATAGAGCGTAAAGCCGGAGTCCACGATCTGCGCCGCGGTGTCGGGATTGTGCTCCACATCGGCGGGAAGGGATTGGAGCCGCCGTCGCGGATTGTGCTCACAAGCATAAATGCCCGCAGGTTCTCCATGCCGGCACCCTCGTCAAAGAAGATCTGGAGAGCATAGGGGAAGCCGGGGACGGCTGCCGGACCGGAATCCGCCGGGGCCGGCGCCTCCGGCGCGGCCGGCGGAACCTCGGCCGGCGCAGCGGCGGCGCCATTTTGAATTTGCTGAATAAAACTATTAACTTTTTGGAGAAGACTGTCGATCGTCTGAGTGAGAGGTTGTCCGTTTTCAATGCGCTCAATTTCCCCGCGGAAAAAGTCGATGATCTGGAACAGCAGGTCGAACAGGGCGGGGCGCAGCGCCTCCGGGACAATCTCCATCGATTTGTCACGGACAATGGCAAACAGATCCTCCGCCCGGTGTGCGATTGTCATCAGGGAACTGTATTCCATCATGGCTGAAGAGCCCTTGATGGTGTGCATGATGCGGAAGATCGTGTTGACATCCTCTTCGGAAAAGCTGTCCTTTTCCTCGGCGGCCAAAACAAGGCTGTCAAGCTGCTCCAGCAGGGAATTGGTTTCGAAAAGGTATGCCTCTAAAATGCTGTCGTTTCCATTGCCCATCGGTACATCCTTCCTTTGCGTTGAACTTCTGATGTTCCGATCGACAGGATTGGCCAAAAAATAAGAGCAGAACGCGAAAAAGATACATGGAGTGGAATCCGGCCGCATTGCCACCCTCTCCAGGAATGAGATTTTAGAAAAGGGTGATTTGCACGTGGCGAATTTAGTGGGCGTGACCAATCCGGTTCCCAATTATGACGCCTCGAATAACAACCGCACACTGCCGGCAGCCCCAAAGCCAAGTGACACCCGGATTCAGAACATCCCGGACCCCAGCCGGGTGGGCCGGCCGGACGCCCGTACCGATCAGCAGGGGGCCAATGATGCGCTGAACTCCGGTGTGCTGCGCTATGATTCCAACCTTCAGTTTTTCCTGCAGCAGATGCGGGATATGCCGGAGTTGGGGGCGGAACTGTCCAAGATGGTCACACTGATGCAGGGATTGGTAACCACGCCCGGCTTGGCGGCAGGTGTGACAGAAGAGTTATCCGGATTTCTGGAACTGCTTAAAATGGACCCCGATGCGTTCCGACAGTTTTTTCAGACGCAGATGGAGGCGGGCAACCGATTTGCAGGGCCCCTCTTCTCCCTGCTGAGGGAGGTTTATCAAAAGACGCCCGGCGATACCGTGCGGGGGGCAATTCTGAACTTTGCCAAACGCTACAGTGATTTTTCCGCCACGGGTCACATTGGACGCAGCATGCTCTCCCTGCTCCGGCAGCTTTCGGACTATCTGCCCCAGAGTTGGAGGGGACAGTTGGCTGAGCTGACGGGGAAGCTGGAAAACGGCCTTCAGGCCGGGGCGCGGGCGGAGAATTTAGAGCTGCTGCAGGGACAGATTCTGCCCTACCTGGGTTCTTATATCAAGCGTTATCACGATATGGGAACAGCACGGACGCTGCTTGGGATGCTGATGCTGCATATGGCCCGCTATGAAAACGGCGCGGAGGAGGGGGTCATGCTGGCGTTCCGGCAGTTGGGCGGCTATGGAGATACCCTGGCCGGTCTCAATCAGTTGGACGATCAGACGCTGTGGAAGCTGCTCCGGGAGAACCAGTTTACCAAGGCCGCCCAGGCGGATACATTTACGGAGCAGCTGGCCCGGACGGCGCAGCGGGCGCTGCAGGGAGAATACGGCACGGACCTGCGGGAGGCGTTTCAGGAGATCGTGCGGTCCATGCTGCTCAATGAGAGCGTATTCCTCCCGCTGCACCATACCATTGTCCCGCTGGAGTGGGAGGGCAGGCGGATGTACTCGGAGTTATGGGTGGACCCGGACGCGGAGGAGCGGGAGGAGGCCCGGGATGGGCGCGGGGACGGACATAAGATCCAGTTCCTGTTCAAGATGGATCTCCCCTCAGTGGGCTTTTTGGAGATGACACTGGGGGCCGGAAAGGAGCAGGTGGATGTGAGTGTCTACGGCCCGGACAGTGTGACAGCCCACAGCAGCCTGATTGCGGAGGATTTAGGGCAGATTCTGGCCGATCACGGCCTGAAGGGGAGAAGTGTCCAGGTACAGAAGCACACCCGTCCGCTGACGCTGACGGAAGTATTTCCGGGACTGTTTGAAGGGGAGCGCGGTATCAATGTCAAAATCTAAACAGGGCGGCTCCGGGCGCGCGGTGGCCCTGCAATATGGTCCGGGCAGTGGTGCGCCGGTGATTGTGGCGTCCGGCATGGGCCACCTGGCCGAGCGGATTGTAGAAGTGGCGGTGGACAGCGGCGTTCCCGTCTATGAGGACAATTCCCTGGCGACCATTCTGTCCCAGATGGAGCTGGGCAGGGAGATTCCGGAGGAGCTCTATCAGGCCATCGTGGACATTTACATTTACTTTTTGCAGTTCGACCCGTCGGACCCGGAGAAATACCGCCGGGAGCGCCGGGAACGGCCGGAGGCGAAGCAGGCAAAGGAGTGAGCATGCGATGAGCTATAAATACATGCTGCTGGACAGCCGGGGAGCCCCGGTGGCCCAGGGGGTTTCCGAGGATGGACCGGAAAAAAACGTTTGGCAGCTCCGGATCGCCCACGGGGATATCAAGCGGGTGCTGGGGCATGAGTACATCAGCCTGGTGGGAACCTCGGAGCAGTTCCCGGCGATGGAAGGGCGGATTGTCCGGTGCCGGGATAATCTCGTCTCGGTAGAGTCGGTGCGCATGTTGGGGGAGGAGGTGCGCCGCAACCTGCGCATGCCGGTGCGGTTTGAGAGCTTCCTCTATCCGGTGAGCGGCCGGTGGCGCGGGCGGATGCCGGTATTGAGCAACGATCTGAGCTGCGGCGGAGCGGCCTTTTTCTGCGCCCGGAAGCTGGAGGTGGACGAGGTAGCCGAGATTGTAATCCCGGTTACAGCAGAGCCGCTGGTACTCAGGGTAAAGATTTTACGCGAGCGGCCCTCTCCGGAGCCGATTCCTCTCTATGCGGCGGAGTTTGTTGATATGCTCCGTGAGGAAGAAAATATGGTCTGTGAGGCCGTGTTCAGCCTTCAGTTCCGGCATACGGCAGAAATGTAAGCAGAGCAAGAGAAAGGATGGCGAAACGATGATGAACCTCTGGAAGGGAACTGTGCGCCGTGTAGGCGCCACCCTGCTGGCATGCGTCCTGCTGCTGGGGCTGCTCCCGCAGCTGCCTCGCCAGGCCGGGGCAGCCTATACAGACTCCTATTTGCAGCAGATGGTGGATTGGGGCTTTATGCGGGGGGATATATCGGGGAACCTCCGACCGGACAACCCCATTTCGCGGGCAGAGTTTGTGACGGTGATCAACCGGGCGCTGGGCTATGAGAAGCTGGGGGGCGATCCCTTCCAGGATGTGCCGGATTCCGCCTGGTATGCGGAGGATGTGGATATCGCCTATACGGAGGGCTATATTTCCGGCACGTCCAAGACCACCTTTTCCCCCGACAGCAGCATTACCCGGGAGGAGGCGGCCATTATCCTCACCCGAAATCTGATGCTGCAGCCGGATACCGGCGAGAACACCAGCTTTACCGACAGCCGGGAGCTGAGTGAGTGGAGCCGGGGCTATATTGCCACGGCAGCCCGGTACGGCCTGGTGAACGGCTACCCGGACGGCAGCTTCCGCCCCAAGAACCAGATTACCCGCGGAGAGGCGGCGATCCTGGTGGTAAAGGCCGTGGGCACCCCGGTGCAGACAGCCGGAGTCCACAGCCTGGGGAGCACCTGGGGCAATGTAACCATTACGAGCTCCGGCGTCACCCTGAGGGATACCGTGGTGGGCGGCAACCTCTACATAACGGGCGGCGTGGATCTGGGCGAGATCACGCTGGAGAATGTGACCGTGCTGGGGGAGATCGTCATCAGCGGCGGCGGCGTGAGCGAGGGCGGAGACGACAGCATTGTGCTGCGCAATGTGAACGCGCCCAAGCTGATTGTGGACAACATCCCCAACCAGCAGATTTCCATCCGCGTGGAGGGCGACGGGGTCATTGAACATACCAGCGTGCGCACCGACGCCTATCTGGACGACCGCACCCCCGCGGGGTACGGCCTGAGCAGGATCGCCCTGGAGGGGGAGGACGGCCTTTCCCTCAACCTGGCGGGCAATGTCAAGGAGGTCACGAACCTGACGCCCAAGTCCAGCATTGGCGTCGCCAGCGGACATGTGGATACCATTAACGTGGACGAAAAAGCTACGGATTCGACTCTGAACATTGCCTCGGGCGCTGAGGTGGACAACGTGAACCTGGACGTGGCCACCTCCGTGACCGGCGACGGGGACATCGGCCACCTGACCGTCAACGCCCCGGGCAGCACGGTGACGATGTTGCCGGATCAAATCACCATCCGGCCCGGCGTGGAGGCCACCATTGACGGGGAGAAGATGGGCAGTGAAGCGGCGGCGGAGTCCTCGGCGGACCCGAGGCTGCTGGCGGGCTACCCGGAGGTCACGGATCTGGCGCCCACCAGCGCCACCGCCCGGTTCAGCGCTAATAAGAAGGGTACCGTCTATTGGGCGGTCACCTCGGTGACCGACGGCTCCGTGGGGGTGGACGATTTGCTCAACCCCTCGTCCTACAGCCCCAAGATTGTCAAGAGCGGCACCCTGAGCCTGACCGGCTCCAGCCAGCCGGGCAGCGTCAAAATCAGCGGCCTGACCTCCGACGGCTCCTATTACCTGTCCGCCGTCTTTGTGGACGCGCGGGAGGAGCGGAGCCCGCTGAAGGTCATCTCCTTTACTACGCCGGACAACACCGTGCCCAATTTCGCCTCCGGTTACCCCTATATGTCCAAAATCACCAGCACCTCCGGGCAGGTGACGACCATGGCCACCAAGTCCTGCCGGCTGTACTGGGCGGTGCTGCCCAAGGGGGCGTCCGCCCCCACGGCCAACGACTTTAAGGCCAACGCCGTCAGCGGCAATCTGGGCTTTGGAACCCTCGATGTGACCAAGAACGTCTCCAATACATTTGACGTGAACAACGTCCCTCTGGAGGAGCTGGAGTCCTACGACCTGTACCTGTGGCTCACCGACGTGGACGGTGGGCAGAGTTCCGCCGTCAAAAAGGTGTCCTTTACCACCGTAGACGGTACACCGCCCCGCTTCAATACCAACCCTACAGTAAATAAGGTGAATGCCACCTCTGTGGGGCTGTATGCCAACCTGAACGAGGCGGGCACTCTGTACTGGGTGGTGGTGAAGGAGGGGGAGGAGTACCCCAAGCCCCTGGCCGGACAGTCCGGAAAGGTGGATTTGAGCAGCGACAACGCCAAACTCCAGGTGTCGGCCGGTATGAACGCACTCAAGAACGGAAAGGTTACCATGACCGAGGGGAAGGACGTCTCCTTTACCGTCAGCGGCCTGGAGAAAGAAACTGCTTATGACCTCTATTATGTGGCCCAGGATAAGGCGGGAAACTACTCGGAGACGGTGGGAAAGATTACGATTCATACGCTGGATCCCAATGCGCCCACTGTAACCCAGGAGTTCACCAAGTATAACGGAACCGACTCCACTACCCCACTGCCCAATACCGATGTCCGGCTGGTGTTCAGCGAGGGGATTCAGGACGCGGGGACGAACCAGAACCTGTATGAGCTCTATCAGAAGGTGGCGGCTGGCACCGAGCCGAAGTCAAAGCTGGCCGGGCTGCTGCGGGACAGCATCAAGCTCTACCAGGACACCGGAAACGGCCCGGCCACTCAGGTTGTGGATTACAAGGATGACAAGGACAACTGGACGATCAATTACGAAAATGTGGTGATCAAGCAGGAGGATGGCAAGACGGTGGTCGTGTTCCCGGGTTCGGGCGGAAGTGCCGATGCCGCCCTCAACCTCCAGAGCGGTGCGACTTATTACTTTGAGATTGAGGCCGGAAAGATCGCGGATACCTCTGAGAGTAAGAATGTCATGGGTAAGGTGACTCTGGACAAGTTTACAACGGTATTTGCCCAGGTAAATATTTCCACTGTCAACCAGGCTGAAATCACGGTCGGATCGGGTCCCGATAATAAGAAAACGGTTAATGCGGTATGGAAGCTGGACCCTGTGACCACAGATAAAGTAGGCGACTTCATTGATTGGGATATGCTCATTTGGACGGATACCAATCTGAGCTTTAACCTCTATCGGAGCACCGACGGAGGTCCGTGGGAGCAGTTGAACAAGAAGGGCGAAGTTACAATTACGCTTTCCTCTGCAACTGAAGGCTTTCTGGGCGTCAGTCTGACCAAGGATTTCTTGAAGGTGGGCGAAACGATGACCGATTTTGACCCGCTTAACGAACTCAAGGAAGGACAGACCTACGAGTACGCCATGGAATTTACCAGCGTGAACGGGGAGAGGGACAAGCAGGCGTGGAACGGACGGGTCAATATCCGCGTCAACGTGGTGGCGGGAAAAGACAATGATCTGCGTATGATGGCGACATCGGTGACGGAACAAAACTGGATGGACACAGTGGTAAACGGCGATCTCACAGACATTGGGCTGCCGAAAGACTTTACGTTGAAAGTGCCCTTCAGCGACCAGAGTATCCCGGAGTTTACAAGCGGATACCCCAAGTTTACTCCTGGTGCGACCGATGCACAGATGGAGCTGCTGCTGAACCGGCCGGGTACGGTCTACTATGTAGTGGCACCGAAAGGGGATATCCTGACAACGGACAAGGACGGCAATAACTATAAGGATGAGCCTCACTATTCCAGCCTCCCTATAGAAGGCGACAGTACAATTACTATGCCCTCTTTCAATCAGCCGCAGGTCATGGATATTTTGAATCCGGAGAAGAGTTACAGTAAAAATCCCAGTATCAAGTATGACAATACTGCATGCCAGTCCAGCGTGGTAAAGCTTTCGGTGGAGGATCTGTCTCCACAGACAGACTATATCGTTTACTTTGTCGTTCAGAATACGGCGCAGAACTATTCTGAGGTACAGTGTTACCGGTTTACCACGACAGATGTGGGGACGCCCTATATTACGTTGAACAACCAGAGCCCGGATGTACAATTTAAAACCTCGGAGAGCTCGGAGCTGAATTATGTTCTGGTGGCATATAATCAGATCCCCGATTTTCTGAAAGGAAAATTTGCCACTGAGGCCAATATGGATCAAGAAGATTTAAAGAAGTTCCAGAGCTCTGGCTTGAATCAGAATATGACTATCCTTGAGGCGCTGATTGAAACGGTGCGTCAGGGAAGCGGAAATGAAGGGCCCTCTGTCTTTGATATGTATGCAAAGGCATCTCTCCGCGACCGTGTTGGGAAATTGATTCGGCGGAATCAATCCGGCGACAGCATGACTACCGTGGCGTCCGGCCCGATCAGCCTGGAGAAAAATGTACCGCAGGTAAAGCAGTTTGAGCAGTACATGAACATGAATACACTCTATTACTGTCTCGCGGTTGCCAGGAATAAGGACGGCACGGAGGATGGCTTTAAGGCGATCGGCGGGGTCAATATCCCGGATAATGATCCGCCGGTTCTCACCGTAACGGGTGGAAAGGCCAACGCCACGGGTACAGGCTGGTCGGGAACCGTGACACTTTCGTTCAGTGAAAATCTGTATTGGCTCAGCGAGGACCGGCAGACGCTCAAGGAGGTCTGGACCAAGAAGCCTGAAAATGCAACCCAGGGCCAGAAGGCGGTCTATATTCTGGACGAGGCCTTCGGCATCGGCGGGAGTGCGGCGAAAAAGCTGAAACTGGAGGACGGGGCTTTCGCCTCCCCGAGCGGCACATTCACATTCAGCTATGAGGGAGTCGTGGAGGGAGACACGCTGGTGTTCTTTACCACCGGTTACGCCAGCGATATGAACATGAACGGACGTGGGATGGAAGCAAAGACAAAAACCATCCTGACCTATGTGACCGGAACAGGTACCACGAATTTCCTGACAAACGGACATTTTGTCATTACGCAAGGTGCGATTGAGGGGGATTCTCCCACTACGTAGCCGCGAATCATGTTGGAAAGCAGGGGACGGGCAGACCCTGCCAGTCCCCTGCTTTCCAGAGAACAAAGGAGTGATTTTCCGTGAAAAAGAAGGTGGGGGCAAGGGTGCTTTCCCTCCTCCTTTCCTGTGTTTTGTTGGGGACAATGCTCCCGGCGGCGGTGGCTTCGGCTGATCCGGCGGATCCAACCTATTCCATCACGGTAGCGCCGCCGAGTATTGACCTGGTGGAGGGCGACGAGGGGGAGCTTACTGCCAAAGTAGTATCAGAGTCGACAGATGGAACCAAGACCGAACTTGACGATGCAGGCTTGGCGGCTGCGGGGCTGTCGATCCGCTGGGAGAGCAAAGACAAAGGGCGGGTAAGTGTGGAGTCCCCGAATACGCTGACCACCAAAGTGATGGCCGTAAAAACAGGGGAAACGACCGACGAAAAAAAGGTTACCATTACTGCCTATCTGAACAGTGGGACAGATGATATCGGCAAGGCAAGCTGTGAGATCACGGTGAAACCGGCGGTCACTCCTGGAATATCCATTGACCCGCCTGCCGTTACGGAGATTGATATTGGGCAGACACTCAAACTCAATGCCAAGGTTACACCGGAGGGGGCCCCTTTGACCTGGAGAAGCGAAAGCCCCTCGGTTGCCACCGTGAACAGCGCTACGGGTGAAGTCAAAGGCATGGCCCCCGGCAAGGCCGTCATCACGGCGATTTCGGGGAGCAATCCGGACACCTGCGAGATCACAGTAAAGGGTATCCTTCTGGATGAAACCTCTCTGACCATGAACGAGCGGGACACCCACACGCTGAAAGCGAATCCGTATGGCTCGCTGGGGACGTTGAAGTGGACAAGCAGCAAACCGGAAATCGTGACGGTCACCGGGGATGGCTACCTCTATGCCAAGGCCCAGGGCGAGGACGCGGTGATTACAGTTTCCGATGCCAGCGGGAATTACCGGGCCGCCTGCTCCGTCACCGTCAAGCGCAACACCGCTGATATCATTTTCGGCTCGGCGGGGGTGGGGGAGCCGCTGGCCTTCTCCTCCCTTCGCTCCAAACTGCAAAACCAGTGCAGCAGCGTGTTGGGAAGCTCTCTGCGCTATATCAGCGGACTGACAGTGGACACCCGGCAGGGTACGCTCTACTACCAGTACAAATCTGAGGGAGATACCGGAAAGGGCGTGGGCACCGGGGAACAATATTATGCCGATCCGTCTCTGGGGCAGATGTCCCTCTCGGAGCTGTATTTTGTGCCGAAGCCGGATTTCAGCGGAACCGCCGTCATCCACTATACCGGCTATGCCAGCGGGAGCTCCTTTTTCCAGGGGACGATTGAGGTCACGGTGGAGGAGCAGGAGGATGTCTCCTACTCCGTGGCCGGACAGCAGCCCCTCTCACTGAACGCGGATGACTTTAACCGGATTTGCCGCAGCCACACGGGCCGGGAATTGAGCTATGTCATCTTTTCCCAGCCGGACAGCGGCCGGGGGACACTGTATTACAACTATATCTCCGAGCAGAATTACGGCTGCAAGGTGGACACCTCCAAGCAGTATAAGCGCAGCGGGAGCCCCAACCTGTCCGACATCACCTTTGTGGCTGCCGCAGGCTACCGGGGAGAGGTGGTGATCCCCTATACCGGCTATGACAGCAACGGGAGCTCCTTCCGCGGACGCATTACCATCCGCGTCTCTCAGGCTCAGAACACCGGGGATCTCACCTACACCATTGCCCAGGGCGGCAAGGTGACCTTTGATGACGACGATTTTAACGACCTGTCCAAGACTGTGACGGGCTACCCCCTGGATTACGTGCAGTTTGAGCGGCCGGATTCCTCCAAAGGGGCGCTTTACTACGACTACTCCAGCAATGGCAGCTATGACAGCCAGGTGACGGAGGGACGCAGCTACTACCGTTCCTCCTCCCCCTATCTCCGGCGAGTTACATTTGTAGCGGGGAAGGATTATTCCGGCACGGTTCATATCCCGTTTACCGGCTGGGACACCAAGGGCAACCGCTTTTCCGGCACAGTGGCGGTGGAGGTGGGGCGCACGGGTGACGGCGATGTGCGCTACTCCACCTACCGGAACGGACGGATCACCTTTGATGACGGCGATTTCAATACCCTGTGCCGGGAGCTGACCGGCACTACGCTGAACTATGTGCGCTTTGAACTCCCGGACGCTTCGGAGGGGACGCTGTATTACAATTACAGAAACGGCAGCTACGACAGCAAGGTATCCGAAAGCCGGAACTACTACCGTTCCAGCAGCCCCTATGTGGACCGGATTACATTTGTCCCCAAGAAGGACTTCTCCGGCACCGTAGACATCCCGTTTACCGGCTGGAGCTCCGCGGGAGAGAAATTCTATGGAACGGTAATCATCGGCGTGGACAGCGGCGACACAACGATACGCTATCAGACAAAATATGGAAAGCCTGCCGCATTCGCGGACGGGGACTTTGACGATTTGTCGGAGCTGCTGACCGGAGAGCACCTGAACTATGTGCGGTTCCAACTGCCGGACTCCGGCGAGGGCACTCTCTACTACGACTACGATGACGGGAAATACGCCAGCAAGGTGTCCGCCAGCCGGAATTACTACCGCTCCAGCAGCGCCTATTTGGACCGGGTCTCCTTCGTTCCGGACGAAAATTTCTATGGCACGGTGAAAATCGGCTTTACCGGATGGAACACAAAGGGGGAGCGCTTTGAGGGCACCATCGAGATTACAGTGGAAGAACCGGCCGGCGCCAGCGAAATTGTATATACCACCCTGGGGACGGCGCTGCCCTTCCGAAGCCAGGACTTTCGTACCGCCTGCGCCGCACGCGGAGAGGGCGAGCTGCGGGGGGGGCGTTTTACCTCCCTGCCCTCCGGGAGCGCGGGGCGGCTGTACTACAACTACCGGGATATCAGCGAAAAGGGGACCGAAGTGCGCACCGGTACCCAGTACACCCCGGACGGCAGTCCGAACCTCTCAGATCTCACCTTCCTGCCCAAAGCGGGCTTCACAGGCAGCGTCCAGATTGGCTATGAGGGCACGGACAGCCGTGGAAAGACCTTCCGTGGGCAGATCCGCATCCAGGTAAATCAGGGATCGGGCTCCCGTTACTTTCAGGATATGGGCAGCTATGCCTGGGCTGCGCCCTATGTGGACCTGCTGTATGAGGCCGGCGTAATCACTGGTACCGGCGGCCAGCGCTACCGCCCCGCCGACGCGGTGAGCCGGGGGGATTTCATGCTGATGCTCTACCGGGCGTTCCAGCTTACCCCGGCCAGCGGCGCCGGGTTCCCCGACGTTCCGCCGGGCAGCTACTACGCCCAGGCAATCCAGGCGGCACGGGCCGCCGGGATCGCCAGCGGCTATCCGGACGGGGGCTTCCATCCCCAGGAGCATGTCACCCGGCAGGATGCCATGGTGCTTCTGGAGCGCACCATGCAGGCCACGGGCTGGAGCCTCGGGGCAGCGAATACCGGCTATCTCTCCGGATTCCGGGACGGCGGAATGGTGGCGCCCTATGCGCAGGAGGCCATGTCCCATATGATAGAGTATGGTATCATCACCGGTACGCCGGAACAAAAACTGAATCCCATACAGTCGATTTCACGGGCGGAAATGGCGGTTATGCTCGCGCGTGCAATCACTTTCTAAAAGAATTCAAAGGCCCCCCGGCCATAGTGGAAACACTATGGCCGG
>ERZ773169.2695-NODE-2695-length-12423-cov-3.057649_pt1 | contig 12423 bp, 9 predicted proteins | sample MGYA00580536_ERZ773169 | MGnify/ENA primary metagenome ERZ773169 (study PRJEB29015, sample SAMEA2737814) | human gut metagenome | biome: human gut; feature: human-associated habitat; material: faeces | place: China | collected 2012 ...
CAACACCTTTCTCCTCGGGCTGTGCGGAGGATACCGAGCCGGCAGAATAACCGTATCCGTAATTACTGGACAGACTATAATTATTATAATTACCGATTCCGTAAATACCTGTCATAAGACTTCTCCTTTCTGCGTAATGTTTTGCTACTTTTCTATTTGCCCTCATTGTAGCACCTGTATCCGGTGAGAGCAAGTTAAGATTGCCGAAAAATCCGCTCTACTTCGGAAATTACCGAAGTCGTTCCCAAGATTACAATGGGATCCGAAAAAGAATCCGCCAGAGTCAGTGCCTGTTTCACGGAATCTGTCCATATTGTGCCAATATCTTCTTCTGCCAATGACTCCTGCTGTTTTTGGGAAAAATGATAATGCGGATTCCCGGATCTGGTGAGAATGATGCGGGCAGCTACATCTTTCATGGACCGGACCACACCGGCATAATCCTTATCCTCCGGAATTCCCACAATAACAGTGCAATTCCAAACCCCCAGATGTCGCAGGACTTCCTTTACATTCTCACAGCTGGTGGCATTGATACAGGCATCCAGCAGAACAAACGGCTTGGAACGCAGGACTTCCATGCGTCCCGGCCAGTGTAGCAGAGACAGATTTTTCCGGATGTCTGGCAAAGAAAAAACTGCGGATTCCCTGCGCAGATCAGACAGCACATCCACACACACAGCAAGTGCCAGAGCACAGTTTTTCGCCTGATGTTCTCCCAGCAACGGAATTTGTAAATCCGCATAAATGTTGTCTCCGATTTCAACATCAAACTGCATTCCGAAGCAGGTATAACGGATGTTTTCCGCATGAAAATCCCGACCGTAGATCTTATAGGGAATATGCAGAGTTTCGGCACGGCGCTGCAGAACTTCCAGAACTTCCGGTTCCTGCTCCGCAAAATAGACACACTTCTGCTCTCCGGTGATAACGTGGGATTTATCTTCCGCAATGGCAGTCAGCGTATCACCCAGTTCCCTCGTATGCTCCAGAAAAATCCGGTTGATCACGGCATAATTGTGACGTACATTATTCACATCATCGTATTTTGCACCTTTACCGCATTCCAGTACATTGAAATCCGTATGTTTTTCCGAAAAATGAGCCAGTGCCAGATCGGCCTGGATTCCCATGGGACTGATACATACTGATTCCGGCAGATCAGAGGCAATATTCAGAATCTCTGGCTGGATCTCTGTCATCAGACGGCAGAAGTCAGATTCACTGATCATCGTATCATTGACACGGAAGCGTTCGCGAAAGTCCGTGATATGAGGGCTGGTCATCAGTCCCACAGAGAATCTTGTCTGCAGGATTCGGGAGATCATGTTGGAAACGGAGCCTTTTCCCTTGCTTCCGGTGACAACGATGCAGGGAGTAACGGATTTTTGCCAAAGCAGGGATCTGGTCAGTTCCGGGTGTCGTTTTCTGGCGTCCTTTGCAGCATAATCCTGATGTGAGGCAGCTCGCAGATAAGAGGCATAGACAAAGTCTTCCGCCTCCTTACGTGTAGTGATTTTATGAAATTGCAGTGATGTTTCGGAAGCATTATTCATAAAAATAAGCATACCTTTCCGTAGCCTGCAATTTTACAGATACAATAGTATTGTATATTTTCGTACACTGTGCAGGTACAAATATGAGATGAGTTCCTTATGCAAAGTCTGATCGTATTGTTTCCATGACTTTTGCTGCAACATTAATACCGGAGGCTTTTTCAATACCTTCCAGTCCCGGCATGACATTGATTTCGCAAAAATAAGGTTTTTCTCTGCCAAAAAGCAGATCAATTCCCAGAAAATCCAGTCCGGTCTGTTCGTAAATATCTGCGGCTATGGTACGGATGCCGGAAGTGACAGGGTAAGGCTCTACCGAAGCGCCCAGAGCTACATTTGCACGGAAATCCCCCTGGGATGTGCGCTGCATACAGGCAACGGCTTCTCCGCGGATGCTGTAAAAGCGCAGATCTCTGCCGTAGCTTTCTGAGATAAATTCTTCGAAGAGCCATTCCTTGGAGGAAGGGTAGTTAAGAGAGAGTTCCTCATAAGAAGCTTTATCCCGGATGCAGACGATTTCTTCTCCCATGGAGCTTTCCAGTCCTTTACCGACAAAGGGAAGGCCCAGTTGTTCTACAATAGAAGAAAAAGGCAACCGTGAAGTTCCCAGAAGATATTTCGGGATCAAAAAGGCTTTGGAATGAAGCCTTCGTACCTGTTCAAATTTATTAATATAGATATTATAAGCAGTTAATGGATTATAGCTTCGGGTGGCAAGTGCATTTATAGCATCCTTTTCCCGTCCCCATTTATAGCGGTTGATGACAAAATCCACGGGTTCCAGTATTTTACCATGATTTATAACACCCTGCGGAGAGACCACAGTATCATGGATCCCTACAATCTGCAGATCCATATCCAGGGCAGAAGCTTCCTGTACCAGACGGTTGCAGGTATAAGCGTTAGTCATAGTATTATATTTTTCTATGATATATCCTCTGATAGGCATAAGGCACCTCGTGATTTCAGTATTCTCATGGTTAACATAGCAAAATGTTGTCAAAATAGCAAGAAATATAGTTCTTCTATTGAAAAAGGAGCAATATCCTGCGTATAATAAGAGACATAAGAGCATAAAAGTGGGATGATAATCCCACGATATGCGAATATTGGGTAGAATTGTGGTAGTGCGTAGCACGAAGCAATTCGTAGGTATCAAAGTCGGGGGCTTTTGACCCCGACATCATTAAAATATATTAAGAAGAAACAAAAGAGGAGACATACAATGAAATTACTCGAAGAGCGCATTCGCAAAGACGGTACGGTAAAAGCAGGGAATGTATTAAAAGTAGATTCTTTTCTGAATCATCAGATGGACATTGATCTGTTCAATGAAATGGGAAAAGAGTGGGCGCATCTGTTTGCAGACCGTAAGATTACGAAGATTCTGACTGTGGAGGCTTCCGGTATCGGTATCGCCTGTGTGGCAGCCCAGCATTTTCATGTGCCTGTGGTATTTGCAAAAAAGTCCCAGTCCGTAAATATTGACGGTGAAGTATATTCCACCAAGATCGAATCCTTTACGCACAAGAGAGTATACGACGTGATCGTTTCCAAAAAATTCCTGCATCCGGAAGATCATATTCTGATCATTGATGATTTTCTGGCCAACGGATGCGCACTGGAGGGTTTGATCGACATTGTCAATAAAGCGGGAGCTTCTGTAGAGGGTGTTGGCATTGCCGTTGAGAAGGGATTCCAGAAGGGCGGCGACCTGATCCGTTCCAAGGGTATCCGTGTAGAGTCGCTCGCTATTGTGGAAAGCATGGATGACAAGACCGGAGAGATCACATTTCGATCTTAATAGTTAGATAAGTTAGATAGGTTAGATAGGTTAGATAACTACTCAGAACCACATTCGCAAACGAGTTAATAAAAATTTAATACTTCTCTTGACAAGAAGTCGTACAAATGCTTATACTGACTAATGTTGAGAGAATACAATAAAGGGGTTGTATGAAGGTGTCATACACCCTTTTTGCGTTGACTCACCGGTTTATCTGCAGATCTGTGCCCGCGCTGCTACATGGATCTGTAACGAAGCAGCAGCGCAGAAAGAGGAGAATTATGAAAAAGAAAGTCGTAAGTTTACTCGCAGCTATGGCTCTCGCAGTTACTGCTCTGGCAGGATGCGGATCCAATGATGCAGCTACCACCGGCACAGATGCGGCAACTGTTGCAGCTACTACTGAGGTGGCAGCTACTACTGAAGCAGCAGCTGATGGCGAAGCTGTCAGTGGTGTAAAGGCAGGTTTCATTTTCCTGCATGATGAGAACTCTACTTATGATCTGAACTTCCTGAATGCAGCAAAAGCAGCTTGTGAGAAGCTTGGTATTGAGTACATGACCAAGACCAACATTCCTGAAGGACAGGAAGCTTATGAAGCAGCTTGTGAGCTTGCTGATGCAGGTTGTAATTTCATTTTCGCAGACAGTTTTGGACATGAGGACTACATCATTGAGGCTGCTAAGGAATATCCAAATGTTCAGTTCAGCCATGCAACCGGAACCAAGGCTCATACTGAGGGCCTGGACAATTTCCACAATGCATTTGCTTCCATTTATGATGGTCGTTACCTTGCAGGTATCGTTGCAGGCATGAAGCTGAATGAGATGATCGCTAACGGTGATATTACTGAGGATCAGGCTAAGATGGGTTATGTAGGTGCTTATACTTATGCAGAAGTTATGTCCGGTTATACATCCTTCTTCCTGGGCGCTCGTTCCGTATGCCCCAGCGCTACCATGGATGTAACCTTTACCGGTTCCTGGTACGATGAGACCGCTGAGAAGGAAGCAGCTAACAAGTTGATCGAGGGCGGATGTGTACTGATCAGCCAGCATGCAGACTCCATGGGTGCTCCTACCGCATGTGAGACCGCAGGCGTTCCCAACGTATCTTACAACGGAAGCACTGAGGCAGCCTGCCCCAATACCTTCCTGGTATCTTCCAGAGTTAACTGGGAGCCTTATTTCGAGTATGCTATCAAATGTGTAGCAGACGGAACTCCTATTGATACCGACTGGTGCGGTACTCTGGAGACCGGTTCTGTAGAACTGAGTGACCTTGGTACTGCTGTAGCAGAGGGTACTGCAGAAGCAGTAGAAGCTGCAAAGGCTGATCTGATCACAGGCAAGGCTCATGTATATGATATCACCACCTTTACTGTAGACGGTAAGACCCTGGACAGCTATGAAGCTGATATTGATACTGATCCTGATTATACTCCCGACCATGAGGTAGTAAGTGACGGATACTTCCATGAGTCCGATGTTGCATTCCGTTCCGCTCCTTACTTCAATGTAAGAATTGATGGAATCAACCTGTTGGATGAGCAGTATTAATTGACTTATTGAAATAGCCCGGACGGCGCAGCGTTTATTGCCGCGCCGCCCTTTTTCTACCTTATGGATCTTTTGCTTTTGCGGATGGATGAGGTAGAAAAGGGGCGGCCAGTGTGCTTATGCCAGGTATTAAAAGACCTGAAAATTGCAGGTCATGGATAAATTGGAAAGGTGACTAGGATGGAAAAAGAGACAAAAGTAGCTGCGGTTTCGATGAAAAACATTACCAAGACTTTTGGATCCGTGATTGCCAATGATAAGGTAAATCTGGATATCTATAAGGGTGAGATATTATCACTGCTTGGGGAAAACGGCAGCGGTAAGACGACACTGATGAATATGCTCTCCGGTATTTATTTCCCGGATGAGGGACAGATCTTTATTAACGGTAAGGAAGAGGTCATCAAATCCCCCAAGGATGCGTTACGGCTGGGAATCGGTATGGTGCATCAGCATTTTAAGCTGATCGATGTACTTTCCGCTACCGAGAATATCATCCTGGGTCTGGAAGGCAGGCTTAATATCAAGGAGGCATCCCGTAAAATAGAGGAGATCTGTGACAAATACGGTTTTGAAGTAGATCCGAAGCAGAAAATCTATGATATGACGGTATCCCAGAAGCAGACCGTGGAGATTGTAAAGGTGCTGTATCGTGGTGCGGATATCCTGATCCTGGATGAGCCTACCGCTGTACTGACACCGCAGGAGACAGAGAAGCTCTTTAACGTTCTCCGGAAAATGAGAGATGACGGCAAGGCTATTGTCATTATTACCCATAAAATGCATGAAGTGGAATCTCTGTCCGACAGGGTGGCTGTGCTTCGTAACGGTCAGTATATTGGAAGCATGCTGACAAAGGATACCACCGTTACGGAAATGACCAATATGATGGTGGGACATGCGGTTACTTTGAATATTGTCAGACCGGAACCTGTGAATCCGAAGCCCCGTATCGAAGTACAGGGACTGACCGTACGTAACGAAGAAGGTATCGTTAAGCTGAAGGACGTCTCCTTTACCGCCAATAGTGGTGAGATCCTGGGAATCGCCGGTATCTCCGGCTGTGGACAGAAGGAGCTTTTGGAAGCCATTGCAGGTCTGCAGGTAACAGAAGCCGGCACAATCAGCTATGTGGAAGATGATGGAAGTAAGGAAATGCTGATCGGCAAGGATCCGTTGAAGATCGCAGAGATGGGTGTATCGCTTTCTTTTGTACCGGAGGATCGTCTTGGCATGGGCCTGGTAGGCAATATGGATCTGACCGATAATATGATGTTACGTTCCTTCCGACAGGGACATACACCGTTTACGAACCGAAAGCCTTCCAAACAGCTTGCAACTGATGTGGTAGAAAATCTGGAGGTTGTAACCCCGGGTATCACCACTCCGGTACGCAGATTGTCCGGTGGTAATGTACAGAAGGTTCTCGTTGGAAGAGAGATTGCGTCTGCACCTACCGTACTGTTGACGGCTTATGTGGTACGTGGACTGGATATTAATTCTTCGTATACTATATATGACCTGATCAATGAACAGAAGAAAAAGGGCGTTGCCGTAATCTTCGTCGGTGAGGATCTGGATGTGCTGATGGAGCTGTCCGACCGTATCATGGTATTGTGCGGCGGAGAAGTGAGCGGTATTCTGGATGCGAGAAAGACAGACAAAAATGAGGTCGGTATGCTGATGACCAGAGTAGGAGGCAAAGAACATGAAGGAGAAGAATAAAGAGCCTTTGTTTCATATCGTAAAAAGAGATGCTCTCCCCTGGTATAAATCTCTGGGTATTCGATTTTTGGCAATCCTGCTGGCACTGATCCTGTGCGGTATCATTACGACGATCACCACGGGAATCAATCCTTTACAGGTATATCAGTCTATTATTCTGGGAGCTTTCGGATCCGTCCGTAAGACCTGGGTTACTTTTCAGAATATTGCGATCCTGTTGTTGATTGCATTGGCACTGACTCCGGCATTCAAGATGAAATTCTGGAATATCGGCGGTGAGGGACAGGTCTTGATCGGGGGTCTGGCATCCGCAGCCTGCATGATCTGCCTGGGGAACAAGCTTCCGGGTGCAGTTGTGATCCTGTGCATGATCGTGGCCAGCCTGGCAGCAGGAGCCATCTGGGGCTTCATTCCTGCATTTTTCAAGGCAAAATGGAATACCAATGAGACACTGTCTACACTGATGATGAACTACATAGCTACCCAGCTTGTGGCATTCTATACCATTGTATGGGAGGTTCCCAAGGGATCCGGTAAGATCGGTATCATCAACCAGAATACCAACGTGGGCTGGCTGCCGCAGATCTTCGGTTCCAAATATCTGTTAAGTATTGTAGTGGCAGTAGTGATTACGATTTTCATGTATGTATATCTCAACTATAGCAAGCAGGGATATGAGATCTCCGTTGTGGGTGAGAGTGAAAATACCGCAAAATATGTGGGTATCAAGGTAGAAAAGGTAATCATCCGTACTATGCTTCTGTCCGGTGCGCTGTGCGGACTGGTAGGTTTGCTTCTGGTAGGCGGTATCAACCATACTGTTACCACCACCATTGCAGGTGGACAGGGATTTACGGCTGTACTGGTATCCTGGATGTCCAAGTTCAATCCTCTGACCATGGTGTTTTCCAGCTTCCTGATCATTTTCATGGATCGTGGTGCCAGTGAGATCTCTACCAATTTTGGACTGAATCATTCCTACTCCGATATTCTGACAGGTATTATCCTGTTCTTTATTATCGGCTGTGAGTTCTTCATTACCTATCGCCTGCAGTTCCGTAAAAAGGCAGAAAAGGAGGAACAGTAATCATGTGGACATTTTTACTTGCATTTATTCCGAGAGCTATTGTACAGGGAATTCCTCTGTTATACGGAAGTACCGGTGAGATCATCACGGAGAAATCCGGTAACCTGAATCTGGGAATCCCCGGCGTTATGTATGTGGGAGGTATCTGCGGTGTCATCGGCTCCTTCTTCTATGAGAGATCGGCAGGCGGTGCGGCAAATATGAACGGATTCCTCGCTATTGCGATTCCTATGCTTTGCTGTCTGCTGGGTTCCCTGCTGATGGGACTGCTGTACTGTTTTCTGACCGTTACCCTGCGGGCGAACCAGAACGTGACCGGTCTGGCCATGACCACCTTCGGTGTCGGCTTCGGTAACTTCTTCGGCGGCTCCCTGATCAAGCTGGTAAACAGTGATGTGCCTTCCATTGCATTGTCCGCTACCAGCAGCTATTTCAGCAAATCCCTTCCTTTTGCGGTGAAGCTGGGATGGTTCGGCAAGTTGTTTTTATCCTATGGATTCCTGGCGTATCTGGCAGTGATCATAGCGTTTGCGGCATCTTATATTCTGAGTCATACCAGAACCGGTCTGCATTTGAGAGCGGTCGGTGAAGGTCCCAATACCGCAGATGCGGCTGGCATCAACGTATCCCGGTACAAATACATTGCTACCTGTGTGGGATGTATGATCGCAGGTCTGGGAGGTCTGTATTATGTAATGGACTATGCCTGCGGTGTCTGGTCCAACGATGCCTTTGGTGACAGAGGCTGGCTTGCCATCGCACTGGTCATCTTTACCATCTGGAGACCGAATATCAGCGTATTCGCATCCTTCCTTTTCGGCGGACTGTATATCCTGTATCTGTATCTGCCCACCGGTATCGAGCATATGGAGTACCAGGAGCTGTATAAGATGATCCCTTATGTTGTGACCTTACTGGTACTGGTCATCACCAGTATGCGGAGCAAGAGAGAGAATCAGCCCCCCGCAAGTCTGGGACTGGCGTACTTCAGAGAAGAAAGATAATAATTTTATAGAAAGACGATTAAAAACGGCGTTTTCCGGAAATTTCCGGAGAATGCTGTTTTTTAGTGCACATTTTGGAAAAAACTCACAGAAACTTTAGGAAAACTTTTGATTTTATTCGGATGGAATTTACCTGTGTCTGTTATGCTGAGATCAATTCAGAGAAAATAAACGGAAGGGAGAAAAAAGATGAAAGTATTGATCACAACAGACTGGTACAAGCCGGCCATCAACGGAGTTGTTACTTCGGTATGCAATCTGCGGGAGGAATTACAGCAAAGAGGACATGAAGTGAAGATCCTGACCTTGTCCCGTACAGCTCGTTCCTACGAAGAAGAGGGTGTGATCTATATGGGTTCCGTGAATGCCGGATATATTTATCCGGGAGCAAGACTTCGGGTGTCCCCGGGACGCGAACTGTATCGCGGGATTATAGAGTGGAATCCGGATATTGTACATTCCCAGTGTGAATTTTCTACCTTTTTCATGGCAAAAAAGATCGCAGAGGAATGTAAGATCCCTCTGGTGCATACTTACCATACTGTATACGAAGATTATACCCACTATTTTTCCCCTTACAAGAAATGGGGCAGGAATATGGTACAGTTCCTGACGCGACAGATCTCCGAGAAGGTGGACAGTATGATCGCTCCCAGCACAAAAATAGAGACATTACTAAAAGACTATGGCATTCATTGTCCGGTATCAGTGATCCCATCGGGGATTGATCTGAGTAAATATGACGCGCAGACCCGGACGGATTCCCGGGAGAGAATCCGAAGAAAATATAAAATGGACCGGAAGACCACAGTGCTTTTATATGTAGGTCGTCTGGCAAAAGAGAAGAATGTGGAAGAATTGCTGGAGTACCAGCAGAAAGTTCAGGAGAGCGGCACAATACTGATGATTGTAGGCGGCGGTCCTTATTTGGAGACTTTACGGAAAAAGGCAGCAGAACTGGGTGTGACGGAAAGCGTTATTTTTACCGGAATGGTATCACCCGCTGAAGTAGCATCTTATTATCCGGCAGGAGATCTGTTCGTCAGCGCTTCCACCAGTGAGACCCAGGGGCTTACCTATGCGGAAGCACTGGCAGCAGGATTACCGTTATTATGCAGAAGGGATCAATGCCTGCGGGCGGTTGTGGAAGAGGGAAAAAACGGCTGGCAGTACCGGACCGAAGAGGAATTCTTGAAAGACCTGAAGAACTGGAAGGAGAAAGAAGACGATGAACGCAGAGGAATGTGCAGTTATGCAAAACAGTCCGCAGAAATATTTTCCCAAAAAAGATTTGCGGGAAGTATGGAGCAACTATACCAGCGACAGATCGAAGAAAAACAGGTCGAAAGAGAAAAACACCTGGCAAAGGGCCATCAATATTGCATCCTGGGTTAGTCTGATCCTCTGTGGAATACTGGCAGTCTGGGGCTATCAGAGCGGCATTTTCCAATCGGTGGAGACCATGCAGCAGTTTGTGAACCGCTTCGGAATGATCGGTGCACTGATCTTCGTGCTGATCCAGATCGTTCAGGTGGTGTTTCCCATCATACCGGGTGGCATCAGCTGTCTGGCAGGAGTGCTGCTCTTTGGAGTGGTGCCGGGATTTTTCTATAATTATATAGGAATCAGTGTGGGTTCCTGTATTGCTTTTGGAATAGCAAGAAGTCTGGGAAGACCGGTGCTGTACAAGATGTTTCCCGGGAAAATGATTGAAAAATACCTGACATGGACGGAGTTGAAGGGGAGATTTTTGAAATTATTTACACTGGCAATCTTTCTGCCGGTGGCACCGGATGATTTTCTCTGTTATCTCGCCGGAACGACGAATATGACATGGAAACAGTTTGTGACAGTCATCTTTCTGGGGAAGCCTTTCTCCATTGCGCTGTATAGTCTGGGACTGACGACACTGTTCCAGGTGATTTTCCACCTGGTATAGGAGAGTATACTTATGAAAATTTATATATATAAAGGCGGACTTTCACTGGTGGCAAAAAGCGGCATCGGCAGCGCCATCCGCCATCAGGAGAAGATGCTGCGAGCAGCAAAAGTGACCGTGACGAACGTCTGGAAAGAGGCGGATATCGTACAGATCAATACCGTATTGCCTGATTCGCCGCTGGTGGCACGGCGGGCAAGACGGCAGGGGAAAAAGGTCGTCTATTACGGACATTCCACCATGGAAGATTTTAAGAATTCTTTTATCGGTTCCAATCTGGCGGCTCCTTTATTCAAAAAATGGATCCGCCATTGTTATAGACAGGGAGATGTGGTTATCACACCAACGGAATACTCACGGAAATTGTTAATGAAATATGATCTGCATCGGGAGATTTATGCACTGACCAATGGTGTGGACACTGAATTTTTCCACAAAACAGAGCAGGCAGGTGGACGATTCCGGATATTTTTTCATCTTCCTGTGGATAAAAAGGTCGTGATATCCGCCGGGCATCTGATTCACAGAAAAGGAATCGAGGATTTTCTGGAAATGGCAAAAAGGATGCCAGACATTATTTTTCTATGGTTTGGGGGCGGGAACAATGCGTTGATTCCGGCAGAGATCAAAAAGGCTGTGGCAGAGAAGCCGGAAAATGTGATCTTTGCCGGTTTCCAATCGTCCGGGATCCTGCGGGATGCGTACTGTGGTGCGGATGCATTTGCTTTTTTCAGTTATGAAGAGACGGAAGGAATCGTGGTATTGGAGGCATTATCCTGTGAGATTCCTGTGATCGTGAGAGACATTCCGGTGTATGAAGGGTGGCTTACCGACGGCGAGCAGGTGCGCAAAGCCAGCAATCTGGATTCCTACGAGCAGGCAGTCCGAGACATCTTGTATGAAGAACCGCGGGAAAAAGTAAGACGCAGAATCCGGGCAGGCAGGGCACTGGCGGAGGAACACAGCATGCGGGCGACAGGTGAGAAACTGTATCAGATAGAGCAGAAGCTTTTGTAGACATCCCTCTTGCAAATTCAGAGTCTTTATCATAAAATGAGAGTACCTTACAAAGGAGGTGCTTACGATGAACCTTGTAATTACTATCAGCCGAAGATTCGGAACAGGAGCCAGTCTGATCGCACAGGAGTTGTCTGAGAAGCTGGGGGTGCCGGTGTATGATAAGGCGTACATAGAGCATGAACTGGATGGTGACAGTTATGCTACGGAAGCGGAGGTTATTAAGGGGTTGGCGGAACATCCCTGTATTATTCTGGGACGCTGCGCATCTGAGATCCTGAAGGATCAGCCGAATGTATTTAACGTGTATGTGTGCGCAGATAAGGAAGATCGTATCGAACGTATCATGAAGAAGAAAAGTCTTTCCCACGATGAGGCGAAGGAAATGCTTGAGAAAAATGATGCAGAACGCGCCGCCTATTATTATGAGAATACCGGTAAGGTGTGGGGCGATGTGAACAACTACCACATGATCCTGGATACCACTAAGCTGGGAATCGAGAACTGCGCGGATATTCTGATCCGGTATTTTGAGAGAGTGGAAATTATTTGACAGCCCGGAATGCGAATAGGCGTTACGATTTCGAGAGTATGCAGTACGAAGAAATCGTTTAGGATATAAATAGGGAATAGATTGTAAACAGATGTCTCACACGGACATCTGTTTTTCTATGAAAAACATCTTAAACACAGTAATAAAATTAATCAATTATACAACGTTATAAAATTAAAAGTATCATTTTAAATATA
>ERZ773169.2711-NODE-2711-length-12346-cov-3.840778_pt1 | contig 12346 bp, 10 predicted proteins | sample MGYA00580536_ERZ773169 | MGnify/ENA primary metagenome ERZ773169 (study PRJEB29015, sample SAMEA2737814) | human gut metagenome | biome: human gut; feature: human-associated habitat; material: faeces | place: China | collected 2012 ...
AACATAAATGAGTCCAAAAGAAAAACAAGCGGCTGCGCCAAGCAGACTAAAGGGCATCTCACAGTGAGATGCCCTTTTTAACCCTTTTTAATTACTGCTGAGCCTTATACTGCTCTAATGCAGTTGCCAGCTGGTCAGGACAGGAAGTTGGGCGTGGGCCGCACTTGATGCCTTTTAAACGCTTGATAGCTTCATCAATATCCATTCCTTCAACCAGTGCTGCAACGCCCTGGGTGTTGCCGGAGCAGCCGCCTACAAACTGGACATTGGTCAGTTTATTATCTTTTACTTCAAAGGATATCTCCCTGGAACAGACCCCCTGTGTTTTAAATCTCATGTGTAGTGCCTCCTGTGATAAATTCGTGTATATCCGATTATGCCTTATGCAAAAGATAATGTCAAGTGAGAACAAGCTTTGAACTTGAAAATCTGCGGGCTTCCTATATAATAGAAGAATAGTACAAGACAGAAGGAGGTAATTATGCTAGGAATTATTGGAGCCATGGACGAGGAAGTGGCTATGATTAAGGCGCAGTTGACAGATGTACAGGTGGAGACAAGGGCTGCCATGGACTTTTATAAAGGAAAGCTGGAGGGGAAAGAGGTAGTGGTGGTCCGTTCCGGAATCGGTAAGGTAAATGCAGCAGTCTGCACACAGATCCTGATCGATGATTTCCACGCAGAAGTTGTGATCAATACAGGTATCGCAGGAAGTCTGAATGCAGATATCAATATCGGTGATATTGTAATTTCTACAGATCTCATCCATCATGACATGAATGCCGTAGCGTTTGGCTATCCGGTAGGTCAGATTCCGCAGATGGAAGCTTTTTCATTCCACAGCGATGACGCACTTCGCAAGCTGGCAGTACAGGCATGCAAGGAAGTTAATCCGGATATTGAAGTATTCGAAGGACGCATTGCATCCGGTGATCAGTTCGTTGCAGATCAGGGTGTCAAGGATTTCGTTGTAAAAGAATTCGGTGCATATGCAGTTGAAATGGAAGGCGCAGCAATTGCTCAGACAGCATATCTTAACAACGTTCCGTTTCTTGTGATCCGTGCGATTTCCGACAAAGCAGACGGAAGTGCAGAAATGGATTATCCGACATTTGAGGCAATGGCAGCAGAGCACAGCTTCAGACTGACACTTCGTATTCTGAAAGACATTCAGGGCTGATCGCGGCACACTTTGCATATTCCTGCATAAAATGTTAGGGACGATGGTAAAGCAGGAGCCTGTCCATGTATTATGACAAGTTTTTACCATTTTATCTGACCTATGCCAGTCCGGTGCTTTATAGTGGTGAGCGCATGCAGGAAAGAGAATTTACTTTGATGAAATCTTATTTTCCCGATACAGCACTTAAAGTGCAGGAAAAAGTAGAAGAAGAATGTGAGCTTCTGGATTATGAAGGAAGCAGACTTTATGATGAATATCCCGACAGACTGATGATGCGTGGCCTTTGCAGACAGATCCGCGAGCAGGTTGCTGGGGAACTTGAGATGCAGGAGATTGCGGATCGTTTTCTGGATGATCTGATCGAAGTGCTTTTATATCAGGAGATTTCCAGAAGACGCTGCAGACGGCGCAGATGCCGGGGATTCTGACAGGAAGCTTTGCATTACAGACGTACAGTGTGACAGAAAGAAAGACTTATTTTATATGATGACATTACAGGAATTTTTGGAAAAACAATTTGATGAAGAGCTGATGCTTGCAGTTTTAAGCGGTCAGAGAAGCAAGGACAAAGATGCTCCGTCCCGTGTGCGGATACGCCCGATCGAACTGAAAGGCAGTGTCTGTTATCAGGCATCCTCGACGGTGGGAACGAAGGTACTTCACTCGAATCATACAAAGGAAGAAATCATTTCCTATGTGACGGCGAACCTTGGCGAAGGCTGTTTCTCGCAGCTTCAGACACAGGGAAGATGCGTGGATGGCACGGTTCTGGTCAGCAAAAAAGGCAGGCAGACAATCAAAGTCAAAAAGCATCCGGCGCTGGAACCGGTCAGGATTCAGGCGCACAACCGGGTAAAACAATACATTCTGAAAGAGGGGACGGCGGTTCCGTTTCTTGTGGATCTCGGTGTGATGAACCGCGAGGGCAAAATCCACAATACTTCTTATGACAAATTTAAGCAGATCAACCGTTTTCTGGAATTTATTGAGGATATTCTTCCGGCGCTGTCCAGAGAACGGGAGATCACGATTCTGGATTTCGGATGTGGCAAATCTTATCTGACATTTGCCATGTATTACTATCTGAAAGAACTCAAAGGATACGATGTCAATATCATCGGACTTGATCTGAAAGAAGACGTTATTAAGAAATGTAACAGCCTTGCCGGAAAATACGGCTATGACAAGCTACATTTTCTGCATGGTGATATCGCAGATTATGAAGGTGTACAAAAAGTCGATATGGTCGTGACGCTCCATGCCTGTGACAAAGCGACAGACTATGCACTTGCAAAAGCTGTCGAGTGGGATGCACAGGTGATTCTGTCTGTACCGTGCTGTCAGCATGAGCTGAACAGTCAGATTCACAACGAACTTCTGGAGCCGGTACTGAAATATGGTATCCTGAAAGAACGTATTTCGGCGCTTCTTACAGATGGCATCCGTGCGGAATTGCTTGAATCGCAAGGATATAGTACACAGATCCTTGAATTTATTGATATGGAACATACCCCGAAGAATCTTCTGATCCGTGCGGTCAAAAATGAAAAAGCTCATTTCCCGAAGGGGCTTCCTGCGATGAATGATGCGCTGAACAGCCATCTGACGCTAGAAAAACTGCTTTATCCGGACGGACTGCACTCTGAGAAGGGAGTCTGAAACCATGTTAAAAGTACTGAAAAGGTTTTTGATTCTTCTGATAATTTTTATGCTGGGAGTGGCCGGCACGGTGTTTCTGATGAACAATGAAACGACCGATGACCGTTCGGATATGAATAATCCAACACTTCCGGAAGTGATGGTGGATTTTAACGGAACACTGGCGAACCGTATGTATGGTTATCGGCAGCCGATGGAAGCAGATTTTGTCCGTGACAGTGTGACACCACTGGATACAACGAAGAAACTGACGATTGCGATTAATCCTTATGACGAAAAGGTAAAGAGTCTTTCTTATGAGGTACGTACTTCTGATGGAACCAAGATTGTCGAAAACCGCAAGATCAAAGATCTGGATTCGTCGGGATCGGACGGTTATATCCGGGCACAGATTGAAATCAACTCCGGTCTTCTGATGAATCAGGAGTATTCCATGCAGCTGACGGTCGATACCAATGATGGGGAAGCCTATTATTATACGCGAGTTGTATCCAGATCCTCTACAAATACGCAGGCTTATGTGAAATTTGCATCTGATTTTGCACAGATGTGTATGGACAAAACTTCGGCAGATAATCTTGCCGCATATCTGGAATCCGCAGATTCAGCGACAACAAATTTTGCATCCGTTTCCATTAAATCACCACTTTCTGTGATAAGCTGGGGTAATTTAAATCCACAGATCACAAAGAAAGGGATACCGGTCATCAAAGAAATCAATGAAACAACCGCCAGTATTTCACTGGAATATGAAATCTGTGCCGCAAATGAAAACGGTGGTGCGGAATACTATAATGTAACAGATTTTTACCGTCTGCGTTATTCGGAGGACCGTATCCGTCTGCTCGATTTTGAGAGGTCTGCAGGACAGGTATTTGACCCGAAACAGTCGGTGATCACGGATGACGGGCTGCTGCTCGGAGTCCGAAACAAAAATGTGACATATCTTACAAATACAGAGGGAAGTGTGACGGCTTTTGTGCAGGAAGGGGCGCTCTGGACTTACACGCAGAATAACGGCAAGTTTGCGCAGGTGTTTGATTTCCGCAAGGCGGCAAAAGGAGATTTCCGTGATTCACGCACGGAACATGACATTAAGCTTCTGAGTGTGGAAGACGACGGCGATGTCAATTTTATGGTCTATGGTTACATGAACCGCGGAAGCCACGAAGGTTACTGCGGAGCCGGAATCTATCATTACAATCATGATCAGAATGTAGTTGAGGAGAAAGTATTTATTCCGACGACAGAGTCGTTTGAGTTTTTGAAATCCGATCTCGGTACATTGAGTTATGTAAACAAGAAAAACCAGCTGTTCCTGCTTCTTTCCGGAAGTCTTTACCAGATCAATATTGATGACAGTGATTATAAAGTTCTGGCGGAAAATATCGACAGCAATCAGTTCGCCGTGTCTGAGACAAATGCGCACGCGGCATGGCGCATTGTGGACGGTGAGCAGACAGGACAGATCGAATACATTGATTTTGATTCACTGAAGACGAGAAATGATACACCGGATGCCTCGCAGCAGTTCCGTGTGCTTGGATTTATGAATGAAGATCTGATTTACGGAAATGTACTTGACGGGGACAGTCTTACCGATGAAAACGGGCATACGGTCGACGGAATCACATCTATAAAGATTGAGGACTTTGACGGAAATATCAAAAAAGAGTATCATCAGGATGGATATTATATTACAGACGTGACGGTCGGAAGTTCTATGATGGAATTTAACCTGTCAGAAAAGAATGGAAATGTGTACACCGTAAAGAATAAAGACAATATCATGAATAATAAGAAAACTTCGGCAGATCTGGTTTCTGTGGAGCAGATAAGCACGACACGTCAGGGTGTTATCGTCAAGCTGGTATTCGCTGACAAACCGGAGGCAGATGAACCGCTGATTCTTACCGCCAAAATAAAAAACGGCAGCGAGAACATTGTTCAGGTCGAAGTGGACAAGAGCCAGCTTGGAAACGTTTATTATGTATATGCCCGCGGTGGACTGGACAGTGTGTGGACTGATCCGGCACAGGCAGTACTGCAGGCAGACAGCCGGACCGGCGTGGTTTTGAACCGGGCACAGCAATATGTCTGGGAACGTGGAAATATAAAAACACAGCTTACGCTGAATACGGAGGATGTTCCTGAGATCATCCGAAGTGGTTCATGGGATAAAGACAAGTTGCAGGAAGGGCTGGGTGATTCCGGAACCGTGATCGACCTTACCGGATGCAGTCTGGAAAATGTCCTTTATGAGATCAGCGCACAGCGTGCAGTTATAGCAAAAACCGGTGCAGATACCAGTGTCGTGATCGTTGGATATGACGCATACAATACATGGCTTCTGGATCCTGCGACAGGCGAAGTCAGCCCGTATGGAATGAATGACAGTACCGCTCTTTTCCAGCAGGCGGGCAATGTGTTTATTTCTTATCTTGATAACCAAAAATAATTTTACAGGGGGACAGGCTTATGTTAAGCAAAGGAATCGCAAAACTTGTACAGTATGGAGTTGAGTCAGGACTGGTTCCGGAGTGTGAGAAAAATTACACAACGAACCTTCTTCTGGATGTATTTCATGAAGATGAATACACCGAGCCGGAGGAGAAATTTTCCGGTGTGGATCTGGAAGAAACTCTGAATGAACTTCTGGATGAAGCAGTAAAGAGGGGACTGATCGAAGACAGTGTGGTTTACCGTGATCTCTTTGACACCAGACTGATGAATTGCCTGATGCCCCGTCCGGCACAGGTTCAGAAAGAGTTCTGGGACAGATATCAGGATGATCCGCAGAATGCAACGGATTATTTTTACAAACTGAGCCAGGACAGCAATTATATCCGCCGTTATCGTGTAAAGAAAGACCAGAAATGGAAAGTGGACAGCCCGTATGGAGAAATCGATATCACGATCAATCTTTCCAAACCGGAAAAAGATCCGAAAGCGATCGCGGCAGCAAAGAATGCCAAAGCAAGCAGTTATCCGAAATGTCTGCTCTGCCCGGAAAACGAGGGATACGCAGGCCGTGTCAATCATCCGGCGAGACAGAACCACAGAATCATTCCGATCACGATCAATGATACACCATGGGGATTCCAGTATTCTCCATATGTATATTACAATGAACACTGTATTGTGTTTAACAGCAAGCATACCCCGATGAAGATCGAGAGAAATGCATTTATTAAGCTGTTTGATTTTGTCAAACTGTTCCCGCATTATTTCCTTGGTTCCAATGCGGATCTTCCGATCGTTGGCGGCTCCATTCTGAGCCATGATCATTTTCAGGGTGGTCATTATACATTTGCAATGGCAAAAGCTCCGATTGAGAAACATGTGACAATCCCGGGTTATGAGGATGTAGAGGCTGGCATCGTTAAGTGGCCGCTGTCTGTGCTTCGTATCCGCCATAAAGACTCTGACCGTCTGGTTGACCTTGCGACACATGTACTGGAAGTGTGGAGAGGCTATACCGATGAAGCAGCATTTATTTTTGCAGAGACAGACGGTGAACCGCACAACACGATCACTCCGATCGCGCGTAAAGTCGGTGATATATATGAACTGGATCTGACGCTTCGAAACAACATCACGACTGAGGAAAATCCGCTCGGTGTGTATCATCCGCATGCACAGTATCATCACATCAAAAAAGAGAACATCGGCCTCATCGAGGTTATGGGACTTGCGGTACTTCCGGCACGACTGAAAGAAGAATTGGAACTTCTCGAAGAATACATTCTGGAAGGCAAAGACATCACTTCCAACGAAAAGATCGAGAAACATGCGGCATGGGCGGCAGAAGTGCTCCCGAAATACAAGGACATCAACAAAGACAACATCCATGAGATCCTCCAGAAAGAGGTCGGCATTGTGTTTGTACATGTACTCGAAGATGCCGGTGTATACAAATGCACACCAGAAGGAAGAGAAGCATTTATGAGATTCATCGAGACATTATAATGAGCCTGGAAGCAAAAGCTTCAACAATATGAGCTACATAATACAGATAACAGGAGAGCCCGGAAGAAATTCCGGGTTCTTTTTGTATATATGCAGAAAAATTTTTACAGGCATGCAACAAAACCATGCTAAAATGACACTAATATACAGATGCATCAAACAGAACACAGAACCGGCGGGGGCCGGGCAGAAACAGAGGTGAAACATGGACGATTTAAAAAAGCCTGAAGTATTTGCCGCATATTATGAAAAGGTGTACAGGGAGCTGTATTATTTTGCACTCCACACACTGAAGAATCCGCAGGATGCGGAGGATGCCGTGAGTGAGGCAGTGGCAGATGCGTTTGCAACAGTGGAGAAACTGCGTGACCAGGAAAAATTCCGGGTATGGATTTTTCAGATACTGTCCAACAAATGCAAGCGCAAACTAAAAGAATATACCCAAAAGACGGTTGAACTGCCGGATGACCTGCCGACAGGCGACGCGACGGAAGAATCGTTGCAGGTACGGGAGGCACTGGATCGTCTGGACGAAACAGAGCGCCGGGTCATCTGCCTCAATGTCATTGGCGGATTCAAGAGCCATGAGATTGGAGAAATGATGCAGATGAACCACAATACTGTCCGCTCGCGGATCAGCCGCGGACTGAATAAGATGAAAGAATTTCTTGCATAGAAAGGAGGCAGCAATATGGATGACAGAGAATTGATGGATAAGATCAGGAAATCAATGGAAGACACTCCGGTTCCAGAGTCCCTGAAACCGGAGAACATACAGAAAATGCTCGAAGAGCAGAGCGAAAACCAACAGCCAAATGAAGCAGCTCGGACGGAGAAAGACGATCAGCCCAAAGGCACCACCACACACAGATTCTGGAATGCCAGAACTTCCCACTATATAGGCGTCGCAGCGGCGGCAGTTGTTGTAATTGCGGCATTGGGGATTACTCCGGGGCTGCTCAAGACGCATACCGGGGCAAAGCAGGGAGACACAACAGAATTTGACACAGTTTCACCGGAAGCAGCCGAACCTGTCAAAGTTGCACAGGCGACAGATCCGGTCTCAGGCATTGCCCATATGGACAGCTATGATGATTTGTACAACATGCTTAAAGAATGGAATGAAAACCCGACTACCAGTAACTATGCCCGCGTAATGACAATCGAAGAATCGGCCGACACTGGAAGCGCAAATACAGCGGCAGCATCAGATATGGCGTCATCGGATGCAGCTTCCCCGGACAGCGTAATTGCTGCGTATCCTGAGGGCGAAATCGATTCTGCTTTCAGCTATGATGAAAAATCGGATTCAGGTGATTATTCATCAACCAACACACAGGAAGAAATGGTCGACGAAGCAGATATTGTAAAGACAGACGGAACCTACATTTATGCGATGGACAGCAAGGGCACAGTCAGGATCGTAGACGCGGCGTCCATGAAGCTGATTGGAACGATTAACGGCGAAAACAGCGCTGATTACAAAGAAATGTATGTGGAAGGAAGCTGTCTGCAGTTAATCCGCCAGCAGGTAGAATACGTCACTTACAAAGGAGAACTGAACCTTCCGTCAGCGAGTGATGAGGACTCCGACAGCGACAGTACGCAGTCAGTACGCTCAAGCTACAGCATGCCGGTGACGACCGTTTCTGTTTTGACATACGATATATCGGACAGAACTGCTCCGAAACTGACAGGAACTTATCAGCAGGACGGTTCCTATCTCTCATCCAGACGAAGCAACGGTTATCTGTATCTTTTTACTTCCTACACGCCGGATACGGGAAACAATGCAGATCAGCTTGAGTATTATGTCCCGAGAAGCGGACAGGAATATATCGCATATGATCATATTTACCTGCCGGAGCAGGAGGGTGCGGATGATTTTTCCTACAATGGAAAGGCATATCTGGTTTCCGGCGCAGTTTCAGTCGGGACACCGGATCAGGCTTCTGACATCATGGCAGTTGTCAGCGGTGCAGAAACCTTCTACGTGAGTGAAAACAATATTTATTCCGCAGTATCGACCTGGAACGAAAAAGAGACCCGTACAGAACTTGTACGCATCGGTTATGCAGACGGCAAATTCACGGACGGAAGCACCGGCTCCGTCGCAGGAGAACTCAATGACAATTTTTCATTAGACGAATATTCAGATCATCTCCGTGTAGTAACGACTGTGGAATCCTGGAGCTCCGATTACAGTGATTTTTCACGGAGCAACAGCCTGTATGTGCTGGATCCTTCAATGAAAACAGTTGGTAAGATCGAGAATCTTGCAGAAGGAGAAGAAATCAAATCTGCCCGATTTATGGGGGAGACCGGGTATTTTGTCACATACAAAAACACAGACCCGCTTTTCTCCGTCGATCTTTCAGACCCGGAAAATCCGAAGGTGCTCGGTGAGCTGAAAATTACCGGATTTTCCTCTTACCTGCACTTCTATGGCGAAAACAGGCTGCTCGGAATCGGATGGGAGACAGATCCGGATACCGGAAATACAATTGGAATGAAATGCTCAATGTTTGACATCAGTGATCCGTCCGATGTAAAAGAAACCGACCGTCTTGTACTGAAGGATGTTTCTTTCTGCGATGCACTTACAAATTACCGTTCGATTCTGGCTGCGCCGAAGAAAGGCCTGTTTGGTTTTGCCTACGGTATGTATGGAAGCAATTCGGATATCTATGATTCAAGTGAAAACTTCTATTACAGTGTATTCTCCTTTGATGAAGAAGACGGTTTTGTTCCGAACGCTTATGTGAAGATGAACGACTGTGGCCTTTTTGACGATGGAATGGAATGGCAGGACTACCGTACTGCACGCGGTATTTATATCAAAGATACTTTTTACCTTGTGACCGAGAAAGGAATTGCTTCCTATAATATGGCGGATGATTATTCTGCTGCCGGGATCCTTAAGTGGAACGAATAAAAACAGCGGTTCTCCCTGATTTACTCCTTGCAGGAATCCGTTGAATAGTCTATACTAGAAGTCAATTGGATGAGAAATGAATAAACAGAGAGGTATAGATTATGAAGCTCACAACGGTAAAAGAAATTTATAAAAACAGAGAAGAATACCTGAACAAAGAGGTATCCGTAGGAGGATGGGTACGAAGTGTACGTGGATCCAAGGCATTTGGATTTATCGTACTTCATGACGGTACTTTTTTTGAGACTCTGCAGGTCGTATATCATGACAACATGCCAAACTTTGCAGAGATCAGCAAATTAAATGTTGGTGCTGCGATCATTGTCAAAGGTACACTGGTTCCGACACCGGAAGCAAAACAGCCATTTGAAATCCAGGCAGAAGAAGTACAGGTAGAGGGTGCATCTGCTCCGGACTATCCGCTTCAGAAAAAACGCCATACACTGGAATACTTAAGAACCATGACACATTTAAGACCGAGAACCAACACTTTCCAGGCAGTGTTCCGTGTACGTTCTCTTTGTGCATATGCGATCCACAAATTCTTCCAGGAGAAGGGATTTGTATATGTACACACTCCACTGATCACAGGAAGTGACTGTGAGGGTGCAGGAGAGATGTTCCAGGTTACCACGCTTGACATGAAAAATCCTCCGATGAACGAGGATGGCACTGTAGACTACAGCCAGGATTTCTTTGGCAAAGAGACCAACCTTACTGTAAGCGGTCAGCTCAACGGTGAGACTTATGCACAGGCATTCCGTAATATCTACACATTCGGACCGACTTTCCGTGCTGAGAACTCCAACACGACACGCCATGCAGCAGAGTTCTGGATGATCGAGCCGGAATGTGCATTTGCAGATCTGGATGACAACATGGACCTTGCAGAAGAGATGTTGAAATACGTGATCCGTTATGTCCTTGAGAATGCTCCGGAGGAAATGAACTTCTTTAATTCCTTTATCGACAAGGGACTTCTGGATCGTCTGAACCATGTAGTAAATTCTGAATTTGGTCATGTAACTTACACAGAAGCAATTGAACTTCTGGAGAAAAACAACGACAAATTCGATTACAAAGTATTCTGGGGATGTGACCTTCAGACAGAGCATGAGCGTTATCTGACAGAGCAGATCTTTAAGAAACCGGTATTTGTTACCGATTATCCGAAGGAAATCAAGGCATTCTATATGAAGCAGAACGAAGACGGCAAGACCGTTGCCGCTATGGACTGCCTTGTTCCTGGAATCGGCGAGATCATCGGCGGAAGCCAGAGAGAGGACGATTACGACAAGCTGAAGACCCGTATGGATGAGCTGGGACTGAAGGCTGAGGATTATCAGTTCTACATGGAGCTGCGTAAATACGGTTCCACCCGTCATTCCGGATTCGGACTTGGATTCGAGCGCTGCGTAATGTACCTGACAGGTATGGGCAACATCCGTGACGTCATTCCATTCCCGAGAACAGTAAACAACTGCGATTTATAAGGAGTAGTTTTGCATGATAAGATTTATTCATCTTTCTGATGTGCATTTGGGCGCAGTTCCTGACCGGGGCTGCCCCTGGAGCCACGAGAGAGAAGAAGAAATCTGGGAAACATTCCGCCGGGTTATTGCGGGTATCCGCAAGAATCCGGTGGATTTGTTGTTTATAGCCGGAGATCTTTTTCACCGGCAGCCACTGCTTGGCCAGCTTCGACAGGTCAATGAATGGTTTGCCGCGATTCCGGAAACCAGAATCTTTCTCATGGCAGGAGACCATGATTACATAAAAGAGGACTCTTTTTACAGGACATTCCGCTGGGCACCGAATGTCACATTTTTTGACACGGAAGAACAGCGCTGCGTGGAGATTCCGGAAAAAAATATATTTGTCTACGGTCTGAGCTTCGAACACAAAGAAGTGCGAACACCACTGTATGATGAGTGGAAGCCGGTTAACAAACCGGGATTCCATGTGCTTCTTGCACATGGCGGAGATTTAAGCTGCTGTCCGATGGATTTTACCGGACTTGCAGCGGCCGGTTTTGATTATGTCGCGCTTGGACATTCTCATAAGCCGCATACAGTCTGCCGTGACAAGATCGCCTATTCCGGCTCGCTGGAGCCACTGGACCGCAATGATCTTGGCAAACATGGCTATATTCAGGGAGAATATGAGGACGGCAATGTGAAAGTACGTCTTGTGCCGTGTGCGAACCGCTCCTATCAGAATCTTGTTCTGAACGTAGACAGAGATACGACGCAGTATAAGCTTGAAGAAATGCTGCGCAGTGAAGTGATGCGCCGTGGCGGCAGAAACATATACCGCCTTATTCTGAAAGGCAGGGTTTCTCCGGACAATGTACTGCTGACCGAACGGTTGCATGGACTGGGCAATATTGTTGAGATTATGGACGAATCCAGACCGGCATACAATATAGAGGAACTTTACCGACAGTATCGAGGAACGCTGATCGGTGATTATATAAACAAATTTCTGAACAAAGATCTGACCGTTGTAGAAAAGAAGGCGCTGTATTACGGATTGCAGGCCCTTTTAAGTACACAGGTTCTGGCAGATGACAGGAAACGATTATGAAAATCAGACAGATA